>Ga0209607_1000241_pt1 | contig 49415 bp, 41 predicted proteins | sample AD_UKC117_MetaG_FD_184413 | JGI IMG/M metagenome (GOLD analysis project Ga0209607, IMG submission 184413) | Active sludge microbial communities of municipal wastewater-treating anaerobic digesters from Hong Kong - AD_UKC117_MetaG (SPAdes)... | ecosystem: Engineered > Bioreactor > Anaerobic >... | reverse complement strand
TATCAATTCGTCTTTCGCAAAAGCGCGGATGGAATCAGCGACTTCGCCCTCCGACAGATCATCCAGCGATTGTCCGATAACGACCAACAAGCGTTCACCGCCACACAGCTCGCGCTGGCAATCTGCCAGAGCTGGGGCAAAAAAATGAGCCTACTAATCTGGGGCGTGTTGGGCGCGATGATCGCGATTTTGTTCAGCTTCGTGGAACACACCTTACTCGGTGTTGCCCTCGTTTTGATCTTGTCAGCACCCATCATCGCTGCTGGCTGGTGGAACAGAAGCGAGATCCCTTTCCACAAAGCGCGTAAGCTAGTTGATCGCTACCGCCAAGCTCACCCCATCGCCGCGTTGGCGGATGGTCGGGCTTTTCAGCAACAAACCGCTTCGATCGATCTGGAAAATCCGCAATACGCACCTGAACGGATTTTGGTAGTGGAACGCGACGATCTGGTGGACATGCTGATCCGCAACCGCTTCCACCTGAGCCACAAAACCGCCGTGGTCAGCCGCTCGGGTTACCCAGAAGAGGTGTTCGCCGCGTGCCGAGAGTTTTTAAAAAATCACCCCGACACACCGATGCAGGTTCTACACGACGCTTCCACTCCAGGATTCGGCCTAACCGCGCAACTAGCCGCTGACCCGAAATGGGAATTCGCCCACCAGCGCCTAATCGATCTGGGTATTTCCCGAGTGACGCTTGATGGCGGTTCCTCCCTACCCTGGCTACCACCGGATACTTCTCGTAGTGAAGGCACTCTCAGCGCCAATCCCACCAAAATGCTGCGCGCTGGTCGCCGGGTTCCCGTGGATTATATCGGCCCGAAACCGCTGCTCAATCTGTTAGGTACCGCCATGACCACCGGATCACTCGCCCTGGTTGCCGCGAACAACATAAACAAAATTATCGTCGATGCGGACGGTCATGAAACGGATGATTTCGGTTGAGTAAACGGGAGAATCAGCACTTGAGCCCCCGTATCAAATGTTTCACGTGAAACGTCACGAAAAGATCCCGCTGCCGTGCCAGGCTATAAAATGAAACAGGCTTCGCTCACAATAGTTCGAGACCAATCGCCGGAAATCCGATAATCGGAGGGAGTGATCCGATGCGTTGTCCAGAGTGCAGGCACGTTCAAAAGTACCGCGAAGGGACTCGGTGTAAGAAATGCAACTATCAATTCGTCTTTCGCAAAAGCGCGGATGGAATCAGCGACTTCGCCCTCCGACAGATCATCCAGCGATTGTCCGATAACGACCAACAAGCGTTCACCGCCACACAGCTCGCGCTGGCAATCTGCCGGAGCTGGCGACAAAAAAAGGGCGCACTCATCGGCTGCGGCGTGGTGACCCTGGCAGTCGCGATCCTGATCGGTCTGGCGCAACACGCCTCTCTTGGCTTTGCCGTCTTCGCGATCTTGTCGACACTCCTCATCTCCGGTTGGTGGAAAAGAGGCCGTATTCCCTTCCACAAAGCGCGCAAGCTGGTTGATCGCTACCACCAAGCACACCCGATCACCGCGCTGGCGGACGGTCGGGCATTCCGACAGCAAGTCGCGCCGGCCGATCTCGAAGATCCACAATACGCACCCGAGCGGATTCTGGTGGTGGAGCGCGACGATCTGGTGGACATGCTGATCCGCAACCGCTTCCACCTGAGCCACAAAACCGCTGTGGTCAGCCGCTCGGGTTACCCGGAACGAGTATTCGCCGCCTGTCGGGAGTTTTTGAAAAATCACCCCGACACACCGGTACAGGTTCTACACGACGCTTCCACTTCAGGATTCGGCCTGACCGCGCAACTAGCCGCTGACCCGAAATGGGAATTCGCCCGCCAGCGCCTAATCGACCTGGGTATTTCCCGAGCGACGCTTGATGGTGGTTCCTCGCTCCCCTGGTTGCCACCGGACAACTCTCGCCGCGACGGCGCACTCAGCACCGACCCCACCAAAATGCTGCGCGCTGGTCGCCGGGTTCCCGTGGATTATATCGGCCCGAAACCGTTGCTCAATCTGTTGGGTGCTGCTGTGGTCGGAGGCGCTTTGCTACTGGCACCAGAGATATTGAATGCGATCGAAACAGGGGTCGAAATCGACTATGGCTGAAACGGTCGGAATCGGATAGCACCATGTCCTGCCTATTCGGTTACTGCGGCCCACCGGCGGACGATCTGTTAGCACGTATGGCAACATTGCTGGCGCATCGTTGCCCCTTAGGTTGGGAACGTGTCAGCGGCAAAACCACGACCGGTGAAACCGTGGAGATCGGCCACGGAATAGCGAGCTGGAACCGGGAGTCGCAACTTGCCCATCGTGGCCAGGAATTACTCGGTTACGGGGGTGTTCTGTTTGACATGGATGGATCATCCATCGGGCTGGATGATTCCAGAAAGAGCGCCGCAGAACACTTGCTGGATGTTCTCAATCGGGAAGTTACCGCTGAATCTCTGCTCGAACACCTGACCGGCGCTTTCGTGTTGGCTCTGAACCAGAACGACTCCGTTTACCTAGTACGTGATCCCGCTGGCGTGAAAGTGCTGTACTGGACCGTACATCGAGGACGGTTGTTATTCGCCAGCGAGATCAAGGCACTGTTCGCCGATCCCACCGTGCCGCGCCGGATGCGGGTTGGGGCGCTGCCGGAATATCTGACCTTCAGCTTCGTGCCGGGCGCCCGCACGATGTTCGAGGGCATCGAGGAATTGCAGCCCGGTTCTATCCTGCATTTTCGCCAAGGTCAGGCGTCGGTGCGCCGACATTTCCGCTTCGAGGAATTGGAGGCGGAACTTCCGCGCCCGTCCGAGGAATATCCCGCGCGGGTGCGTGCCGCGCTCGACCGTTCAGTGGCTGAATGCCTGGTGGTCAACCCCAAGCAACCGCCCGCCGTGTTTCTGTCGGGCGGCATCGACTCCAGCGCAGTGCTGGCCGTCGCTGCCCAGCAAAGGCCGGGGACGCCATTTCCGACCTTCTCGGTGCATTTCGGCGCGGAATACGCTCGCGAAAACGACTTCGTGCAATTAATGGTGGACCGCTATCGCACCGAGCATCGCTGGCTGGAAATTCGCCCCACCGGTTTTCTCGAACAGATGCGGGACATCATCTGGCGGCTGGACGATCCCATCGGCGATCCCGTAACCGTGCCGAATTACCTGCTGGCACAAGCCGCCGCCCAAGTGTCCGACGTAGTGCTGAACGGCGAGGGCGGCGATCCCTGCTTCGGCGGTCCCAAGAATCTGCCGATGCTACTGGCCCGTTTGTACGGCCCCTTGCCGGGAGAACCGGCCGCCGGCTGGCTGGAACGCAATTACTTGCGAGCCTTTCAACGCTGCTATCAGGATCTCGGCGCCTTACTGGACCCAGCGCTGCTGCGGGAAGCCGGCGGGGATGAAGCGATGATCGGCTTGCTGGAACCGTTTTTTCAGGCCGAGCAACCGCGCGATTTTGTCAACAAGCTGATGGCCATGAATATCCGTCTAAAAGGGGCCAATCTGATCCTGGTCAAGGTGGAAAAAATGACGGCGGCCAACGGCGTGCTGGCTCTGCCGCCGCTATTTTCCCGGCGCATTATCGAAACCAGCATGCTCTGCCCACCGGGCACCAAACTGGAAGGTGCCGTGGAAAAAAGCGTTCTCAAAAAAGCCGTGCGGGATATCGTGCCGGAGGCCATTATCGCCCGACCCAAATCGGGGATGATGGTCCCCGTACGATTCTGGTTTCAAGGTGACCTACGCCGCTACGGGGAAAAACTGCTGGCTCGCCCGAATCTTCAGCGTTGTGGCTTTTTCAATCCCGATTATGTCAAGCGCCTGCTGAACTACGAGATGGAAGGCGTTCCCGGTCTGCGGCATGGATTGAAGCTTTGGATGCTTATTACCTTCCTGCTCTGGCACGAGCAGATGGTCGAAGCACCGCTACCGGTCCCAGCCACATCCCCCGCCTTCAAACCTTCTCCAGCAAGGTAGGGGGAACGGCTAGCGAGGAGGAATCTGGGTCCGGTTGATCATGGGATGGTCATCGTCGCGAGGCCCGAAATCGCTGTCCGGATGCCAAGCGATCACATCCAGCGCCTCGTTCTGGGTAAAGAACGAATGCAGGCAGCCGGTCGGAATATACCAGCCCATGCCAGGCTTCAATGGATAAGAACCATCGGGCGTGCGGCATTCGCCGGTTCCCCGTAAGATGACTCCAATTCGCATCGAAGGATGAGTGTGGGGCGTTTGATCGGTGCGTGGCGGAATATGCAGATGGTTCAAACAAGGGTCGCCCAAGCGGGGAGGGCAAACCAGGAGGGTATCGCTGCACCCGTCGATGTAGCGTAGGCGACCGGTCGCTTCCAGAGGCCCCCCAATTTGACGTAAACCCTGATAACCAGCCCAGGCGATCACGAGGCCACTGCCGCCGCGCGCCACACCACCGTCGGGCAACACGAAAAACATGCCCGCATTCAAGTCGAACACCCTGGTTTCAGCATCGCGCAATTTGGTCTGACCAGTTGTGACCATACCGAAGGCAGTCGCACCGGGCGGCAATACCAAGGGTTTCTCCATCCAACCCCAAACCTGGATATCTCCCAAATCCAGCAACAAGCCCGAACGAATCACCAACGGAGTAAACGCCATGTTGTTCTTATCTCTTACCCAAGCCGTATGCCGAAATTGCTGTCAGAGCGCCCGTTAACGGGCACCCTCTGGTGCCAGATCGTCGCGGGCGAAACGCACCAGTACCCCAATCCGTTTCTCGTCCAGCGACGCCAGCTCGATCAGGTTAATCATTTCGCCGGGCTCCGATGAGTCGATGTCCAACTTGAGACCAAGCCGATTGATCCGTATCGACAAAGGTTGAATCCGCAGATACGCTTCGGGCTGGCTCAGTACCTGCCGCACCTGCTCCAGATAGTCGTCCAGCGTGCCCAGTTGTTTGCGGGCGGCCACCAGATCCTGTTCGGTTTGGGCCAGTCGTTGTTCCAACGTCGCCACCCGACGCTCGTCGGCATCGGCACTCGACAGCAACGGCCGCAATCCTTGAGTGTGCCCGCGCAACGCCCGCAGTTGCGCTTGCAACTGGCGGCGCTGCTCCTCCAAGGCTCCTCGTTGTTCGCGCAATTCGTTGATCCGTTCCAGCGCCCGCGTTGCCAGGAACACCAGCGTTCGCTCCCGGAGTTCCTTGCGCAGTTTCGCCTCGCTGGCATTGGGAAAAAAAATCTGATGATCCGTGAAGCTGATCCTGATCTGGCGGACCTCGCGCACGAGCATGTCATGATCCAACGCCGAGCCGAAGGTTTCGCTCTCACGCTTGATCATCAGCATCCAGGCGAAGCATTCCCGATGCGCGTCATCCTCGAAAAAGGCTCGTATTCTCGGATCTTGGCCGAGGGTGGACCGTAGATCGTCCTGGGTCGCAAAAAAGGCATTCACCCGGGGATCCTGGGTCCAGGCTCGGCCTCCGAGCGCGACCGCCGGCGGTATCTGTCGCAACAGATGATCGCTGTAAACCAACGCATCCTCGACCGGATCGAGCAGCTTATGCAAGTAATTGCCGACCAGTCTGATCCGGGGTTCGCTGGCGTCCACCACCCGCTCGATATCATCCCGTAACACGGCCAACCGCTCCTGATTGATGCGATATTCCGTTAGATGGTGCTGAGCGAAGGAGGTGATTCCGTTCAAAACGCCGGACAAAAAGCCCTGGTCATTCGTCGCCATCACACCTTACCTGAGCATAATCGATGAAGGTTCGCGAACCGGCCAACAAAACCGGGGAGCTGTCCGTGAAATCAGGATAGCCGCGCCAGCCGCTGGTGCAAGGGGCTGGATCGAGGGAAGTGGGCGCGCAAAAAATCCATCTGGTCGGCCAGCACGCGCTTACCTTGCAGATAGACATATTCGGCATGATTGGGGGTGAACGGAATCGCCAGCAATTGCATCCCGGCTTGCTCCGGCGTCTTACCGCCCTTGCAGTGGTTGCAGGGTTTACAGGCAGTGACAACGTTGTTCCAGTGATCGATCCCGCCTTGGACGATGGGCCGAACATGATCACGGGACAGATCGCGGACCGGGAAGGTTTCACCGCAATACAGGCAGGTGTTGCAATCGCGCCGGAACAGCGACGCATTTGAAAGCGGGGGAACGTAATCCTCGCGGGCACGCAGCCGGGCATAGGCGCCGCCGTGAGTGGCGATGATCGAGTTCACCGTGACCACGCTCCGCACACCGCTGTAGGCGTTGATCCCACCGCGAATCGTGTACAGCACCATCCCGCAGGTATAGGCGACTTGTTCAGCGTGATACAAGCGCACCGCCTGCTGATAGTTAATCCATTCCAGTGGCATTCCTGTAACATCCGTGTGCAAAACTTGCTGCTCCAACCCGTACATATTTCACCTAGGGCGATCCCCTGTCGTTGATGCGCATTTTCGCGTTTATCCGTTAAATTAAATTGACAACCGACCAACTGGACAACCGATAAACGCTCAGTTATGCGAGTATTCAAGCCGAGCGCAGGCTTATTTCGTCTCGACCTTTCAGCAGCTTCAAGTCTAAGCTACTATTCTAACAGTATCGTGCGTCCCTCGCCGCTGACGCACGTGCCCAATAATAAATTCATCGTCTCCAAGAGGCTTCATGCAAGCCTCTTTTCGTCCCTGCTTCCGGGCTAGGCGGGAGTCCGGCGGATATAACAATCAGGAGGACACATCATGCCTGTTCGTATGGCCGTCCCGAAAGAACTCGTTTCGGGCGAACGCCGGGTCGCCCTTGACCCGACCATGGCCGAGCGGTTCGCTAAGCTCGGCGTGGAAATGCTAGTGGAAAAAGGCGCTGGCCACAGTGCGTTTTTCTCCGACGAGGTTTATAGCAAAAGCAGCCGGCTGGTCGATGATGCCAGGGCGCTTTATGCTGAGGCCGATGTGGTCTTCAAGGTGCAAGCGCCCACTCTAGAGGAAGTTGAGCTGCTCCGGGATGGATCGACCTTGCTGGCGGTTCTGCTGCCACACCGCAACGTGGAAATGGTCAAGCGGTTGCGCGACAAGAAGATCACCAGCTTTGCCATGGAACTGATTCCGCGTATCTCCCGCGCCCAATCGATGGATGTGCTGTCTTCGCAGGCGGCGGTGTCCGGCTATAAGGTAGCGCTACTCGCCGCCAATCTGACCAGCGGGTTCTTCCCGATGCTGACGACTGCCGCTGGCACCATCCGTCCGTCCAAGGTGGTCATCATCGGCGCGGGCGTGGCGGGCTTGCAGGCCATCGCCACCTGTCGGCGCCTGGGCGCCATGGTTGAAGCCTACGACGTGCGCCCGGCCGCCCGGCAGGAAATCGAATCGCTCGGCGCCAAGATGATCGATACCGGCGTCAGCGCCGCTAGCGAAGGCGGTTACGCTCGCGAGCTAACGGCGGAAGAAAAGCAGAAGCAGGCCGACGTGCTGGCCAAGCACATCGCCGCTGCCAGCGCGGTGATCACCACCGCTGCCGTGCCCGGCCGCGCCGCCCCGAAGATCGTCACCATCGCCATGGTCGAGGGCATGAGGCGCGGTACAGTCATCGTCGACATGGCAGCCGAATCGGGCGGCAACTGCGAGCTGACCCAACCCGGCGAAACCATCGAGCACAACGGCGTCACCATCGCCGGTCCGCTCAATATCCCCAGCAGCTTCCCGGTTCCAGCCAGCGAGATGTACGCCAAGAACTTGTTCAATTTCCTGTCGCCGATGATCAAGGACGGCAACATGAATCTGGACTGGAACGATGAGGTGATCGCCAAGAGCGCGCTGACCCGCGATGGGCAGATCGTCCACGAGCCCACCAGCAAGCTGGTATAACCATAAAGACCGGAGAAGCGTTATGGAAATCATGAAGCAAGTCGTCGAGTTCTTCTCCCCGATCTACATCCTCATGCTCGCGGGTTTTCTCGGCTACGAGATTATCAGCAAAGTGCCGGTCATCCTGCACACACCGCTGATGTCCGGTACCAACTTCGTCCACGGCATCGTGCTGGTCGGCGCGATGGTGGCGCTGGGCCAAGCGGTGACGCCGTTGGAACAGGCCATCGGATTTCTCGCGGTGCTGTTGGGCGCCGGTAACGCGGTGGGCGGTTATTTCGTCACCGAGCGCATGCTGGAAATGTTCAAGAGCAGCAAGGGCCAGGAGAAGTAAGTCATGGGCTATGTGATTGAAACGATTTATTTCTTGACGGCCGTTTTGTTCATTATCGGCCTCAAGCGGATGTCGCATCCGACCACCGCCCGCAGCGGCATCGTTTGGGCGGGCTACGGTATGGTGCTGGCGACTGTCGTCAGCTTCGTTCATCCGCAGATTCAGGCTGGTCCCGGCAATTACGTGCTGATGGTCATCGCCATCGCCATCGGTGGCGCCATCGCTTGGTACGGCGCGAAGAAAGTGGCGATGACCGCCATGCCGCAGATGATCGCCATCTACAACGGCATGGGCGGCGGCGCGGCGGCCGCCATCGCGGCGGTAGAGCTTTTGAAAACCCACGGCGAGCATGTATTGCCGTTAAGCACGTTGTTGATGGCGGTCGCCGGCGCGCTGATCGGCACCGTGGCCTTTTCCGGCTCGGTCGTAGCGTTCGGTAAATTGCAGGAGCTGAAATTCTTCAAGGATGACGCCAAGTTCCGCTTCACTGGCCAGCAGAAAGTGAATGCGGCGGTCTTTGGGGCCGCCGTGATCATCGGTCTGATCATTGCCATGACCCATAACTCCAACGGCGCGCTGATCACGGTGTTCTTCTTGTTGGCGCTGGCCTTCGGCGCGATGATGGCCCTGCCGATCGGTGGCGCCGACATGCCAGTGGTCATCTCGCTGTTCAACGCTTTCACCGGCTTGGCGGTCGCCCTGGAAGGTTTTGTGCTCGGCAACTCGGCGATGATCATCGCCGGTATCATCGTCGGCTCGTCGGGTACCTTGTTGACCCTGATGATGGCCAAGGCGATGAACCGCTCGGTCTCCAACGTGCTGTTCAGCAACTGGGCGGCGCTGGGCAGCGGCGAAGCGCAAGCCGTCACCGGCAGCCTCAAGGCGATGGAGCCACCGGATGCGGCCATTCAGATGGCTTACGCCGCCAAGGTCATCATCGTGCCCGGCTACGGCATGGCGGTGGCCCAGGCGCAGCACAAGATCTGGGAAATGTGCAAGCTGCTGATCGAGCGAGATGTCGTGGTCAAGTTCGCCATTCACCCGGTCGCGGGCCGGATGCCTGGCCACATGAATGTGCTGTTGGCTGAAGCGGGTGTTCCCTACGATCTGATCTTTGATATGGAAGAGATCAACGAAGAGTTCCAAACCGCTGACGTGGCGCTGGTGATCGGCGCCAACGACGTGGTCAACCCCGCAGCGCGCACCGATAAATCCAGCCCGATCTACGGCATGCCGATCCTGAACGTGGATCACGCTAAGAATGTGCAGGTGATCAAACGCGGCAAGGGCGTCGGTTTCGCTGGCATCGAAAACGCGCTGTTCTTCGCCGACAACACCCGCATGGTCTACGGCGACGCGCAAAAAGTCGCGGCGGGCCTGATCCAAGGCATCAAGGATCTCGGCTAAAACTCGGCGCGGTTCGCGGCAACATCGCAAGGCGGCCCAAAGGCCGCCTTGTTTTTTGGGAGTCGAAAGAACCCGACCTTGCGGCCGGGCTTCGATTTTAGCGATGCTCAATGCGCCGGCAGGTCGATGCGCACCGTGTCGCGCAGCACACCGTCCAGGCCGCCGAACACGGTCAGCCGTTCGACCTTGTCCACCACCTTCTCCAGCGCCTCCAGTTCCTTGAGCCGCAGCAGCAAGGGGTTCTCTTCCATAAGCTTGGCCGTGTTGAGCAGCGAGCGGGTGGCGGCGATTTCCTCCCGCCGGCGGATGACGTTGGCCTGCGCCACCTTTTCCGCCTGCACCACCTGGTTGAGAATATCCTTCATCTCACCCGGCAGGATCACGTCCTTCAAGCCGACCGTCTCCAGCTCCAGACCGTGCGGCCGAATCTTCTCGACCGCGTAATCCCACACCGCCCGGTCCAATTCGTCCTTGTCGCCGAGCAACACGTCCAACGTGCGAGTACCGATGGTCTGGCGCAGGCCGAACTGCAAGGTCCGGTACAGGTAGTCGCCGGCGTTGCCCAGTTCGGCGCGGGCCTTTACCGGATCGGCAATCCGGTAAACCGCCGACAGATTCACCCGCAGGCTGACCTTGTCCTTGGTCAGGATTTCCTGGCCGGAAACCTCCAGGGTCTGCAAGCGCAGATCGACCGACTCGACCTTGACCGCCCGGTTGAACCGCCAGAAGGCGTGCAAGCCAGGCGGCAGGGTCCGCACCAGTTCACCGTCCACCAGCAACAGGCCGATGTGGTTATCCTCGACCTCGGCCACCTGGATGAAGCCGGTCAGGTTCTTGGCCAAGGTCGCCGACGGCCGCGCCAACAGGGCGGCATGCGCCCGCGACAGGGCGTAATCGGTGGCGATGTCGATCCGTTCGACCCGCACCTCCACCGGACCCCGCCAGTAGACCCGGCGAGCCGCAGGCGGCAACACGCCCTCCAGCCGACCATTCTTGTAGATCAGGCCAACCTGCCGGTCGCCGGTCTCCACCACCTGAAAATGGCGCTCAATCAGCCCCGCATCGGCCTTCAACAGCACGTCCAGCCAGGGGTGATCGAACTCGGCCACGGTCAGGTCGTAACGCTGCACCTCGTGGCGGTTCAGCGGATCGAGCCAACGGTAAATACCCGGTTCCAGAATGGCCGCCAACCGGCGGTCGTACAGATGCAGCCCACGCTCGTTCTGGGCGATCACGATTCGCTTGTAACCCAACATCTTGGTTCTCCTTGTGAAGTTCGAGTGCATTCTTCCTGTTCCGCCGCAATCCGGCGGTCGAGCGTGGCGTGTTCTAGTCGGCGCCGTTTCCGGCCCGCCACCGCCGAGCGTCAGGATGTCATCGAGACCTGCTCCTGCCGGTTGGTTGATGAAAGGGTTGGGAGCACACCCCACGCCCGCGCGGCGGACGATGGGTCGATGCCAAGTCGATGATCGGCGGGCCTTACACGGCGGCCGGCATCCTTGCTGGCGAGCGTCGCGCTCGGCTGGCCGATCATGACTTCGGCCCGATTCCCCACCGCGCGAGACCGCGCGGGCGTTGCGGGTCGTCAGTGGTCCCGATGCCGAGGCACCGGGCACGCTACCGCCCGCCGGGGTGGCTCCCGGGGTACTACAGTCAATGGAGCGGATTCGAACCGCGAGCCTGTTTAGGGCTTTCCCATGGTGGAAAAGGAGGGAGTCGAACCCTCGGCCGTCTGATTATGAGTCAGATGCTCTACCCACTGAGCTACTTTCCTCGCTTCGAAGTCCCATCGTCCGCCCGACACACGCCGTGCGATGGTGAGCGTTGGCGCGCCGGACCGGCATTTGAACCGGAACCGCTGTGCGGCGACAGGGCTGCTTCGAACCTTGCCGGCGGGGATTTCAAAATCTTTCCGCCGGACGCCAGGCAACAAAAAACCCCGGAAGGCTTGCCGCCGACCGGGGTTCGGTATGCCCGCTCGGAAGGTCGCCTTGCGCGGGCCTCCCGAGCCTGTATTCTCGTCAGGTCCGCATCAAATCCATCGTGGGCGCGCAAAGATGCGCTATCGGCATTGGCCGACCGACGATGGATGAGAGATTGAAGTTGCGTTGGTTTCTATTCATGGGGGGCGGATTATAGGCGGGAAAAATAGTAAGTCAAGCCCATTTGAAAGGCTTTTATCCGTGATGCCAAGCCTTGGCAAAACAGCCGTATTCGATCAACCCTGCTCAAATCGAAGCAGGGGCGCAATACTCACTGGACGACGCGCTTAAACGGAATCCGAGTCAGTCCACGGCGATCGATTCCGACCAACTGCCCGCAATCGCTCTTCCCGCTCGTGGCGAGTTTCCCGCTGTCTCTGATAGGTCCGTCTATGCTGTGCCTCGCGCAGCCGATCTTCGTATTGATGGCGCGGTTCCCGCTGCAAAAGCTCAGGGATCTCTCCAGTTCCGGATTCGTTCAGGTGATCGGCTTGCACCGTTGGAGAAGCAGCGAGGGTCATGGTCGCAACAGTGGCGACGGTCAACACGGTTTTCATAAAGCCTCCTGTCAAGGGGACGCTTTACGATAACCAACCTTAGCTGAACGGCAGTTAAACGCCTTGATGAGAGAATCGCGAATCCGCTACACCGGACGCAGGTTTGCTGTGCCGACAATTGTCGCAGCGGAGCTGGCCGACCTGTCAGCAAGCTCCGACAACTTCGCAAGACCCGCCAGAACGCCAATCACCCTGAACCACCGCCCTCGCTCCGCGTTCCGTCGCCTTGGCGCCCCGGCGCTCCGCTTCTGGGGTGGTCCGGCGTCGGGCGCTCCGCTCTGGCTTGCCGGCTGGCCGCGCTCACGACTGAACTCGGGCACAGCGAAAGCCGAGGTCGTTGAAGCAGCCGGCGAGGGGGCTCGCGTCGCGGCACGCGGAGCGCGCGTCGCGACCGCTGTCGAGCCAGGAACCGCCCCGCAGGACGCGGTTCGCGCCGGCGTCAGCGTCTTCCCAAGCCGAGCCGTCGGTCGGAGCACCCTCGTAGTTGGCGTGCCAGTGGTCTTGCGTCCACTCCCAGACGTTGCCCAGCATGTCGTACAGGCCCCAGGGATTGGCCCGTTTGCGCTGGACCGGGCGCGTTCCCGCCTTCGTGTGCGAGTATTGTTTCTCCGGCCAGCTCGAACTGTCGTAACCGTTGTCCAGCTCAAACTCGACCCCACTGTTGCCGCTGTACCAGGCGATGGGGTCCAGTGCTGGCGCGTTGTTCTCGCTCAGAATCGCCAAGCCCCCGCTGTAGATCGCCGTCTCGGTGCCCGCCCGGCAAGCATGTTCCCACTGGGCTTCGCTGGACAACGTCAGGTCGAGGTCGGGAATCCGGGTGTTGATGCGCGCCAGAAAGTCTTGCACGTCGTTCCAGCTCACGGTTTCCACCGGTCGGGTCGGGCTTTGGAAACGACTCGGGTTACTGCCCATCACCGCTTCCCACAAGGCTTGGGTGCAGGGCGTGTCGAACAGCCAGTAGCCTTCGGTCAGGGTGACGAGGTGGCGGGGGCCTTCATTATCGTAACGGCCCGGTTCATCTTCCGGCGAACCCATCCAGAACCGTCCTGGCGGTATCCAACGCAAGCGTTGGGTGACCTCTTGCAGGGTGAACTCGACGAAGACGCCGTAACGGTCTTGCCCCCAGCCGCTGGCCCAGCGGGGCGGGCAGCCGGTGACCAGCGGGTGCCAAGCGGTGTCGATGATGCGCGCGGTCATGGCGAGTTACGATAATGTGGAGGGGGACCGGCCGGCGAGCGTTCGCGGGGCGCACGCAAATCGGCGAAGACGGCGTTCCGTGGCTTCGCTTGGCCCTGTCTTTAGGGGTGGAAGACCTCTTCCAGGCTGACGGCGTCCAGCACCCGATCGCTCCAGCACTCAATCTGCTCCTGGGTGGCCGAACCAATCCGCGCCATCAGATCGTCAGGAAGCGGGCCGAACCGCCGAACCAACAACCGCTGCAATAACAGCGCTTCGCCCTTTTCGATGCCCTTTTCGATACCCTTTTCGATGCCCCTCTGCTCATGCTGGAGGGCCCAAGTCTCAAACCGATCCGCCAGGGTCATTTTCAACTCCCGCAAGTCACGCACCTTCGGCAACACCAGGCGGTTTTGATTGTGTCGCAGCACCATCGCCCGAATCCAAATCGCGAAAATCCGCTTGAGTTCGGGATTGTCCGCCAGCCATTCATTCAGTAGATCAATCAATGCCATCAACGATGCTTCGTTTTCCGGACGTTCGAACCGGATGGCCGCCGCCACCAGGTTTTGCATCGCTGCCAGTTCGGCCAGGTCGTACCGGTGCTCGTCGATCAGCAGGTATTCCAGATGGGGCACATACTTCGCCAACAACCCCGGTGCCCGGGGAATCAGGTCGGCCACGTTGGTCTTAGCCGTCCATGGGCCGTCGCCGTTGTACAGCACGATCGGCAGTACCGGCGGCAGGCGGCGCTCGGGCAGAGCCTGTTTCTGCTTGATCAGGTCCTGGTATAAAAGACCGACGTAGGTCATGATCCGCACCGCCATCCAGGGATCGACCGTGCTCTGAAACTCGATCAGGATATACAGGTACACCCATTCCCCTTGGACCTTCACCCGCCAGACGATGTCGTCGGCCCGGTCGCGCAGGTCGTCAGTGACGTAGCTGCCTGACACCCGCTCCAGGGTAGCGTAGTCCAAGCCGTGCAGCCACTCGTCCGGGATGAAGCCCAGGATCAGGTCTCGCACCACTTCCGGGGCCGAAAACAGCGTCTTGTACGAGGCGTCGTCGTCGTGGCTCATGGCCGTCAGTGTAGCCGCTCCCCCCAGCGCCTCCAATGACCTCGTCATTCCGCCGCTGGCTGGCTTTGCTCGCCCTGAACTCGGGCACAGCGAAAACCGAAGTGATCGAAGCGGAAAACGGGGTGGTCGTGGTTGCGGAACGCCGTCCGCACGCGGCGCGCGAACCCGCCCCAGGATCCGCCACGCAGGACGCGGTCCGCGTCGGCCGCCAGGGAACTCGTCGGGTTCGTCTGAGCTTCAGCATCGTAGTTTTTCATGCCGTCCTGGCACCACTCCCAGACGTTGCCGAGCATGTCGTATAGGCCCCAGGGATTAGCCCGCTTGAGTTTCACCGGGTGAGTCCCTGCCTTGGTGTGCGAGTATTGTTTCTCCGGCCAGTCCGAGCTGTCTTCGCCGTCCGTTAAGTCGAACTCGACCCCGCTGTTGCCGCTGTACCAAGCGATGGGATCGAGCGCCGGGGCGTTGCATTCGCCGAGAATCGCCAGCTCGCCGGTGTAAAGGGCCGTCTCGGTCCCCGCCCGGCAGGCATATTCCCATTGGGCTTCGCTCGGTAGTACCAGATTGAGACCATGAATCCGTTCATTGATTTTACTGAGGAAGGTCTGCGTGTCATCCCAGCTTACCTGCTCCACCGGCCGGGTCGGACTTTGGAACCGGCTTGGGTTGTTTTCTATCACCGCTTCCCATAAGGACTGAGTGCAGGGCGTGTCGAACAGCCAGTAGCCATCGATCAACGTGACTAGATGGCGAGGACCTTCCTTGTCGAAACGGCCCGGTTCCTCCTCCGGCGAGCCCATCCAGAACCGTCCCGGCGGTATCCAGCGTAAGCGTTGGACGACCGGTTCTCCGCGCCCTGGATCGACGGCGATTTCGCACCACAGCCCGAAGCGGTCGCGACCGATGGCGCTGGCCCAGGTGGGCTTGATGAGGCGGCGGAAGGTTAGGCGCTCGCAGTCGGTGTGAATAAAAAAGGCGGGCGCTTTGGGTAGTGCGCAGCGGACCGGAGACGGGCTGGCGTCGAGACGCAGCAGAGTGGGTTGCACGCTGGTCGCTTCGCCGGCCTGGCCACGGTCAGGCTTGGCAGCCGGATCTGCACCTGACCGAACTCGGGCACAGCGAAAACCGAAGTAGACGCCGCGGTGGGCGGGGCGGTTCGGATAGCGGTACGCCGCCCGCACATCGCGTGCACCGTTATTCCAGGACCCGCCGCGCAGGACACGGAACGCGTCGTCGGCACGGTCTTCCCACGCCGAGCCGTCGGTCGGAGCACCCTGGTAGTTGTTATGTGCATGGTCTTGCATCCATTCATAGACATTGCCATGCATCTCGTACAGACCCCATGGATTAGGTGGCAGACTCGCCACCTGAACGGTTCCTTGCCGATATTGTCCTTTATTGCCGCCTAAGTACGGATAGCTGCCGTCGTAGTTGACCTGGTCAGAGGTGATGCTGTCCCCGAAGCTGAAGGGGGTGGTCGTGCCGGCGCGACAGGCATATTCCCATTGGGCCTCTGTCGGCAGACCAAGATCGAGCCCGGGCCGGCGCTCGTTCAACCATTTGAGGAAATCCTGACAGTCGTTCCAACTAACATTTTCCACCGGACGTCCCGCGCCTTTGAATCGGCTCGGGTTGTCGCCCATCACCGCTTCCCACAGCGCCTGGGTGCAGGCAGTGTCCCACAGCCAGAAGCCTCGGCTGATCGTCACAGAATGCTGGGGGCCTTCAGCACCCGATCGTTCCGGCTCGTCCTCCGGCGAACCCATCAAAAAGGTGCCGGGTTCGATCCAGCGCATCCGCTGGGTAACTTTGTAGCCTTGCCGATTCTCGACGCTGAACGTGACCCAGTGGCCGTAGTCGTCCGTGCCCCAGTCGTCGGCCCAAGGCGGCGGTTGGCCGAAGCGCCAGAAGGCGTTGCGGTCGGGGTCTGTCGGCAGTAATTTTATCTGAATCAATCCGTTGCGGCTGGTGCAATCCGCGAGATGGCTCCCGCTCGGTGGCGTTTCTGGGGCGGCGAACTCCAACATCTCGCCTTGTTGCCCGACAGCGAAGCGGCGTACCGGACGGTCGAGCCGTCGAATCAGATCCGGGCGAAAACCTGGTGGTGGCCGGTAGTCCGGGTCCTGTTCGTGCAGCGCGTAGCTCAGGCGCTTGAGATCATCGCCGACCTGTTCGTCTCCCCACAACCGTTCGGCGCGGTGCTCGACGCGACCGAACCATTCCAAGTCGCTGCCAGTTATGGCCACGCCGCCGTCGCCACAGTCCCGCGCGAAGTCCGCGAAGTAGTCGCGGGCGCAGGGCAAATCCTGGGCGACTTCGGCGGCGGTCCGGGCGGCGGGCGGCAGATTCAGCAACTCCTCGAACCAGATTTCCTCCGGCAAATAACCCCGCCAAGCCCGCAACAGCCCGGCGAAACGGGCCTGAAGTTCGGGCGCAAGCTGGGACGCGAACTCGGCGCGCAATGGCTTGGCCCGCTCCGGGTTCAGGGTGGCGCCAGCGGCGGACCGACCGATCAGGTCCGGGTGTTGCCAGACGTCGGCCTCGGTGCCGGCGTCGGCTTGGTCCGGCGCCAGCAACAGGCGAGCGGCGCGCAACAGACCGGGCTCGATGCGGACCGCCGGAGACACCAGCCGCAACAGGCGCGCGGTGCGCAGTTCGAGGGTATCCCCCGGATCGCGCGGGCGCTCCCAAGGAATCAACTGCCAGACTTCGGCCAGCCGGGCCGGACACCGCTCCAGCGGACCGGGAATCAGCGCCACCGGGATGCAATTGGCGGCGCGTAGGTCGCGGCCGAAGCGCAGCCAGCGCTCGCAAAGTTCCGTTCGCGCGCCGGCCAGGCAGCCGAGATCGCCCAGCACCAGCACGATGCTCCCCACTCCGCCTTCGGGCGGTCGCGGAGCGGACATGCCGTCGCGAATCACGCTTCGGCCCAAGGCGTGGACCGGCAGCAAGCGCCGCAGGGCTTCGCGGACCAGATACTGATCCAGGCGATATGGAATCAGTCGGGCGCTGCGATCCTCGATGACGTGCAGGGTCGGACCCCAGCGGCGGCGGCGCTCGCGCGGCAATTCGGCGAGGAACAGGGCTTGGCCAAGAAGGCGAACCGTCAACTCCAGATCGACCGTCCGGCCTTGCTGTGGCAGACAAAGCGGACGGCGCAGCCTCGGCTCCAGCTCGCGCCAGTCGGCCAGCGGCGGAATCGTCGGCGGTTTTTTGGGCCGCAGGCTCCAACCCCCGTAAGGCGTTGTCGGGGGCCGGGGGGTGGGTTCGCCCTCATCGAGCGGCTCGTATCGCGTCGGCTGCCAGAAAGGCGTTTCGGCGAGCGGGCGGGCGACGATCTCCGGCGACGGCGGTTCCGGCCGTTCGCCTCCGTCTTCATCCGGTTTTTTTTCCGGCTTTTTTTCCGGCTCGTCCTCGGGTGCCCGCCATTCGTAACCGGTGAACTCGGCCACCGCCAGCGCCAGGGCCGCGTTGCCGTCGGCCAAGGCCAGCGCCAGGTCCGCGCGCCCGCAAGCGCCCCTCGGCCTAGTCGGCGTCTTGCTCGGGGACTTGCTGGAAGGCATCGGGATGCTTCTTCAAAATGAACTCAGCCACCTTTTTCATCAGGGCTTCCTGGGCCTGGGTGGTGCGCTCGCGGGCGATGACAGCGCGCACCAAATCCAGGTACTCGGCCTGGCCGGGCAGCGGTAGCCAGTGGTTCTCGCGGGCGGTCTCGCGGTCCGCGATCAACAGCTCGGCGGCGTGCTGGAGCACCTTGTCGGAGGCGGGGGGTTTGTGGCGACGGAAATGGGCCCGTCCACGCTCGATCAGGCGCTCCGCCAGCTTCTTGGGGTCCGACGGCAGGCGCAAATGCAAAACCAGACAGCGGCGCACGAAGGCGTCCGGCAGGGCGCGCTCCTCGTTGGTGGTGATGACCACCAGCGGCGCGATGCCGGTCGCCTTGACCGGCTCGGTGCAACCCTGCGGATGGAAACTGCCGGCGCCGAGCGCTTCCAGCAGGCCGTTGGGCACGTCGGCCTCGGCCTTGTCGATCTCGTCGATCAGCACCAGGCAGCCGTTGGCGGGATCGCCGCCGTCAGGCTGGGGCGGCGCCGAAATGCCGATGGCCTGCGCCCGGTCCAGCGCACCGTTCCAGTCGAACGCCCACCAGAGCGCGCGAGGGTGCAGAAAGCACGCAATGGCAAGCCGGTCGCGGAGGTTCGGCGCGGGTTGGCCGCCTTTCTCCGCCGACGGCGGTGCCGGATCGGGCGAAGTGAGATCGGCCGCCCGGCCCAGCGCGCCGAGCAACTGGGCTTCGGCGAGACGCGAGACGGCGTCGAAATGCCAGAGCAGGTCGCGGGATTCAGTGCGCGCATCGACCGTGTGCGGGACGAAAGCGCGGCCCAAGCTCTTGGCGGCGGCGCGGGCGAGCTGGGATTTGCCGATGCCGGGCTCGCCGCGCACCAGCAGCGGCCGGCGGGCGGCCAGGGCCGCGTTGACGGCGCGAATCTGGCGTGACTCGAACTGGTGGACGGCTTCCGGCATGTCGCCGGTGGCGGCGAGTTCGATGACTTTGTTGTCGGCGATGTCCAGGAAGTTCACAGCTTGGGATCCAGAGGTTCGTAGATCAGGTCGCGAAGCGGACTGTAACGGCCCATCTCGACATCCAAGGGGTCGGTGCCAGCCAAGCGCAGGAAAGCAACGTGACGGTATATTTTCTTCAAATCGGCGAGGACTTGCTCTTGCTTCTTACGCACCTCGTCGTTCTCCGGGATTCGCGCAATGAAATAGTAGGTTAAACTGCCATCTTTGGCTTCAGCCTCGCGCTGGAGCTGACCGGCAACCGCTTGCACCAGCTCCTCTTCGGAAATACCCGCGCCTGCCGATCTCAGTTCGCTCTGAATGAAGCGTTCCTTCAGGTAATCCTGGAAAGCGTTTTTGAAACGGTCCAGGTCGGTGTCGAAGGTTTCCAGCAAATGGGCGCGCCAATCCCGCGCAAACTGCTTGCCGTCGGCGTCACGACCGCACTCCGGCGGTTCTGGCAGGCAGGCTTCGCCTTCCGGAAACACTAGCCGGGTTGCCGGTGACCGCAACCGCGCCGCACGACGATCCGCTCCGGCCATGATGATCTCCGCCAAAGTCCGCAGCTTCGTCGGCAGCGCCAGGGGGCAGACGGAATGGTCGCCCTTGTGCCGACGCACGTCGGCGACGACCGCAGCGTCGTGGATGGCCGGCAGGATGGTCAACATCAGGTCCTGCGCAATCTGTGCGCCGACCGTGTCTTTTCTGCCGCGCCGCTTGTCCCGGACCGAGAGCGCCAGCTCGAACAACCGTTCCAGCGGTAGCTTTTCGACGAGCAGCCGCTCGACGACCTGCTCTCGGCATTTGGGGATGTCGCCACACGGCAATCCCAACTCGGCGGCAAAGTCGTCGGTGGCGGCGTCGCTGCGTTCCAACAGCCGACGAAGCAACTTTCGGGCACTCTCCAGGCGCTTGCATTGCTCGTCGACGCCCAGCGCTTTTCTGAAACCTTCATCTCGAAGCAGAAGCCAAGCCGGGACAACTTCGAGTTTCTTGTTTCCATGTTTCGGCGGGATTTGACACAAGACACCGAGAATCCCGGAAGCGACGAATATCGGCATTCCGGAAGCCCCTCCCCACTGTTCTTGAGTGATCGGCTCCTGCGGTGTCCCAGCGGGCGGGGCGCTCTCGACCACCTCGAAAAAGGGGGCTGCATCTGCCATCGACCGCACCGTTCCGCCAAACTCTCCGGGCTTACGCATCTTGCCGCGTTTGCTCGCGAGCGCGAATCCAGAGCTTTCCCAGCTCTCGTCTTTCGTTGGCTTGCGCTCGATCAATCGGTCGAGCGGAAACGTGCGGAGGTGTGCTGGCCGGGGACAGCGAATCAGCGCGGCGTCCAGATCGCCCGCTCCGGTCCAGACCAGATCGGCTTTGGTCCAAGCTGGCGACTTCTTGTCGGCCGGCTGGTCGTAGAACCATTTAACCTCGATCCGTGCTGGAGTGTTCGGGTTCTCTGGCGCGACCACATGCCCCGAGGTTAGTATCAGATCCTCCGTCACTGGATAGCCGGTGCCGAAGATGCCGGTTGTCGGGTCCTCGGCATTCGTTGACGCAAAGATGGCGACGATCAAATCCTTCTGCATTGGCATCTCTGGCATCGCTCAAGCCAAGTTCAATCGCCCCTTTCACCCGCGCCGCCAGCTTTGTACGGCGAACCATCCCCGGCATTCACCGGCTTCAGCTTCAGCTTGAGCTTTTGGGTATTGGCTTTGTCGATGCCGGCGCTGGCTTCGGCGTCCCAGCAGACCAGTATTTTGATGCCAGCTTTGCCTGCCACCTTGCTGGTCGTGGCAACTTGCAATTCGATTTCGATGTCTTCGATCTGGAATTTCAGGTCCGACCCCGCGCCCTTGCTCTGCGCGATCGACAATTCATTACGCAGTTCGCCGAGCATTTCCGACAGTTCAATGTTCCCCATGATGTAGCTCCACAGTTGGACAACGATAATGAATAGTCAAAAGAATAGCGCAGGGCCGGGCGCGACACCGGTTTGGCGCGCATCGATTCTAGTCGCCACTCGCGGCGCGCGGGTTGAAAGCCCGCGAGCGATCACCCAGCCGGCCGAGGCGATCCGCTACGCTTTGACGCGCTGGACGGCCTTGACCCGCTACCGCGACGATGGTCAGCTGGAGATCGACAACAACACGGCCAATCGCCGACGCTTACCTTTAAGCGGGCTTGCGTGTATTTGCTGGAAGGTTTCGGACCACGCCGGAAGCTTTCGATACAAAAGCTAGCAAGCCGGCGCTAACCCTCTTTTCTATTGTGTTTTTGAAAACCGCCAGTCAATCATGGGAACAAATCCGGGAACAGATTTCATGATTGTCCCCTTGAATGATGCCAACCATCCCCAATTTTGCGGAACGGATTTACCACTCTTCTGGCCCGACACTAAACCGCCGGGTCACCCCGTCCAGCGATACCGCCGTCCATTTTTCAGCTTCGGTGGAAAGTCGCTCATAGGTGCGCTGGTGCATCCCCTTGGGCTTGCGCCAGCCGGGGCCATTGAAAATGCCCGGTTCCCAGCCTAGCCGCGCCCGGATTTTGTTGGCCCGCCGCGCCGCTCGATCATGGGGTGCGTCTCGCTGGCTGGGATAAGCTAGCCGGTGGCAGTGCCGGCAGGCGAAAATCGCACCGCCGTACAGGATCGCTACCCGTCGCCCGCAGCTCCGCGCCGGGCAGCGGAACCAAGCCCGCGTGCCACCGTAGGTGCAGGCTGTTCGGTCGAGGTAGACCGGATACTCCTCACTCTTCCACTTCCCGCCGCCGCGCTGCTGGTGCCGGTAGCTGAGGATCACCCGATCTGACTCGGCTCGGACCTGGATGGATGCCACCGTTTCGCCGTTGTGCGTCCACTGCCAGCCGAACCAGCGGCCCGGTTCAAGGTATCCATCCCGTTGCCAGCGCCGCACGTCCAGCACTTGGTAATCGTCTGTCGTGTTCTTGGCGCCGAAATGCCAGTGTCGCCCGCTACCACTGCCGCCCATGCCCCACCTCAAAATTTTACCGAAATCATTAGCCAACTTTCCCTTTGGGTGATGGTTGTTATGTCTTGCGCCTCTTCACCGCTCACCCGGCTATTCAGCGCGCCCGCGCCTTCACTGCATGGCGCAATGGTGTTGCTTCGCTCCGCTGGCGCTTCGCTGTCAGAGTCGCCAGTTGGCACGAATCAGCCAGCCAAGCTACGCCGGTTCAAGATACAAATACCGCTGAAACTCACTAAACACCTTCCCGATCTCATCCGGCCGGCCCAGATCAGCCACTGCGTCCGGGATTGAGTCGTGGTACTTCAGCTTCAATAGCGGCGTCAGCTTCGCCTGATCCAATTCTTCGACCCCGAGCGCCACATAGTGCGACAGCACGAAGTCGAGAAACACCTGCTGTTTCGGGTTGAAGTTCTCGCTGATGACCGCCATTGCCCGATCCGCCCGTTCTTCGCGGGTCAGGGGTTCCAGGGCATAGGCCACATGCGCCAGCACGTCGAACAGGTCGCTCTTTTCGGCGTCGATGATCTTCTGCATTTCGGCCAACTGGTCCTTGCCGAAGCCTTTCTCGGCCAATCTTTCCAGCAGCTTGCGGCGGGTAGCGGGTGCGCTCCAGAGCGCCCGCAGTTCGTCTTCGTCCTCGAAGAAGTCCGGCAGCTTGCCGAACAACGCCTCCATGAACTGCTGCGCCGACATCGGGGTGCCGTCCGGATGCCAGAAGCTGGTAACCACCATATGCTGAATGGTGCGTGCCTTGCCGTCGGCCAGTTTCACTTTCGCCTTCTTTTTGCACATGCAGGGGCGCTGACCGCATTTTGGGCAGGGGTCCTTGGCGCATTCGCAAGGCGATTTTCCACAGAGATAGCACGGCGGAGGCGGCTCCTTGATGCAGACACAAGGAACCGAATGGCACTTCTCGCAAACCTCCGGCTCAGTCGGCTCGCCATCCCATTCCGGGTCGCTGAAATGGTGGTGCGCCTTCACGAAGTCGTAGATCGTGAAGTAGTCCTTACCATCGTAAAGCCGGGTGCCACGCCCGATGATCTGTTTGAACTCGATCATCGAATTCACCGGCCGCAGCAGCACGATGTTGCGCACGTTCCGCGCATCGACGCCGGTGGAGAGTTTCTGCGACGTGGTGAGAACGGTCGGGATGTGCTTCTCGTTATCCTGAAAGTCCCGCAGCCATTGCTCACCCAGAGCGCCGTCGTTGGCCGTTACCCGGTGGCAGTAGTTGGGGTCGGTGCTGGTCTTGATCTGGTTGATCAGGTCACGGATCGCCAGGGCATGATCCTGCGTGGCGCAGAATACCAGCGTCTTTTCCCGCTGGTCGATCAGCGACATGAATATCTCGACGCGCTTCTTCTCGCGCTCCTTGATCTCGATGATCTTGTTGAAGTCCGGCTCCTCGTAGCGCTTGCCGGCCTCGACCTCGCCTTCCACTACCTTGTCGTCGGGCGTATAGATGTACTCGTCGAGGGTGGTCGAAATCTGCTTGACGCGGAACGGGGTCAGATAGCCGTCGTTGATGCCGTCCTTGAGCGAGTAGATGAACGCCGGTTCGCCAAAGTAAGCATAGGTATCGACGTTGTCCTTGCGCTTCGGCGTCGCGGTCAGGCCAAGCTGCACCGCCGGGGCAAAGTAATCGAGAATGCCGCGCCAGTTGCTCTCGTCGTTGGCCCCGCCCCGGTGGCATTCGTCGATGACGATGAAGTCGAAGAAGTCGGGCGGATACTCGCCAAAGTAAGGGGTATCCTCCGATCCGCTCATGAAGGTCTGGAAGATGGTGAAGAAGAGGCTACCGTTCTTCGGCACTTTGCCTTTCTTGCGGATGTCGGCCGGGTCGATGCGCACCAGCGCCTTGTCGTCGAAGGCCGAAAAAGCGTTGTAGGCTTGGTCGGCCAAAATGTTGCGGTCGGCCAAGAACAGAATGCGGGGCCGGCGAGTAGGCTCGCCATCGCCCTTCGCATCTGTCAGATTCCACCGGCTCTGGAACAGCTTCCACGCGATCTGAAAGGCGATGAAGGTCTTGCCGGTGCCGGTCGCCAGCGTCAGCAGGATGCGTTCCTGCCCGGCCGCAATGGCGGCTAGCACTCGCTCGATGGCGATGTCCTGATAGTAGCGCCCCTGAAAGAAGCCTCCCTTGTCCTCGAACGGCACGGCGGCAAAGCGATCCCGCCAGGCGTTCTGGGTGGCAAAGGTGCGTTTCCACAATTCGTCCGGCGACGGAAAGGCGGCAACCTCGCTTTCCACCGCCGTCTGCATGTCGATGCCGTAGATGCTCTGCCCGTTGGTCGCGTAGGTGAAGCGCACCGCCAGCTTGCCGGCGTAGTCCTTGGCCTGTGCCACGCCCTCGGTCAGCGCCTTGTCCCATGCCTTGGCCTCAACCACCGCCAGCTTGGTGTTGCGGTATTCCAGAACGTAGTCCGCCATCAGTGGCTTGCCGCGTTTGCCTGCGCCTTCCAGACGGCCGAGCGTGATCGGAACTTCACGCCGGATGCGACTGCCTTCGACCACGCCCCAGCCTGCCGCAGCAAGGGCAGGGTCGATGTGTTCAGCGCGGGTTTCGGCTTCGTTCATGTTTGGCTCATCCTCCACAGCCCCGATATCCAATTGTATCTAACCAATCAACTAATTGTTTTATAAGATATTTAAAATACGTTAGCTGGAAGGTGCGATTTGCGTCTAAACAAGCTCACGACCAGTGCGGTAAATAATTTACCTTGTCCACAACCTCCGGGTTGTTTACACTTTACTTATAAATGGACTGGGGGTTCCCGGTCGGCGTTATGGCCTCGGTGAGTTTCATCGGGGCCTTTCGCTTTCTGGTACCGGAAAAATCTTCAACCCCCAGTTTTCAAAACCCTCGCCCACCTTCTCGCGGCCGCCGCTACAGAAAAATTTACGTTTGAGTACACCAAACGCACGGTTCTCCTGATCGAGGCGCAGCACGCTCAATCCCACCGGCCGGGCAACTAGGTCGGCCAACTGCAGCCCTGACGAGTTCGTCTTCTTGTCCGCAAAAACGATTTCAAAAGGCAGCCGCTTGTCCTGACGATTGGCGCCATCGCAGATGCGCCGAAACTCCAGCTCCAGATCCTTATCTTCTTTCGTACCCCGACATTCAACCACTACATGGGTCAGCGCGTCGTCCTGATTTTTCTCTTGCAGGAACTCGTACAAGGTTTCCAGGCAAAAGCCCAGCGCCACATGGTAAGGATTGGAAAGCCGCTCCGGCCTGTCGCGCAGCCGGCTTTTGTCGATCACACAACTTATCAGGATAAAGTTGCTGGCATCGATGATGCCGGTCAACGCTTCCAGAAAATCATGCTTGTGCTGGCGGCTCCGAAACTTGAAGCTGCCTTCTTCCTTGCGGATTTCCCGCTCATGCAACACCACAAGGTCGTGCCCGAAGTGATTGAACTTGAACTTCTGCAGGGCCGGAACAACCTTCTCGCAGTAGTGCCGCTTGTAGAAGATGCAAAAAGCCAGCACGAATACCGGGTAGTTGGGGTCCACCGTCTGCATGCCATGATCACCGCTTTCGTCCACATAAACCACGAAATTGCTGAACCGGCTAATAGGCGGTTTGCTGGCTACATCGTCATTTGCATCCGCCGCCTCGTTGCTGAACAGGGAGAATTGCTCGGGCGGTGTGCCTTTGGCGGCAGAATCAGCGGGCAGGCTGGAAGCGGGTGGCATGGCTGGTTACTCTTTCACAGTTGGCCGGAGAAAGCTTGGTGCAGGAGGGATTTTTTCAGGTCATCGAGGGCGGAGAGCTTTTGCTGGTAGAGGGACTCGAGGCGTTGGGTTTCATCGGCAAGGGATGACAACTTTGCAACGATACGCTGCTGCTCTTGCATCGAAGTTGGAAATGCGACGACAACTTGGCCAATCTTGGTCGGCGACGTATGGCGAACCTTCACTCCAGACGCACTTGCGTGAATGGCCTTCCGAACGGTCTGTAAGTTGAAAACATGGAAGAAGAACTCGTTTGTCCATGCTGCGCCGGGTTTCTTGGTAACCAAGCCGAGCCGTTGGTTATGCAGGAATTTGTCGGCCTCTGGCACAAGAATGGGGCTGCCTAGCAAACCTGCCGCTTGTTCCGTCATCGCTACGAGCAGGTCACCCTCATTAAGCACGTAATCGCGCGGAATCGCGCCTATGTAGTACTTCTGCTTTTCGCCTCGGTCGCGGTAGCCGCCCTTTTCATAGAAGTTTCCCGGCGTAAGCAATACGTAATCGCCTTCGCTGCTGAAGAACTCGCCCTCGAAGGCATAGCCATGTTTGATGTCGCAAAGTTCAGACAGCGGTTCCTCCTCCCACCCCTCACCCCGCTCCGTGAATACGGATTGCAGGTGACTTTCAAACAAGGCGCGGGCGTTCTGGAGGTTTTTTTCGGCGTTGGCTTTGGCGGTGGCGATGCCGTCGAAGGCTTCGTCGAGGATGGCGACGATGTGGTACTGTTCGGGGAGCGGACCAACGGATATTGGTAACGAGCCAATTTCTGATTTATTGATTGATGCAAACACAGCGCCTTCTTTTCCAGCGATTTCGGGCTGCAAATGAAGTAGCTGATAGAAAAGGAAATCGCCGTCCAGTTGCCCCTTGCTGCGAATTGCCGCTAGCCCTCGGCCAATACAAACAGCTTCGGTGGCAAAGTTGATTGGCCCAACCGGCGCACGAACAGACATCAGGATGTCACCTTTTCGCGCTGTCTTTGTAGTTTCGCTCGTCCAAGTGGTCGGCGCCTTAATGAACTTGTCGCCGAAGTCCTTCTTGCCCTGATAGAAAGGCATTCCTATTCCATCAGAGTTGTAAAACTTTCCCTCTGGCGACTGACCAGCGATAACTTCGCAGTAGTTGCCAATCGTGCTTCGCTGCCACCCTGCCTTCATAGCAACGCCCTGATATTCGCCAGCACCTCCGCGCTCTCGGCATCCAGCGCGGCGATTTCGTCCATGATGTCCTGCGGGCTGCGGTGGACGACTTCCTCGCCGCCGTTCGGGTTCTTCACCGACAGGTCATAGGTCGCGGTATCAATCGCGCAGTTCGACAAACTCGGCGAGGTCAGCGTCGTTGAGGGGGTTGGTCTTGCCGAGGTTGCGACCGGGGTCGAGCTGGTAGTACCAGATCGTGCGCGTCGGCGCTCCCTTCTCGAAGAACAGCACCACGGTCTTGACGCCCGCGCCCTGAAACGTGCCGCCGGGGCAGTCGAGCACAGTGTGCAGGTTGCACGATTCCAGCAGCAGCTTGCGTAAGGAAACCGAAGCGTTGTCGGTGTTCGACAAGAAGGTGTTCTTGATCACCACACCGCCCCGACCACCGGCCTTGAGCATCTTGATGAAGTGTTGCAGGAACAGAAAAGCCGTCTCGCCGGTGCGGATGGGGAAGTTCTGCTGCACTTCCTTGCGCTCACCGCCACCGAAGGGCGGATTGGCGAGGATCACGTCCATTCGATCCTTGTCCTGAATGTCGGCGAGGTTCTCGGTGAGCGTGTTGGTGTGGATGATGTTGGGCGCTTCGATGCCGTGCAGGATCATGTTCATGATCGCAATCACGTAGGCCAGCGGCTTCTTTTCCTTGCCGTAGAAGGTGCGCTCCTGAAGCGTCTTGAGGTTGTCGGCGGTCAGCTTGGGCTGCTGGCGCAGGTAGTCGAACGATTCGCAGAGGAAGCCGGCCGAGCCGCAGGCGCCGTCGTAGATGCGCTCACCCACCTTGGGCTGCACGACCTGCACCATCGCCCGGATCAGCGGGCGCGGAGTGTAGTACTCGCCGCCGTTGCGCCCGGCGTTGCCCATGTTCTTGATCTTGGCTTCGTACAGGTGCGAGAGTTCGTGCTTCTCGGCCTGCGAGCGGAAACGCAGTTCGTCGATGTGGTCGATGATCTCGCGCAGGGTGTAGCCGCTTTGAATCTTGTTCTTGATCTCGCCGAAAATCTCGCCGATCTTGTATTGGAGAGTGTTCGGGCCGGTGGCCTTGAGCTTGAAACCGTGCAGGTAGGGGAACAGCTTGCGATCCACGAACTCGCGCAGATCGTCGCCGGTCTGCGCTTGGTTGTGGTCGAGCTTGCCGTCTTTGTCCTTGGGCGCGGCCCACGAGGACCAGCGGTAGGGTTCGTCGAGGATGAAGGCATACTTATTCCCCTCCAATTCCGCCTCCATCGCCTTGTCCTGCTCCAGCCCGTCGAGATACTTGAGGAACAGCAACCAGGAGGTCTGTTCGGTGTAGTCGAGTTCGGTCGTGCAACCCGCTTCGTTGCGCAGGTCGTTGTCGATATTCTTGAAGGCTTGTTCAAACATGGGCTGGCGCTTTTTATTTGGTATTGCCAAACTCGTTACTCTATCGGAAAGCCCTTCCCGGACAAAGGCGGATTGTGCCGGCGTCATGCCAGCGCCGGCCTATCGTCCAGCGCCGCTTGCCGTTGCCGTTCGGCGATTTCATCCGGCGTCGCGGTGACCAGTTCCCTCACATCGGCGCCCTTGCCCGACAGCGCCCGCTCGAAGGGCACCGTCGATTCAATCGGGCTATCGAAAGCGCGTTTGGTCACCGCCAGCAACCCGGCGTTGATCGCCGCCCCTTCGGCCAGCAACACCCGCCGCTGGCGCCACATGATCGCGGCCAACTCCGCCACCAAATGCGCTTCGGTGGGGTCGGTCGGTCGGTGTTCCTCGACCAGCGCCACCAACAAGTCGGCAAACTCGCCCGCCTCCTCGTGGGGCAACACCAGCCGCGCCAAAATCCCGTGTTTCAGGGTGTTGAAGCGGGTGATCTAGTAGCTGGCCTTTGGCGGCTCCTCGGCTTCGGTTGCCGGAAAAGGAATCACGGCGGAATCGGCTTCAAGCGCGAGCATGGTCACCTCCTTTCTGAATCAGGTCCGGCTGGCCCGATTCGGCCCTTGCGCCAAGTCCCAGCCGGGCGAGTTCGGCGTTGAATTCCGCCCGGTTCCGCGCCGCGAAAATCGGTTGCAAGGCGACTATCGACACCAGCGGCGGAAGCGGCGGCACGTGGCCCATAGTAGAGTTATCCATGGATCGCGGTACTTCCCCGGCCCGTCGGATAAAATAGCTTCGCGCCTCGGCATCGGCGCGACACCGGTTCAGCACCTCGGTGATGATCGCCGGGTCGGCTTCCTCGATATGCGCCAACCAAGCCCGGATCGCGGCTTCCTCGCCCGCTGTCATGGGCGGAATGGGTTGTGTTTTCCGTGGCTTCGCCGCAACCGCGCCCGTCTCCGTAATTTTCGCTGTCGGGGAAGTTGCTACTGCTATTCCTGCTATTCCTGCTATTCCCGCCAACCTTCCGCCCGCGTCCGTTTTTTCATTTCCGGGATTCGCTACTGCTACTGTTGCTATTTTTGCTATTGTTACCCCGCTCTTCGACTCATCAGTAGCAGGAATAGCAGGAATAGCAGTAGCAACCTTCACCAGTCCGTTTTTTTGGATCAGCGTCGCCAGGGTCATGGCACCCTCCCTGCCAGTAAGGCAGGATTGACCTCGACTATCACGCGCTTCCCATCCTTGGCCAGCCGTAGCCGCGATAACTCATCCAGTTCGGCTAGCGCCGTGTTCAGCGAATCCTTGTCCCGCAGTGAACCGGGACCGTGTTGCAGGATGTGGTTCTTGGGAACCCCGTTCGTTTTCTCCCGTCGGCAATACTCGATCAGCCAGCTATCGAGCCGCGCCGCGTTCGCCAGTTCCGCCGGCAGGGCGAGCTCGCCGAAGAAGCGTCGCGCCTCGCTAAGGTGCCATGCCGCTACCCGGCTGGCGCTCTCGAATGCGCCCAGCTCCACCGCGCCGCCCATGCCCTGTTCAAAAATCTGGAACAGCGCCGCCAGCCGCGCCGCATTGTCGGCGGATTTACTGGCCACGTCGCGCACGTCGTAAAGCTCGCCGCCGCCGCGCAACTCGTTCTCAATCGCATCATGAAACGCGATCCATGCCGCCTTGGCTTCCGGCGTCAGCATCAGCACCGCCGGAGACAGTGCCCCGGCTTCATCCATCGGAACCGGGTCGGCCAGAATCGCGGCGATGCGCTGATGGAAGATGGCCAGAGCAGGCCAGTTCGCGGGCGCTTCGGTGAATGGGCGATAGCCTTGCGTCGATTCCGGCCACGCCACCAGGAATCTCGCCAGAAAGCCGGTGCCTCGCGCCAGCCCGGCGGACCGGTCAAAGAAGCTTTGCAAGGTCACCTCCTGCACTTGCAAGGCTACGGTCAGCCGTGCCCCTCGCACCGTGAAAGATTCGGACGTGCGCCGACCGATGGACAGCGTTCCACCGTCCCACAGGATGTTGAGCAGGGCCAGATTTCGCATAATGCTATCTTTGTTCATGCCATGCGCCCCGAACACCACGCCCGCCTCACTCGAAATGACTCCGGCGGAAGGCCAGTGCTTCGCCAGACTCCACGCCAGGTTTTCCGGGGTCTCATCGCCCAGCAAAAACCTCGGCACGCGCGGCGGTTCCGGCTTCTGGCGCTGAAGCTCGGCAAGATCGGCTCGCAGCTTGTCGGTCATCTTGCCTTTCTTACCCGCATCCTTGATCGCCGACAGCCGCCCGTCGCGTTCCGCCGTCCATGCAGCCAGGTCCGATTCATGGCGTTGCAGTTCTGGCTTGGCGGCTTCGGCTCGCGCCTGCTCGTACTCTCGAATCGCTGTTGTAAAAAACCCGTCGCAGGTCGTTTTCCGCTCGCCGGAATCGGCGATGGTCAACAGGAACAACCCGACCGGACCGGCCAGCTTTTCTGCTCGCTTCACATCGATATGGGCTTGGATCGCCAAGGACAGCGCGGACAGCGCCGATGCCACCACCAGGGGCACAGGCGCTTTCACGAAGCTCTGTACCTCTTCCACCGCCGCTTGGAGGGTATCGGGCAAGGCGTCCAGCGGGTAGGGTTCCGGCTCGATCCTGGCGGTGAGCGGCTGCGGTTTGCGCCAAGGGACTTCACCCGTCCAACCGTGCCGTTTGGCTAGGTCATAGATGCTGGCCACTGTCACTGGCCGGGTTGCCGTGTAATGCGGATCGCTGCCTCGGAATACGCCGGCCGCACCGCCGCCGGCGGTTCGATCCCATTCCACGGCCAGCGCCAGCCCGACCGCTTTATCAATGCCGCTTTCGCTGTGATTCAAGCCCCACCCAATCACATTTGTCGCGGAATGCTTCCCCGAATAGGCGTCCTTTGGAATCGCCCGCAATGCGCCCAGCAGGCGCAATTCATCGTCCGTCAGGGTTGCCTCGTCGAGTGGTTGCGGTTCTGAGCCGTCCTCGTTAGCAAAATTAGCAACACCAACCGTCGCGGTCGCAATGGCCCTCGCTACGGCTTCCGCGCCATCACGAATGCACTGGTCATTGAAGTCGGTTAGGTCAGGATCGCGGTCGCCGCCAAAGTCGGGGATTGCCAGCTTGCCGCCCACCCGCCGCGCCGCCTCAATGGCGTGGGGATCGGGTTCGCCGGTTGCCTTCACCAGATCGGCCAGAATCACCAGCGCCGCCGCCGGGTAGCGTTCGCGCATTGCCTTCGCCACCGCTGGCAGATTGCCCGACGAAAGCGCCGCAATAGAGGGATGTCCGGTCGCCGCCGATGCGGATAGCACGGTCGCCACGCCTTCACCAATCAGCAGAGTAAGGCCGCTGCCGTCGCCATTGGGCGGGCGTTCGGTTGCCCAATACCCGCCTGCCTTGCTACCCCGCCCGGCCAGCGCCGCCTTGCGCTTGTCGCCGTCAATCAGTTCCAGCGTGGATAGGCCGTCGCCTTGCTTGACAGGAACCACCAGCAAGCGCCCCGCCAGCAGTTCGCCGCCCGACTTCGGCGCATAGCCCAAGATCGCCGCCGCCGCGCCCGCGTCAATCTCTCGCAGGGTTGCCACGGGCGAAACCCGTTTGCGTTCCAGATAGGGATGGTCGGCTTTCGCTTCCGTCGCCGCTTGCAGGATCGCCGCCGCCTTTGAAGCTGTAGCAGCGCGTTCGCGGGCTATCTCGGCCTCATCCTTCGCAGCCCGTTCCGCCGCGATGCGCCGCCGCTCGGCAAGCTCTTCCGGGGTCGGCGTCCGGCACCTGCCATCATCGCGCCAGCCGTTCGCCTTCGCCTCGAAGAACAGCGTCCCCAACGTCACCTTGCCGCCCGCCCGGATGCTCTTCCAAACATCCCGCGCATCCTTGCCGTCGAAGGAATCGGCTTGCTGGCTCCAGCTTTCCCACACGTCAAAGCCGGTGTCGCCAAGCTCGGACTTGATCGCCATGCCCATGCGCACCCACCTGTCGCGGTCGCTGGCGTCAAGGAATTGCAGGGCTTCGCGGATGCGTTCCATATCGCCCCTCATTTCCATGCCCCTCTCTGCCATCCGCGCTTTTGCTGGCGGCTCATGCGGCTAGGCTTGCTGGCGATGAATCCGCTATGATCTTGGCTGTTCGGAGTCTTTGGGGTCGCACTGCGCCAGCGGTCGCGGCCTTTGTTGTTTTTGCTCATGGCTTGCCACCTTCAAGCCTTGCGACTTTTCTGGATTTGGGCGGCAATCCATGCCTCTATCTCGGCCTCAATCCAGCCGACAGCCTTTGCGCCGATGGAAACCGGAGCGGGGAAGGTTCCTGTTTTAATTCGCTCGTAAATGGTTGAACGAGCAAGCCCGGTGCGGGCTTCCACCTGCTTGCGTCGAAGGATGGTCAGGCGCGTTAGCGCCTCTCTGAGTTGCGCGGCCATGCTCGTCACTCTGTAGCATTCACCGGAACGTACCGGCATGGCTTCGCACAATATGCAGCAGGGTTTCCGCAGTCACCGCAGTTGCGGATGCCGCCGCCGCAGTTGCGGTAATGAATCAGGTTGCGGACAGGCTTCGTTTTGCCGCTGCAAACTTCTCTTCCAGCGTCCGCTGCGACAGGCCGGGCTTGTGTCTGTGGCGTTCGAGCAGCGTGGCAATGATTGCGGTCTGATTGCCGCATCGCGCCCCGCTCACCAGCAGATCCAGCAATCCGCCGATGATGTTCAGATAGGTTGTTTCGCGGGGTGCAGATTCGTTCGACGCCTTGCGCAGCCTCTGAATATCCGCGCCGACGCGGTCGCGGTCGGTTGCAAGGATGGTTTCAACCCGGTCGGCTACGTCGCGCAGAACCACGACCACCGCATCCTTCGAATCCCGCCGTGCTTTTTCGATCCAGACCTTTAGATCGTCGGCCAAACGGGCCAACCCAAAATAGAGACTGGGTTCGTGAGCCGGGTCATCGTGATAGTCGATCTGCACGGCCACGCTGCGGCGCTGCATGGCGTTCAAGTCATCCCAGCAAAAAGGGAAAAACCGCTCTTCGGCAATCTCCCGTAAATCGCTCGGTAATTCGGCTAACGAGTGGTCCCAATATCCTTCCAGGTTAAGAAACAGCGGGATATATCCGTTACTAGCATGTTCGAATAATCCGCTAGTGTTCTTGGAGGGTTGCATTTTGCGTCCCTTTCGCGCATCGCCCCTGAATCAGAAGCTGCGCCAGTCGGGCAAGGGTTCCCGATTTTCGCCCTTGGGGATCAGCCCCGGGCTAGGCGCGGCCAAACCGTTACGCCGCTTGGTATGCCTTGCCGAAGCGGCCAATGATTACCTTTTGTCCTTCCTCAATCTGGCTATCCACAAAGTCAGCCCACCATTGCAACATTTCCCGCCGCTGGTCGGCATACTGCGCCCGGTTGTAGACGCCCCGGATACCTTTGGTTTCATGGGCTAGGCACTTTTCAATCCAGTCTGAATTGAACCCCGCCTCGTGCAAGTGAGTGCTAGCCGTCCGCCGAAAATCGTGAATCACAAAATCCCGCACATCGAATTCCAGCGCCCGCACGGCGACATTCAGCGTGCTATGGGCTATCGGTTTTTTGAGACTTCCCCGGCTGGGAAATACCCATTCGGAACCGATCGCCAGCCCCTTTAATTCCTCGAACATCGCCACAGCTTGCCGAGACAATGAAACCAGATGCGGCTTGTCTTTCTTCATGCGTTCGCCGGGAATCGCCCATTCCGCCTTGTCGAAGTCGATTTCTTCCCATCGGGCTTCGATCAATTCCGATTTTCGCACCATGCACAAAATCAGCAGGTGCAACGCCAGCTTGTGCGCTCGCTTCATGCTGGATTGGTAGATCGCTCGCAACAACCGCCCGATTTCGTCCGAGGTTAGCGCCACGTCACGGCTTCTGGCGGTCGCAATGAATTTCGCCTCCACTGCCGCCGCCGGGTTGAAAGTCGCCTTCTCCCGCGCAATCGCATAGGCGAACAACCGTTTCATGATATTGCGGGTCTGCAAGGCCATTTGATCGGCCCCCCGCGCCTTGATGCGGTCGGTAATCCCCAGCACATCGGTAACGGTCACTTCGGCAAGCTGCTTTGCGCCAATCGCCGGGATCACATCCTTTTCCAGCACGCGCTTGATATTGCGGGGGCTGCTATTGCCCGGCTCGGCGACTTCGGCATACCAGCGCCACGCGAACGCTTCCACGGTATCAGCGGCCTTGGCTTCGGCTTCCTTGGCCCTCACCTTCTCCACCGCTTGCCAGCACCAGTTTTTGAGGAAGGACTGCGCCATCTCCTTGGCCTCGGGTTTCGCATCGTTTGGGATCGGATCGCCGCGCTTCAAGGCCATCGGCGAAAGGCCGCGCTTCACCAGCGCCGCGCAGTCCTCGCGCCAGGCGCGGGCTTCGGCCAGCGAATACGCCGGGTATTCGCCCAACCTTGCCTTTTCCTGCTTGCCGGCCAGCCGGTAGCGTAGCCCCCAACCTTTCTTACCGTTGGGGGTGACTTCGATGAACAGCCCGCCACCGTCCGACTCGGAGAAGGTTTGCTCCCTCGGCTTGAGCTTCCGCAGTTTGGTATCAGTCAGCGCCATAATTCACCTCCCGCGTTGTTCCCTCAATTGCTAGAAGATCAGGCCAGTCACCCGCATCGGGAACAATCACTGGAAAGCTTTGCCTTGATTTACTTTTTACAGGATCGAACCACCATTTGTTCCCTTGAAAACCTGATTTCATTGCCTGTCTTCACAAGAGTTGGGAACACATATTGTTCCCGATGAAAGCTACTCTCCTTAAATTGGAACAAATTAGGGAACAATTTTAGGCGGATTCAGGCGGAACATGCAAGACGATACTGGAACAAAAAACCCGCTTTTACGATGTGTTGAGGAGATTTTGTGGAAGGTTTCGGACCATGCCGGAAGTCTTGCTATTTTCCGATACAAAAACTGGAAAAAATCCTCGATAGCAAATCATCGGACGTAAATTCCCCGGTAATTTCCGACAGGGCGTTTTGTGCCCCGCGCAACTCCTCCGCTACTAGTTCGCCGGCGCGATAAATTTCTAGTTGATAGACCGCGCGCTCCAATGCTGCCATCGCCTGTTCCAGCGCCTCCAGATGCCGACGACGCGCCATGAACGTCCCCTCCCTGCCGCTGTGATAGCCCATGCAGGATTTCAAATGTTCGCGCAACAAATCCAAGCCCGATTCGGTCTTGGCCGACAGCAGAATTTCCGTTCCCCACTCGCCATTGCGGACCAACGATAGTCGGCCGCTCAAATCGATTTTGTTGTAAAGCACTGTGACCGGCGTATTCGTCGGCAACCTTTCCCGCAGTGCCCTTTCTTCAGCTGTCAGACCCAATTGATCGTCCACTACCATCAAAATCCGGTCGGCGGTTTCGATCTCGGCCCAAGCGCGGCGGATACCCTCCTGTTCCACCAAATCGTCGCTGTCGCGCAAGCCAGCGGTATCGATGACATGCAAAGGCATTCCGTCGATGCTGATGTGCTCCCGCAACACGTCGCGGGTGGTGCCGGGAATGGCGGTGACAATGGCGGCTTCGCGTCCGGCCAGATGATTCAGCAAGCTGGATTTGCCGGCGTTCGGTCGTCCGGCGATCACCACCGTCATACCATCGCGTAGCAATCGCCCTTGTCCAGCGGCAGCTCGCAGGGCGCTCAGCCGCTCCCGCAATTCGTCCAAGCGCGTCGCAACGACACCATCGGCTAGAAAATCGATTTCCTCTTCGGGAAAGTCGATGGCCGCTTCGACATACATCCGCAATTCGATCAACCCTTCGACCAAGCCTTGCACCCGTCGGGAAAATTCGCCTTGCAACGAACGTAGCGCGGCGCGAGCGGCGGCGGCAGTGTCGCTAGCGATCAGATCGGCGATCGCTTCGGCCTGTGCCAAATCGAGCTTGTCGTTGAGAAAGGCACGTTCGGAAAATTCGCCGGGGCGAGCCGGTCGCGCACCGAGTTCCAGCACGCGCGCCAACAGCAAATCTATGATCACCGGCCCGCCGTGGCCTTGCAGTTCCAGCACGTCCTCGCCGGTAAAAGAATGCGGGGCGGGAAAATAGAGGGCAATCCCTTCATCGATGACCTCGCCATCGTTGGAACGGAAGCGGCGCAGGATCGCTTGACGCGGCGTTGGCAACTTTCCGAGCAGAGCCGCAGCGATAGCGGGCACCGCCGGCCCGGACAGTCGGATCACGCCGATGCCGCCCTTTCCGGGTGGCGTGGCGACGGCGGCGATAGTATCCATTGCCACGCTAACGGGTTGACGATGCCGTGTGGCGGCAATGTGGACTCCGGCGGTCGAACACGACCATCTCTTTACGTGAACCGCGCATAAACCCCCGCATTCCGCTCCGGATAGCTTTCGTACACAGGCTCGAACACCGCCGAACATTTGCCGGGCAACGCGAGCAGAGTGTCGAAACGCGCTTCGGGGTTAAGGTAGAGGATACCTTCGGCGTGGTAGGCAGCAGGCTCATCGACCCGGCTGCCGCGCCGAGAGCTGGCGCCAGCAGCTTCGAGTTTGGCGCGTTGGGCGGCAAAGCGCACTTCGGCAAAGCGCAGGAAGATGAGGCCCAGGATGGGACCGGAGTATTCCTGCGCCTTGAGTCCGGAGTTGGCGCGGAACTGGTCAGCGGCGTCCCACAGGCGCTTTTCGAGCGTTGCGGAAGCGGTGTCCTTCTCGGAAGGGGCGATCCAATGCATGGTCGGCGGCGGCCCCGCGATGCGCGGGTCGGACAGATTCTCGGTTCATTCGTGGTGCGGACTCCACCGGCCAACGCTTTCCCGGCAACCTGCCACGCTGATCGGGCTCCGGCGTCCTTGCCGGAACGGAGGCCGCTGGCTACTTCTTCTTGCGCTTGTTCGGCGCCGTTTGCTCGGCCAGCGATTTCTTGGCTAAATCGACCAGCTTGCCGACTTGCTTGCCGACCTGCGCGGCGACCTTACTGCCGCCCTTGTCGGCGTTGCCCTTGCCCGAATCGGCACCCGACTCCACCCGTTTGGTGATAACCCACTGCTGGGCAATGGACAGCATGTTGTTCACCACCCAATACAGCACCAGACCGGCGGGGAACCACAAGAACATGAAGGTAAACACGACCGGCAATGCCATCATGACCTTGGCCTGCACCGGATCGGGTGGCGCCGGGCTGAGTTTCTGCTGGACGAACATGGTCACGCCCATGATCAGCGGTAAGACGTAGTACGGATCGGGAATTGCCATATCCTTGATCCACAACATGAACGGTGCCTGCCGCAATTGCACGCTTTCCACCAGTACCCAGTACAGAGCGATGAACACCGGAATCTGCACCACAATCGGCAAGCACCCACCCAGCGGGTTGACCTTTTCCTTCTTGTACAGGCCCATCATTTCCTGATTCATCTTCTGCTTGTCGTCGCCGTACAACTCCTTGAGCCGGCTCAACTCCGGCGCCAGCCGGCGCATGTTGGCCATCGAGCGGTAGCTGGTCTCCGACAGCTTGTAGAACGCCAGCTTAATCAGGATGGTGAGGAAAATGATCGCCCAGCCCCAGTTACCGAGGATCGCGTGAATGGCCTTCAGCAGCCAAAACAACGGCTCGGCGATGATGGTCAACATACCGTAATCCACGGTCAGGTGCAGGTTCGGGGCAACGTCCTCCAGCACGTTCGGCAGCTTCGGCCCCACGTACAGACGGGTGCGAAAATCGCCGGTGGCACCCGCCGGAACGGTCTGCACCTCACCGCGCATCCCCAGCACATAGCGATTACCGCCGACCACTTTGGTGTAAAAATCGTCGGTCTCGCCGGCATTGGGCACCCATGCTCCCAAAAAGTAATGTTGAATCATAGCGATCCAGCCACCTTTGACCGGCTGGTTCAACTCCTTTTTGGCGATCTCGTCGAAGGGAATCTTTTGGTAGCGCTGCTCGGGCGTGGAAATCACCGCGCCGGTGTACGTCACCACACCACCGCCGAAATAGCTGTTGGATTTGATCGGCGGCGTCCGCTGGAATTGTCGGTACTGGCCGCCCCGCCAATCACCCGCGCCACCGTTCTCCACCCGCTGGTTGAGTTCCACTAGGAAATTGCCGCGTCGGAAGGTGTAACTCTTGACCACCTTGACGCCGGAGGGATCCGACCAGTGCAATCGCACTTCCAGCGTGTCCTGACCGTCCGCTAACCGGTATTCGGTCTGCTCAGGTGAAAACTGGGCGTAATGGTTGGGCGCGGGACCCTCGTTCAGCGCCACCAGTCCCGACTGAGCGATAAAGATTTCCGCGCCGTCATCCTTCAGCAACTGGAAGGGCTGGCCGGGTTGCTGGATCGATTCCGGATACGTGCGCAGGCCGACCCGCCGCAAATCGCCGCCGACGGTATCGATCTCCGCTTCGAACAGGTCGGTCTCCACATGCACGCGCTGACCGCCGCCGAGTGCTTGTGGACCGGTGCCCGCGGTCAATGGCGCGGTGGGTACATCCCGACCGGGAACGGACGGCAGGGCACCGGCTGGATGGGCGGCATCCACCGGCGCAGTGGCGACCAGCGGCGCCGGCGGCGGATGTTTTTTAGCCTGGAATTCGATCCAGTTCTGCCACAAGAGGAACAGGACGAACATCAAGGCCGCGAAGAGAATCAAACGTTGGTTTTCCATCAACGGTCCTTCGGGGAGGGTTCGGGAACAGGGTCGAAGCCGCCCGGATGCCAGGGATGACAGCGCAGCACGCGTCGGATCGCTAACCAAACGCCGCGTATGACGCCATAACGCTCCACGGCCTCTCGGGCGTATTGGGAGCAGCTCGGATAAAAGCGGCAATGGTTGCCCAACAGCGGGCTGAAAAACAACTGATAAACGCGGATGAGCGCGATCAGGACGGCGCGCATGACCGTGCCAATCGCCGCCAATGCCGCTCCAGCGAGGTGAACAGGGCAGGGTTGTCCCGAGTGGCCACGCCGATGCGACCCATCACTACGCAGTCTAAACCACCAAGTTCTCCCTGGTGGTGTCGGAAGCTTTCGCGCACGATCCGCTTGAGGCGGTTGCGCGCCACGGCGGATTTAGCGACCTTGCGGGAAATGGCCAACCCCAAGCGGGGATAAGCCAGATCGTTGGGTCGAGTCAACACGGTAAAGCAGGGATCGCTGGATTTGACTGGCTGGGCGAAAACAGCGGCGAAAGCGTTCCGACCAGTCAGCCGGACGCGACGCGGAAAGCTCGCGTCGCCGACCAAGGCGTTCAGGGTGTCAAACGGGCGCGGCCCTTGGCGCGGCGCGCTTTCAGCACGAGGCGGCCACCACGGGTAGCCATGCGAGCGCGAAAGCCGTGAGTGCGCTTACGGTGAATGATGCTGGGCTGGAAAGTTCGCTTCATGGCGATTCCTTAAGAACGGTGCGGAACGAAACGGGTTTGCGATTTTCGCTGAAAATATCAAAATTACTGATTAGGGGACACTTTTGTCAAGTGGCAAGATGCATCCCAAGCACAACCCCGCCGGTGGATAACCGCCCCAGAAGCCACTACACTGAACCGCCTCTTAAGGTACTACAAGGGGAATCGCTTGTGGACCACACGCTGTGGAAAGCTTGTCTGGCATGCCTGGAAGGGGAACTGACCGAACAGCAACTGAGTACCTGGATCCGACCGCTACATGGCCAGTCGGAAGGCGATACGCTACGCTTGCTCGCGCCTAACCGCTTTGTCCTCGACTGGGTGAAAAAGCATCATTTGGCGCAAATCCAAGCTGTTTTGGAACGCCTGCGGCCGGAGCAAACGATCCAGGTGCTACTGGAGATCGGCAGCGGCATACCCCACGATGCCCCACCGGCCAATCAGGCTCCAGAACCACAACCCGCCGCTGCTGAACCGGTACCTTCGCCGGTCCTCGACGGCGAGGAACTGCTGAAAAGCGGCGTTCTCAATCCCGATTTCACTTTTACCACCTTTGTTGAGGGCAACTCCAACCAGATCGCGCGAGCCGCTTGCCTGCAAGTGACCAAAAATCCCGGTAAAGCCTATAACCCGCTGTTCATCTATGGCGGTACCGGCCTGGGCAAAACTCATCTGATCCATGCGGTTGGCAACATGCTGCGCGAACGGGATACGAACGCCCAGGTCGTCTTCCAGAATTGTGAGCATTTCGTGGCCGACATGGTGCGCTCCCTGCAACACAACGCCATGAATGAATTCAAGCGTCGCTATCGATCGCTGGATGCTCTGCTGATCGACGACGTGCAATTTCTAGCAGGCAAAGAGCGATCGCAAGAGGAGTTTTTCTACACCTTTAACAGCCTGTTGGAAGGTCGCCAGCAGGTCATCCTGACCTGTGATCGCTATCCCAAGGAAGTGGCAGGGCTGGAGGATCGGCTCAAATCGCGCTTTGGCTCTGGGCTGACCGTGGCCATCGAGCCGCCGGAGCTGGAAACCCGCGTCGCGATTCTCAAGAGCAAAGTCGAGCAAGCCCGGCTTTCCCTGCCCGACGAAGTCGCTTTCTTCATCGCGCAACGCATCCGCTCCAACGTCCGCGAACTGGAAGGCGCGCTGCGACGGGTTTACGCCAACGCTCAATTCACCGGTAAGCCGGTCACCCTCAGCTTCGCTAAAGAGGTTCTGAGCGACCTGCTGACGCTGCAAGACAAGCAGGTCACCATCGAGAACATTCAGAAAACCGTGGCGGGCTACTACAAGATCCCGGTTAGCGACTTGCTGTCCAACAGCCGGCTGCGCACCTTATCGCGCCCCCGGCAAATGGCGATGACGCTCACCAAGGAACTGACCGATCTGAGTCTGCCGGACATCGGCGAGGCGTTCGGCGGGCGTGATCACACCACCGTGCTGCACGCCTGCCGGAAAATCCGGGAGCTCCAGCGCCGCGACCCCCAAATTCGCGATGATTACGCTAATTTGTTCGGAACGCTGACGAACTAGCAAAAGCCCTGTGGATAAGTCCTGTGGATAAGTGGAATAACTTTTTACCGGTCTTTTTACAAAAGATCATCATGAAAAATTTTTAATAAATATGATTAAAAATCAATTTAATAAGAAATTAAAATTATCGAATAAGCCATTGTATGGCATAACAACGATTTCATCCCGATAATTTTGCAAAAATACCCTGTGGATAACTCTGTGGATAACTTGGCCATTTCTGTGGATAACTCGGCCAAACCTGTGGATAACTCTGTGGATAACTTTTGACCCTAAAAAAGTTATCCACAGGAAAACCGACTTATCCACATTTTATCCACAGACTTATCCACAGGAAAAAATCGTGCAACAATTTGATTGTATTGAATTAAAAAAAGTTATCCACAGAAAATCGCCTTCTCAATAACAATAATCTTTTATATATATAAAAGAAGTAATTTATTGTTTGAAGGCGTGCGAAAACCAGGCATTACTGAGCGGTAAAATTTTTAAATCCATGCACTTTAGTCGGAATTTAATCCCCCCTGATCGGTCGAGGGGTTGCGAACACCTGTGGGAGAACCCATGAAACTGGAAGCCAAGCGCGAGCATCTCCTCAAACCGCTCCAGCACGTCATCGGTGCCGTCGAGCGCCGGCAAACATTACCGATCCTGGCCAACGTGCTGCTGACCGCCAACGAACGGGAGTTGACGCTGACCGCTACCGATCTGGAAGTGGAATTATCGGTCCGGCTCGAATTACCCGTGGACGTGCCGGGCGAGATCACGCTCCCCGCGCGCAAGCTGCACGATATTCTGCGCGCCTTACCGGAGGACAGTACCGTGGCCCTGAGCGTTGAGGGCGACCGGGCGACCGTGCGCTGCGGCCGCAGCCGCTTCGCCCTGGTCACGCTGCCGGCCGCCGATTTTCCTACTCTGGAGGATTTGCCTTTCAGCCAGGACATCCGCCTGGCCCAAGGAACGCTTCGCGATCTGATCGAGCGCACTCACTTCGCCATGGCCCAGCAGGATGTGCGCTACTACCTGAACGGCCTGATGCTGGAAGTGAGTCCCGGTACCTTGCGGGTGGTCGCCACCGATGGCCACCGGTTGGCATTCCAGGAGTTGCGGACCGACGTTGAGGCTGCGGAAACGCGCCAGGTCATCGTCCCGCGTAAGGGCGTGTTGGAACTGTTGCGGTTGCTGGCCGACAGCGAGGCCGAGGCCACACTCGGACTGGGCGCTAACCACATCCGGTTGACGATGGGCGATATCCGTTTTACTTCCAAGCTGATCGACGGCAAGTTTCCCGATTACCAGCGTGTCATCCCGCGTGACCCGGACCGGATCGTGATCGCTGACCGCATGGTATTGCGCAACGCTCTAGCGCGCGCCGGCATCGTGCTCGACGACAAGACCCAGGGCATTCGTCTGCAACTGGAGGACTGGACCTTGCGAGCCCAGGCGCAGAACTCCGATCAGGAAGAGGCCGAGGAAGAAATCGAAATCAACTACAGTGGCGGCCCGATGGAGATCGGTTTCAACGTCGCCTACCTACTCGATGCGCTAGGCGCGCTGGGTGGTGAACTCGCCAAGTTGTCCTTCACCGATGCCACCAGCAGTTGCCTGATCGAGGAAAGCGAGGGTGGCGGCGGCAAGCACGTCATCATGCCGATGCGGCTCTGAGTCCGCGTTCGGATGCGGGTTGTCTCGCTCGACATCGTCGGTTTTCGCAATCTACGGCGGGTCAGCTTGGCGTGTGCGCCCAGCCTGAACCTCCTGATCGGCCCCAACGCCTCCGGCAAAACCAGTTTGCTGGAGGCGCTGTATTTTCTGGGGCGTGGTCGCTCGTTCCGCACCCGCCAGCCGCGTGAATTGATCGAGACCGATGCGTCGGTATTTCGGGTGGTAGCGGCGATGGCGGATAGTGCCGGTCGGCGAGTGCCGGTCGGCATCGAGCGGGGTCCCCGTGAATTGACGGCTCGCGTCGATGGCGCACCGACCCGCTCGCTGGCGGAATTGGCTCGGCAGGTGCCGGTGCTGCTGCTCAATCCCGACAGCCACCGCTTACTGGAAGACGGGCCGCAACTGCGTCGCCGTTTCATGGATTGGGGTCTATTTCACACCGAGCCGGGTTTTCTCGATGCCTGGCGGCGTTACAGCGTAGCGTTGCGCCACCGTAACGCCGCGTTACGCACCGGTGGCACCGACCGGTTGGTGGATGCCTGGGACGGCGAATTGGCAGCGGTTGCGGCCATCATCGACCGATTGCGCCAATCCTTTTGCAAGGCGCTTGAAAACGCCCTGGAGCCGCTCGCGGCAGCGACCCTGGGTGAGGTATCGGTCCGGGTGGATTATCGCCGTGGCTGGCCGCTAGAGCCGTCTGAACGCGACTTTGCGACCTGGTTGCATACCGGGCGCGCTGGGGACCGCCAACAAGCCCATACCCGGCTGGGACCGCATCGGGCTGATTTCAGCGTCCGGGTCGCTGGACGACCGTCGGTCGAGAACCTGTCGCGTGGCCAGCAGAAGTTGCTGGTGATCGCGCTGGTGCTGGCGCAGGCGGAATTGTATCGGCTTCGGCTCGGCGACGCCTGCATTCTGCTGATCGACGATTTACCGGCGGAACTCGATGCCGGTAACCGGGCACGGGTGATACGGGCGCTGGCGGCGCTCGACAGCCAGCTGTTCGTAACCGCCATCGAACCGGGGTTGCTGGAGGATACTGCTTGGCCCCAAGCGCGGGCATTCCGGCTCGCAAGCGGGGAAGTCAGCGAACTGATATAATCCGCCCCCCGTCGCGGCTTTGGGAAGTGAATTTTTTATGAACGATTCGACCTACACCTCGTCGAGCATCACGGTCCTGGAAGGACTGGACGCGGTCCGCAAGCGGCCGGGCATGTACATCGGCGATACCGATGACGGCACCGGCCTACACCACATGGTGTTCGAGGTCGTGGACAACTCCATCGACGAGGCGCTGGCCGGCTACTGCACCGAAATCAGCGTCACGATCCACCCCGATCAGTCCGTGACGGTGACGGACAACGGGCGCGGTATTCCCACCGACGAGCATTCCAAGGGCCGCTCCGCCGCCGAGGTCATCATGACCGTGCTGCATGCCGGCGGTAAATTCGACGACCGTTCCTACAAGGTATCTGGCGGCCTGCACGGGGTCGGTGTATCGGTGGTGAACGCCTTGTCCGAGTCCCTGCGGCTGACCATCCGCCGCGATGGCAAGCTTCACCAGCAGGACTACCGGCTCGGCGATCCGCAAGCGCCCTTGCGGGTGATCGGCGAAGCCGAGGAGACCGGCACCGAAATCCGCTTCAAGCCCAGTGCTACGATTTTCAGCAACATCGATTTCCATTACGACGTACTGGCCAAGCGCTTGCGCGAGCTATCGTTTCTCAACTCCGGCGTTTGCATCCGCCTGCGCGACGAGCGCAGCGGCAAGGAGGACGTGTTTGAGTATCAGGGCGGCATCAAGGCGTTCGTCGAGCATCTGAACCGCAACAAGACCCCGCTGCACGACAGCGTGTTTTACCTGAACACTGTCCGCGACGAGATCCAGGTCGAACTGGCGATGCAGTGGAACGATTCCTACCAGGAAAACGTGTTCTGTTTTACCAACAACATCCCGCAACGCGACGGCGGCGCCCATCTGGCCGGCCTGCGCGGCGCCCTGACCCGCACCCTGAACCAGTACATGGAGGGGGAAGGGATTCTCAAGAAGGCCAAGGTCGAAACCAGCGGCGACGACGCGCGAGAAGGTTTGACCGCCGTGCTGTCGGTGAAGCTGCACGATCCGAAATTTTCGTCGCAGACCAAGGATAAGCTGGTGTCGTCCGAGGTCAAGCCGGCGGTCGAATCGGTGGTAGCGGAGAAGTTGCAGGAATTCTTGTTGGAAAATCCCAACGAGGCCAGGGCGATCACCGGCAAGATCGTCGAAGCTGCCCGTGCCCGCGAGGCCGCGCGCCGCGCCCGCGAGATGACTCGCCGCAAGGGGGCATTGGATATTGCTGGTCTGCCCGGCAAGCTGGCCGACTGTCAGGAGAAGGATCCGGCGCTATCGGAACTGTTTCTGGTGGAGGGCGATTCGGCGGGTGGTTCGGCCAAGCAGGGCCGCGATCGGCGCTTTCAGGCGATTCTGCCATTGAAAGGCAAAATCCTGAACGTGGAAAAAGCCCGCTTTGACAAGATGCTGGCCTCGGCGGAGGTGGGCACGCTCATCACCGCCTTGGGTTGTGGTATCGGTCGGGAGGAATTCAATCCTGACCGGCTGCGTTATTTTCGTGTCATCGTCATGACCGACGCGGATGTCGACGGTTCGCATATCCGTACGTTGCTGCTGACGTTTTTCTACCGGCAGATGCCGGAATTGATCGAGCGCGGTCATATCTACATTGCCCAGCCACCGCTGTACAAGGTCAAGAAGGGCAAGCAAGAGCAATACGTCAAGGACGATGCGGAGCTGTCCGAGAGCTTGTTGCAAGCCGCGTTGGAGGGTGCGGTGCTGATTCCCAAGGGCAATGCTGAACCATTGTCCGGTAAGGGATTGGAAGATCTGGCGCGCAACCACATGGCGGCGGTGGCGGTAATCGAGCGCTTGTCCCGCCGGTACGACAGCATGTTACTCGAACAACTGATCTACCTGCCGCTGTTGGAGAGTGATCGGTTGCGCGATGGCGTCTGGTTAGGCGAGTGGGCTGAAACCTTGGTAGAACGCTTGAATACCAGCGTGGACGGGCGTTCCGTCTATCGGGTCGTCGTCGAACCGCAGGCCGACGGCGAGAGCCACGGCATGACCGTGACGCGTCGCACTCATGGTTTGGAGCGGCATTTTCGGTTGGGTGCCGAGTTTTTCGGGTCGGCCGAGTATGCCAGTCTGAGCCGGTTTGGAGTCCGGCTGGCGGACTTGTTCGACGGTGGCGCGGAAGTGCGACGCAATGAGCGGGTGCGTCCGGTGCGGGATTTTCGCGAGGTGATGGAGTGGTTGCTGGAGGAGGCAAAGCGCGGCCAACATATCCAGCGTTACAAGGGTTTGGGCGAGATGAATCCGGAACAACTGTGGGAGACCACCATGAATCCCGCGACCCGCCGTCTACTCCAAGTCCGCATCGAGGATGCCATTGCGGCCGACGAAATTTTTACGACCCTGATGGGTGATCAGGTCGAGCCCCGGCGGGATTTCATCGAGCAAAACGCTTTGGATGTGCTCAATTTGGATGTTTGATGTGATGTCGGACGCGTGATAAGCAGCCAATAAAAGTCAATAAAATCAGATTATTGTTTTTGTTATCAGCAGATTTTTGTAGATAGACGGAAACTATATAATCACTTGTAGTGCGGACGCTTCACGCCCGCCCAACGGGGCGGCGGATAAGCATCCGCATGGTTGCTTGGCGCTCCGCGCCACACAACCACGCGGATCAAGCCGACTCCAGGCGAAAAAGCCTGCGGCTTTCTCGCCTTGCGCGGCTTATCCGCCGCCCCGTTAGGCGTAGAGTCTACTCAACATTCTGAATCACTGTTATTGCTTTAGCTGAAAGCTAAGGGGGAACTTATGAAGTCTATGCTGTTTTTAGTAGTGATACTACTTACCGTTTCTCAGATTAGCATTGCGCAGATTGGTTTTGGTGGCGGCGACTGGCTTGGACACGACTCTAACAAGAGAGAAATCCGCGATGAACTGCAGTCGAATAACTGGTTTGTAGTATATGGTAAGCCAGTTGAAGAAGGAGATATGGGCGTAATGGCAGCATGTACTTACTTTGGCTGTCTTTCAAATTACTTTGAGTATTATCTCGATGATACTATCAACCGTATTGAACGGCAAATGCCGGGGTTAACCCATGATATATTAGTACAGCTTATTGAGAATTGCTTTAAGTATAAGGGTCAGATATTTAGCCATCTTACCCTCCAAATGCAGGCTGGTATTGCAACGTACCGCCGATGGAAAAGGGTTGTTTATAATGAACCTCGAACTTATGAATGTAAACAACCCCTTCCCTTTGGAGGATGGACTTGGAGTGTATGCACAACTACAGAGGAAGTAGAGAAGGAAATTTCGTTGCCAAATCACCACCAACCTTACCTTCGCTTCAGGTTTTTCTGAGAGAGTAATTTCTATGAAAATTAAAAACATGCTTCAATTTAGTCTACTACTTACTGTTATCATTCTGGTTCAAGGTGCTTTTGGGTAACAGGTCGTATGGACCCGACAACCAGTTTTTCTTGAGGGTAGTGGTGTAACTGATTGTGGAGAGGATCGGGTGGAACGGGAGGCTTGGGCTGAGTGCAAAAACTTGGCGAACAGAGAAAACTCTTCGACTAGGCGGGTTGCAGCTATTAAAGTACGTTATGAGAACTACAATCCACAGTATGAGAGAAATCCCTTTACAGGTGTACGTAGTTGTTCGTTCCGCGCTTCTGCGTATTGTCAATTTGAGATTTCAGAACTTAGGCCAAACGTACCGCCTCCCTCCCAACCTCAACCTATGAAGTGTGTTACTTATTACAGCGCCGTCTGTGGATTCTCGCAAGTTTTCTATCCTCCTGGTTCCCCTTGTACCTGCCCCGATGGTATTACTCCTGGTCGGTTAGCCCCCCCGTAGCCGCGTAGGTTAGGTTGCCGTCTTTTTGGCAACCTAACATTTAATCAACCGGCCTAACTGGCTGCTGCACCGGAGACCGCGCCATTATCTGTTGTGGGTGGTTTGAAGGACAGCAAGGCGCGGCCCCGGTGAGCAAATACGTTGTCGCGGACGCTTCGCGCCCGCGACAACGGGGCGGCGGATAAGCATCCGCATGGTTGCTTGGCGCTTCGCGCCGCACAACCACGCGGATCAAGCCGACTCCAGGCGAAAAAGCCTGCGGCTTTCTCGCCTTGCGCGGCTTATCCACCGCCCCGTTAGGCACACTAGGAGAAATCGTTGTAATGCCTACAATTCCGATGTTCTATGGAATCCTTATTCGAATGTTTTTCTATGACACGGATAAGCACAACGTGCCGCATATTCATGCTGAATATCAAGGGCAAGTAGCCGTTTACTCGATTCTCGATGGAGCCGTCTTGGCTGGTGGACTTCCAACGAAAAAACACAAGTTAGTTGTTGCATGGATTGAAATACACCAAGATGATTTGCTAGCTGATTGGCAATTAGCTGTCAACGGCAAAAAACTATTCCCAATTCGAGGGCTTGATCAATGAATATCTCTGAGATAACCGCTAAAGATAATTACACGCTGTATATCAAGACCGAAGATGGAAAAACTGGTTTATTCGATGTAAAGCCTTATCTTGAATCCGAAGCTTTCGCTCCATTGAAAGATAAAGCTGAGTTTGAACGAATTTATAACGGCAACTACTTTATTGAGTGGGATTGCGGTGCAGACCTTTCCGCAGACACTATTCAATCACATTGGGTAATCATGCATACTGATCACGCCCAACAAAACGTTCCAGCGGACTCCGCTAACACTCCGCCGCTGAGCTAATCGTTAGGCGACTCCGACAATCCGCCTCAGGAATCAAGAGGGCCGATGAACAGCACGCCGATACATGCAACCGACGAAATCATCATTCCTCATCCCGCAACCAAAGTGTGGCCGGTGTTGGTTGACTTTGCGGGGTATCCTCGATGGTGGCCGAAATCTCTCGGAATACGTCTCCTCTCCGGTAGTGCGGGACTCCTTGGTACGGAAGTGGAACTACGCCCACGCGGTGGGCGACCTTTTCGATGTCGGGTCGAGAGGGTGGATGTGCCGAAGTGCATTCAATTGCGATACTTTGGCGGGTTTATCGATGGCGTCGGCGAATGGCGGCTGGAACCATTGGGGCAAGAAACTCGTGTGGTCTACAGGCTTGAAGTCGAGGTGCGCGGCTGGTTGGTTGTGCTACTTGGCAAGGTGCTTAATCTTGCTCGAATACACTCTCGGTTCATGCAATCCGTCCTACATAACCTCGACGATGTGCTGGATCGGACAGAGCAACCCGCGAAAAGGAGTCAGTAGCATCGCCTAACTCATCATTCCACCGAGCTGCCTAACGGCAGGCGGTGAATTTGAACGTTGGGCAGGAGAACACTGAATGAAATTAATTCCGCTTTCTGAACTGGGGCAACCCACAGAGCCAATCTCTGATTTACCAAAAGAAGCCATCGATGTGGGCGCCGCCTACGTCAGCCTGTATCAATCCGTCGGTTATCAATCCCCATGGTTAGGATATCTGGCTCTGGTGGACGGCACATGCGTAGGAAGTTGTGGCTTCAAAGCCCCGCCAAAGGATAACCGCGTGGAAATCGCTTACTTCACTTTTTCGGCATTCGAAGGAAAGGGCATGGCAACCCGG
>Ga0209607_1000235_pt1 | contig 49848 bp, 44 predicted proteins | sample AD_UKC117_MetaG_FD_184413 | JGI IMG/M metagenome (GOLD analysis project Ga0209607, IMG submission 184413) | Active sludge microbial communities of municipal wastewater-treating anaerobic digesters from Hong Kong - AD_UKC117_MetaG (SPAdes)... | ecosystem: Engineered > Bioreactor > Anaerobic >... | reverse complement strand
TGCCGCTCTACCTGGGCTTCTTTCAGTTCGTGCATAACGTCCGCATTCGGGGCAAAGGCTTGCTCAGACCTCTCTTGGAACTGCTGGTCGCCTAACAACGCCAACTGACTGGAATCCATATTGAGCCAATAATTTTACAGCAGGAGGTTATGGTCATGACTACCGTTCAATCACTTTTGGACATTGGCGTTCTGAACCGTTTGCGGATTCTCTGCATCTCCGAAACCGGCTGGTTCGACACCAAGGAAGTCTTTGACGACATTCGGGACGCTGGTGGCGCTGAGATCGACCAGTATGCTATCCCATGGCCGCCGTTTGGCGACCTGCATAAGGATAACGCTGCCGGATTCGCCGCCCTGCTGGAAGCGGAAACCGCTGATGGCGCCCAACATCGCGTGTTATTCGACACCGGTTGGAATCCAGCCTGGATGGATAAACGTTTCGCCGAGGAAGGGATTGATCAACTCTTGAAGGACGGACAAATCGAAGCGCTGGTGATCAGTCACGAGCATTTTGATCACTTCTGGGGAATCGGCTCAACCCTTCGGCATTGTCCACACATCACCCTCTATATCCCGGAAGGCTTTCATCCAAAAGGGCTGGCCTTTATCAAAGAGCAAGGCCACACGGGTCGCTTGATTACGATCCCCCCTGATCAGCCACTGCTGTTATTTCCTGGACTGGCTATAGTCAATTTCCCTATGCATACTCTGCTGCGCGTGGATGGCGAAAACGTGCTTTACGCCCGGATTCGGGACCGAGGCATGGCCATGATGACCGGTTGCGGACATGGCGGCGTACTGAATTTGCTGGATTACGCCCGTCGCACCTTCCAGGGTGGCGATCGCATTCACGCGCTCTACGGTGGACTCCACATCGCGCCCCTGGAGGACTGGGACGAGTCGCGGGATCGAATGGTCGAGTCCCTGGGTCAGTACGGCATCGCTAAACTGGCCTGCAACCACTGCACTGGTCGGCGGGCTGTGGAGAAGATGCTCGAAACCGGTTTACCCGTCCTGCGCGGCTCAGCCCGCAATGGTTCGCAGAATGAACTGTTTGTGGGCAATGGCGACGTGGTGGAACTGGCCTGAGAGAGCTTTACTTCTTAAAATGCTTGTATGCGAATTAAGAGCTTCATCCTCAACTCGTTGAAAACCCGATTTCTGGATTTTCGTCAGCAATTCGATGAGTAACGTAACATATTTATATTTAAGGATATTAGTTAGCTCTTAATTCGCATTTGTGGGCTGCCTTACTTCCAGGAAACGCCATGAACTTTCACGCCAAGCCTTATTCCGAAGCCTGCGAACAGAACAAGGAACCGATTCTCAAGGTATTACGGGAAGTTTTTAGCGAACCGGGATTGATTCTGGAGATCGGCGCAGGCACCGGGCAACATGCTGTTCATTTTGCCCGGGAATTGCCGCATCTGGATTGGCAACCGACCGATCAGGCGGACTGCCTGCCGGGCATTTGGATGTGGGTCGCGGAAGCGGGATTGTCAAATCTGCGCCCGCCACTGGCGTTGGATGCTTGCTGTAAACCATGGCCGGTTACCCAGGCAGGAGGGGTCTTTTCCGCAAATACCACCCACATCATGAATTGGCCTGCCGTGGAGGGCTTATTCCGGGGAGTGGGTCGAGTGCTCCAGCCGGGCGGCGCTTTCTGCTTGTATGGGCCATTCAACTATGGCAGTTGCTATACCAGCGCCAGCAACGCGGAATTTGACGCCTTCCTGAAAGATCGCGACCCGGCCAGCGGCATTCGGGATTTTGATGATCTCGACCGTCTGGCGCGGGAGAATAGCCTGCGGCTGCTGCGCGATTACTCAATGCCGGTCAATAACCGTACTCTAGTTTGGGTAAAAAATTAAGGATACCGCCGGTATATTAGATAATGTGCTGTGGAATTACCTGCTCAATGACCGGCCGGTCAACCACTGCGGTATTTCCGCAGCCGGCATGGGTTTGGCGAAAAAGTAGCCTTGGGCTTCATTGCAACGCATTTTCTGCAGCAGGCAAATCGTTTCCAGATTCTCTACGCCTTCGGCGATTACTTTGAGACGCAAACTGTGGCCGATACTGACCACGGTGCGCGCAATAGCCAGGTCATCTGAGTCGTTTATGATGTCGCGAATGAAGGATTGGTCGATCTTGAGTTTGTCGACGGGGAAGCGCTTGAGATAGGCCAGGCTGGAATAACCGGTGCCGAAATCATCAATCGAGAACTTGACGCCCAGATGTTTCAAATCCCGAAACAGGTCAAGCACCGTCTGATTATGGTCCACCAACAGGCTTTCCGTGACTTCCAGTTCAAGTTCCGTCGCCGGAAGACCGGTTTCAGCCAGTATTTGTTGGATGATCGCCAACAGGTTGCCATGACGAATTTGCACAGCGGACAGATTGACTGCGATGGGAACCCTGAATAATCCTGCTTCCCGCCAGACCTGATTCTGGCGGCAGGCCTCGCACAACACCCAGGCGCCAATTTCAACAATCAGGCCGCTGCTTTCCGCCACCGGAATGAATTTGGCCGGAGCGATCAGACCGCGTTCTGGATGACGCCAGCGGAGCAACGCCTCCAGTCCAATCAGTCGACCGCTGTCCAGCGCCACCTGTGGTTGATAGTAAAGCTCAAGTTCGTCACGGGACCGGGCTTGGCGCAAGGCTTCCTCCAGCACCAGCCGCTCCTGCGCCGCCGCATTCATTTCCGGATGGAAGAAGTGAAAAGTATTCCGTCCGCTCTCTTTGGCCCGGTACAACGCCGCGTCGGCATAGCGCAGCAGCGATTCAAAGTCGCTGGCGTCCCGGGGATACAGACTGATGCCAATGCTGGTGGAAAGATGCAAAATCCGGCTGTTCCATTCAAAGGAGCGTTCAAAGATTTCCTGTATTTTTCGAGCGACTTGTGTTGCGCCCTCCAGGCTGGTCTCGGTAAGAATCACCAGAAACTCATCCCCGCCGAGCCGCGATACAACATCAGTTTCCCGCACGGCATTCTTCAGGCGCATGGAGACCGCTTGCAGTAGCTGATCGCCCACCGAATGACCCAGTGAATCATTGATATTCTTGAAGTGATCCAGATCAAGAAACAGTAGTGCAACCTCGGTTCCTTTGCGGTGGGCAGTGGCCAGCGCCTGAGCAGCGCGCTCCCGGAGAAAGGCTCGGTTAGGCAAATCGGTCAGCGCATCATAATAGGCAAGGTGCTGAATGCGTTCTGTTTTTTCAAGATGATCCAGTCCGAAAGAGATATCCGTGACCGCTTCTTCCAGCAATGCAATCTCGCGTTCGCCAAAAAAACCGCTTTCGGCGAGATAAATATTTAAGGTTCCCCACACCCGGTCATCCAGGTGAATGGGAAACGCCGCCGAAGCGTGAAAGCCTTGTTTCATCATTTTCTCGCGCCAAGGCAGGGTGCGTGGATCGCGCATAAGATCATTACAGATACAGGGGCGATTCTCACGAATCGCCACGCCTGTGGGACCACGGCCTTCAGGGCAATCATCGGCGCGTATGCGAATATCGCCAAGGTAATCCGACTCATCGCCACATTGCGCGATAACAGCAATCGCATGAGTTTCTGGATCAAGCTGACCAATCCACGCCATGCGAAAACCGCCAAACTCCACCAGAACGCGGCACACCTCATCACAAAGATCCTGATGACCGGTCGCTCGCACCACGGCCTGGTTAACCTGGCTTAATGCTGCATAAAGTCGAGTAAGCCGTTCGATTTCCCGTTCGTGCGCCTTGCGCTGGGTGATATCGCGGAGGATGCCCAACAGATAATTGACTCCGCCGATTTCCACGACGCAACTGCTGATTTCGACCGGGAAGGTGGAGCCATCGCGCCGGACATGTTCAGTTTCCAGGAGTGCGCGCTTTTCATTGAGCAATTGCGTCAAATAAGGGGCGCATCCAGGGCACGCTTCCGGCGTGTGCAGGTTTACGATATCCATTTGCTGCATCTCCTCCAGGGAGTAGCCGTAACTTTCCAGAGCGCGATCATTGGCTTCCAGAATACAGCCCTTGGCGTCAGTCAGCAGGATGATGTCATTGGCGTTTTTCAGCAGATGCTCGACGCGTTCGGCCAACATCTGGCGCTGACGCTCAATGACCAGTTGCCGCTGGAGCCAGCGGGAATCCCGATGGCGCCAGATCAGACTGACGCCGAGACTGGCGATTAACATCAGCAAGGCCACAATCATGCCGGTAGCGGTCGCCTGTTTTTTGAGCGGCCCGTAAATTTCCTCCTGGTCCACTTTGGCGATCAGGAACCAGGAAGTGTCAGGAATAGCGCGCAACGCGGCCAGTACTGGAACCTGGCGGTAGTCCCGACCTTCAACGATGCCTTCCTGGCCTTGAATGGCCATCGCTGCAGGTAAAGGCCATGAAGGGTTCAGGGGCAAGCGCAGACTGAGCGCCGTGTTCGAGCGATGGCGCAACTCGTTCAGAAATACGATTTCATCACCGTCCTGGCGAACGAGTAGCGTTTCCGCTGTCTGGCTTGGCGTGGGCCAAGTCTGAATCAGCGGATAAAGGAATTGATAAGGATCGAGCCGCAGCAGAATAACGCCTAAAGGATCAGCTGGAGAATGGCTGGAAAAGGTGTGTGGAGGAAGAATCGGAAACAGGATTGAGAAGTGAATATCCCTGTCGCCATAGGGTTCGCGATGCAATTCGGTTATGATGACATCGCGGGCGGACAGTGCGTTGGCAATCTCCTCTCGCACAAAAACAGAGGACTCAACCTGCCAATCTGGGACAGCAATGCGTGCCTCACCCTGAGGATCGAATAAAGTGACCTGAGCGTAGCGGTCACCATCTTTCAGTAAATTCAGCCAATTGAGAATTTCATTCCGAGCGCTTTCAGAAGTGGGTTCGTTCAGAAAAGCCTGGATATCACGAGCGACGAAAGCTGCTTTGAAGAAAAACTGGGCGTCGCTCAGACGTTCTTTGCGCCAATTAACAATTTGCTGGACTTTCAAATCAGCAATAGCAGTCAGCTTTTCCTGAATGTTCAGCCGCAGATCAACTTGTTGTTGCTCGACATAAAACCAGCCGGTAACGCCAATCGCTGTGATAAGAACTATCGCAGCTCCCAACAGGAACAGTGGAAAATGGGGTTGGGGGGGCGTATTCATAAGAATACCCTTGGACTTGAGCATAGTAAGGATATTTTAACGTCTTCAGCCAATAAAAAAACCGGTCTGAACCCTTTTCATCAGCCCCTCTCTTGCAAGCGAGTGAGAGGAGATGAAACGTTACATCAGTTAATCTACTGATAAGAAGTACATTTTAAATGCGGCTGATAGAAATCAACCACAGCATTATTACCCCTCTGTATTTTGATACCGCTGCAACAACCCCGGTACCTATGAACAAGCGACTGCTCAGCCAGTCCACGGGCGTGTCGAAGGGTGAATGAGGCGAACGTCTGGCCAAACTGGAAAAAGGTCAGTGTTGATCGTTCGGTACGGTGCTGACCTCCAGCGGCGGCTTGCAGGAAAAGCCAGTGCTGGTTTCAGTGACGTCGCTTGAACAGCGCAAGCTGGAAGGGCGAGCATTAACCCTGACCCACTGTCCTTCCTGCAACCGGTTCACAGGGCGCGCAACCAGCACATCCATCTCGGTTAAACCGGAAATGATTTCGGTTTTCACTTCACCGACAATTCCGATTTCAACCGGTTGACGTTGCAATCGGCTTTCACGCACTATCCAGACCTGCCCCTTAAGCACCGCAGTCGATGGAATCAATAACGCGTTCTCGCGCTGCTCGACAATGATATTCACCTCGGCGGTCATACCGATGCGCAACGGACAATCGCCAACAAAATCAATGCGCACCCGGTAACTGCGCGTGACCGGGTTGCCTTTCGGAGTAATTTCCGCCACTTGGCCTTCCAGAGTCTGCTCAGGCAGGGCCGGGGCGCGAATCAACACCCGCTGTCCCGGTTTGACCAACAGAATGTCTTCTTCATCGACCTCCGCCTCGAGCCGCAACGGAGCACAGCAGGAAAAGTAAAAAACCGGCTGGTTGGCGGGAATCAACTGCCCGACCTCCCCATCGCGTTGCAGGATTTGCCCATCTGCTGGAGCCGTCAGGGTCATGAACGAGCGCAAGATCTGCGCCCGGGCCAGAACCGCCTCCGCCGCCTGCCACTCGGAACGCGCCCGGTCTTGTTCCAGCACGGTACCCAGGCCCCGGTTGAGCAGCGCCTGGGCGCGGTCAAACTGAGTTTTGGCGAAACGGGCGCGCGCTTCGAGTTCATCCACCGACTTGCGTAAATCCTCGTCTTCTAGCCGCGCCAACAGTTGATCTTCATGAACCCGGTCGCCCTCATCAACCTTAAGCTCCACCAGGCGGCTGGTGTTGCGCGGCGCAATGGGCAACATCACTGTCGGCTCCACCGTGCCCGTGGCATAGACTGCCCGCACTGCCGGCCCCCGGATTGGATGTGTTATTTCCACGGTCATCGGACCCAGCCACCGCCAGCCGACAAAACCGCTGACCGCCAACAGGGTTAGCATCAACACTATCCAGAAGAATCCATGATGTTTCATAAACATATCTTACCGGTTTTCATCTTGATCGCGCCTGAACAGTCCGGTCACGGGAACAGCGACAGTTTTGTTACCATCTACTATGCTATGCAAGGTTGCAAATTCTCCTAACAGCCTCACAAATGAACGACACTGATCCCCAGGCCTTACCCGGACTGCCGGCAGCCCGTGAACTTCGTGAATGCGCTAAATGCGGGACGCGCTTTATCGGCTGGAGTTGGCATAGTCACTGTCATGCTTGTTATCGACACATTAAATTCGATTCCGATGCCCCACAGCATGATCCCGAGGCGGAAATGCGCCTGTTGCGCATGGAGCTGGAAATGATCCGGTTGGAACTCTCGCAGGAACGGCAAGCCTATCTGGGGATGGTCGATCAATTGGCGATGCTTGAACGCGCCTGCGTGGATCTGAAAACCGAACGTGATCAATGGATGGATCGCTATTATAAGGCGCTGGCGACCCGAGCATCGCGGCGACCGGTGATTCCGCCCGGCATTCTGCGCCGGCTCCTCTGGCTATGCCACCCGGACCGGCATGGTGACAGCGAAGCCGCGAATACCGCTACCGTCTGGCTATTGTCCCAGCGCAAGAAGCAATGACCGGGCAAAGCGTCCGGTTGCTGGCAGTCGCCGTCCGGCCTCGGGTCGTGCTGAAATATTTCGGCGTCTTGCTGCTCTCGATCGTAGCCATGGCCGCCGTTCCAGCACTGGCCGCCTTGTTCCTGGATAACCCGTTGTCCGCGCTCCGCTTTGGTATCGTAACAGTGATTCTGTGGATCGCTGGACGAGGGCTGGCGCGTCTTCATGCTCCGCCGCACATTCAACTTAATGAAGCACTGGCTATCACGGCTCTGACCTTCCTGACCGCCGCCCTGGCGATGATCTGGCCCTTAATGGCCGAGGGCTTGGGCATGATCGATGCCCTGTTCGAAGCTATCTCCGCAGTGACGACTACCGGCCTGTCCACCCTCGCAACGGTCGAGGATCGCAGTCCTGCCTTTCTGTTCGCCCGCGCCTGGCTGCAATGGTGCGGAGGACTGGCCATCACTGTGCTGGCGTTGGCCTTCATTCTGACCCCAGGCGCGGCCACCCGCCGCCTGGCGGGCGTCGAGACCGATTCTACCGAGTTAGTGATGGGCACTCGCTGGCGCGCACGGCATGTGCTGGCCGTGTATGTGGCGCTGACCCTTGGCGGCGTGCTATTGCTCGGGATTGCGGGAGCCGGCTGGTTTGATGCAGTGATTCACACCCTGGCGGCAGTTTCCACCGGAGGCTTTGCCGGTTATGACCGGCTGGATCGCCTGGGTCAATGGCCGGTTCTCGCCGGATTGGCTCTCGTCATGCTGTTCGGCGCGATCTCTTTCTCGCTGCAATTTCGCTCCTGGATCAAAGGAATCCGCGTACTTGGCGCCGATCCGGAATTACAGGCTTTGCTGTGGTGTATTCTGCTGACTTTTTTGGCGCTGGCCGCCAGTTTTGCCCTTGCTGGTTTTCCGGGAAATGATGGATTTGCCGACGCGGCGTTTCTCGCGGTTTCCGCGCAGACCACCACCGGCTTCGCCACGACGCCGATCGCTGATTTACCGGATGCGGCTCAATTAGTGTTGATGGTAAGCATGGGCATCGGCGGCGACATGGGATCGACGGCGGGCGGCGTCAAGATTTTGCGGTTGCTAATTCTACTGCGTTTGTTGCAATTATTACTGGCGCGCGTTGCCGTGCCGCGTCACGCTGTCCTGGCGTTGCAAATCGGCGGTCGACGCCTGGAGTCACGCGAAATCGAAGCGGCGGTGGGTATCGTCGCAGCATTTGGTTTGGCGGCGCTACTCTCCTGGTTGCCGTTTCTACTAGCCGGCATCGCACCGCTGGCGGCTCTGTTCGAGGTGACGTCAGCGCTGGCGACTTGTGGTCTGAGCGCCGGAGTGACTGCGCCGGATTTGCATCCCGCGCTGAAGCTGGTGTTGTGCTTGGATATGTTGATGGGGCGACTGGAGATTATCGCGCTGCTGGTTCTGGTCTATCCTCGCACTTGGTTAGGCAGGCATTCGGAGGAGCAATGAGAGTCGCATTCGTGGGAGCCGGTCCGATCACGGTCGGCGCGGCGGACATTCTGATTCGCCGGCGAGTAGATGTAGTGATTATCGAAAAGGACAAGGAGCGCATCGAGGCGCTGGCGGAAATGCTGGATTGTGGTTTCATTCATGGCGATGGCTCCAAACCGGCCATGTTGCGCGAGGTGGGTCCACAACACACGGATGTGCTGTGCTGCCTGACTGACAACGATCAATCCAACATTCTGGCCAGCTTGGTCGGGCGTTCGCTGGGGTTCAGCCGAATCATCACCCAGATCGAGGATGCCGAATTCGAGCATGTCTGTCTGGAGCTGGGTTTGACGGATCTCATCATTCCGCATCGGCAGGCGGCGCAAGCGCTGGCCGATCTGGCCTGCGGCGCATTGCCGGAAGATTTCGCCAATTTTTTCAAAAATGGTGCGCGACTGTTCTCTTTTGCAGTGCGCGAGGAAGAAATCGGCGCAGTCGCAGATTTATCCTTGCCAAAGCGGTGCATGGCGATTTGCATCTACCGCTATGATAAGATGATGCTGCCCGCTAAGGATTTTCAGCTTGAACTCGGCGATGAGGTGGTTTTGCTTGCGCATGAAAGCAGTCTGCGAGAATTGCGGGATCACTGGATGGGCGCCCCAACCGAGACGGAATCCGATTGATCCCTTTTGAGCGATTCCTGATGCTGACATTGATTTGAAGTCCGATCATCGAATCTTCAATAAGATTATGTTGGCGCCGTCACTACCTGGTCATTCTCGTCAAGCGCGCCCAGGCAACGCTCCGTTGGCGAATACGTCAGCCAACCGGGTTGCTTGATGGCCGGCAAAATCCCCTGGCTCTCGCCCCGTTCCTGAATGAGACGGGCAATCATCCCTAACCCATTAGCGGACAACGGGTAAAAATGCTCCAGGCTCAGCAACTCACCATCGGACGCAAAAGTCGCCAGGCTGTAGGCAATCACATCCAGCTCCTTCTCGGTATGTTGAGTCGCCACCATTCGCGCCGGCGGTGTATTACCGGCCTGTGCGTAAGCCGTTTCGATCAAATAATCCTCGTTTAAAGCCGGCGCTGCCTGAAGAGCAGCCAAGACAGCGGCGGTTTCCTCCTGTTGAATCGCCGGCGCACCCAGAACCCGCCGCAAGGGCAACCCATAGGCGGGCAGCGCCACCGCATACAACCGGAATTGTCGCAACCAGCGCTGATAACCCTCGCTTAACCAGCTCGTTGAAACTCCCCGGCCAGGGCCAAAACGCGCCCAGTCATCAAAAGTATAAAACGGCGCCCAAGCCACATCATCCATCAGCAGGTAGCAGTTGCCACCGTCTGTCAGTGTGATCTGATGAGGACCGGGCCGCTCGAACAGGGCCGGCTCCAGCAATTGCCACAGTTCCCGCAAGTCGTTATTTTCCATCTGGGTTCGCAGCCAGGCGCATAAATCGCCCAAGGTTGCATAGAACAGATTGATCACCGGGACGCCAAACGCGCTTTGCAGGGTTGCATGAGTGGCGGGGGAGGCTTGTCCATTCCGGGTCAGACTCTCTTCCATATCCAAAAACAAGCGGTCCATAACCTCATTGGTTCCCACCAAACAGAACGGTAACAGCGCCAAGGGTCCAAAACTCGATCGGGGCTGAGGGTTGAGGGCGTCAATCGGAAAGCGGTCGCCGCTTGCACCCAGCGCCAAGCGGGGCGGCGGCGCTCCGGCGGGGCGGGGGGCGCGGCGCATGAAATCGGCCAAGGCGCTTAACAGTGGAAACCCGGGACGAAAGACATCGGTCTGGTCATAAAGCGCTCCGGCCAGCACCAGGCCGGCAGGGGCAATCCCTTCCTCCAGCAGACGATTCAAGTCGTCTGCAACCCGATCGGCCAGATCATTAGCGGCTTTAGGGGTCAGTAAGGGCGGCGTCTTACTGGTAAACAGGGGCGACTGACTGTTCAGCTCGATGCAAAGCACCCCGGAACAGAAATCCAGGCTATGCGCGTTGGTCTGATTATCCAAGAGATTGACCTCACAGTAAGCGATGAAAAGCTAATTGTCTCGCAGGGCCATCAGTGAATAACGGGAAGAGGCATCGGCTGCACTAGATGCGCCTTCTGTCTCTATACCGCAGACGCGATTCGCAAACTGACAGTCCTCTGCGAATTTTACTCAATTTCTCTCATGGCGACCTCTTCGGATCGATTGGATTCATCGGATGCCGGCGCAAGCAGAGGATGCCGCCGTTGCTTACCTGCCAGAAACACCAGTGCGCCTCGCGGCGGCGGGGGTTGAGAGAGTAGTTGATCGATTTCGCGCTCCGCCTCCAACCAGTCCTGGACAGGAGATCCTCCCTGAAACCCCCGGTTTTCGGCGCGGAAATAAGCGGCCTCTGCAATCAGATGATGCCGTTCCTCGGGAGGAACTATTCGGTAGATTCGCTTGGATTTTGACACGGTGCAGGCTCCCGAAGGTCGCAAGAAAAATAATGCTCATGCTACCAGATTGAAAATTGAATCGGCCAGTCTCCCGAAAATGGAAATTTCATTGAGCTGCGATTGTCTATACTAAAATAACAAGAGCAGACTAGTATTATTCTCAAGCAGTTATTGAGCATGAATGAATGAAACTTTAAATTCGAGAAATGGCAATGATTGGCAGCATCAACTCCAGCGATTCTTCCTACATTCCACTGGTTCGTTGCAGCGGGGGCGAATCGTCATGCGGCCCACAAGAAAACAGTGACAAATCCTTATCTGCCAACGATGTGAACAGCAAGAACAATGTTGAGGTGGACAAGGAAAATGCGGAGACCGGGACGTCTAAATCATCCAAAGCCCCAAACCAGTTGAATGAAGCAGAACTGGCGATGGTGCGCGAATTGAAGCAGCGCGACCGGCAAGTGCGTCAACATGAAATGGCGCACCTGGCGGCCAGCGGTGGTTTAGCTCAAGGCGGGCCTCGCTATACTTATCAACGCGGTCCGGACGGGCAAAACTATGCTATTGGCGGTCATGTGAATATCGACACTTCGCCGGGCAAGACGCCTGAAGAAACCCTGCAAAAAGCCCGAACCATCCAGGCAGCCGCCATGGCGCCCGCCGATCCTTCCGGCCAGGATCGCGCTGTTGCCGCCAAGGCTAGTCAGATGGCTGCAAACGCGCGAGTAGAATTGAGTCGCCAATCGACCACGGGGCAAGGCGGCCTAACCCAGCGCAATGAAGATTCCCGGCAACCGACCACAGAACAACCGGGTTCATCTCAGCGCAATGAAGACACACCGGCGCACCGACTCGCTCGCCAGATCTTCTCAGCGATCACTCCCCAATTAGAACCCTTCATTCAATTGACCGCTTAGAAGCTGTACGAAAAGTCTCTTGAAGGCTATACAAAAACTAACAGACTTTTTCTGGTAATCGAGGCGGTTATGCGATCCCCGCCGCCGATATCGACACTGACATCAGCGTTGATTTGGCCAATATGCAGAACCGTTGCTCGGCCTTTGAACTGATTTCTGGCGCTGATTTTCATCGTCGATCTCCGTGCGAAATTTCTCTTTCATCGCCAGTGCGCCGCCGGTTAACGATTCACGCTGCTCCCAGTCAGCGCCCTGAACGATGGACAATCTACGGGAACCGACGATGTCCCCGTGGCGACTACTTCACGCAGCCAACGGCAATGCAGAATGCGTAAAGCAGGCTTTAGGGCAAACCCGCGAGCAAGCCTCGCAGCCGATACAGTCCATGGCGTTGGAGAGCGTCATAAAAGAATTGTCGCTATCGTCATCATCATCGTCATCATCGTCATCGTCCAAATCGACATCATCAATCGCCCGCTGCACGATCGTCAACACATCGCGCGGACACACCTTAAAGCAACGCCCGCAGCCGATACATTTACTTTCATCCAGCTCAGTGACGAATTGAGGAATCCAGGACGTGCCGCCCCGGGTGACGCCGGTGATATTGGGTTCTGCGCCCATAACATGCTACCTCGCTTACTTTAATAAGCCCGGCACGGACGCGCCGTCGGACCGGGCAATGAAAAGAACCATTATCGTTTTCAATCCTGCCAACCTTCGGCTTCCATCGCGGCGAAACGCGCCTCAACCGGGCTATCAATCTTGTTTTGCCGGGTAATCGCGCGATCCAGCCAAGCGGGCCGGTCGCCTTTGAGAGCCGCTTGCAGATCAGCGAGCAGGGAGGTGATGGACGCGCCCGAATCCACGCGGAGCGGCTGGACGCCCAGCGTCAATAATTGCTGGATGGCGGAACCGCCTACGGCTTCGCAGTAGATCACGGCGCAGCCGCGCAACATCGCCAGTTTGGCGGCGAGCTTGTCCTCATGACCATCGCGGTCGAGCGCCCCAAATTGAGCGAATTCCACCATCGTCGCCTGATCAGGGGTCACGGTGTAAATCAAAATGCCACTGGCCGCGCCGAAATGCTGGTTAACTCGTTGGCGGTCGCTGGTCGCGAACGCAGCCTTAATCATGAGACGCATACTCGGCTCCTCAGTGCTGCCGCCAGCCAGAATCCGCAGATGCCTGAGCAGCGCCATAGCACGTCTCCCATCGTTCGTCAGACTTGAGTGAGTAAATCGAGTGATAAGGCGCTACGGCATGTTCAGCATGGGCCAGCAGCGCGTTGGCCAAGTCAAACAGCGCCTGGCGAGCGCCTCGATAACCGATCCACGCACGCTGATAACCGCCAAATTGATCGTGGAGCGGATAACCTGCGCGTAATAACGGCAATTCCAGTCGTTGAGCGATTTCAGCGACATGGGAACTACCAATCAGCAGTTCGGCTTCGCGTTCATCGGCCAGACGCTCCAAATCCGCCAAATCGCCAATGTGGACCTGCGCTAGCGGTAATTGAGAGAGCATCGGCGCTGCGGCTGGCGCGATCGCAGCAACCACCTCAGCGCCCATATCCGCCAACAATTGGCTGAAACCATGTAATAAATCGGATTCTGCAGCGATTGCTATCCGCGCTTGGCCTAGTAAAAAATGAGTATCCAGCATGGCGTCCTGCAACTGAGCGCGCTGGCGGGCTACCGGCGCCGGCACTGACTGCCCTGTAATCCCCGCCAGCGTCATCACCAGCTGGTCAGTCGCATCCAACCCAAACAAGTGCGGGAAGCGATGCGTCGGTACGCCGGTGCGCTCCTGCAACAAGTCAGCCGCTGGATACAACGAAGCGCCGATCACCAAGGTTGCAGCCGCATCGCTCAAACTGGTGAAAGCGGCCAGTGGCGTGCCGCCAGTCGTCAGTGGATGGTAATCCTCCACATCGAGATGCCCATCCAGGGAGTCGGAGAGATCGGGAATCAGCACCGGGTGTAGATCGAAATGCTCAATCAACTCGCGCAGAGCCTCCAGATCGCCCGGCGTCAACGAAGCCCCACACAGGACGTTAATTTGCCGAAGACTATGATCAGATCTTCTGCGCTTGATCCGGGTCACCGCTAATTCCGGCGTCCATTCGGCAATCATCGTTTTTACCGCTGCGGCGAAACCGCTTTCTAGAGAGCCGTTGAAATCAGGGGTGTTAACGGCAACGATGCGAACCGCCTGAAATTCCGGATGACGCTCCCGGAATGTTTTCAGCACACGCTGAATATCCGTGCCTTGCGCTTCGGTCAGACCCGTCGTCAGCAATCCGACCGCAGCGGGCCGATGTTTTTCACAAACCGTGCGCAAGCCATCCAGCAGGTTGTCGTCAGCGCCCATAATGGTGCTGATCGGGTCCAGGGCGCTGGTTTGCAGCGGAATCGGTTCACGGAAATGCCGCACCAGGAACACCTTGGCAAAGGCGGTGCAACCCTGCGCGCCATGCAGCAAGGGAATGGCTCGATTCAGTCCCAGGATCGCCAGACTTGCGCCCAGCGGTTGGCTGGTTTTCAATGGACTGACCGACAACGGTTTACTGCAACGGATGATCTCAGCCATGCGCTTTCTCCAGTTCGCAGACATTGCCGCCCTCACTTGCCGCGATTTTCCGACCGGACGAGGGGAGGACATTCCAGGGCGCGGGTCGGCGCACGGCGTCCCAGATCGGGCTTTCCAGCGAGCGGGTCAACTCCCGGGCCAACGTGACCAAGCCCTGATAACCGGCATAGCCGTGTTCTCGTTCCTGATTGATGTCCAGGAAAGGCAGGCGCGCCTTGAGGGCCGTGTATAAATTACGGCCACCAGCCACTAGAATGTCGGCTTGATAGGTGCGAGCCAAGTCGAGCAAACCGCGAGGATTGCCATCTTCGATCAGGTGCGCTTCCGCGCCCATCAGTTCGCGAATGCGCGCCTTGTCCTCCTCAGTCGACTTCTTAGTCCCGGTTGCTACTACGGTGACCCCTAACTCCTGTAAAGCAGAAACAATCGACCAGGATTTCACGCCGCCGGTATAGAGCAGGGCGCGCTTGCCGCGCAACCGCTCCCGCCAGGGCGCCAACTCGGCGTCAATGCGTGCTTCCTCACGCTCAATCAGCGTTTCGGTGCGTTGGCGCAAGTCAGCATCGTTCAGTAATTCGGCAAACTGGTGCAGACTGTTGGAAACTTCCTGAGCGCCGTAGAAACTGCCTTCAAACCAGGGCGCGCCATAGCGCTCCTTTAATTTGCGAGCAACGTTGAGCATGGCGCGCGAACAGACCACCATGTTGACTTCGGCGCGATGCATGGTCTGAATTTCCCGGAACCGGGCGTCGCCGGACAGGGAGCACAGCACGCGCAAGCCCAACTCATCGAACAGTGGTAAGGTGTTCCACAACTCGCCGGCAATGTTGTACTCGCCGATCAGATTAATATCATGGACTTTCAGCGCAGGCCGGGCCGGATCAACCGGCGGCGGTTCCGGCTCGCGTCCGCCCACCACATACTTCACCATCGCTTCACCGGCGATACGGTTACCCAGATTCTTGCTGCCATAGAAACCAGCGGAATCGATGGGAATGACCGGCACTCCCCAGCGTTCAGTCGCGGCCTTGCAAACCGCGCCCAAATCATCGCCGATCAAAGCAGTTACGCAGGTGCTATAAACAAACACTGCCGCTGGAGAATACTGATCAATGGCTTGCTTAATGCCGTGAAACAGGCGTTTTTCGCCCCGGCCCATAATCACGTCCTGCTCATTCAAATCGGTGGTCATACCCAATTTGAACAAGGTTGGACCGCTGGAGCGCGTCCCCCGGTTATCCCAGGAATTGCCAGCGCAAGCGATGGGCCCATGCACGATATGGGCGACATCGGCAATCGGCAGCAGGGCGATCTGCGCGCCGTCAAAAGCGCATCCCCCAGCCGCCGCACCGGGTACAGGGCGGGCGCAACCGGATTTAGCGGCTTGCTGATTATGCGCACAAGCCGGTTCGTCGCGTAAGGCGGCAAGATCGCTAGCTTTCATGAGATTAAAGGCCAAAAGTTAAAGGTTAAGTACGCGCCTTCCCCTTTGAAAGGGGGTCGGGGGAGAATTTTGCACCAGCGGTTTTCAGCGCGGGTTACCGTCCAACCGCCCAATTCACCTGCCACAATTAACTTGCTACGGCTTCGCCCAGCAACTCTGGCTTCACCAACTCCAGCCATTCCTCCAGCCGTTCATCCGTTAGATCCGCCTGATTGTCCTGGTCGAGAACCAGCCCTACGAATTCGCCGTCGCGTAACGCCTTCGATTTCTCGAACTCGTAGCCTTCCGCCGACCAACTCCCGATAAAACGGGCGCCCAGTTTCTTGAGCTTTTTGTAGGTGATGCCCAGCGCATCGACGAATTCAGTGGGATAGCCGACCTGGTCCCCCAATCCGAACAAAGCAATCGGTTTTCCTTCCAGATGGCTGGCCTCCACCTTCCCCAGGAACTCCGCCAAGGGTTCAGGCAATTCGCCATCGCCCAAAGTGGGCATGCCAACAATCAGAGCTTCGCAATCCAACATTGCTTCGGGAGTAGTCTTTGCTACATCGAACAGCTCAATTTCATCTTCGGCAAACTGCTTCCTGATCTTTTTGGCGATCTTGCGGGTGTTGCCGGTATCGGTGGCGTAGAACAAACCAATCTTGGCCATGATTATTACCTCACTGAGTTAAAAATTTTTTCAATCAGGAATCTACACATTCCGTCGTCACCGCGAGCACGACCCCGGTCGCAATCTGAGGATCATCGGTCAGGTGCAAACAGTGCTGACGGCTATCGACCAGATACACATTGACGCCTTCGCCTTGCAGCACCGGTTCTGCATCATTAATGTCGTCGTCCAGACAATCCGTGAAATACAGGTTGGGGTACACTTGGCGCAAGTGACTGAGTGCCGCGTAATCAACACCGTGCGTTGACGCCCACTGGGCGATGTCGTTCAGTTGGCGCGAGGTGATCATGACGCCTCCTCAATCTCAACCGGGGATTGAACGGTCGAGGCGCGGCCAATAATCCGAGCCAGCCAGGGCGGCGGATCGCCAGCCAGTACGGCTTGCAATTCATCCAGCACCGGCTGCGCCTGACCGGGCCATGCGCGCTTGATCGGATGAACGCCGCTGTTGACCACTCGGGCGGCGGCAGGACCACCGATCGACAACACACATAACAGATCGCAATCCGCGATCAACGCTACGCGATCCGCGCTGTGATCGATACTGAGTCGGGCGACGTTGGAAGCAGACCGCACCGCAATCAAGCGTGTCTCGGTCGCTGAAACCTGATAGATCAGAAACCGCGCGCAGGAACCGAAATGACCGTCCAGGCGCTCGCCGCCATTCGAGGCGCAAGCAACCCGGATCGAATGCGGTATATCGCCCTCACGATAAGGCTGAGGCTGTGGGATTTCCGCCGCCTCATCGACCTCGTTCTCACCTTTCAGATCACTCAACGCCTGGCGCAACAGCGCGCCATCGACTTCCCGTAACGCGCCATCGGCGGCCATTTTGAGATCCTTGACTGTCAGACCGTTAAGCTTGTCCTCGGTCAAGGGTTCGTCCAGCGCGGTCAGCAGGATGCTGAGCAACCGGCCAGAACTGGTGTCGGGCAATCGTCGCGCTGCCAAGGCAATGCGCAGCGCGATGCAACGCGGCAGTGAGTCGGCGACGGTCATAGCCGCTTCACTCTGACGGTTAAGGGTAACTTGGGCGGCTGCGCGAACGGTTCAAGATAAAAGCGCGAGCCATCGGCCAGTTGCATTTCTCCGCCCCAAGCATCGGGGCCGGAATGTTCCAGCGCCACGACGGTCTCTTCATGATCCTTTTTGGTGATATAAAACACCAACTGACCGGCTGCATTATTTCGCAACATCACATTGGGCATGACTGCATCTCCTGTGAACGGTGGGACGGACTTCCTGCCCGTTAAACCGGCTGAATGTCCGTCCACCTGCGGGTCAACGAATCAAGTCGAAGGCATAGTCGGTTTCGCCCATCGTCATGGTGTCCTGATCGAGTTTCTCCATCACTGCATTCACCAACGCCTTGAGGATATACATCGCGCCTTCGTAGCCCAGCGTGGTGTCCCGGTGCAGGTGATGACGATCAAACAACGGGAATCCCAGGCGAATCAGCGGCACTTCAAATTCCTTGCCTTTGTGCAAGGTGTCGCGCTGAATGAACTTGCCATAGGAATTGCCGATCAGGAAATCAGGCTTGTCCGCGAACACCAGTGAACGCAAATGCCAGAGATCCTTGCCAAAATGGACTTCGGCGCTTTGACCATAAGGCGAGTCCTTGAGCCGCTTGGTCATTTCCTTGGTCCAACGCTTGCTGCCGTTGTGACACAGCACATGCAAGGGTTCGGCGCCTAATTCCATGAGAAACTCGCACAACCCCAACACAAAATCAGGATCGCCGAAGACCGAGAAGCGCTTGCCGTGCAACCAGGAATGCGAGTCGGTCATCATGTCCACCAACCGGCCCCGCTCCAAGGCCAACGACTCGGGGATGGGCTTGCCAGTTAACTCGGAGACTTTCATCAGAAATTCATCGGTTCCCGTTAAACCCATCGGGATGTCAATGGCGTTCGCCGGTTGCTTCCAGGTCTCCTGCACAAACTTCTTGGTCTTGGTTAAATGCCACGGTTGCAACAACAAGGTGTCGATCGCATTGGGCGCATCCTTGATTTCGGCAATCGTTGTGCCGCCCGCGTACATGCGGAATTCACCGTCGGTCGGGGTGTCGAGAATCTCCTCGGGATCGCACAGCATGGTGTACTCGACGTCCATTTCCTTCAGCATCCGCTTGATGACGCGGTAGTTGCCCAAGTAGGTCTCGAAGCCAGTTACGATGTTGAGCTTGCCGTTGGATCCAACCGTCTTGCCCTCCATCTCGTTGAGAGTGAAGTAACGCAGGATACCTTCCAGCATGTTGTCCCAGCCGGTGGTGTGGCTGCCGACGAAGCTGGGGGTATGGGCGAACGGCGTGGGGAACTCCATGGGCACCCGCCCGTCCTTCTTGGCGTTGTTAATGAAGGCGTTCAAATCATCGCCGATCACTTCCGCCATACAGGTTGTGGAAACTGCAATCATTTCCGGTTTATAGAGGGTCATGGAATTTTCCAGCCCCTCGAACATATTTTTCTGTCCGCCGAACACCGCCGCATCCTCGGTCATCGAGTCGGAGACCGCGGCGACCGGTTCACGGAAATGCCGGTTAAAGTAAGTCCGGAAGTAGGCCACGCAACCTTGGGAGCCGTGAACGTAAGGCAGGGTCTTGTAAAAGCCCAGCGCACACAACACAGCCCCGAGCGGTTGACACGCCTTGGCCGGGTTGATGGTCAGCGCCTCACGCTGGAAATTTAGTTCCTTATAAGCCTCAGTGGTCGTCCACTGAAAAACCTCTTCCAGTTTTTGCGTGGGAGGGGCTTCTTCGAACACATGCTTGCGGGCGAATGCCTGTTGGTATTCATCACTGTTAAACAGCGGATAACCAGGATTGATCGCTTCAACGTCTTGCATGATACCTTCCTCGTTTAGACCAGGCTGATCAGGCGATGGCTTGCAGCACGGGTGTGCTGGCACGTTGCCAAGGCGCTTGCAACTTCTTCCAGCAAGGGTTATTGATCGTCATGTCCATATCACGGGCAAAAATGGCGAAACCGTCATAGCCGTGATAGGGGCCGGAGTAATCCCAGGAGTGCATCTGCCGGAACGGGATGCCCATCTTGTGAAAGACATACTTTTCCTTGATGCCAGAGCCGATCAGATCCGGCTTCAATCGCTCTACAAAGGATTCCAGCTCAAAGCTGGTCGCGTCGTCATAAATCAGCGCGCCATCCTGCACTTCCTTGAAGGTGCGGTCATAATCGTCGTTGTGAGCAAACTCGTAGCCGGCGCCGATGACTTCCATTCCCAAATCCTCATAAGCGCCGATGACATGGCGTGGACGCAGCCCACCGACGAACAGCAAGACCCGCTTGCCCTCCAGCCGGGGCCGATACTTAGCGATGATAGCGTCCATGGCCGGCTGGTATTTAGCAATCACCCGTTCAGCGTTCTCCTTGATCGTATCGTCAAAGAAGGCGGCGATCTTACGTAGGCTTTCCGCAATCTTGGTGGGGCCGAAGAAGTTATATTCCATCCAGGGCATCCCGTACTTCTCTTCCATGTGCCGGCTGATGTAGTTCATCGAGCGGTAGCAGTGCAGCAGATTCAGCTTGGCGTGACGCGTGTTTTCCATCTCTGGGATCGAGCCATCCCCCGACCATTGAGCGATGACGCGCAGCCCGATTTCCTCCAGCAGAACGCGCGAACTCCAAGCATCGCCGCCGATATTGTAATCGCCAGTGATTGCGACATCGTAGGGAGTGGACTCAAAACCTTCCTGTTTGTCCCGGTTATGCAACACCCAGTCGCGCAGCGAGTCGTTAGCGACATGGTGACCCAGGGATTGAGAAACGCCCCGGAACCCTTCGCAGCGCACTGGCACGACGGCCTTACCAATCTCTTTAGCCGACTTCTTAGCGACCGCTTCGATATCATCGCCAATCAAACCAATGGGGCATTCCGATTGAATGGTCACGCCTTTCGCGAGCGGGAACAGGGTGTCGAGTTCGCTGATGATCTTGGCCAGCTTTTTATCGCCGCCGAACACCACATCCTTTTCCTGAAAATCGGAGGTGAAGTTCATATCGTTGAAGACGTTGATCCCGCTATAACCGGTTACATAATTGCGGCGACCGGCCCGGGAAAACTGACCGCAACCGACCGGTCCATGAGAGATATTCAGCACATCTTTAACCGGTCCCCACACGACGCCCTTAGCGCCGGCGTAGGCGCAACCGCGCGCAGTCATAACGCCCGGCAAGGCTTTCTTATTAGCGACGATACACTTGTTGGATTTTTCCAGAGATGGATCATTCGCCATCAGATGTTTGGCGCGTTGCTTACCGGTGGCTTCCGGGTAAACTTCCAATACTTCCTGAATTAATTGTTCAGTTTCCTGGCGGTTCATAGTCATGATCAATTCCTCGCATCGGTTCTAACGCCCTCCCTCTGTGGAGAGGAGAGAGGGTTAATGTGTTGGTTCAGGCGGCGCACAGCGCTTCGTCAGCCGCAGTTTTGCCGACAATCGATTCGTCTTCTTCATCGAGAATGCCGAACTCCAATAACAGATCTTCCAGTTCGTCCATGGTCAACGGAGTGGGAATCACCAATTTTTTGTTATCAACGATTTTTTGGGCCAGTTCACGATATTCGTCCGCCTGCTTGCAGTTGGGGTCATACTCGATGACGGTCATGCGGCGAATTTCGGCGCGCTGCACCACATTGTCGCGCGGCACGAAATGAATCATCTGGGTGCCCAGCCGTTCGGCCAACGCCTCAATGAGTTCCGCTTCGCGGTCGGTCTTGCGCGAGTTACAGATCAGGCCAGCCAGCCGTACGCTACCGGAAGTGGCGTATTTGCAAATACCTTTGGCGATGTTATTAGCTGCATACATCGCCATCATCTCGCCGGACACCACGATGTAGATTTCCTGGGCCTTGTTCTCACGAATCGGCATGGCGAACCCACCGCACACCACGTCGCCCAACACGTCATAGAACACAAAGTCGAGTTCTTCGTCGTAGGCGCCTTCCTCTTCCAGGAAGTTGATCGCGGTGATGACGCCGCGTCCGGCGCAACCTACGCCCGGTTCCGGACCACCGGATTCGACACAACGAACGCCGCCATAACCGACTTTCAAAACATCATCTAATTCCAAATCTTCAACTGTGCCTGCGTCCGCTGCCATCTGCATAATCGTGCTCTGGGCTTTTGCGTGCAGCATCAATCGGGTGGAGTCGGCTTTAGGATCGCAACCTACGATCATGACTTTCTTGCCAACGGCGGCCAGTCCCGCTACCAAATTCTGTGTCGTCGTGGACTTGCCGATACCGCCTTTTCCGTAAATTGCGCATTGACGTATCATCGCCATGGTATTTCTCTCCGGTCGCTAAATTAATGAACCTTGCTTTAACTATCCCTGGTTCAAGCGCCGTGCCAAGGATGACTAAAAATTAACTCACTGTTTATTAAATTTTATTTATTAGCTACGGTCTGAACGACGGGTGGCATAGATGACAAACACAGCGACTTGTAGGATTAACGACAATTCCAGCGTGGCGCTGGAAGCTGGAATTCGCCTGCCACGGAGCGCTTGTCTTCCCATCAACCGCTGTAACTTGCCCGCAGCGGTGTTAGGAGGGCTGACTTTTCAACAGCATCCAGCGCCCTTGTTGCTCGATGGCGTGGCGGAATTGCATCGCCTGTTGTTCCAGTTGCTAGAGCCCTTGGCGGACCCAACGGAGCGGGCGCGCCAGTTCATGGATTACATGACGGTGTATTTCCGACTGGAGGCGTTGGAGGAGGTCGGCTTAAGTCCCGGGCGTCCCAAGTTGCGCGGACGAGCCGATTATCTGCGTATGGTGCGGGGGTGGGCCTTCGATCCCGATTGCCGGGAAGGCGCGGTTCTGAAAGGCTGGGTGGAATCCCGGTTCGGCCTGTTGACCCGCTATCATGGAGGATTGCTGGATGATCGCACCCAGGAGGCTTATCTACATTTTCAGGAAGCACGCAGTCACGGCTTATACAGCACCAACGCCCTCGAAGCCCAATTGGATCTCTTATACACCTACTGCCAATATGAGCTTCACTGTTCCCAACCGGAATTGACGCATCTGAACCTGTATCGCGGCTTCAACCGTTTCAGCGATGACCAAGTGCTAGCGCAGCTTGATCGCCGCCGCATGGTCGTGCTGCTGAATAACCTGAGTTCCTTCAGCGTCCGCCGGGAGCGGGCTGAGGAGTTCGGTGACCATTTGTTACAGACGCGAGTGCCTTTATCCAAAATATTTTTCTACAACAGGATGTTGCCGGGAATGCTCAAGAGCGAAGACGAGTATGTGGTGATTGGCGGGATTTACGAGGTCAAGCGGCTCGCCTGAGGCGGGATTAGCCTCTTGTCAAAAATCGAGAGAATCGAACAAGAGTTCAGACGCTGATGCGCTGCGCAGAAAAGCAAATTAAATCCCATGAAAATCCCGCTACATATCAATCCTCTGTCCCCTCTCCTTGCGCAATATCCTGTTCTCATCCTGGACGGCGCATTGGCTACGGAACTGGAGCGACGCGGTTGCGACTTGTGCGATCCTTTGTGGTCCGCAAAGGTGTTGTTGGAAAACCCGGAATTGATCTATCAGGTCCATCTGGATTATTTTCAGGCGGGCGCTGATTGCGTTATCACCGCCAGCTACCAAGCTACCGTAGAAGGCTTCATGCAACGCGGGTTGCCGCGCGAGACGGCACTGGAACTGATACAACGATCAGTGCGACTGGCCATCGAGGCGCGTGATGCTTTCTGGTGTGACCCGGCGAATCGGAGGGATCGGCCCCAGCCACTGATCGCGGCCTCGGTCGGGCCTTATGGCGCTTTCCTGGCCGATGGTTCCGAATATCGGGGCGACTATGGGCTGACCGAGATTGAGCTAATGGACTTCCATCGTCCACGGTTGGCGGCCCTGCTGGAAGCCGGTCCCGATCTGCTGGCCTGCGAAACCCTGCCTTGTTTCACGGAAGCCCAGGCGTTGGCACGACTTCTTGCAGAATTTCCCGACGCTTGCGCCTGGTTCAGCTTCAGCGCATGCGATGAGTTGCATATCTGTCATGGCGAACCCCTGGCGGATTGCGCCGCCTGGCTCGATCGAATCCCGCAAGCGGTCGCCATCGGCGTGAATTGCACCGCGCCCCGCTACATCCCGACGCTCATTACGGCGATCCAGGGAGCAACAGCTAAACCCATCGTGGTCTATCCCAATTCCGGGGAGATTTATAACATCGAGCAGCGTGGCTGGAGCGGTTCTGCAACCTGCGCGACTTTCAGCGCTGAAGCGCGCAGCTGGTATGCCAATGGCGCGCGACTGATCGGCGGTTGTTGTCGAACCACGCCCGAGCATATCCGCGAGATCGCGGTCTGGAGGCGTCAACTTACGGGTGCAGCATGATCCAACCAATAATGTAACCCTTGGGCGTTGATCTCGATATCCGAGCGCAACACCTCGCGCCATTGCTCAGGCGCCAGCCGCCACCCTTGCCGCGCCGCTTCAGCGTCCATTAATGTCCATAATCCTTCCACGATGCGCGCTTCCCGCCCCGGACCGCTATCGCGCTCCCGTTCGGCCACGGCGACATGCGCGTCAATCAGCCGGTGCAGATCGGCGCCCAGGCGCTGCACATCGCCAACCCGAGCGAAATGCGTCATAAAGACAGCCTCCGGCTGATAGCTTAAAATTCGGTCGACGGACGCATGCATGACAGGGGGATCGAACTGGGTCGGGGACGTAGTCGGCACGACCGATGGCCGACCCTCTACATCCAGTTCACGGAAGGACATGCCGAAGATGTCGCCAGTGAAAATACCACCGCTTCGGGTATCGCGGAGACACAGATGATGACGCGCGTGACCCGGCGTATCGAGGCATGTCAGGGCGCGCCCCGCCAAGTCGAGGGTATCGCCATCGCTGGCGGCGATGATCCGTTCGGCGGCGACCGGGGTTGGATCGCCGTATAGACGGCGGGCTGCCTCTGGACCATACACTGCGCCCACCGCGGCGAACAATTTGGTTGGATCGGCCATGTGCGCAGCCCCGCGAGGATGGACCACGAGGCGCGCTTCCGGAAAGGCTTGCATCATGACCCCAGCGCCACCAGCGTGGTCGAGATGAATGTGAGTCAGAAACACATAGGCTACATTCGCTGGCGTCAGTCCCAGGAACTGAAGTGCGTCCAGAACTCGGGGCAGGGAGGTATAGCTTGCAGTGTCGACAATCGCTACCTGGTCATTTTCGACGATGAAGTGAATAGCGGCCAGTTGGGGGCGAATGTAAGCGGCATCGAGCGCGTAAATGCCGTAGTCGTAGCGGAGCAGTTCGAGCATGGGAATTCTCATGGCGGAAGTAATGAAAGGCGCAGCCTGATTAACAGGAGCCTGGATGGCTGAACACAATGTTACAATTTTCAGTTCCTGACCCCTAGCTCCTATCAATAATATCTTATTTTTCTTATTGAAATGAACATCCTGACTACGTTGGCGGCTTTTGTGACCGCGTTGGCGCTGACGTTTCTGCTCTCCCGGCCTACTGCCCGCTGGCAATGGCTTGATCATCCCAATGACCGTTCCCTGCACCAGCGTCCAACCCCCAGGACTGGCGGCATAGCGGTTCTGGTAGGTGGGTTGACTGGCGGCTTCCTGCTGGCGTTCTTCGTTCCAGCTACCCATCCTCTACTGATCGCGCTGTTGCCTGGACTGTTGCCATTAATTGCCGTCGCCTGGTTCGATGACCAACAGGGAATCGCCGTGGGCTGGCGTCTCACGGTTCATGTCTGGGCCGCCCTCAGTCTGGTTTTACTTGATCTGGCTCCACGGTGGTTGCGCCTGCTTGGCGGATCATGGCCACTCCCCGAGTGGATCGCCGTGATTCTGACGGCTTTATTCGTGGTGTGGATGATCAACCTCTACAACTTCATGGATGGCATGGATGGTTTCGCTGGCGGCATGGCGGTCATCGGATTTTCCGCGCTGGCCTGGCTGGGACGGGCGGATGCCGGATTTTCCTCGGTTTGTTTGATCGTAGCGGCAACCAACGCCGGTTTCCTAGTTTTTAATTTTCCCCCGGCCCGGATTTTCCTGGGCGACATCGGTTCCACAATACTGGGCTTCCTGGCCGCGGCCTGCGGTCTTTGGGGCCAGCGAGAAGGACTATTCCCCTTCTGGGCGTTACTACTTGTATTCTCCCCTTTCATTGTGGACGCTACAGTCACCTTAGTGAGACGTTTACTAAGGGGCGAGAAGGTTTGGCAGGCGCACCGAAGTCATTATTACCAACGTCTGGTGTTGTTGGGTTGGGGACATCGCCGCACCGTGCTGGCGGAATATGCGCTGATGCTGGCTTGCGCGGGTTCGACGCTGCTGGCGGTGCATTGGTCGCTGGCGGGCCAGACTATTTTGGTAACGGCCTGGGTTCTGGTTTATGGACTGCTAATTCGGGGCGTGTCCTGGTTGGAGCAGCGGCGTTATGCGCCGACGCATTAGTTTTCCCTGTATTTTTATAAGGTAAATTTGGCCATTTGTGCTATAATGATTTGTGCTTATGGAAGCAGGAAGAGCAAGTGAGGTGCGCCATGAATACTATCTTGCAGCATCAGCATGAATATGAATGGGCGGATCGGCGAGCGGCGCCGCGTACTCAGGTGGGGATAAAGTGTCCAAATTGTTGCGGCCCACATGTTGAGCAAAGCACCCGCGTCGAATGCGGACCTATTCCTTATTCCTGGCAGGGTCCTGAGCAATCCTATGCGGTCTATGCTTACTCGTGCCTGACCTGTGGCGCGGAGTTTGTTGCTGGAACAACGGAGCATTATCTGCGGCGCCATTACGCGCATTAGAAGAGGATATGCGTCTCTGACCACCGCAGGGGCGAGGGGAGCAATCCGTAGGTCGGGCAATGCTACGTTTATGCCCGACCTACTATCAAAGAACCTTATTTTTACAGCCTCTTACACCTTAATCACCGCGCTGGCTCGTTCGGTGATCAGCCGATAAGCATGGGGCTGACGATGACGGGCGAAGTTGAACGTGGTGTTTTTATACGACGCGCACAAGTTCAGATCGCAGCGGGCAATCGCCAATTCATCACCCTTGATGGAATAGGCGGCGACAATTTCCCCGGAAGGCGCGATGATGCCCCGTACCCCTTCCACTGCGCCGATGTCGAAATTCCCGCGTTCCAAAACTAGTCCCTGCCCAGTCCAAAGCGCTCGTTTTCATCCTTGTACCACAGTGTGTTCAGTCCAGCAGCGCAAGCCAGCCCGTCGAGCCAGCGCAGTGACGTTGGCGCGTAACCAGGCCAAGCGGTGATTTCACGACGCGCGCGTCTTCAAGACCGTGCTCGCTGATAATGGCTTCGAGTGCAGCGGGATTACTGAAAGCATGAGCGCGAACCGTGATCAGGGCAGGCATGGCGACTCCAGGATGAAATAATTTTGAGAAGTGTCAACATGGACTGTTTAGTCCACATCAATTGCCGATTGCACTTGACCTATTTTATGCATGTACTATGTTTTGCAAGACGTTAGGTAATTCTACTTCCTGTTTTGGTTTTCCATGTTTCCACTCGCATCTTGCGGCATCTTCAGACTTAAAGCGGAGCGCCTCGCTATGTCCGATAAAGCGGTTTCCCGATCTTTCGTCGCCCTCTCGTCCTTGCTGCCGGGACTATCCCTGGTTCTTTGCGGTGTTCCGCTGCGCGCTCAGGCGCAGGCCAATTTGGAATCACCCTCGCCGGAAGCCTTTGTTGAGAGTGGCATTGGCCTGATCCGGGGGTGGGTCTGCAACGCCACGCAAGTCGAAGTCAGTATCGACGGCGAAGCGCTGCGTCCGACGGCGTATGGCACCAAGCGCGGCGACACCGAGGCTGTGTGCGGCGACACCAACAATGGTTTTGGCTTGACTTTTCCATGGTACCAGATCGGTGATGGCGTCCATAATCTGCGCGCTTTCGCCGATGGGGTGGTATTCGCCGACGTCAACTTCACCGTCGTCGCGCTAAGCGAGGATTTTCTTACCGGTCTCAGTGGCGAATACCCGCTGGCGAATTTTCCCAGCGCCGGAGTTTCTTCGAGAATCCGTTGGTCCGAACCGCACCAGAATTTTGTCTTTGTCCGTTCCATTTCGATTCCCGATAATCCCAATCCCCCTTCCCACCCCCGGGCGCATCTGGAGTCACCCACCCAAGGCTCCTATGAAAGCGGCATCGGTTTAATCCGAGGCTGGGTGTGCGAAGCGTCGCAAGTCGAAGTCAGCATCGACGGCGAGGCGTTGCGTCCGACGGCGTATGGCACCAAGCGCGGCGACACCGAAGACGTGTGCGGCGATAGCGATAACGGCTTTGGACTCACATTCCCCTGGTACCAGATTGGCGACGGCGCTCATAACCTGCGCGCTTTCGCTGATGGCGTGGAGTTTGCTAATGTTAATTTCGCAGTCACCACCATCAGCGAAGGTTTTCTTACCGGCCTCGACGCTCAGTTCAAGTTAGCCAATTTCCCCGAAGTGAATCAGACCACCAATGTGCGCTGGTCGGAACCGCATCAAAACTTTGTGGTGTCCAAAACCACCGCGACGCCTGCGAAAATCGCCACCATTGCGGCCATCACCGACCGTAGCAATCCCATTGCTGTCACCGGCGCCAGCTCCACTTCAAAGGAAGCAACCGGGTTGCTGACGATCAAGGATACGGTCGGACAGATCTTGCAGATCGGCGGAGTCAACTGGGCCGACACCGATGCCAGGGTATCCACCGATCTGATTCTGGGCGACGATGGCCTTCCCGCTAGGTACCAGGACTCCTCCGGGACCCGAGCGCGTTTCAGCGCTTTCACCGAGATGACGGTTACCGTGGAATTTGTGGACTCGAATGACAATCCACAGGCGGAACCTGTCACTGTGTCGATTCAGTCCAGCGTATTGCAGGCGCTTCAGGAGATTATCAATCTGTTCAAAACAGAATCCGCCGCATCTCTTGCGCAGAAAACGCGCTTGACCCCTTCCGCGTCACTTTCCGGATCGACTCCCGCTACAACCGAAACGTCTCCGCTATTTTCGCTTAACAGTCTGTTTGTGAATGCGTACTGGTACGGTAGCCTGGCCACTGCTGAGACCCTGTGCGCCGTCCAGAAAGCGGCCACTGCCGCTGGCGTTGCTAACGTCGTGGCATCGACCGCGTGCGACTCCCCTCTGATCAAAGCCTTTCTATTGCTTGCCAGCCTGCGCCAGACTACAAATAACGACTTGACTGACCAAACCGATCCGGTGGCGCAACAGTCCTTGCAGTTCGATGCGGATATTGCTGAAGCGCCTTGCAATCCGGCTGATAGCAGCCTGGGTTGCCTGACTCCCGCCACAGAAATATTGCGAACCCGTGAAGCGCAAGCTGGGGATGCGATTCCTCCCGCACCACCTGTTACGGTTCCATCGGCGCCCACCGGTTTGAACGCGAGCGATGGTCTTTTTTCAGATCGGATCAGTGTGACCTGGAATATCGTTTCCGAAGCAACCAACTATCAAGTCTATCGCTCCACCTCATCGAGTGGCGGTGGCGCGCAGATTGGACAGATGCAGAATACCAGCCTGAATGACTTTAATATTGTCCAGGAAACGACTTACTGGTATTCAGCGAAAGCCTGCAATGACGCAGGTTGTAGCGACTTCAGTAACATCGACAGTGGATTCGCCACTTCCACGGCGCAGTAACCTGCCCCATGGATGGATCACACCGATGATGAAGCGGCTCAAACAGGCATGAATCAATCGAGGCGTATCCATCCTCAAGGCAGTCCGCAAAAAACGCCCTCTTTCGCCTGCGCGGTTACTGCCGCCGGCTCGATCATTGACCCGACCATTCCGTCTCGACGCTGATGGTGATTTACGGCTCGATCATGGGCGTGTCTATCGCCTGCCTGTTCGCTGCCGGCATCCTGCCGGGTTTGTTGATCGCGCTGATCTGCATGGCGGTGATCGCGATTTTTGGCAAGCGCTGGAACCTGCCCAAGGGCAGCGAGCGCCCGACCTTCAAACACCTGTGGGCGGCGCTGCGAGTCAGCATCCTGGCACTCATTATGCCGGTGCTAGTCCTCGGCTGCATCCCTGGCGACCGCTGGCTAGAAAGGCGCACTCCCCTATTAATCGGATAACCTCCACGCCCTCGGTTTCGATCACATCGCCATAGGGTGGTGCAAAGGTCCGGCGGGTTAAAGGAATCACCGGCAATTCCATGACCTCTCCTTCGCTGAAAATCGGTTCGCGGGAACCCCTGCTCCGCTGGAAAATGATACCGCGACCGAAATGATCCTGCGTACAGACGGCGAATTGCCTACACTAAACGCCTTTCATCGTCATCAAGGGAACATCCGCCATGAGCAACGTCATCGACATCAAAGTGCGGGGCTATCATCTCGATCTGTTTCGTCATGTTAACAACGCCCGCTATCTGGAATTCCTGGAGGAAGGCCGCTGGAGTTTCCTGGAAAGCCGGGGCGCTCTGGAGCTTCTGGAACGGGGGCATTATTCCTTCGTGGCGGTCAACATCAACATCAACTACCGCCGCGCCGCCGGCATGAGCGAAATTCTGCAAATCGACACGTCCATGAAGAGCATCGGTAACCGTAGTTGCGTCATGTATCAACTTATTACCCTCAAGGGAACTGACACGGTGGTCGCCGATGCTGACGTCACCTTCGTCATCGTCGACACCCGTTCCGAAAAGGCGGTTGTCCTGGAGGGCGAACTGCGCGCTGCGATGGAAAGAATGATGGATTAGAAAATCTTCTGGAAGAGTCCTTGTGACTCCTGCAACCCTTCGTCGCCCCAGAACAACGCATTTTCGGATCAGGCGAACGTATCGGCGAACAGGTTGCTGGCCCAGTCGAACATCTTTTCGTAATTCTCCTTGGTAGCGTCCGGCGCTTCGCCGAAGGCTTCCGGAACCGGTTTCATAGCTCGGGTTTCCGGATCATAGGCAAAGACGGCCGTTAGCCAGGAAGCGGTTTTAGCAGTGATGGGACTGTAGCAAGCCGAGTTGGTGGTCGGCGCCGGATCGGGGGCTTCACCAGCGAACGCCCGCAGGATCGCATCCGCGCAAACCTTGGCTTCGGAATTGGCGATATGGCCGGATTTAGGCTGACTGGTGCCCTGGGAATCGCCAATGATGTGAATGCCTTCAGCCCCGGATGCCGTAGATTCGTAGGTCAGCGGATTCACCGGAGCCCAGTTCCCTTCGGTCAGTCCCAGATTAAACACAATCTTGCCCGCTTTCTGGGGTGGTAAGACATTCAGGACGCTGGCCTTGAAGTTTCCCTGGCTGGTTTTAGCGACGCGGTTTGTGGAATCAACTTCTTTGAGAAGAACATTGGGGTGGTATTCAATAATTCCCGCATGGGTCTGCTCGAACGCTTTCCTGAAGGTGTGTTCTTCAGCGATGATTTTCGAATTCGCATCCAGCACGATCACCTTCGATCCTGGTTTGTTCCTCTTCAGATAATCCGCGACCAGACAGGCCCGCTCATAGGGTCCCGGCGGGCAACGATAGGGCGCCGGCGGGATGGTGAGGACAAAAACCCCGCCTGGAGGCATATCCTTCAGCTGATTCTTGAGCAGCGTGGTTTGCGGACCGGCCTGCCAAGCGTGGGGAATCCGGTCCATATCCAAACCGGGAATCGGCGCGAAATCAATGCCAGGCGCCAGAATCAGGCGGTCATAATCGAGCTTGCGTCCATCTTCCAGAAGCAGTTGACCGTTCCCGGCGCCCACGGCCCGGCCTTTCAGCACCGTGACACCATATTTTTGCTGTAGCGCTTCGTAGTTGAAAGTAATCTGCGACAAGCCCAGCGAGCCGTTCAGCGCTAGATTGCTGAGAATGCAGGAAACATGCTCTGGATTAGCGTCCACCAGCGTGACGTCGACGTTGCCGCTGCTCCAGTGGCGCAGGTATTTGGCGGCGGTGGCGCCGGCAAAACCGCCGCCGACGATAACCACCCGCCCACTGGCGGCGGTCTGCGCTTTCAACAGCATTGGCGTGGCGGCGAGCGCGGCGGAGGTTCCGACCAGTTTCAGAAAGTGGCGACGAGAGAAGGTATTCATGGCGTTTCGCTTCCTGGTTCAGTGACGTGGAATCGAGAGGGATGAGAGAAAAAGATACGGATCAATCATCGTGTTCCTCCCCATGTTCCTCATGCTCGCCCTCGCCGCCGGTTCCACCACCGCCCGCATTCAGGCTAGCATAGTAGTCAGCGATCAGACGAATTTGCCCCTCGGTGTAGCCTCTGGCTTGGTAATGCATGATGTCGTTGGATTCATTCCCGTATTTCATTTCCAGCATTTCTTCATAAAGTTCCCAGGCGCTTTCCCCGCGCAAACTGTCGATATCACCGACGGCCCGGCCATCCGTACCGTGGCACTGAGCGCATTGGGAAGCCAGCAGCCGGCCAGCGGGCGGCGCCGCCTGACCAGCCAGCGGCGCCAGTAAAATCAGGCAGGAAAGACCGGTTAACCTCCGGTTCAGGCGTGGAAGCATGGCGCTACCTCCTTTGGTTTGGGTGCAAATCGTCAGCAGCGCCCCGAATATATAATCGAAACCTTAATTCAAACTGAAAAATGTCGAGGAGGCAGCCGCCAGCGGTAACGCGGCCTCGGCGAGAAAACCGCCCAAGGCCTCCGAACGCCCCAAGGTTAGCGTTCCGTCATACTGCTCGACGATATCCCCAACGATGGCCAACCCCAACCCGTGCCCGACGCGGGATTCGTCAATCCGGACTCCGCGCTGGCGGAGCCACGCCAACTGCTCCGGTGGGCAACCTGGCCCATCATCTTCTACACATAGCGTTAGACGTTCGGTGTTGACCTCAACCGTCAGCCGGATCGTTTGGGCCGTCCAGTGGCAGGCGTTGTCCAGCAGATTGCCCAGCAGCTCCAGCAGATCGTCGCGATCACCAGGAAACTGGCTACCTGGGTGAATACGGATTTCGAACCGCAGACTCCGGTCGCAATGAATCCGGCGCAAGGTGTCGACCAGGTCGTCAATTTCCCGTTCCAATAACACCCGCTGTCCTGGCGTCCCGCCGCCGGCGATCCGCGCCCGTTTGAGTTCACGTTCCGTGAGATGGCGAATCTGTTGAATGTTCTGGCACAGTTCCACCCACCACGAGGTTTCGTTCGACGATGGCGGGTGCTCAGCTCGTTGCGTCAAGGCGGTCAAAGGCGTTTTCAGGGCGTGCGCCAGATTGCCCAGGGCGTTCCGGGACCGTCGCTGACGCTGATCGAGCAGGGTAAGCAACCGATTCAGTTCCATGACTAACGGCCGTACCTCGTCAGGGGCATTGACCGGCAATTGGGGAATTTCACCCCGCGCCAGCCGGGGCAGTTCCCGGCTTAATTGTTCCAGCGGCGCCAGACTGCGCCGCACCATCACCCGCTGGAACAGCAACAATGCGCTGAAGACCAGCAAGGCGATGCCGGCGCCTTGCAACAACAGGCGGCGAATCCCCTGGCGCACCGGGGTAAAATCCTCGGCGACGACAATGGCCACCGGTTGATCCCGAACCTGGAAAGCGCGCCCGATCAATAACAGTTCCTGGTTTTGCGGGCCGCTGATAAAACGGCGGGTGACTCGGTCGGCGGTCAGCGGCGGTAAGGTCAGATCGACATCCCAAAGAGAACGGGAGCAGAGTTCGCCGCTGGAAGTTTCAATCTGGTAATAATGCCCTGAAAAAGGTTGATGAAAAGTGGGACTGATGCGCTGCTCCGGCAGTTGTGGCCGGCCCGCCGAATCAAATTCCAGCGCCGCCAGCAGCGTTTCCAGATCGTGTTCCAGACGCGTTGCTACGAAATCTTCCGCCAACCGCCGCAGGGAATAGCCGCCAACCGCGACCACCAATACGGTCAACAGGACCAACGCTACAATCAGGCCGGCGGACAGACGCGCCTGCAAAGAGGTCATGTCGCATCAACGCCGAAGATGTAGCCCTGGCCGCGTCGGGTTTCGATCAGTGCCCGGCCAAACTTGCGCCGTAGCCGGTTAATGTAGACCTCCAGTACGTTGCTGTCGCGCTCCGTATCGAAATCGTAGACATGCTCAACCAATTGGATCTTGGACAAAATTTGACCGGGATGGCGCATAAAATAGCGCAACAGTCGAAACTCGACGCCGGTCAAGTCAAATCGTTCGCCTGTGGCGAGAATCCGCACGGTTTGCGTCGCCTCATCCAGTTCCAGGCCCGAGGCGCGCAGCGGTCCATGCGGTCGGGCGACGCCGCGCCGCAGCAGCGCTTGCAGGCGAGCGAGCAATTCCTCGGTATGAAAGGGCTTGCCCAGATAGTCGTCGGCGCCAGCCTTGAATCCATCGACCTTTTCATGCCAGGCGTCGCGGGCGGTCAGGATCAGCACCGGCAGGAGGTTCCCCGCTTTCCGCCAGTGGCGCAGCACATCCAGACCGGAGCGTCCGGGCAGACCCAGATCCAGCACCGCTATATCGTAGGGTTCGCTGCCGCCCATGAATTCGGCGTCCACACCGTTCGCCACGATGTCCACGGCAAATCCGGCCTGTTCCAGCTCGCTGCGCAAACGTCCACTCAACCGCGCGTCATCCTCGACCAGTAGCAGACGCATGATTAATGGTCCTCTTCACCATGCTCGATATGCCAAAGCTCACCCGTGCGGGCATCGTATTCGAATTCCTGCACTACACCGTTCTGGCTCAGAAACTTCAGGTCGTACACATATCGACCTTCTTCCAGCTCCAGTTCGGCTTCCAGCAATTGTCCATGTGGGTGCTGGCGGCGATGATTAGCGATGATGATTTCCAGAGACAGGATTTCGCCGGCGTTGCGCAGACGGCGAATTTCGTCATGATCGCGCCCAGCGATTGTTGGCCTGGAGAGACCCACGATTAACAACAGCGCAGCGATCGAGGAAAGAAGAAAGGACATTGACGTATTCCAGCAGCGATAATAGGGAGATCGACGATCATCGTAAAACTTTCTCCTGTCCGGTCGTCTCGCTGCGAACCGCCCGCCGTGCTGCCCCCCGAGCGCTGCCAGTCACCGCAGAATCGGCGCCCTCGCCTCGCCGTTCCAGGTGCACAGCCAACTGGGCCACACTGGGAAAGCGGAACAATTCCACGATATCGAGCGTCTTCCCCAACATCTCGCTCAGCCGGCGGTGGATGCGCACGATATGAACCGATGTGCCACCAAGTTCAAACACCTGCCGCTCACGATCCACCGCAGGTAATTCCAGCACTTCGGCGAAAATACCCGCAATGGTCGCTTCCAGCGCGCTTTGCAGCGGCGCCGGGTCCCGCGGGATTGACGGAGCAATGCCGGGCAAGCGACCACGGTCAATCTTGCCGTTGGCCGTCAGCGGCAACGCATCGAGGGGAATGATCGCCTCGGGCGTCATAGAGTCCGGCAATCGTTCAGCCAGCCAGCCTTTGAGCGTCTCGATCAGCGTACTTAAAGGTTGTGCGCCTGGCGCGTTCTGCTCATCTTCCGCCGGTAGGCCGCCCAGAAAACTGTGCAACAACTCGCGGTCCTCGCCCAATTCCAGCCTGTCCGGCAACCGATCCGGGTTTACCGCGCCGATCGCGCACAATCCCAGTTCCAACCGGGCGGCTTCCTCCATTAATAACTGTCCCATGTAACCGGCTTCCAGCAGGCAAAAGTCGCGGGCCAGCGCGCCGTAGAGCGGGCGGATGGCCGGGTATTCGGCAATGAAGAACAGGGAAAAAGCGGCACTGGCGAAAATCGGTCGATTACCGGACAAATGCAGTTCATCCGGCAGATCCAGTCCGGCAGCGATCGGTTCCAGGCTATGGCGATCCGGGTGATAGTAGTAAAGACCGCCGGCCAGTTCATCCACACGCCCCGTCTGGACATGCAACCAGAGTTGCACGGGGTACGCTGTTCCCGCCGAAGCATAGCGGTACTTGGGCAATCCGGTGTCTGCGCTGGACAAAGCGCGTAAAACGCCCAGCAGTTCCGCCAGTCGATCCAGCGGCACAGGATCGGGCGTATAACGGCGCACGGTGCGGCGCCGCCGCCAGATCACCGGATCGGGCGCAGCGCCCGGCAAGGCGATTTGGTTATGATCGGTCGCGGGACGCAGGGCCGGACGACGCAGGCGAAAGGCCAACCGTTCCACCGGATCCATCAGCACATCGCCGACCTCCAGCGCGCTTTCCGGTTCCGCAGAAGCCGTGGGCGCAGGCACGACGTAAGCGATCAATCGGCGTTCGCTACCCGGATCGCCCTGGGCGATGACCAGCGCATCACCGACGCCGGGATGTGTGCGCAACGCGATTTCTATCTCACCCAGTTCAATGCGGTGGCCGCGCACTTTGACCTGGAAGTCTTCGCGGCCCAGAAATTCGATGGCGCCGTCGCTGAGATAGCTGCCGAGATCGCCGGTTTCGTAGAGGCGCTCGCCATGACCGGGGTGATGAATAAACTTGGTCTCGGTGCGCGCCACATCACCCCAGTAACCGCGCGCCAGGCCAGCCCCGCCGATAAACAGGCGACCCGGTACGCCATCGGGCGTCGGCTCCAGCGCCTCGTTGAGAATATGATAGGTCTGATTCGCCAGCGGCCAGCCGTAGGGAATGCTGCGCCAGGCGGGATCAAGCTGATCAACGCGAAAATAATTTGACCAGATCGCCGCTTCCGTCGCGCCGCCCAGGACGTAGAGCGTTGCGTTCGGCGCTAATGCCTTGAGTCGTCCCGGTAAGGTCAGCGGCGTCCAGTCGCCGGACAGCATCACCACGCGCAGGCCGTCCGGCAAGGGTTGGCCATATTCCAGCAACATCGCCAGCAACGCAGGTACGGTGTTCCAGACGGTGACGCGGTGGCGGGTCATTAACTCCAGCCAGTGACCCGGATCGCGCAGGCGTTCGGGATCAGGCAGCGCCAGCCGTCCGCCGCAACCCAGCAGACCGAACAGGTCGTAAACCGACAAATCGAAACTCAGCGAGGACAGCCCGAGAACAGCGTCATCCGCGCCAATGCCAAAGCGGCGATGGATATCCATCAGGGTATTGAGCGCGGCCTGGTGTTCGATCATCACCCCTTTGGGTTGACCGGTTGAACCGGAGGTATAGATCACGTAGGCCAAGTCTGATGACTGGGTGCTGGGTAACGACGCTAAAGGTTCGTCATCGGGCGCTAACTCATCCACCGCCACAACTTGCACATTTTCTGGCCAGGTCATTTCCCGCTGGGGAGAACATTGGGTAAACACCAGGGTCAGTGCGCCATTCTCGGCCAGATAACGGCGGCGCAGCTCGGGCAAAGCGGGATCGATGGGCAAATAAGCCGCCCCCGCAGCGAGAATGCCCAACGCGGCGGCAGCCTGTTCCCAGCCCTTGTTCATGGCAATGCCGACCAGTTGGTTGGGACCGCAACCTGCCGCTCGCACAATCTCCGCAACCCGGCGGGCCACCGCGGCCAATTCTCCGTAATTCAGGCTACGTTGCGAGGTCACTACCGCCAGGCGTTCGGGCTGGCGTTCGGCCCAGGCGAAGAAACCTTGGTGCAGTAAACCGTCTGGCAAGGGCGCGGTGGTGGCGTTGGCGCGCAGGCGGCGCTCACGTTGCTCGACCGGCAAGTGCGCGCCCAGCGGCCAGTTCCAGGCCGATTCTTCCACCGCCAAAGCTTCGACAAAATGGCGGTACGCGGCAAACAGCGTCCCGATCAGGCCAGCAGGGAACAGTTCTTCAACCGCGTCCCAGGACAGAATCAGGCGGTCGCCGTCTTCGATGACATGGTGGTCAATCCACACCTGCGGGGTTTGGGTAATCGCGTAGTCGGCGTGGCCTAACCAGGCGGTGGGCAGCGCCGTTTCCGTCGCCCGACGGTGACCGAGGGCACTGGTGAACACCACTGGGATCGAGTCAGTCAAGCCGTGACGAGCGCGGGCCAGTTCGCGGATCACTCGCACCCCGCTCCAGGCGTCGTGATCCAGATCGCGAAGCAACCGGGTTTGCAGCGTTTTAGCTCGTTCGGTGAAGGTTTCGGCGCGAGCGTCCACTTCCAGCAGCAGGGTTGAAGTAAAATCGCCGACAACCCCCGCGTATTCCTCTGGGGCGCGAAACGTGGTCAGTGTGATCAAAAAGCGTTGGGTCTTGCTCCAGGTCGCTAGAATATCGGCATAAGCGGCCACCAGCAGATTGGAGGGCGTCAGACCAGCGGCGCGCGCCCGCTCCCGCAGCGCCGCCCAGATCGGCGCGGACAGGATATGGCTGTGGCGCGTAAAGCGGGGTCGCTCAATTTGCGCGGGCGCTTTGACCAGCGGCAACTCCGGTGGGCCAGGCAGGGTGTCCAGCCGGGAGCGCCAATAAGCTTCAGCCTTGGCCTGCTCTTCCAGCGAAGCGCTGCCGGAACGCGCATAGTCGGCAAAGCGATGATGCAGGGGCGGCAAAACGGCCTGCGGATTCTGATAAAGCGCTCCCCATTCCCGGTAAAGCTGCAACATGCTAGCGGCGTCGGCGATCAGCAGGTCCATGCCAATATGGACGCGGGTTTGCCCGTCAAGGCGGACCAGACGGATATCGAACAGCGGCCAGCGGGCCGGATCGAAGGTCTGGTGAGAAAGCGACTCTCGCAGAGCGGCGAGTTGTTCCGGCGCATCGGCGCAGTCGCGCAGGTCGAGAATTTCGATTCGATAAGGCGGCGTCTCGGCCAGCACGCGTTGACGGCCATTTTCGGAAATCACCGCACGTAGCATGTCATGGCGCGCAATCAGCGTCTGCCAGGCCGCTTCCAGACGAGCTGGATCCAATTCCGGGCTAACAAATTCTCGGTAGGCGTGACAACCGACGTTGCCCAGCATCATGGAGCGACGCCCGACCCAATAAGCCTGCTGAATCTCGGTCAGCGGGAATTCTTCCGGTTCTTCCCGTTCCGCGCGTAACCGGGCCAGAATCGGATTCTTGTTCAGAGCCAGCGCCTGTTTATCGTCCTCGGTCAGCACGCCTTTGGGGGCGCGGATGTTCAGGCGTTCCCCGTCGAGCGCCACGGTAACGCCCCGGCGACGCAGCGCCTCAATGATTTCGCTGGCCCTCATAGCGTCAATTCCTCCCAGTCGGTATCGGTTGATGGCGATGAACGCTCCTCATTCGCTGGGGGAGGCGTTGGGGGTAAGGGCGCAATCACCGCCGCCAGTTCCACTAAACTGGCTCCACCCAACAATACGGCAATGCTGGGCGCATTCCCCAATGCAGTCCGGAGTCGATTCCGCAATTCCACCGCCAGTAACGAATCCAGGCCCAGTTGAATCAGCGGACGGTGGATGTCCAGGGCGCGATCCGCATCCAGACCCAAAACGAGCCGCGTTTCCTCAATCAGTCCTTCCAGCAGAACTGTGACGCGTTCGGTTTCGGTCAGCCCGGTCAACCGATCCGTCAGGCGGGCCTGGGTCGGTGGTGGAGCGGTTGTGCTCTCCAACTGATCCAGCAAGGCTGGGGGTCGGCCTGACGGGTGCCGCTGGCGATAGCGATTCCAGTCGATGTCGACAATCACCGGGTTGACCTCATCAGCAATCAGCGCCTGATCGAGCGCCGCCAGCGCCTGATCAACCGGCATGGGTAACAAACCCAGCGCCTCGATCCGTTGCAGCGTGGCTGTATCGAGTTCATTCGCCATGCCTGCGCCCGCCCAGCGTCCCCAGGCAATGGATATCGCGGGTAGCCCCTGCGAACGGCGCTGTCGGGCCAGCGCGTCGAGCAAAGCGTTGGCGGCAGCGTAACCGCCTTGACCGGCGGCGCCCAGCACCGAAGCGATGGAAGAAAAGAGCACGAAATGATCCAGAGATTGGCCCAAAGTCGCCTGATGCAGCCACTGCGCGCCGTTAGCCTTGGCGTCCAGTGCGGCGCGAAAATCGACCCCGTCCAAGCCCGCCAGCAGTCCCGGCGCTTGGGTTCCGGCCAGGTGCAAAATACTGCGCAAGGGCGGCAGATCAGCCAAACTAGCGATCAGGCGTTCTACGTCCTCGCGGCGGCTGACATCGACCGCGAACCGGCGCACGGGAACAGCGAACGATTCGGCGAAGGCGCAAGCATCCGGTCGGTCCGCCTGGCGACCGACCAGCGCCAGTTGTTCCGCCCCGCGTTCCACCGCCCAATTGGCAACTCGCCGTCCCAACCCGCCGAATGCGCCGGTGATCAACACTGTACCGCGTAAAGCCGGTAGCGATGCCATCCGGTTCGGTCGAGCGTGAACCAGACGTGGAACGCGGCGCTGGCCATGTCGCCAGACCATCGCTGTTTCCGGGGTCGATGGCGCGGCGGACAATTCATGGGCGATTGCGTCCAGAGTGTCGGCGTCCAGACAGCGGCAGGACCATTCCGGATGCTCCAACGCCAACGTCGCGCCCAGTCCCCATAGCGCCGCTTGCTCCGGGTGTGGCGTTTCCAGAACCGCGCCTTGGGTGATGAACCACAATGCCGGGCGAGCCGTCGTCGCCAACAAGGCGCGAATCATGGTCAATGCCGGTTGGCCCGTTTCTTCGCCAGTGGCGCTCTGCAAATCAACCACGTCGGTCACATCGCCCAGTCGACCCACCAGTTCACCCATCGCTTCCGGCGGCGCTTGCCAGTGATTCGGGGTTATCTGTGTGAGAGCGGAAGCAGGCGTGACGATCCGGTTGTAGCCGTTCAGTCGGTGCGCCAGTTCCAAACCGGCAGGAACGTCGGAAGCCAGAATCAGCCGGGATGCTGTTCCCTCTGCGACGGGCGGCGGCGCTTGGTCGATCCATTCCACGCGGTAAAACCAGTCCGCGCTTCGCTCCATCCGTCCCAGGCGTTGCGGCGCGCGTTTGACATGCAGACCCTGAATCTGCATCAACCAGCGTCCAGCGGCGTCCAGCAACTCAAGATCAGCGCTGATCACAGCATCGGCGCGAGTGCGGCGCGCATGAACCCAAACCGAACTTGTGGGAATTTCTGCGATCTCGATCCGATCAATTCCCACAGGCAGCAGAGCCTGTCCCTGAGCCTGATCTGCAACCGCTCCGCCCGCGACTTGCAAACAGGCATCGAGCAGAGCGGGATGCAGCGCTCCGTCTGGGCAGCGCAAGCCCGGCGGTAAAGTCACTTCAGCCAGCGCCTCGCCGGGGGAACGCCAGAGCTGCCGGATGCCTTGAAACGCCGGACCAATGGTGATGCCCAAGGCTTCGAGTTCACGACGCCACGCTTCCGGCGCGACGGCTTCAATGCAATGGCGGCGCAGGGCGTCAAGGTTGCGCTTTTCGGGCGCCCGTTTGGCAGACGGCGCGATAAAGACTTCAGCATGTTCCAACCAGGCATCGCCGTCGCGGCTGACCAGCCGGGCAGCGCCATCGGGAGCCAACAACGTCCAGGCATCAATGCTTCCCGTTTCTGGCGCAATCAGTGGCCGGGCGAAAACCAGGGAAGTCATTTGGCAGGGCGCGGAACTGTGCAAGGACTGCCAAGCGCCCAGCAGGCAGGCGATTTGAAAAGCGCCGGGAACCAGCGCCAAATCTTGCACCCGGTGATCGCTCAACCAGGGAAACCGGTCGAGTCCGATCGGCAATTGGAACTGGGTTTCCGGTGCGGGCGATATCAGGCAAGTTCCCGGCAACCAGCGCTCTCCCTTCTCGCCCAACCGTAACCCTTCAGTCCCCCCCTTTGCAAAAGGGGGGTTAGGGGGGATTTTGGCCACATCGCGCCAATAGCGCCGGCGCTGAAAAGGATAGGTCGGCGCGGGGGCGCGAGCGCCAGGGCCAAACAGCGTCGCCCAATCGATCGGCAAACCGTGGACATAGCGCGCCGCCACCGCTTGCAGCGTGGTGCGTGGCTCATCCATGGTTGTCAGCGACGGGATGACCGGGGAAGAATCGCGCGGTCGCGTTGCAATCCGCGTCGGGGTTGCCTCGACCAGCAACGCTCGTGTTTCCGCCGCTGATTCAGCCACGACCGCCAACCGGTATTCAAAATGCCGCCGGCCCAACGCCGCCGTCCGGCAGATCGCCGGGAAGTCCGCTTCATCGGTCAAAATGTCCAGGTAACGCTGGCGCAACTCAATCAGCGCCGCCTCGTCGCGGGCTGACAGGCAAAGCAGCGAGTAGCGAGTAGCAAGTGGCGCGTGGCGGTCGACAGCTATCTCCTTATTTTTCGGTGCTTCTTCCACAATTACATGCACATTCGTTCCGGAAAATCCGAACGAACTCACGCCTGCGGCGCGTGGCCCTTTTCCAGCCGGCCAACTCGTAGGCGTTTTCGGGAAAACCACTGGGAATCCATCCATTTGGATATTGGGATTAAGCCTCTGGAAATGCAGATTTGGTGGGACCACGCCCTCGCGGACCGTCAATACCGCTTTGACCAGACCGGCGATGCCCGCCGCCGGACCTAAGTGACCCACCTGCGTCTTGACCGCGCCTAAAATGACCGGGCGCTGACGGTTAGGACCGAGCGCATCGACCAGCGCATGAAGTTCAATCGGGTCGCCAAGCGCGGTGCCGGTGCCATGCGTCTCGACATAGCCGATCCGTTCCGGGGACAATCCCGCGTCCTTTAACGCCGCCTGGATGACCTGAACCTGCGCCGAGCGGGATGGCGCGGTCAGGCTGCCGCTGCGCCCATCCTGATTCATGGCCGAACCGCGAATGACCGCCTGGATTGAATCACCATCGGTCAGCGCATCGGCCAAACGCTTAAGGACGACCAACGCGCAGCCCTCGCCCTGGACAAAGCCATCTGCGGCTGCGTCGAAGGTCTTGCAGCGACCGTCCGCCGCCATCATGTGCAACCGGGACAATCCTACCGTCAATTCCGGTTGCAGCACCGTATAGACTCCGCCAGCCAGCGCCAACCGGCTTTCCCCAGCGCGCAGCGATTGAACCGCCAAATGCACAGCGGTCAACGAAGAGGAACAGGCGGTGTCCACCGCCACTGAAGGACCGTTAAGACCGAGCAGGTAGGAGAGCCGTCCGGCGGCGACGCTGGCGACCCCCCCGGAAAGCGTGTGCGCGTCGAGCGTAGCCGGATTTGCCAGAGCCATCTGGTAATATTCGGCGGCATTAATGCCGATATAAACGCCTGTCTGGCTATCGCGCAGCCGGTCAGCCGCGATATGCGCGTCTTCCAATGCTTCCCAGGCGACTTCAAGCAATAAGCGTTGCTGGGGGTCCATCCCTGCCGCTTCGCGGGCCGACAACTCGAAAAACTCCGCATCGAAGCAATCAATATCGCGCAGGAAACCGCCCCAGCGCGTGTTCATCTTGCCGGGCGCGTCCGGGTCCGGATCGTACCAAGCGTCCACCTCCCAACGATCTGCCGGGACTTCAACAATCGCATCGCGGCCTTCCAACAACATCCGCCAAAAGGCCGCCGGGGAATCCGCTCCACCGGGGAAGCGGCAACCCATACCGATCACGGCGATTGCGGGCTGGCGCTCGGCGCGCAGTTCCTCAACTTCACGCTTCAGCGAGCGGATGGTCAGAATAGCGCGACGTAACTGATCTTCGATAGCGGCGCTCATGGAGCCTCGGTCTTCAAGATTGTTTATTAGAGTTGTTTCATACCCCGCAGCTTACTGCCGAGTCGTTCATTCTGGACAGGAGATGGTGCGATGAAGAGAGTATCGCCGACGCATGCTGTTTATGCCAATTCCCATTAGGTTTAGCCAGAAAAACGGATGAACCGCCAAGACCTAGCGTCGCTAAGGGAAAAAAAGATTCAAAATCTATCGGTAAATGGTATTAGTACATTGAGTTCCACAGGAACCCTCGAAGAACCCCATCAGATCAGCTTCACGGTCTCAAATTGCGCGCCCAGTACTGACCGGCTCTCCACGCCCCACCACTTTTCCAGCACTGTTGCATACAGGCTGCGGAAATCTAAAACAAAATGTGGATTACCATTGCCGTCCAGGTTCGTCAAATCCAGCGCTGCTCCATGAAAGCCGCCCCTGACTGAGCCACCGAGAACGAATTGTATGCTGGCGGTTCCATGATCGGTCCCGCGATTGGCGTTCTGCTGGGGCCGTCGCCCAAATTCGGAATAGGTCATCACCAGCGCCTCATTCCACACGCCCAGTTCCCGCAACGCCGCGCGGAGGCTGACCAGCCCCTCAGCCAGTTGCCGGAGCAATCGGCCCTGTCTCGGCGCCTGCCGGACATGCGTATCGAAGTCAGGCAGACTCAGATGAACCACGGCGACGCTAGCACGTTTCCGGCTGGCGATGACTTCGCAGGCGGTGCGCAGCGCCCGGCCAAAAGGTCCTTCAGGAAAGGTCGTCTCAAACCGATGCCCGCGCTTGAGCTGGCTGGCCGCCTGGCGAATCCGGTTTTCCACATCGACGATGTGGCGCAAAGCCGGATTGGGGGGAACGGTCGACGGAGCGAGTCCCAGCCATCGCGCCTGTTGCTGAAACAGAGCAATATCCGTCAGGGTGAGCGCGTTGGCGCTCCCCTGTAAGGGACCGGCTGCATCATTGCCCACCGCGACGCCAGCGGCGATCAGATTAGCGGGCGGTGAATGCGCGGCAAAGCAACGCGCTAACCAACCGGTCGTCAAAGTTTCGTCACTCGCCGAGGCGGTCTCCCAGATGTCCATTGAACGAAAATGGGACAAATTCGGCTCGGGATAACCCACGCCACGCACCAGCGCCAGTTCCCCAGCTTGCCAAACCTCCCGCAATGGCGCCAGTTGTGGATGCAGGCCCTCCTGCTCGCTGAGTTTCACCACCTGATCGACAGGAATCGCTAGGTCAGGGCGCAGAATTCGATATCGAGGATCAGCGTAGGGAATCAGCGTATTCAGACCATCATTGCCGCCCTTGAGCGCAATCAGGATCAATAACCGGTTGGGACTGGGCGCGGCGGTCTGGCTCCGGATCGGCGACAGCCCCAGGCCAGCGCCTGCCAGGGTTAATAAAAAAGTACGGCGTTTCATCATCATATCTGGTTATCCTGAACTTTCGCCTTTCGCCTACTTGAGCTGATAGACCGGGTCCAGCAGCAGGGCTTGCACGATCTCGATCGGTGATAAAATCGCTGCCGGTTGTCGCAATGGCGGCAGTGGCAACAACAAGCGTTGGGCGGCTTCTCGCCAATCTGCCGACTCAAATTGTCTGATCCAGGGCTTGATAGCGAAATCCAGGTTCTGGGCGAGCGGTTTGCGCGGTCGACGCGCCATTGACCATTGCTGCACAATCTGCCGGCGCAGCAACAAGGCGCGACTGTCGAGCCATGCCTCGCCGCCTGGCCAGCCTTTGACATTCGGCGGCGCAAACACATTTTGCCCCAACTGGGCGGCGCGTTGTACGACCTGGTTTTGCTCCAGCGTTTTGAGGTCCAGTTGACGCTGGAGACCAATCACGAAATCCAGCGGCGATTTGACCAGAACGCCCCGGTGGGCCGACGCCCAGAACGCTGGCGAATTCAGCAGACAACGCAGCGCCGCTCTGATTTCGTAGCGTTGTTTCCGGAACTCCTCGGCGATACGCTTCACTTCCGCCTCATCCGGTTGCAGCGAAATGAACTCACGCCATAACTTGCGAACGACGTGCGCAGCGGTCTCCGGTTGCGCCAGCAGTATATCCAGCACCGCATCGCCATCGAAACGACCGGTCTGGCCCAGAATGGTTTTGGTTCCGCCATCATGCCACGCGGGGCGAAAGCAGAACTCGCCCGTTTCCCGGTCAAGGCTCCAACCGGTGAAAGCGCGTGCGGCGTCCTTGACATCCGCTTCGCGGTAATGGCCCTCGCCCAGGGTGAACAACTCCATCACTTCCCGCGCAAAATTTTCGTTCGGTTGGCGCTTGCGGTTCACTGCGCCATCCAGATAGATCAGCATGGCGGGATCCTTGGCGATCTCGTGCAGCAGCACATCAAACCGTCTTAGCGCGTGATGCCGCAGCAGGACGTTCTGCCGGTACATCAGCACCGGCGAACTGACCTTGGGCAGAGCGGAAGTGAAATGGTTGTGCCAGAACAGCGTCATGTGTTCGGTAAGCGGCGTTGGCGCATTCCGCATTTCGGTCAGCCACCAGACGCGCAATTCCCGCCCTTGCTCGCGCTTGACCTGCTGGCGTCGTTGCTGTTCTTGCGGACTCAGGTCGCGTAGCGCCACCGGTGGTGGGTAAACCGCAACCCAGGCAGGCGGTGGCGTTACGGCTTGCACGCGACTGGCAGTCAGCAACCGATCAATGCCTTCGGTCCGGGACAGCGCGGCGAATTCCCGAATCTCCGGCCAGGTCGGTCCAAAGCCGGTGCGCGCCAGCAAATGCCAGGCATCGGCCAGCCCCATGCCGGCGGCCCCGACTGTTGCGTTATAGCCAAACAGGCAAAAAAACAGGAGGCGTTGGATCATTGTCTGGTTGCAAAGGTTAACGATCATGAAAAATCAAATAGTTGTTTAAAGTCGAGCATCAAAAGTAGGCGCGCAAACCGAGCGCAAACTCATGCGTCTTTCTAAAAGTGCGCCATTCCATCTGCAAAGCCCAATCGCGTCCCAACGCCAGATTCTGCCCCACGGTCGTCTGCCAGATTGTGCCGGTTTCACCCCATTGGTAATTCAGTCCATTGATGCGGGCCAGAATTTTCCAGTTAGTCGCTGGTTGCAGCAAGGCTCCCAGGGTTATTCCCCACCCGGCGCGATAATCGTTGGACAAGTCCGGGCTGTAGTCCAACTCCAGTTCCGGCAAGGCGAACCATAAAGCGCGCCCTGGCCAACTGGTTTCCATCGCCACTCCCAGACTCCCGTTGATATTGAACGTGCGACAATCCGGGCAATCGTCCTGGGGCGCGGGTTGCCAGCCGATATGAATCCGCCAGGCCGGATGTGGAGCCAGTGGATCAAAGGGCGTCAGTGAAGTAATATCAAGCAAGGTTAACCGGTCAAGTTGCCAGCCGCCATGATCCAGGTAGTAGCGAATAGCCATGCTCAGCACCTCGATCTGGGCATCGCGGGTATAACCGGCATCCGATTCCAATAGATCGTGGCCGCTCGCGCGCGCGGTTAACTCTAAGAATTCTTTTCTATTTCGCTGACCAAGGCCCATACCGGCCCTACGCGAAGCATGACCGGTTTCCGGACGAGTTGCATAGGGTTCAATCACAACAGGCGCTGCAGGAACCGCTAATCGTTGGCGAGCCGTCAGCAATTGGTGCGCTATCCGGTCGGGTGGAGTTGCCCTCCCCTTTTCAAGCCGGTCGGTTTGCTGGTGTTGTCGCTGATCCAGCGCCAATTCCAGTAACAGCGCCTGGCGTTCCAGGGCCAGCGCGGTGAAAGCAGGCGTCATGGCCACTTTCGGATCACTACGCACTTGTCGAACCAACCGCAGTTCTTCGCGACTCAGCGCTTGTTGGCGACGACGGATCGCTGTTCCTCGCGCCGGGCGTGAGATCACTTCCCCAACAAGTCCCGGTTGCTGGTCCAGCAAACGCAGGGTGTCCGCCGGCAAGGTCCACAAAGTGAACTGGTCGCTGAATTGCAGGTTCGGATCAGCGGCTTCCAGCAAGGTCAGCAATTGCCAGGCGCAGTTCTCCCGAAGAAAATAATAATCGAACTCAATGCCACGCAGTTCCCAGACATGTTCCAGCATCCGTTGCAATTGCAGTGGAGACAGATTCAGTCGGTATTCCCAAATGTCCCGGCTTTCCAGATCGCTATAGATTCGCACCATTTGGTAATAGGGCTGAATGTCGAACTGGCCCCGAAAACCGCCGGTGATTCCATTGATGGCATACATCAAGCTGTGGCTGCCCGAATCATCGGCAGCGTAACTGATGGTATAGGCCAGGAGGCGGGTGCGGTCGGTCTGGCCGCGTTGATTGAGTCGCAGCAAAGTGTGGCCAAATAGCGAGGCGGGATTGTTGAGATAGGCCGAAGCGAATACTAAGGTCACGGATTCAGCGTTCAGCTCCCGGAGCCAATGCTGAAAGCGCACACAGGTTTGCGGCGGCAAGCGCTGATCATCAACATCCAATTCCGTCCTCAACCAGCGGTAGCGGGCAATGAACGCGCACTGGGCCGGTTGCGGATCGGCGCCAACCGGCTTGGTAATGAAAAAGGCGCGCAAGGTTGCGGCCAGTTCCGCTTGCGGATCGTTTTTACCCGTGGGCGCGAGAAAGAAGCGGGCATCATCAGCATCGCTGATAACGCGCTCGTCATCCGAGGCGGATCGGTAGTGCAACAGAGTACGCCACTCGCGCCGTTCGGCCAGATTCAACCGGTCGGCGCGATCCAGCAGTTCGTTTAAGTAGTCGGCTTGGGCTTCTCTCCCTGGAAGTAGAAACCCAAGCAGAAAGATGAAACAGCATCGGCGGATGACCGATGAAATGAGCGGTGGAATTCGACTCAATTCAACGCGACATGAACGCCAAAGCGCGGATCAGCGCGCATCTCGCGATTTAACGCAACCAGCATCTCCTCTGCGGTTGTCTGGTCGCTCGGGAACAGCGTTGCGAATTTTTCCTGGGTGAACGCAAAGAATTCAGATTGGCGACCGGGTTCAATCTTCAGTAGCGTAGCCAGGGAACTTAGATATTCTCCCTGTCCCGCTGCCATGTCCTGTTTCAATCGCAGTAAATTAACCTGGGCAAATTCGGCGGTTTGTTGTTGCCGGTCCATGAATGCAGCGCTTTTGTTACCGGCGGTCGTCGCACTGGAGCCGGAACTGGGATCGATGAGGACCGTGCAAGCGCTGCTCCCCAGGCCCAATAAGGCGATTAAGGCTACATTCAGTAAAGATTTCATAATTGTTTCCTCAGAAAAGCTTGCGGATAGACCTATGATAATGTCAACTACCCCGGCCTAAAGGCCGTGGCTTGTGGCTGCACTCGGACTGTCCCTGGTCGTCATCGTGCGCCACAATAGGCTAATTGACAGTAGCCCTTGCGGCGATATTAATCGCCGCGTTTTGATCCGCATTCGCAATATGTCCGCAGGAGACACATTGAAAACGGGATTGGGTTTTGCGATTGGCTTTTTCTGTATGCCCGCAGGCCGCGCATTGGCGCGAGGTATTGCGGGGATCAACATGCTGCACCTGAACGCCATTCAGCTTTGCCTTGTATTCGATAAATGATTGAAGCTGAAAGAACGACCAACCGCTATGTTTCGCTCTGTCGGATTTCCGAACCGTTGTCCGTTTGCGGATATGCCGGAGATTCTCCAGCGCAATTCCGCGTTCGGTGCCTTTTGCTTTCTCGACGAGCTTTTTGGAGATCACATGGTTTTGATTGCGCCTGAACCGGCTTTCTTTCCGCCGAATGCGTTGCAGATGGCGACGGGCCGACCGCGACCCGCAGGATTGCAGGTCTTTCCGCAGGGTATGGTAGCGGCGTCGGGTATTCTCAACCGTATCGCCCGAAAACGATTCACCGTCCGAGTCGCTGGCAATTTGCACGATGCCCAGGTCAACGCCAATGAACCCTTTGGGATCGATGGGCGGGGCGGTGGGTGTTTCAATCACCACCAGCAGATAAAACACCCCATCCACCAGAACCAAATCGGCTTGACCGTGGCCGCGCCCAAATTGAAGGCATTGGTAATCGCCCATCTGCATGGCAATGGTCAATCGTCCTTCCAGGGTCAAGATACTGGCAGCTTCCAAACCCTTGAAGCTCAGAATGCGCTGATCGTAAACGACCGCGCCTGTCGGTTTGAAAAAGCATTGTTTCGACTTGTCGCGCTTGTAGGCTTCAACGACTTTGGCAATCGCCCGAATGGTCAACTGCGCCGACAAGCCAAATTGTTTCCGTACCTCATCATAAACAAGTTTTTGCAAAACAAACTTGGACGCGCACTGTTCTTGAAACGCCACTTCCGCAATGAAGTTACACGCCTCGTTAAAGACGCGCATCGTGTCCTTCAACGCCGCGCGTTGGGGTTCATCCGGGAGCAATTTAATTTGCAGTACGATTTTCATATTGACGATTATATTCACAAAGAAATTTAATATCAACCGTTCAACTTCAAAGCGATGATCGCCCTACGGGCGATGCGCTATCCCTCCCCGCCGTAAACGACGGGGCATCCCGCGCAAAAAAAGGTGAATCGATAAAAGTTGAAGCAATGGAAGATTGGAAAAGTAACCTTCAACGACTTTACTCATCAGTCATAAGTTCTCTCCCTGAAAAGCCTTGACGGCCGCTCCTCAAGAGCAGCATGAATTCCCCTCAGCGGTCCGCGCCTGAACAACCCGGTCGCCCGAGGAGAATCCATGCTGATTTATG
>Ga0209607_1000234_pt1 | contig 49870 bp, 47 predicted proteins | sample AD_UKC117_MetaG_FD_184413 | JGI IMG/M metagenome (GOLD analysis project Ga0209607, IMG submission 184413) | Active sludge microbial communities of municipal wastewater-treating anaerobic digesters from Hong Kong - AD_UKC117_MetaG (SPAdes)... | ecosystem: Engineered > Bioreactor > Anaerobic >... | reverse complement strand
CAGTGCCGACCACGGCACCACTCGTTCCATCTCGTCGAGGAACTCGCGGTTCCTCGTGCGCTTGTTCGTCCAGTCCAGGCTCAGCGTCTTCTGCGTCATGCCATCCATCGTGCCGTTACGCCGTGCTCATGGGGAGAGCAGTTGCACGGGGTTTTGAAGCGAGTCCCTAAGGAAAAGTGACACATCATGATGAATGGACTCGGTATGAACGACATGGCCTGGTGGTTTGGCGCCCACTGGCTGACGATGCTGCTGGGTGCGGTGGTGATCGTGTTTCCATTCTGGAAGATCTTTGTCAAGGCGGGCTTTTCGGGCTGGCTCGGTCTATTGATGATCATCCCCATGATTAACCTGATCGTGCTATATGTGCTCGCGTTTTCAGACTGGCCGAGTTCGAGGCGCGCCGACAAGCTGGATACTGGAGAAACGAAGCTGAGCCCTCGGTGATCTTTCATGCACAGCGATCAGGTAGTCACGGGTGGATCCTTTGACGCTTCCACCCCGTGACTGGATTTTGATCCACGTCAATTCGTCACACATCCAGCGCAACGAACATCCCACCATGGCTTCTATCCGACGCATCGTCACGCAATGGGGCCGCCGGATTGCCGGTGGCCTCATCTTGGCCTTGCTGTTCTCGCAGATGGCGCTGGCGATGTATGCCTGCCCCAAACCGGACTCTGCGGGACATATCGCCTCCATGCAGGCTGCAGGCATGGCTATGGAGGATCCGGTAGACATGCCATCCCTGCCCGACTGCCATGCCATGTCAGGGACGATGGATGATGAGGCGCCACAGTTGTGCCGTGCCCATTGCGACAGCGACGGGCAACTCGTGTCTTCGCTGCAGGGACTGGATACCCAATCCATTGCAGACCATGCGGTCTGCATTACTTATCTGCTTCCGGAAATATTCGAAATGCAGCCAGCGGCCGGCCCTATGGCTAGCTACGTTCAGCCCGACCCTCGGGCGGGTTTCCCTCCGATCTATCTCGCGCTCCAGGTTCTGCGGAATTGAAACACCAAGTCGCGCCCGCCGTGTATTGACGCGGCAGAACACGTGACTTCGTGGATATCAATTTCGAGGACCATCATGCTTATCTCTTCCTCCGGTGCTCCCGGTGAGCGCCGCCCCGCGCCTAGTCATGGCGCAATGCGTGCGATCTCGTGCGGCCCCCGGGTACATCGCCTGAGCATTTTGACCATTGCTCTCATGGGCGGCGTGTTTACATCAAGCCAGGCCTACGCTCTCAACTTCGCCGAAGCACGGGAAATCGCCGAACAGCAAAGCCCGCGCGTTTCCGCTCAGCGCTTGCAGATCGACGCGGTCGAGTCCGCGCAGAAGGCCGCCGGCACGCTGCCCGACCCCAAACTCTCCGTTGGCATGGAAAACTTCCCCGTCAGCGGCATGGACCGCTGGAGCCTGACGCGGGAATCCATGACCGGGCAGCGTCTGGCCCTGATGCAGGAGGTGCCGAACCAGGCCAAGCGCGCGGCCAAGGTTGCCAGCGCCCAGGCGCGTGTGGAGCGCGAACGCGCGGCGCTGGTTCTGCAGCGCCTGCAGATACGGCAGGAGCTTGGCCTGGCCTGGATTGCCGCGCAGGCCGTGGAGCAGCGCGATCAACTGCTTGCCGAACTGCTGGCGGAAAACCAGCGCTTGCAGGACAGCCTGCCCGCGCGGGTGGCCGGCGGGTCGGCCCAGGCGGGCGACCTGCTGGCCGCGCAGCAGGAGGCGCTGGCGCTGTCGGATCGGCTCGACGACCTGCGGCGCGACCGGGCCAAGGCCCGGGCCATGCTGAGGCGCTGGGTGGGCCCGCGCGCCGACGAGACATTGCAAGGCGATACCGGCCCGCTCATCCGTCCCGTGACGCAGCTGCGCACCGATCTTTCCAGCCACGCAGAGCTGGCGCTGTATCCGGCCATGCAAAGCATGGCCCGGGCGGAGTCCCATGAGGCGCAGTCGGAATCGCGCGGTGATTGGTCCTGGGAGGTCGCCTACACCCGACGCGATCGGCGATGGGGCGACATGGTGTCCTTTCAAGTGACCTTCGATCTGCCATGGCAGAAGGAACGGCGCCAGACGCCGATGATCCAGGCCAAGCAGCGCGAGCTGGAGCGCCTGGAGGTCGAACAGGAAGACGTGGCGCGCAAGCATCTGCAGGAGCTCGACGACAGCGCGGCCGAACTGCAGGCCTTGGACAGCCAGATCGAGCGCCTCAAGTCCACCGGCCTGCAGCTTGCACAGGGGCGCGCGGATCTCGCGCTGAGCAACTACCGGGCCGCCAAGGGCGACCTGGGCGCAGTGCTCGGCGCACGTGCCCAGGTGCTGGAGGCACGCATGCGCCTGATCGACCTGCAAGCCCAGCGCGATGGCGTGACCACGCGCCTGAACAGCCTGATCGCCGATTAGTGGAGACCATTCCCATGAACAACTCTCTGAAAAATTCCTCGCCGGCCTGACGCTGGTTGCCCTGGGCGTGGCCGCGGGCTGGGGCCTGCCCCAATGGCGCGCCAGCAGCACGCACGCCGTGGACGGCGCGGCGCCCCATGCCGGCACGGCCGAACGCAAGGTGCTGTACTGGTACGACCCTATGTCGCCGACGCAGAAGTTCGACAAGCCCGGCAAGTCCCCTTTCATGGACATGGACCTGGTGCCCAAGTACGCCGAAGAAGACAGCCAGGACGGTGGCGTCAGCGTTTCGGCCCAGACCGTGCAGTCGCTGGGCCTGCGCACGGCCGAGGTGGTGCGGCGTGACATCGGCGTCGACGTGGACGTCGTGGGTACCGTCCTGCTCAACGACCGCGACGTCAGCATCGTGCAGGCGCGCTCCGCGGGCTTCGTGGAGCGGGTCTATGCGCGGGCGCCGGGTGACGTGATCGGCGCCGGCGCACCGCTAGCGGACCTGCTGTTGCCCGAGTGGGTGGCGGCGCAGCGCGAATTCCTCGCGGTGCGCGCGCTCAAGGACGAATCGCTGACGGCTGCGGCGCGGCAAAGGCTGCTGCTGCTGGGCATGCCGCAGGCCCTGGTGGCCCAGGTGGAGCGCACGGGCGAACCCAGGGGCATCTACACCGTGACCACGCCCCAGGGCGGCATGGTGGCCGAGCTCATGGTGCGTCAGGGCATGACCGTTTCCGCTGGCGCTAGCCTGGCGCGCGTGAACGGCCTCGCTACGGTCTGGATCGAGGCCGCCGTGCCCGAGGCGCAAAGCGGCCCGCTGCAAATGGGCAATGAGGCCCAGGTGCGCCTGGCGGCGTTTCCCGGCGAAGTGCTGAAGGCGCGCATCGTCAGCATCCTGCCCCAGGCCAACAGCGACACCCGCACCGTGCGCGTGCGGCTGGAGCTGGCCAATCCCGGCCAGCGCCTGAAGGCCGGCATGTCCGGTCAAGTGGCGCTCAAGGGCCGCGAGCAGCCCGCGCTGCTGGTTCCCAGCGAGGCCGTCATTCGTACAGGGAAACGCGCACTGGCCTATGTGGTCGATGGCCCCGGCAAGTTCCACCCCGTGGACGTGCAGCTGGGGGCAGAGATCGATGACCAACTCGTGGTGCAAGGCGGGCTGGAGGCGGGACAGCAGGTCGTGGCCTCGGCGCAATTCCTGATCGACTCGGAGGCCAGCCTGCGCGGGGTGCTGCCCGCACAGGCCGGCACGTCGAACCCAACATCGGGGCATGGTGAGCATGGCTCCGCCGCGCCCAACACCATCACGGTACGCGGCGTGATCGAGGAGGTTTCACCCACTGAAGTGACGTTGGCCCACGACGCTGTACCAGCTCTCAAGTGGCCCCCCATGACCATGGGCTTCAAGCTGGCTGACCCCCGCCTCGCTGCGGGACTCGCACCGAAGCAACAGGTGCGCTTCACTTTCTCCAAGCAGGGTGAGGATTACGTGATCGCCGCCATCGAAGGGATCAAGCCATGATTGCTAAACTGATCCGCTGGTCGGTGGCTAACCGCTTTTTGGTGCTGCTGGCCACGGCCATGCTTACGGCCTGGGGTGTGTGGGGCGTGCGCAGCACGCCTGTGGATGCCTTGCCGGACCTCTCCGATGTGCAGGTGATCATCCGCACCAACTATCCTGGCCAGGCGCCGCAGATCGTCGAGAATCAGGTGACCTATCCCTTGGCGACCACGATGCTGTCGGTACCGGGGGCCAAGACGGTACGCGGCTTCTCGTTCTTCGGGGACTCGTTCGTCTATGTCCTGTTCGAGGACGGCACCGATCTTTACTGGGCGCGCTCGCGCGTGCTGGAGTACCTGAACCAGGTCCAGGGCCGCCTGCCGGCCACGGCCAAGCCGGCCCTGGGGCCCGATGCCACGGGGGTGGGCTGGATCTTCCAGTACGCGCTGGTGGATCGCACGGGCAAGAACGATCTGGCGCAGCTGCGCGCGCTGCAGGACTGGTTTCTGAAGTTTGAGCTCAAGAGCCTGCCGAATGTCGCGGAGGTGGCCTCGGTGGGGGGCATGGTCAAGCAGTACCAAGTCGTGCTCGATCCGGTGAAGCTTGCATCCTACGGACTTAGCCAAGAGCAGGTGCGCGCGGCGCTGGTGGCCGCCAACCAGGAAGCTGGCGGCTCCGTGCTGGAGCTGTCGGGGGCCGAATACATGGTGCGCGCCAGCGGCTACCTCAAGAGCCTGGAGGACTTCCGCGCCGTGCCGCTGGTGGCGCGCGGCGGCGTGCCGGTGCGCCTGGGCGACGTGGCCACGCTGCAGGTCGGTCCGGAGATGCGCCGCGGCATCGCCGAGCTCGATGGCGAGGGCGAGGTCGCCGGCGGCGTGGTCATCCTGCGTTCGGGCAAGAATGCCCAGGAGACAATTGCCGCCGTCAAGGCCAAGCTGGTGCAATTGCAGGACAGCTTGCCCAAAGGGGTGGAGATCGTCACCACCTACGACCGCAGCGCGCTGATCGAGCGCGCCATTCACAACCTCACGACCAAGCTGGGCGAGGAGTTCCTGGTGGTGGCCCTGGTCTGCGCGCTGTTCCTGTGGCACCTGCGCTCGGCACTGGTGGCCATCATTTCGCTGCCGTTGGGGGTGATGACGGCGTTTCTCATCATGCGCTACCAGGGGATCAACGCCAACATCATGTCGCTGGGCGGCATCGCGATCGCCGTGGGTGCGATGGTGGATGCGGCCGTGGTGATGATAGAGAACGCGCACAAGAAGCTGGAGGCCTGGCAGCACGCGCATCCGGATCGGCGGCTTGAAGGAAAGGAACGCTGGGAGGTCATCACGCGGGCCGCGGAAGAGGTCGGTCCGGCGCTGTTTTTTTCGCTGCTCATCATCACGCTGTCCTTCATTCCTGTCTTTACCCTAGAAGCCCAGGAAGGGCGCATGTTCGGTCCGCTGGCATTCACCAAGACCTACGCCATGGCGGCGGCGGCGGGCCTGTCGGTGACGCTGATCCCGGTGCTCATGGGCTACTGGATCCGCGGACGCATTCCTGACGAACAGAAGAACCCCATCACCCGCATGCTCATTGCTGTGTACCGGCCCAGTCTGGAATGGGTGCTGCGCCGGCCCAAGGCGACATTGGTGATCGCCGTGCTGGCGCTGGCGACCACGGCCTGGCCCCTGGCCCGGCTCGGTGGCGAATTCCTGCCTCGCCTGGACGAAGGAGATCTGCTCTACATGCCCTCGGCCCTACCTGGACTGTCGGCGCAGCGTGCCACCGAGCTGCTGCAGCTCAGCAACCGCATGATCAAGACCGTGCCAGAGGTCGAACGCGTGTTCGGTAAGGCGGGCCGAGCGGAAACCGCCACCGACCCGGCACCGCTGGAAATGTTCGAGACCACGGTGAAGCTCAAGCCCAGGGAGCAATGGCGTGCCGGCATGACGCCCGAGAAGCTTGTTGAGGAACTGGACCGTGCGGTGAAAATCCCTGGCCTTTCCAACATCTGGATTCCCCCCATCCGCAATCGCATCGACATGCTGGCCACGGGCATCAAGAGCCCGATCGGCGTCAAGGTGACGGGCAACGATCTGCACGTGATCGACCGTATCGCGGCCGAAGTGGAACAGGTCGCCAAGGGCATTCCTGGCGTGAGTTCGTCACTGGCTGAGCGGCTCACCGGCGGCCGTTATGTGGACGTGCAGATTGATCGCACGGCCGCGGGCCGCTATGGGCTCAACGTGGCCGATGTCCAGGCCGTCGTCGCAGGCGCCGTCGGTGGCGAAAACGTATCCGAAACGGTAGAGGGACTGGCGCGCTTTCCCATCAATCTGCGCTACCCGCGCGAATGGCGGGATTCGCCGCAGCGACTGGCGCAGCTGCCCATCTCCACCCCCATGGGGCAGCAGATCACGCTGGGCACGGTGGCGCGCATCGCCATCACCGATGGGCCGCCCATGCTCAAGAGCGAGAACGCACGCCCGTCCGGCTGGGTGTATGTCGATGTGCGCGGGCGCGATCTGGCCTCGGTGGCCAACGAGCTGCGCGCTGCGATTGGCCGCCAGATCAAGCTGGAGCCAGGGGTGAGCATTGCCTACTCGGGGCAGTTCGAGTACATGGAGCGGGCCAATGCGCGCCTGAAGGTCGTGGTACCTGCCACCTTATTGATCATTTTCGTCCTGCTGTACCTGACCTTCGGGCGCGTGGACGAGGCGGGCTTGATCATGGCCACCTTACCGTTTGCTCTCACGGGGGGTATCTGGTTTCTGTATCTGCTGAACTACAACCTGTCCATCGCCACAGGGGTCGGGTTCATCGCGTTGGCGGGTGTGGCGGCGGAGTTCGGCGTAGTCATGCTTATCTATCTGAAGCATGCTTTAGCGGAACGTTGCCCCGATGGGCGAAGCCCGGCGCGGGAAGAACTACTCGACGCGATCCGAGATGGCGCCGTGCTGCGTGTGCGGCCCAAGGCCATGACTGTAGCGGTCATCCTGGCTGGCCTGGTTCCCATTGTCTGGAGCAGTGGCACGGGTTCCGAAGTCATGAGCCGTATCGCAGCCCCGATGCTCGGCGGGATGGTGACGGCGCCGTTACTGTCGCTGTTCGTGATTCCCGCCGCTTATGTGCTGATGCGCAAGCCACGTATATGACTGTCGACTGGCAGGGCTTCGTGGCGAAGTCCTGCATTGAATCAAGAGTCGTCGTCCCTAGTGGATGAGATCAATTTCGTGCGATGGCCTTTCGATACAAATAAAGTCTGACAAAAAAATAATCATTCACTCATGGATTTGTAGGGGGCCGTATGAAGAATGAATTTTGAAGTCGATCAATCGACAATCACGGGACTTGACACATGGAATTGCGCCATCTCCGCTGCTTCCTGGCTGTCGCGGAAGAACTTCACTTTGCTCGCGCGGCTGAGAAACTGCATATTGAGCAGTCACCACTTTCTCGTGCCATCAAGGAACTGGAAGAAGAGCTAGGGGTGCAGTTGTTCATCCGTACCAGCCGTAGCACTCGACTAACCCTTGCAGGCAAGTTGTTCTTGAACCACGTACCCCGTATTTTTACCGCCCTGGAGCAAGCTCGTGAAAGTGTCAAATCTGCCGTCAACGGGTTTCATGGGCAATTGCGCATCGCTTTGTCCGACGGCATCACACCATCACGTCTCCCTGCGTTGCTTGCGCGCTGTCGAGAGGAAGACCCAGAGATCGAAATCCGCCTGTTCGAAGTGCCCCTCGCTCAACAGCTCAAAGGGCTGCATGATGACCTCTATGACGCAGGGTTCTCGATGGCCGATGAAGTGGGGGACGGCATTCTTGTTGAACTGGCCTGGGAGGACGAGTTGATGGTTGCGGTGCCAGCGCGCCACCCCGTGTTGTCCCACAAGCAAATCCCGCTGGAGGAAGTTCTGCGCTATCCCCTGGTACTTGGTGATCCAGCCATATGCGAGGGACATGCCCGCCAGGTGGATCGGGTGCTGCGTCGGCAAGATAAGGAGCCGTTGATCGTTCAGCGCGTGGCCACCTTCGACGTGATGATGACCCTGGTGTCGGCGGGATTGGCCTTGGGTCTCGCAGGGGCCGCACACATCGCATCCAGCCGTGAGCCCGATGTAGTTGGGCGACCTTTGGCCGGCCAAGCGCCCATGTTGGCCACCTATTTGCTACGGCGGGATGCGGAACCATCGCAGGCTCTGGCCCGATTCATCGAGCGGTTGGCCGCACTCATGTCTGACGAGGCATGACATACCGATCCATTTGCTAGACATTATTTCCAGGAGGAATTCGCCATGTATCTGAGCAAGATCAGCCTTCTCTTTCCTCTGGCGCTGTTGGCCTCCTGCGGAAAATCAACGCCTCCAGTTCCCACCGAAACGGTGGAGTCGTTGGCAGCCAATCCCGAGCGACTGAAAGAGCTGCGCCAGCAGTGCAAAACGGATCGCGCGAAGCTGGGCGACGAGCTGTGCAACCGCGTGGCCGAAGCCACGAACAAGCGCTTCTTCGGCGATGGCAAGGTGCCTTACACCCCGCCCAAAGAGTCTCCGAAGTTCTGATCGTTCGCGCTCTGCAACGGATCAGCGAATTTTTTCCTGATACGCCGCAATGCGCCTTTGCGCGTGGCGTTTCCCTCTTGTCCTTCCCACTCTGAATCGATGCTTTTTGCGGCATCTACCTCCCGATAACGGTCTTTGACCGGCCTATGCACACGCCTTGATCCTGATGCACGCGGCACGTTGTTGTGCCGTGATCGGGGGCAGGATCATGCAAGGGACGAACGTGCTGTTCGGTCAGATCGCCGTGGTATTCGGCATCGTGATCGCCGGCGTGTGGGCAGCCACACAATGGACAGCCGCCGCCCTGGGCTACCAGCTACGCCTGGGCTCGCCCTGGTTCGATTTCTTCGGTACGCCGGTCTATCACCCATGGCGGCTGTTCGAGTGGTGGTTCCTCTTCGATGCCTATGCGCCACACGTCTTTGACGTGGGCGGTGCCATTGCCGCAGGCAGCGGCCTGATCGCGGTGGTGGTTGCCATCGGCATGTCGATCTGGCGCTCGCGCCAGAGCAAACTGGTCACGACCTACGGCTCGGCGCGCTGGGCCAATGCGGAGGACATTCACAAGGCGGGCCTTGACCAGCCTGCGGGCGTATTCCTTGGCCTGCATCGCCAGCAGTATCTGCGCCATGAAGGCCCGGAACACGTCCTGACCTTCGCGCCCACGCGCTCGGGCAAAGGCGTCGGCCTGGTGGTGCCGACGCTGCTGTCCTGGCCGGCTTCGGCCGTCATCCATGACATCAAGGGCGAGAACTGGCAGATCACCGCCGGCTGGCGCTCGCGTTTCTCGCATTGCCTGCTGTTCAACCCGACAGATAGCCGGTCGGCCGCCTACAACCCGCTGCTGGAGGTGCGGCGCGGCGCGCACGAGGTGCGCGACGTGCAGAACATCGCGGACATTCTGGTCGATCCCGAGGGCGCACTGGAGCGACGCAATCACTGGGAAAAGACCTCGCACGCGCTGCTGGTCGGCGCCATCCTGCATGTGCTCTACGCGGGCGAGGACAAGACGCTGCGCGGCGTCGCCAACTTCCTCAGCGACCCTGCGTGTCCGTTCGAGCTGACCCTGCACCGGATGATGACCACGCCGCACCTGGGCGATGGGCCACATCCGGTAGTCGCCTCTGCGGCCCGCGAGGTGCTGAACAAATCGGACAACGAACGCTCGGGCGTGCTGTCCACAGCCATGTCGTTCCTGGGCCTCTACCGCGACCCCACGGTGGCCGAAGTCACCTCGCGCTGCGACTGGCGCATAGCCGACCTGATCGCGGCCGAGCATCCGGTGTCGCTGTACCTCGTGGTGCCGCCTTCGGACATCTCGCGGACGAAGCCGCTCATTCGCCTGATCCTCAACCAGATCGGACGGCGGCTGACCGAATCGCTGGATGGCTCCGACGGTATCGCCCGCCGCCACAAGCTGCTGCTGATGCTCGATGAGTTCCCGGCGCTGGGGCGCCTGGACTTCTTCGAGACGGCGCTGGCTTTCATGGCCGGCTACGGCATCCGCAGCTTCCTGATCGCGCAGTCGCTCAACCAGATCGACAAGGCGTATGGGCAGAACCATTCGATCCTCGACAACTGCCACGTGCGCGTGACCTTCGCCACCAACGACGAACGCACCGCCAAACGGATCTCCGAAACGCTGGGCACGGCCACCGAGCTGCGCGCGCAGCGCAACTACGCAGGCCACCGGTTGGCCCCCTGGCTGGGGCACCTGATGGTCTCGCGCCAGGAGACTGCCCGCCCGCTGCTGACGCCGGGCGAGGTGATGCAGCTACCGCCCGACGAGGCGGTGGTGATGGTCTCCAGCGTGGCGCCGATCAAGGCCAGGAAGCTGCGCTACTACGCCGACAGCAATTTCAAGCGCCGCGTGCTGCCGTCGCCCGTGCTTGCGGCCGGGGGCTATGCCGACGTGCCCCCCTCGCGGGCCGACGACTGGAGCGGGCTGGCGGTTCCTGCGGTGCCTGCACCTCCCGTCGCGGAGATCGTTGGCGACTTTGGCAGCACCGACGACGGCGGCCCGCGCCGCCAACCCGAGCTTTCCGAAGCCGTCGCCTACGACCCCGAGTTGTCCGCGCCTGCCGCCGACCTCGGGCTGCTCGATGACGACGACATCCCGCTTCCCCTTCCGCGCCAGCTCGACCCGGCTCTGCAGCGCACGGCCCGGCTGGCTTCCCTCGACCCTGACGACGGAATCGCGCTATGAGCCAGCACCGCTTGAATCTCTTTATCCAGCCCGAGCACGCCAAGCGGCTTGACGAGCTGGCCGCCACCAAGGGCGTATCCAAGTCCAGCATCGTTGCCGCTGCCTTGGCCTCCTGGCTGTCGCCCGATGCGGCCGACCAGCGCGAGGCGGCGATTGCCAAGCGGCTGGACCGCCTGTCACGCCACGCCGAACGCCTGGAGCGCGACCAGAACATTGCCATCGAAACATTGGCGCTGTTCATCCGCTATTTCCTCACGGTGAGCACGCCCGTGCCCGAGGCCCATCAGGACGCCGCTCGCGCCCAGGGCAAGGCCCGCTTCGAGCAGTTCGTCGAACAGCTCGGACGGCATTTGCTGCGCGGGCGCAGCCTGGTGCGGGATGTGGTGGAGGAACTGCACCCCGATCCGACGCGATCGGAGGGCGCGGCGGCCGTTGCAGATGCCCAGGAGCGTGCCTTATGAGCGCCGTTCCTTCCTCCTTCACGGCCACCTCGCTGGATCGCCGCATCCAGATGCTGCGCACGGCCATGGGGCCGCTGATCGCTGCCGCGCTCGAAGACCCGGACGTGGTGGAAATCATGCTCAACCCCGACCGCACGCTCTGGGTGGATCGACTGTCCACGGGCCGCGCGCCGATGGGCGTGGAGCTGTCCGAAGCCGATGGCGAACGCATCATCCGCCTCGTGGCTGCCCACGTCGGCGCCGAGGTGCATCGCGGCCAGCCGCTGTTGACGGCAGAGCTGCCCGAGACCGGCGAACGCTTCGAGGGCATCCTGCCGCCCGCTGCGCCGGGGCCGGCCTTCGCCTTGCGCAAGCGCGCCTTTGGCGTGATCCCGCTGTCACGCTACATCGAGGACGGGATGATGACCGCCGAGCAGGCGGGCTTGCTGGTGCGTGCGGTGCGCGAGCGCCAAAACATCCTGATCGCAGGTGGGACGAGCACCGGCAAGACCACCTTGGCCAATGCGCTACTGGCGGAGATCGCCGCCACGGGCGACCGCGTGCTGGTGCTCGAAGACACTGTGGAGCTGCAATGCGCGGCCCGCGACCATGTGCCGCTGCGCACACGCCAGGGCGTCGTGTCCATGACCGAGTTGGTGCGTTCGTCCATGCGCCTGCGCCCGGATCGCGTGGTCGTCGGCGAGGTACGCGGCGCCGAAGCGCTGGATCTCATCAAGGTGTGGGGTACAGGCCATCCGGGCGGCATTGCCACGATCCATGCCGGCTCCGCGCTGGGCGCGCTGCTGCGTTTGGAGCAACTGATCCTCGAAGTGGCGGTGAACCCGCCCCGTGCGTTGATCGCGGAAGCGGTCAATGTGGTCATCCACATCGCTGGGCGCGGGCGCAAGCGCCGCATCGAGAGCATCGCCCGCGTCATCGGCTTCGATGGCGTGGGCTACCACCTGGCGGATGCGCTTGAGGCTCCATTCCCGGAGCTGCTGCCGCAGTCCGACCTTTCCTCCCCGTCCCCTGACCACTCTGGAGAACTTCCATGACGCACGTTGATGCTTTCCGTATTTCCGCAAATCCGCTTCCTCGGCCCGCACGGCTGCATGGCTTGGCTCGCCCGGCCATTCAGGGCTTGATGCTCGCTGCCTTCATGCTGCTGCTCGCAGGTACTGCGCAGGCCGCCGGTTCTTCGATGCCCTGGGAAGGACCGCTGCAATCTATCCTCGAATCCATCCAGGGGCCGGTGGCGCGCATCGTCGCAGTCATCATCATCATCGCCACGGGCTTGGCGCTGGCCTTCGGCGATACCTCGGGCGGCTTCCGCAAGCTGATCCAGATCGTGTTTGGCCTGTCCATCGCGTTCGCCGCTTCGAGCTTCTTCCTGTCGTTCTTCAGCTTCTCCGGTGGGGCCGTCGTATGAACGGCCCGCACGATGGAATGCCCGGCTTCGAGGTGCCGCTACATCGGTCTCTGACCGAGCCGATCCTGATGGGCGGCGCTCCGCGCACCGTGGCCATCACCAACGGCACGCTGGCCGCCGCCGTGGGCCTGGGCCTGCAACTGTGGATTCCCGGCGTGGTGCTGTGGATCGCCGGCCATTCGCTGGCGGTGTGGGGTGCCCGAGTCGATCCGCAGTTCATGGCCGTGTTCGCGCGGCACATCAAGCACCGGCCGCTGCTGGACGTGTAGGGGGATGCCGCCATGCTGAACCTTGCCGAATACCGCCAGCGGCCCGCGGTGCTCGCCGACTGGCTGCCGTGGGCCGGGCTGGTGGCGCTGGGCGTCGTCTTGAACAAGGACGGCAGTTTCCAGCGCACAGCCCGGTTTCGTGGGCCTGACCTCGACAGCGCGACACAAGGCGAACTGATCGCTACGTCGGCGCGGCTGAACAACGCGCTGCGCCGCCTGGGTTCGGGCTGGGCCTTGTTCATCGAGGCCGAGCGCCGCGCTGCTGCCGACTATCCGCACTCGGACTTTCCTGAACCCTTGTCCTGGCTGGTGGACGAGGAACGCAGGGCCGCCTTCGAGGACTCGGGCAACCACTTCGAGAGCGGCTATCACCTGACGCTGGTGTACCTGCCGCCGGAGGAATCCCGCGCCCGTGCCGCCAAGATGCTCTACGAGAACACGCCGACGACCGGCGTGGATTGGCGCGAACGGCTGCAAGCCTTCATTGCGGAAACGGATCGCATCTTCGACCTGCTCGATGGCGTGATGCCGGAGATCGCGTGGCTGGATGACGGCCAGACGCTGACCTACCTGCACGCCACCGTGTCTACACGGCGCTATCGCGTGGGCGTGCCCGAAGTGCCATTCCACCTCGACGCGCTGCTGGCCGACTCGCCGTTGATCGGCGGCCTGGCGCCGATGCTGGGTGACCAGCACTTGCGCGTGGCGACGGTGCGGGGCTTCCCGACCTCGACTTGGCCAGGGATTCTCGACGACCTCAACCGTCTCGGCTTTGCGTACCGCTGGAGTACGCGCTTTCTCTGCCTCGACAAAGCCGAGGCGGAAAAAGAACTCTCCCGCCTGCGCCGCCAGTGGTTCGCCAAGCGCAAGAACGTGATTGCGCTGCTGCGCGAAACCATCTTCCAGCAGGAAAGCCCGCTGGTCGATACCGACGCCAGCAACAAATCGGCCGATGCCGATGCGGCTTTGCAGGAACTGGGCAGCGACCAGGTGGCCTTCGGCTATGTCACCACCACCGTGACAGTGCTCGATGCCGACCCGGCGAAGGCCGACGAGAAGCTGCGCATGGTGGAGCGCGTGATCCAGGGCCGGGGCTTCGTCACCATTCCCGAAACGCTCAATGCGGTGGATGCGTGGCTGTCGTCGATTCCGGGCCACGCCTACGCGAACGTGCGCCAGCCCATCGTCTCGACGTTGAACCTGGCGCACCTGGTGCCGGTGTCCGCCGTCTGGGCCGGGCCGGAGAAGAACGCGCACCTTGATGGCCCGCCGCTGATCGTGACCCGCACCGAGGGTGCCACGCCGTTCCGGCTGGTCACCCACATCGGCGACGTGGGCCATACGCTGGTGGCCGGGCCGACTGGCATGGGCAAGTCGGTCTTACTCGCCACGCTGGCGATGCAGTTCCGGCGCTACCGGGGCTCGCGCATCTTCGCCTTCGACATGGGGCGCTCGATGCGCGCCACGATCCTGGGCCTGGGCGGCGAGCACTACGACCTTGGGCTGGATGGCGAGATCGCTTTCCAGCCTTTGGCACGCATCGACCACGAGGGCTACCGCACCTGGGCGGCCGAATGGATCGAAGGCCGCCTGCGACATGAGGGTGTAGCCGTCGGCCCCGACGAGAAGGTTGCCATCTGGTCGGCGCTCGGCAGTCTCGCCGGTGCGCCGGTGGAGCAGCGCACGATGACCGGCTTGTCCGTCTTGCTGCAATCGAACGCGCTGCGCCAGGCGCTCGCGCCCTATGTGCTGGGCGGTGCCCACGGCAAGCTGCTGGACGCCGATCACGACCGGCTGGGCATGGCCGACGTGCAGTGCTTTGAGATGGAGGAGCTGATGCACAGCAAGGCCGCCGTCATGGCCGTGCTGCATTACCTCTTTGCGCGCTTCGATGAACGCTTCGACGGTGCGCCGACGCTGCTGATCCTCGATGAGGCATGGCTGTTTCTCGATGACCCGGTGTTTGCGGCGCGCATCCGCCAATGGCTCAAGACGCTGCGCAAGAAGAACGTCAGCGTCATCTTCGCCACGCAGTCGCTGGCCGACATCAAGGATTCGAGCATTGCGCCGGCCATCATCGAAAGCTGCGCAAGCCGCATCTTCCTGCCCAACCCGCAGGCGACCGAGCCGCAGATCAGGACGATCTACGAGGGCTTCGGGCTGAACTCGCGCCAGATCGAGATCGTGGCGACCGCGCAGCCCAAGCGCGACTACTACTACCAATCGCGCCTCGGCAATCGCCTGTTCGACCTCGACCTGGGCGCTGCGACCTTGGCCTTCGCGGGTGCGTCCACGCCGCAAGACCAGCGCGACATCGACGCGGTACTTGCCGCCTCGCATTCCGATTCCGCTCCCTTCGCAGCCACCTGGCTGCGCCACCGCGGCCTGCATTGGGCCGCCGAACTGCTGTCCTCGTTCCCGTCCACCCACCTCCAGGAGAACCCATCATGAAAAAGCGTCTTGTCGCCGCCGCCGTCGCGGCCATGCTTTGCACCGCTACCGCCGTGCAGGCGCAATGGGTCGTGATCGACCCCACGAACCTCGTGCAGAACACGCTGACCGCGATCCGCACGCTGGAGCAGATCAACAACCAGATCAAGCAGCTCCAGAACGAAGCGCAGATGCTCATCAACCAGGCGCGCAACCTGGCGAGCCTGCCGTCCAGCGTGGTGGGCCAGTTGCGCGCCAACCTGGCGACCACCCAGCGGCTGATCGCGCAGGCCAAGGGCCTGGCCTATGACGTGACGAATCTGGATCGGGAGTTCCAGCGCCTGTACCCGGAGCAATACGCCGCCACCGTGAGCGGCGACCAGATGTACCGCGATGCGCAGGAACGCTGGAAGAACACGCTCACCGGCCTGCAGACCACCATGCAGATGCAGGCCCAGGCCTCGCAGAACCTGAGCGACGACGAAGGCGTGCTGGCCGACCTGGTGGGCAAGAGCCAATCGGCCGTGGGCGCTCTGCAGGCGATGCAGGCCATGAACCAGTTGCTGGCCCTGCAGGCCAAGCAGTCCATCCAGACGCAACGCCTGAGCATCACCCAGGATCGCGCCGCCTCGCTGGAGCTGGCGAGGCAGGCCGCCGCTGTGGAGCGAGGCCGCGAGGTGAACCGGCGCTTCCTGGGTGAAGGCACGCCGTACACGCCGCAGTCCGTCGATTTCTACGGCCGGTGACGGGTGCTGCCATGACCCGCGCGCCTGCTCTCTGCGGTTTTGTGCTCCTGCTGGCCGGTTGCGGCCAGCAGGAGGTGCCTTCGGTCGATGCGCTCTCGGCAGATCCGTCGCGGCTGCACTTGCTCAAGAAGCAATGCCGCGTTGGCCAGCACGGCGGCGCGTTGTGCGCGCAGGTGGCCCAGGCCGACCTGCGCCGCTTTTTCTCCGGCAAGGCCGGGCCGGATGCATACCGGACGCTGGCCGACCTGCCGCCGATTCCCGCCAGCTTCGATGAGCCTGCCGACGACGGCCAGGCGTTGGCCGTGGCTCTACCTGGGCAGGAGGACTCGCCATGAATGACATTTCGGTAATTGACCATTTCCTCGACGTCTTCTCGCGCTACATCGACTCGGGCTTCGGCCTGCTGCACGGCGAGGTGGCATTCCTCACGGCCACGCTGATCGTCATCGACATGACGCTCGCCGGGCTGTTCTGGGCGATGGGCCATGCTACCGGCCAGGGCGAGGACGTGATCGCCAAGCTGATCCGCAAGGTGCTGTACGTCGGCGCTTTCGCCTACATCATCGGCAACTTCAACATGCTGGCCAGCGTGGTGTTCCGCTCCTTCGCGGGCCTGGGCCTGACGGCCAGCGGCTCGACCCTGAGCATGGGCAACTTCCTGCAGCCCGGACGGCTGGCCAAGGCCGGTATCGACGCAGCGGCGCCGATCCTCGACCAGATCAAGGAGCTGTCGGGCTTCCCGGAGGTGTTCATCCACCTCGCGCCCATCGTCGTGTTGTTCTTTGCGTGGCTGGTGGTCATCGTCAGCTTCTTCGTGCTGGCGGTGCAGCTCTTCGTCACGCTGATCGAGTTCAAGCTGACCACGCTGGCGGGCTTCGTGCTGGTGCCGTTTGCCCTGTGGAACAAGACGGCGTTCCTGGCCGAGAAGGTCTTGGGCAACGTGGTGTCCTCGGGCATCAAGGTGCTGGTGCTGGCCGTCATCGTGGGCATCGGCTCGGGGCTGTTCTCCGAGTTCAACATCCCGGCCAGCTCGGAGCCGTCGATTGATCGGGCGCTGGTCATCATGCTGGCGTCGCTGTCCTTGCTGGCGCTGGGCATCTTCGGGCCGGGCATCGCGACCGGGCTGGTGTCCGGCGGGCCGCAGCTCGGCGCGGGCGCGATGGCTGGTGCCGCCATCGGTGCAGCCGGAACCGCTGTTGCGGTTGGTGCCGCGGCTACGGGCGTCGGCAGTGCCGTGGCAGCCGGAGCGCGCATGGCACCTGCAGCCGCCCGCTCGGTGGCATCGACCGCCAGCAGCGCTAGATCGGCGTACCAGGCGGGCTCCGCTTCGGCCGGTGGCGGCCTCAAGGGTGCCGCCGCCGGCGTGGGCAATGTCGCCAAGACCGGCGCGCAGGCGGCCGGGCAGAAGGTGGCCGATGGAGCACGCTCGATGAAAGAGCGCATGGCGGCGGCCTTTCGACCCGATGACGCGCCGGCCTCCGGCGCCGCACCCGCCGGCCCTGACGCTGCCGGATCGGCTCCGTCTGCCGAACAACCCGCCTGGGCCAAGCGCCTGCATCGCAGGCAGCAACTCACCCATGCCGCGACGACCGCCGCCCATACGTTGCGCGGCGGCGACGGCGGCAGCTCCAGCCAGGGGCCCAGCCTGCGCGATTCCGATTCATAAGGAGAACTCCCATGCGATTCAAACGACCGCAGGTGCGCTACGCCGACACGCCGCAGCCTGCCACCCCGTACCAATCCGCCGCGCAGGTCTGGGACGACCGTATCGGCTCGGCCCGCGTGCAGGCCAAGAACTGGCGCTTCATGGCCTTCGGCTGTCTCACGCTGGCCATGTTGATGGCGGGCGGCCTGGTCTGGCGCTCGGCGCAGTCCATCGTCACCCCATACGTCATCGAGGTGGACAACGCGGGCCAGGTGCGTGCTGTCGGCGAAGCCGCCACGCCGTACCGGCCCAGCGATGCGCAGATTGCCTACCACCTGGGGCGGTTCATAGGCCTGGTGCGCTCGCTGTCCATCGACCCGATCGTGGTGCGGCAGAACTGGCTCGATGCCTATGACTACACGACCGACAAGGGCGCGGTGGTACTCAACGAGTACGCGCGGGTGGCCGATCCGTTCGCGCGCATCGGCAAGGAGTCGGTGACGGTGCAGATCACCAGCGTGACCCGTGCCAGCGACACGTCTTTCAACGTGCGCTGGACGGAGACGCGCTTTGTCAACGGTGCGCTGGATCGCACCGAGCGCTGGAACGCGGTGGTTTCCATCGTGCAGCAGACGCCGCGCACCGAGCAGCGTGTGCGCAAGAACCCCTTGGGCATTTACGTCAATGGGCTGTCGTGGAGCCGCGAACTGGAAGGAAACGAAGGAGCAAAACCATGAACGATCTTTTCCGCAAATCCGCCTTGCCGGTGATGCTTCTGGCTTCGACCGTGCTGTTCTCTGGCTGCGCCACGCAGGGCAAGCCGCCGCCGGCCATCTCGCTCGATGAGCCGATGCAGGCCCAGCCGCTGCCGGAGCCCCCTGCGCCTGTGGAAGTGGTGGCCGTGCCGCAGGTGCTGCCGTTGCCGGCGCAGATGAAGCCTGTACCGGATGCCAAGCCCGCCGCAGAACCTGCCGATGAAACCGTGCGCGTGTCCCGCGCCAACGCCGAGGCACGTATCGCGCCCACGCGCGAAGGCTATGTCAACGCAATCCAGGTGTGGCCCTTCACCGATGGCGCGCTGTACCAGGTCTATGCGGCCGTGGGGCGCGTGACCGTGATCGCGCTTCAGCCCGGTGAGGAGCTGGTGACGGTGGCCGCCGGCGACACGGTGCGCTGGATCGTCGGGGACACATCGAGCGGCAGCGGCGATGCGCCGCGCGTCAATGTGATGGTCAAGCCGATCCGCTCGGGCCTGAAGACCAATCTGGTCATCACCACCAGCCGACGCACCTATCTGCTGGAGCTGACCTCGACCGAGAAGACGTGGATGGCATCGGTGTCCTGGGAGTATCCGAAGGACAAGATGCTGGCCTTGCAGCGCCAGGCGCAGACGGCCAGTGCCGCCGCGCCGATCGATGCCGGCCTGTCGCTGGAGAAGATCCGCTTTCGCTATGCGGTCAGCGGCAGCAATCCGCCGTGGAAGCCGCTACGCGCCTTTGATGACGGCGCGAAGGTCTACATCCAGTTCCCGCCGGGTATCGCCCAGGGCGAGCTGCCGCCGCTGTTCGTCATCGGCGCGCAGGGCAACGGGCAGCTCGTCAACTACCGCTTCCGCTCGCCGTACTACATCGTTGATCGCCTGTTCGGCGCGGCCGAGCTGCGCCTGGGTGGCGATAAGGGCGACGTGGTGCGGATCGAACGCACGGACGGAATGCGGGGGAACTGACGATGAGCCAGGACGATTCCCCTGATCTTGCACCGCAAGCGGGCAAGGTTGCGCCCGAGGCGGTGGCGCTGCGCGCCCAGCCGCACCCGGTCACGCGCCTGAACCGGCGCACCTTGGCCATGCTCACCGGCGGCCTGTCGGTCGCCGTGCTTGGGGCCACGATCTGGTCATTGCAACCGCATCGGCGCGACGCAGGCGAGCAGACCGAGCTTTACAACGTCGATCGCGTGTCGAAGTCCGAAGGGCTGGATGGCCTGCCTTCGGACTACTCCAAGCTGCCGCGAAAGGTGCCTGAGCTGGGGCCGCCGTTGCCGGGCGACCTTGGCCCGGCCATCGTGAAGGCACAGCAGCCGGTGACGCCGACATATGCGCCGCCAGGCCACGACCCGGACGATGCACGGCGCAAGGAAGCTGAGGCGGCCGCAGCTTCGTCGGTGTTCTTCCGCTCGGGCACGCCCGGCAAGGGTGTAGCGCCAGGTTCGGCGCAAGTCGCTGCGGCTGGCCCGGCATCGGCCTTGGCGGGCTTTGACCCACTGGCCGCCGGGCCGGCCTCGACGGCGGCCCAGCCATCCGACCCGACCACCGTGCAGAACCGGCAAGACCAGAAAGAGGCTTTCCTGAAAGGCGGTTCTACGGAAACCCGCAATTCCGGCAGTCTGCAAATGCCGTCCTCGCCGTACCAGGTCATGGCGGGCACCGTGATCGCCGGGGCACTGGTGACGGGTATCAAGTCCGATCTGCCGGGCGACGTGATCGCCACGGTGACGGAGCCGATCTACGACACGGCCACGGGCAAGTTTCTGTTGATCCCGCAGGGCTCGCGCCTCATGGGCAAGTACAACAGCCAGGTGAGCTATGGGCAGAGCCGCGTGCAGGTGGTGTGGAACCGGATCATCCTGCCGGACACGTCTTCGCTGAAGCTCGACAACCTCGCGGGCACCGATCCGGCTGGCTATGCCGGCCTGGAGGATGGTGTCGATTGGCACTGGGATCGCGTCTTTGCCGGTGCGGCGCTGACCACGTTGCTGGGCGTGGGTGCCGAGCTGGCCGCGCCGGAGAACCGGCAGAACGGCAACCGCATCGTGATTGCCGGGCGCGACAGCGCGCAGGATAGCATCAACCAGGTGGGCCAGGAGATGACCCGGCGCAACATGAACATTCAGCCGACCTTGACGGAGCGGCCGGGCCTGCCGGTGCGGATCATCGTCAACCGCGATCTTGTGCTGCGGCCGTACCAGCCGATGTTCTTCCAGCGAGGAGCCATGCGATGAGCACGACCGAGAAGTTGCGGCTCGGGCCGCTGCCCAAGACCGAGAGCGTCAAGCTGACCTTTGCTTGCCCGGCCAGCCTGAAAGCCGACCTCGACCGCTACGCCGCGCTGCACGCGCAGGCGTATGGGGAGGCGGTCGATGCCATGACGTTGATCCCGCACATGCTGGATGCCTTCATGGCGGGGGATAGGGCGTTCAGGCGTAGGCAGGCCAGGAACGAAAAAGCCACCCCTGCGTGAACAGGGGTGGCTTCCGAATTGGTGCCCGAGGCCGGAATCGAACCGGCACGCCTTGCGGCGGGGGATTTTCTTCCCACTTCGGCTTTCGCCGCCGCCGTCTCCGAAGAAACAGCGTTCGTGGGCTGGAGCACGCCTTCACCATAGCCTTTCAGCCTTAGGTGCCCGCCGTCTGCTCTCTACACCTTCCGAGGAGCCTTTCGGCTCCAGGGCTTGGCTCGGTATTAGCTCGGACTTGCGTCCAGGGCCTTCGCCGAGTTTGACGGGCTTCACCTCTGGGGTTTCCCCCGGAGGGCTCAAATTTGGTCTGAGTCCCCTGCGTCTACCAATTTCACCACTCGGGCATGACGCACGATGCTACTTCAACTACCTACTACTCACTGGGAGCCAGCTTGCATCGTCCTGGCTCCTAGTTGACTCCTGGCTCGAAATGCTGGCATCTCGATCAAGAGGCGATTTGTCACTCAATCCCTTGTCCCATGCGGCTTGGCAGGCAGTGGCCTCAAGCGAGACCTACGTAGAAGTCCCTATTTTTGAGTCTGCTGCGTCTACCGATTTCGCCACCCGGGCGGTGCGGCCACGAACCGGAAATTATGGCACAGTGCGCCCATGACCCCACCCCGTTACAAGACCATCGAAGACGCCGTCGGCGGCACGCCGCTGGTGCGTCTGCAGCGCATCGGCGCCCAGGAAAATGCCGCGCGCGGCAACGTGCTGCTGGCCAAGCTGGAGGGCAACAATCCGGCCGGTTCGGTGAAGGACCGGCCCGCGCTGTCGATGATCCGCCGCGCCGAGGAGCGCGGCGAGATCAAGCCGGGCGACACGCTGATCGAGGCCACCAGCGGCAACACCGGCATCGCGCTGGCCATGGCGGCAGCCATCAAGGGCTACCGCATGGTGCTGATCATGCCGGAGGATCTTTCCGTCGAGCGCGCGCAGACCATGAAGGCTTTTGGGGCAGAGCTGATCCTCACGCCGCGCTCCGGCGGCATGGAGTACGCGCGCGACCTGGCCGACAAGATGGTGGCGCAGGGCAAGGGTCGCGTGCTGGACCAGTTCGCCAACCCGGACAACCCGCGCATCCACTACGAGACCACCGGCCCCGAGATCTGGGAGCAGACCGGCGGGCGCGTCACGCACTTCGTCAGCGCCATGGGTACCACCGGCACCATCACTGGCGTGGCGCGCTTCCTGAAAGAGAAAAATCCCAAGGTGAAGGTCATCGGCGCACAGCCGGCCGAGGGTTCGCGCATCCCAGGCATCCGCAAGTGGCCGCAGGAGTACCTGCCCAAGATCTACGACGCCAGCCAGGTGGACGAGGAAGTGCTGGTCACGCAGGCCGACGCCGAGCACACGGTGCGCCAGATGGCGCGCGAGGAGGGCATCTTCGCCGGCATCTCGTCGGGCGGCGCCTGCTGGGTGGCGCAGCAGATTGCCGCGCGCGAGCAGGGCGCGACCATCGTGTTCGTGGTGTGCGACCGGGGTGATCGGTATCTGTCGACGGGAGTGTTCCCGGCATGACCAAGGGGCAGCCTTCAGGTCTCCCGTGGCGCCGTCCCCACGCTCCTGCGGGAGCGGAGACACCGTCGGTGGCCGGTGCGAGCCCGGCTGCGGCGATCGCCGGTTTGGCCTGCTTCGCAGCCATCGGATCGGGAGGGTGCGTGAACGCTGGATTTCAAATGAAATTGGCGTTTTGCCCTTGTGTGGCGGGCGCAGGCAGCTATGGGTTGAATAGCATATGAACGACTGGAACTTCTGCCCGCGGTGTGCCACGCCGCTGGCCATGATCGCGGCGGAGGAGGACGGGGGGCTGACGGAGCGGCTGCGCTGCCCGGCCTGCGGCTTCACGCACTGGAACAACCCGACGCCGGTGCTGGCGGCCATCGTCGAATACCGCGGCCAGGTGCTGCTGGCGCGCAACGCCGCCTGGCCGGCGAAGATGTTCGCGCTGATCACCGGCTTCATGGAGGCGGGCGAGTCGCCGCACGAGGGCATCGTGCGCGAGGTGAAGGAAGAGACCAACCTCGACGTGCAGAGCCACACGCTGGTGGGCGCCTACGACTTCCAGCGCATGAACCAGGTCATCATCGCCTACCACGTGGTGGCCGAGGGCGAGGTGCGGCTGTCGCCCGAGCTGGCCGACTACCGTCTGTACGACCTGCCGCAGCTCCGGTGCTGGCCGGCCGGCACCGGGTACGCGCTGGCCGACTGGCTGCGCACGCGCGGCCACGAGCCGGTGTTCTTCACCGCCGAGGAAAACGCCGAGCGCCGGCGCGGGCTGGACTGACTGCGAGCTGCCGCCGCGCCATGCGCTGCGACGCACCGAAATCACGCAAAATCACGCCATGGACATTGCCAAGGAAGTCGATGCACGCGGGCTGAACTGCCCGCTGCCCATTCTCAAGGCCAAGAAGGCGCTGGCGGAGCTGCAGAGCGGCCAGCTGCTCAAGGTGCTTTCCACCGACCCGGGGTCGCTGCGCGACTTCCAGGCTTTCGCCAGGCAGACCGGCAACGAGCTGGTCGAGCAGACCACCGAGGGCGACGAGTTCACCCACGTGATGCGCCGGCGCTGAGGCGCCACGCTGTCGCTACAGCGCCAGCGTCTTCAGGTAGGCGCGGAACGTCTCGCCCATCTCCGGGTGCTGCAGCGCCAGTTCCACGGTGGCCTCCAGAAACCCTGCCTTGCTACCGCAATCGTAGCGCTTGCCGGCATATTGGTAGGCGCCCACGCGCTCCTTGCGCATCAGGCGGGCGATGGCGTCGGTGAGCTGGATCTCGCCGCCCACGCCCCGGGGCTGCTGGCGGATCTCCTGGAAGATGCGCGGCGTGAGGATGTAGCGGCCCGCTACGCCGATGCGCGAGGGCGCATCCTTGGGCGCCGGCTTTTCCACGATGCGCTCGACGTCGATCAGGCGGCCCTCGGCCGGGGTGCCCGCGACGATGCCGTAGCGGCTCACCTGGTCTTCCGGTACCTCCTGCACCGCCAGCAGCGAATGGCCGTGCTGGGCGAACGAGGCCGTCATCTGCGCCATCACCGGCGGCCCGCCGGGCTCGCCCACCATCAGGTCATCGGCCAGCAGCACGGCGAACGGCTGCTGCCCGACGATGTGCTCGGCGCACAGCACGGCGTGGCCCAGGCCCAGCGAGCGCGGCTGGCGCACGTAGGTGCAGTCCATGTCGGCCGGCTGCACGGCACGCACCACGTCAAGCAGCGCCTGCTTGCCGGCGGCCTCGAGCTCGCTCTCCAGTTCGTAGGCGGTGTCGAAGTGGTCCTCGATCGCGCGCTTGCTGCGGCCGGTGACGAACACCATGTGCCGGATGCCGGCCGCGTAGGCCTCTTCCACCGCGTACTGGATCAGCGGCTTGTCCACGACGGGCAGCATCTCCTTCGGGCTGGCCTTGGTCGCGGGCAGGAAGCGCGTGCCCAATCCGGCAACGGGAAAGACGGCGGTGGTGACGGGGCTGGTCGAGGCCATGGTTGAGGGGTGGGTCCGATGGTAAAGTGGCGGCGCTGCAAAAGCACCCTAGGGACGACGCCCCCGGCGCATTGCGCCAGACAGGCGGGAAAAGGTCGGTCGAGTTTGGAAATTCTTCTGCTGGAGGATCTGGCGCCGGATGCGAGCCAATGGCTGGCTGCGCGCTACCGCGTCGATTATCGGCCAGAGTTGGCGCACGACCGCGCCGCCCTGCAGGCTGCCCTGTACAAGGTCAACGCCATCGTCGCGCCGCCTTCGCTCAAGATCAACAGCCAGTTGCTCGACTACGCGCCGAGGCTCTATGTGGTCGCGCGCATTCACGACGGCACCGAGAACATCGATTTCGAGGCCTGCCAGAAGCGCCACGTGCGCGTGATCCAGGCCTCCAGCGCCACCGTGCGCGCCAGCGCCGAATACCTGCTGTCCACGCTGCTGCAGCTGGCGCGCCAGGGCGTGCGGCGCCGGCGCGAACCCAACGAGCCCCCGCAGCCGCGCCGTCCCGGCCGCGAGATCAACGACAGCGTGGTGGGCCTGCTGGGCATGTCGCCGCCCGCGCACATGCTGGCCACCATGCTGGTCGCGCTGGGCGCGCGGGTGGTCGGCTACGACCCGGCGGTGCACCGCAGCGCCGACCTGTGGCGGCGCCTGGGCGTGCAGCCCATGGGCCTGAACGAGATGCTCGAAGTGGCGGACGGCGTGTCGCTGCAGATGAACTACGCCTCGCGCTACCGCGGGCTGCTGAACGACCGGGTGCTCGCCAGTTGCAAGCGCGGCCAGAGCTGGACCAGCATCAGCCGTCCGGCGCTGTTCGACCTGCCGGCGCTGGCCGAGGCCCTGAAAGACGGCCGCATCTACGCCTTCATGATGGACAGCGAGGACGAACGCCTGCACGAACCCGACTCGCCGCTCGCCGGGCTGCCCAACCTGCGCATCACGCCGCGGCTGGCGCCGTTCACCCAGGAGTCGATGCTGCGCGGCAGCTGGTTCCTGGCCGACCGCATCCATGAGGCGCTGGCGGTGGGCGAGATGCTAGCGACGCACAAGCCCGACGACGACAGCGCGCCCATGCCGCTCACCTGAGCGGACGCTTCTTTCCCTGTCAGCCCAGCCGCGCGAACTGCTCGCGCAGCGCACCCAGCTTGGTGCCGAAGTCGGCCAGGCGGGCCTTCTCCTGGTCGATCACCGCCGGCGGTGCCTTGGCGACGAAGGCCTGGTTGGCCAGCTTGCCCTGTGCCTTGGCCAGCTCGGCTTCCAGGCGCTGGATCTCCTTGCCCAGGCGCGCCTTTTCGGCCGCCACGTCGATCTCCACGTGCAGGGCCAGGCGGATGTCGCCCGCCACCGCCACCGGCGCGGCCTGCGCCGCGGCCTGCCAGGCGGCTTCATCGCTGAAGGCGCGCACCTCGCTCAGCTTGGCCAGCGCCTGCAGGGCGGCGGCGTGGGCCTCGATGAAGGCGCTGTCCCCCAGCGCGTACAGCGGCACGCGCTGCGCGGGGGAGATGTTCATTTCGCCGCGCAGGTTGCGGCAGGCATCGACCAGCGCCTTGAGGCGCGCCACCTCGGCTTCGGCGGCTTCGTCGATGTTGGCCTGCTGTGCCTGCGGGTAGGGCGCCACGGCGATCGAGGCGCCCGCCTTGCCCGAGGAATCGGCGGCGGTGGCAGGCCACTTGCCCGCCACGGGCGCCACCGCCTGCCACAGTGACTCGGTCACGAACGGGATGATCGGGTGCGCCAGCCGCAGCACGGCTTCCAGTACCCGCACCAGCGTGCGGCGGGTGGCGCGCTGGCGTGCCGCGTCGCCGTTCTGGATCTGCACCTTGGCGATTTCCAGGTACCAGTCGCAGAACTCGTTCCAGACGAAGTCGTACAGCGCCGTGGCCACGTTGTCCAGCCGGTACTCGTCGAAGCCTCTGGCCACGGCCGCCTCGGTCTTCTGCAGGCGGCTGACGATCCAGCGGTCGGCGGCGGAACGCTCGGCGGAGGTGTCGCCATCCGCGCCGCAATCGAAGCCCTCGCAGTTCATCAGCACGAAGCGGCTGGCGTTCCAGAGCTTGTTGCAAAAGTTGCGGTAGCCCTCGCAGCGCTTGCTGTCGAAGTTGACGGTGCGGCCCAGCGTGGCCATGGCGGCAAAGGTGAAGCGCAGCGCGTCGGCGCCGTAACCGGGGATGCCTTCCGGAAATTCCTTCTTCGTGTTCTCGCGCACCCTGGGCGCGGTCTCGGGCTTGCGCAGGCCGGTGGTGCGCTTGGCCAGCAGCGGCTCCAGCGCGATGCCGTCGATCAGGTCCACCGGATCGAGCACGTTGCCTTCGCTCTTGCTCATCTTCTTGCCGTGCGCGTCCAGCACCAGGCCGTGGATGTAGACGTCGCGGAATGGCACCTTGCCGGTGAAGTGGGTCGTCATCATGATCATCCGGGCGACCCAGAAGAAGATGATGTCGTGGCCGGTCACCAGCACGCTGCTGGGCAGGTAGAGCGCCAGGTCCTCGGTCTGCGCCGGCCAGCCGAGCGACGAGAACGGCACCATGGCGGAGGAGTACCAGGTGTCCAGCACGTCCTCGTCGCGCCGCAGCGCGCCGCTGTAGCCGGCTTTCTCGGCCTTGGCCCTTGCCTCGTCTTCGTTTCGTGCTACAAAAAACGAACCGTCGTCGCCATGCCAGGCCGGGATCTGGTGGCCCCACCAGAGCTGGCGGCTGATGCACCAGTCCTGGATGTTGTTCATCCACTGGTTGTAGGTGTTGACCCAGTTTTCGGGCACGAAGCGCACCTGGCCGCTGGCCACGGCGTCGATGGCCTTCTGCGCGATGCTCTTGCCACTGGTGTCGGGCTGGCTCATGGCCACGAACCACTGGTCGGTCAGCATCGGCTCGATGATCTGGCCGGTGCGGGCGCAGCGCGGCACCATCAGCTTGTGCTTTTTGGTCTCGACCAGCAGGCCCTGGGCCTCCAGGTCGGCCACGATGGCCTTGCGGGCGGCGAAGCGGTTCATGCCGCGGAAGATCGCCGGCGCTTCGTCGTTCAGCGTGGCGTCCAGGTTCAGCACGCCGATGATCGGCAGCCCGTGCCGCTGGCCCACGGCGTAGTCGTTGGCGTCGTGCGCGGGCGTGACCTTGACCACGCCGGTGCCGAATTCGCGGTCCACGTAGTCGTCGGCGATCACCGGGATCTCGCGGCCCACCAGCGGCAGCACGACTTTCTGGCCGATCAGGTGCCGGTAGCGCTCGTCCTCCGGGTGCACCATCACGGCCACGTCGCCCAGCATGGTCTCGGGGCGGGTGGTGGCCACCACCAGCTTGTCACCACTGCCGCCCACCAGGGGGTAGGCGATGTGCCAGAGAAAGCCGTCTTCCTCCTCGCTCTCCACTTCCAGGTCGCTCACGGCGGTCTTCAGCTCCGGGTCCCAGTTGACCAGGCGCTTGCCACGGTAGATCAGGCCCTGCTCGTAGAGCTGCACGAAGGTCTCGGTCACCACGGTGGACAGGCGCTCGTCCATGGTGAAGTACTCGCGCGTCCAGTCCACGCTGGCGCCCATGCGGCGCATCTGCTGCGTGATGGTGTTGCCCGAGTGCTCCTTCCATTCCCACACGCGGGCGACGAAGTTCTTGCGCCCCAGGTCGTGGCGCGTCTGGCCCTTTTCCTGCAGCTGGCGTTCCACCACGATCTGCGTTGCGATGCCGGCGTGGTCGGTGCCCGGGATCCAGGCCGTGTTGAAGCCCCGCATGCGGTGGTAGCGCGTGAGGCTGTCCATGATGGTCTGGTTGAACGCGTGCCCCATGTGCAGCGTGCCCGTCACGTTGGGCGGCGGCAGCTGGATGGCGAAGTTCTCGCCCCGTGCCGCGGCTTCGGCGTTGGCTGCCCCGGTGCCGCGCCAGCCGGCACGGCCCAGGCCCGCCTGCTCCCAGGCGGGGCCCCACTGGGACTCGATGGCGGCGGGTTCGAAGGATTTGGATAGCGCGGCAAGACGCGGCTGCTCGGGCGTGGCGGACATGGCGTGGGAGCGTTGGTGGGGAGCGCGCGCCAGCGGCGGGGCCGTGGCGGCGGAAACATGGGATTTTAAGGAAGGCGCGGCCTCAGGCGGGCGGCCAGCGCCGCCATTCGGGCCCCGGCGGCGCCACGATGTGCAGCGGCTGGCCGGTGTGGGGGTGCGCCAGCTCCAGCCGAGCCGCGTGCAGCCACAGGCGCTGCCAGCCCAGCCAGCCGGCCACGGCGCGGTTGAGCGCGCCCTTGCCGTAGCTGGCGTCGCCGATGATCGGGTGGGCGATGTGTTTCAGGTGGCGCCGCAGCTGGTGGCGCCGGCCGGTCTCGGGTCGCAGCTCCACCAGCGCGCAGCGGGTGCGCGGGAACGCGCCGTAGGGCAGCGGCAGCTCGTGGCGCGCCAGGGTGCGCCAGTGCGTGCGGGCCGGCTGGACCAGGGTGGCGCGCGGGCCGGCGCGGGCGTCCTCGGCCAGGCGGGCCAGCGGGTGGTCGATCAGCCCGGCCTCGGCGGGCCAGCCGCGCACCATGGCCAGGTAGGTCTTGGCCGGGCCGGTTTGGGCGGCGCTGTCGCCTTCACCGGGGCCTTGGCTGGCGCCATCGCCCGCGAAGGCGCGCCCCAGCAGGCCGGCGGTGCCCGCGTCCAGCGCGAACAGCAGCACGCCGCTGGTGCCCTTGTCCAGCCGGTGCACCGGCCAGACCGGGCGGCCGAGCTGGTCGCGCAGCAGTTGCAGGGCGAAGCGCGTCTCGCCGGCGTCCAGCCCGGTGCGGTGCACCAGCAGGCCGGCCGGCTTGTCGATGGCGACCAGGTGCGCGTCTTGGTACAAAATCGGCAGCATGCTGTTTTTATTGTCTCCGGCCAAGGCGCTGGACTACGAGACGCCAGCGCCGCCCGGGCTGCCCCACACGCTGCCCCGGTTCGCCAAGCCGGCGGCCGAACTGATTGGCGTGCTGCGCGAGAAGACCCCGGCCGAAGTGGCCGCCCTGATGAGCCTGAGCGACCAGCTCGCCACCCTGAACGTGGCGCGCTACGCCGCCTGGCGCCCGCGTTTCACGGCCGGCAACGCCAAGCAGGCGGTGCTGGCCTTTGACGGCGACGTTTACGGCGGCCTGGACGCCAAATCGCTCACCCCCACCCAGCTCGACTGGGCGCAGCAGCATGTGGCGATCCTGAGCGGCCTGTACGGCGTGCTGCGCCCGCTCGACTGGATGCAGCCCTACCGGCTGGAGATGGGCACGCGCCTGGCCACGCCGCGCGGCGCCAACCTCTACCAGTTCTGGGGCAGCCGCATCGCCGAGAGCCTGAACGAGCGGCAGGCCGGTGAAAAGGCGCCGGTGGTGGTCAACCTCGCCTCGCAGGAATACTTCAAGTCGGTCGACCGCAAGGCGCTCAGGGCGCGCGTGATCGACTGCGTGTTCGAGGACTACAAGGCCGGCCAGTACAAGGTGATCAGCTTCCTGGCCAAGCGGGCGCGCGGGCTGATGGCGCGCTACGCCGTGCAGCACCGGCTGGCGTCGCCGGCCAGGCTGCAGGGCTTTGACCTGGAAGGCTACGCCTACGCCGCCGCCGCTTCCGGGCCCGACCGGCTGGTGTTCCGCCGCAAGCGCTGACCGATGCAAGAGCCCACCATGACCCAGCAGATCACCCCCGAATTGCGCAAGTGGATCGTCGAGCAGGCCCAGGCCGGCCACAGTGCCGAATCGGTGCTGCAGTCGATGAAGGACTCCGGCTGGGAGGAAGAAGTGGCGATCGACGCCATGGAAACCACCTTGCGCGGCCACCTGGACGAGCAGGCCGTGGCGCAGGGCCAGCCGCCCGCCGTGCCCGTGCCCGAGCCCGACGTGGGCGATTCGTCCCTGTACCTTGACGCCGGCGACCGCCAGGTGGCCGTGCTCAGTGTGATGGCGCTGCCGCGCGTGATCGTGCTGGGCGGCCTGCTGTCCGACGAGGAATGCGACGCGCTGATTGCGGCCGCCAAGCCGCGCATGCAGCGCTCGCTCACCGTGGCCACCAAGACCGGCGGCGAGGAGGTCAACGACGACCGCACCAGCCAGGGCATGTTCTTCCAGCGCGGCGAGAACGATCTGGTGAAGAAGATCGAGGCGCGTATCGCGAGGCTGGTGCGCTGGCCGGTGGAAAACGGCGAGGGCATCCAGGTGCTGCAATATGTGCCCGGCACCGAATACAAGCCGCACTACGACTACTTCGCCCCCGACGAGCCCGGCACCCCCACCATCCTCAAGCGCGGTGGCCAGCGCGTGGGCACCGTGGTGATGTACCTGAGCGAGCCCGAGAAGGGCGGCGGCACCACCTTCCCGGCCGTGCACCTGGAGGTGGCGCCCAAGCGCGGCAACGCCGTGTTCTTCAGCTACGACCGGGCCGACCCTTCCACCAAGACGCTGCACGGCGGCGCGCCGGTGATCGCGGGCGAGAAGTGGATCGCCACCAAGTGGCTGCGCGAGCGCGAGTTCCGCTGATTCGTGACCCGGAAAATTCAAGAGAAATCGGCTTCCGGCCCTTGCGTGGCGGGCGCAACCAGCTATGCTTGTTGAAGCAAACGGGCTGCGCCTGGAGGCTCTGGTTGACGAGCCGCAGGGTGGCTGTGCGGCCCACGTGCTGCTCATCATGGGCCTGGGCGGGCAGCTCATCCACTGGCCGCCGGCGCTGGTGCAGGCGCTGGTCAATGCCGGGCTGGGCGTGATCCGCCTGGACAACCGCGATGCGGGCCTCAGCACCCACCTCGATCACCTCGGCAAGCCCAACCTGGGCTGGATCGCCACCCGGGCCTGGCTCGGCGCGCGGCCGCGCGTGCCCTACACCCTCACCGACATGGCGAATGACGCCCTGGGCGTGCTGGATACCCTGGGCGTGGCCCGCGCCCACGCGGTGGGCCTCAGCATGGGCGCCATGATCGCGCAGCGCGTGGCGCTGGCCGCGCCGCAGCGCGTGCTCTCGCTCACCAGCATCATGGGCGCCAGCGGCGCGCGCGGCCTGCTCAAGCCCAAGGCGCGTGTGATGCGCGCGGCCGCCAGCAAGCCGCTCGATACCCGCCGCCCCGGCGGCGACGAGGCGCTGGCCCGCTACTACCTGCGTTTTTTGAGCGCCATCTCCAGCCCCACCTTCCCGCCCACCGAGGCCGAGCTGCGCGCCATGTTCGCCGAAACCCAGCGCCGCCGCAGCCCCGACAGCGTGGCCACGCAGCGCCAGCTGGCCGCCATCGTGGCCGACGGCGCCCGCGCCGCCCAGCTGGGCCGCATCCGCGTGCCCACGCTGGTGATCCACGGCCGCGAAGACCCCTGGGTGCCACTGCCCTGCGGCGAAGACACGGCGCGCCGCATCCCTGGCGCGCGCCTGGCCGTGATCGACGACATGGCGCACGACCTGGCGCCCGTCGGCCACCCGGAGCTGGTGCGCCGCGTGCTGGCCGAGCTGCTGCCCTTTCTGGCGGCACACCAGCCGGCGGCGGGTTGACCCCGCGTCGCTCACAATAGCGCCCAACGCAGCACCCAGGCTCGGGTCCCGCACCACGAAGCGTCCAGTTCCGTTCGGGCTGAGCCTGTCGAAGCCCCCAGGCAGGCCCAGGGCGAACGGGCCCTTGATCTGGTGTTAGGCCCATGCCGCCAACGCGCTGCCCCAAGCCCCGACTTGCTCATGAACCAAGCTTCCGATCCGCACGCCACCCACGGCTCCCCGCTGGGCCAGGCCACCACTTACGCCGACCACTACGACCCGGCGCTGCTGTTCCCCATCGCCCGCGCGCCGCAGCGCGAGCGCATCGGCATCACCGGCCAGCCGCGCTTCTTCGGCGCCGATCTGTGGACGGCGTTCGAGCTGTCCTGGCTCAACCCGCGCGGCAAGCCGCAGCTGGCCATCGCCCACATCACCGTGCCGTGCGAGAGCACCCACATCATCGAAAGCAAATCTTTCAAGCTGTATCTGAACAGCTTCAACGGCACGGCGTTTGCCGACGCGGAAGAAGTCAAGCGCCGCATCCGCGAAGACGTCAGCGCCGCGCTCTGGCATGGCGAGGCTGTGCGCGCCAGCGCCGGCGTGCGGCTGATCGGCCCGGATGCGTTCGACCAGCAGCAGGTGCAGGAGCTCGACGGCGTCAACCTCGACCGGCTGGACATCGAGTGCACGCACGACCACCCCGCGCCCGAGCTGCTGACGGCCGCCTTTGATGAGCAGCCGGTGGAAGAAACGCTCACCAGCCGCCTGCTCAAGAGCAACTGCCCCGTCACCGGCCAGCCCGACTGGGGCAGCGTGCAGATCCGCTACGCCGGCCCGCAGATCGACCAGGGCGGGCTGCTGCGCTACATCGTCAGCTTTCGCAACCACAACGATTTCCACGAGCACTGCGTGGAGCGCATGTTCACCGACCTCTGGGCCCGCTGCCGCCCGGCCAGGCTGTCGGTGCTGGCCCGCTACACCCGCCGCGGCGGCCTGGACATCAACCCCTGGCGCACCAGCCACCCCGCTGCGGCGCCGGCCAATGTGCGCACGGCGCGGCAGTAGCGGGCTGGGCTGTGGATCGAACGACTGGTCGCGGTTCCAGGGGAGACGGCTGACCCATTTGCCTGCTGGCTATCGTGGTGCCGTGAGTGCCTTCGCGACGGAGTCCAGGGCGGCAAAATTCAATGAGAAATTAGGCCCAAGCCTATATGCAGCGGGCGCAGGCAGCTATGAAATTGGAAGTTCTTTGTAAGGCAAAAGGCCGGACCCCCTATCCTCAGGACCCCCTAACCTCAACTACCTTGAGCGTTAGCCCACACCATGCCCGCCCGTTACGAATCTCACTGCATCGGCTGCCCGTACCACAATGCAGCACATCTTCCGGTGGCTTCTCGCGAGGTCCGCTCGGTCCCACTTTCTATGGAAGACCATGGTGCTTCCGTACTCCTCATATTCCAAGCGCCTGGCGTCGAGGAATGGACCAATGGGAGGCCAGTGGCAGGCACAAACCCTAGTTCGGCTGGCGTTCGTCTGGAGGCAGCCTTTCGCATCGCGCGCCGAACGCGGCAGGACTACAACATCACAAACACAGTCCAGTGTTTCCCTGGGAAGAAGCCGCAGGTTGGTGCAGCCAGGAGCCGAGACAGTGCCCCTCGTGCTGCGGCACGCCAACATTGCTCGGAATGGTTACGCCAAGATATTCAGGCGCACTCGTACAAACGCATTGTTGTCTTCGGTGCCCACGCCCGCAGAGCCGTTCGCGACTTGGGCTTTGGGGACGATCCGCGCTTCCATTTCATCCGGCACCCCACAGGCGGGATTTCGAATGAAGATCTCGCCAAAGCTGTGGGCTAACCCAGCATATATGGACTCCCCACAACGGCAAGGGACTGACCGATTGGGGCCTTGGGGTAGAGCACCTAGGCATCTGTAGTGGGATCGTCAATGTCCCGTGGCGCCAAAAGAATCTGCGTCACCGCGCGCTGCAAGCAACTGCTGAAGAGCCGGAAGAGTTATCCGTAGAGCGGTGTGGGAGGAACCCGGTTGGCCATGATGGTCGATCAAATCCGTCGTAAGTGGAGAAGAGAACCAGAGGGCATCAGGGTGAAGTCTTGCGTTTTGCCTCTTCAAGACACTCCAAATTCCATAGCTGTCTGCGCCCGCTGTACAAAGGCCAAAGCCAGATTTCCTTCATTTTCTCGCCAACGCACCCTTCATGACGGCACCTGCCACCGCGCCGCCAGAAAGTCGATCAGGCTGCGCACCTTGGCGCTGAGGAAGGCGCGGTCCATGTAGGCGGCGTAGAGGGTGAATTCGCGGCTTTCGGCTTCGTTCACGCGCTGCAGGCGGCCGGCGGCCAGGTCGTCTTCGGTGACCCAGTTGGGCGCGAAGGCCAGGCCCATGCCGGCCAGCGCCAGCTGGTGCAGCATCAGCGTGTGGTTGCTGCCGGCGGTGCGCTGGGCGGGGGTGTCCATCTCCACGTAGTCGGGCAGCAGGGCGTGGTGGCGGGCCAGATCCTGCGGGCCGGTGGGCACGCCATGGCGCGCCAGGTAGTCGGGGCTGGCCACCCAGTCGAAGCGGACGCGGGTGAGCGGGCGCACGATCAGGTTGGGCTCGGGCTGGGCGGTCACGCGCAGCGCCAGGTCGATGCCCTGGGCCACCAAGTCGGTGTGGTGGTTGTCCAGGTGCAGGGCCAGCGTCACCTGCGGGTAGGCGGCCCGGTAGTCGGCCATCAGGCGGGCGAAGTAGGGGGTGGCGCACCACATGGGCGCGGTGAGGCGCAGTTCGCCCTGCGGCAGCACCGTGCCCTGGCGGGCGGCCTGGGTGGCGTCGTCCAGCGTGTCCAGCGCCTGGGAGCACTGGCGGTAGTAGTCGGCGCCGACCTCGGTCAGGCTCAGGCGCCGGCTGGTGCGGTTGAGCAGCTTGGCCTGCACGTGCTGCTCCAGGTGCCGCACGTGCTTGCTGGTCATGGCGACCGACAGGCCCAGCGCCTCGGCCGCGCGGGTGAAGCTGCCCTGCTGCACCACCTGGCGGAAGACCTGCAGGCTTTGAAGCGTGTCCATGGTGATTGCTTCCTGTTGAGAAATGATGGTTCAACGAACATTGCGTTGTTTTCCTAGTGGTTGATTTTTACACTGGACGCCTTGATCTAACTCAAAGGATTGCCAAGATGTTTGCCACCCTGTCCCGCTACCGCCCCCAGGCCCTTGCGCTGCTGCGCATCGTGGTGGGCTACACCTTCCTGTTGCACGGCACGGCCAAGCTGTTTGGCACGCCGCACGTGGCCATGTTCGACGGCCTGCAGCTGTTCACGCTCATGGGCCTGGCCGGCGTGCTGGAGCTGGTGGGCGGCGCGCTGCTGATCCTGGGCCTGTTCACGCGGCCGGTGGCCTTTGTGCTCTCGGGCCAGATGGCGGTGGCCTACTTCATGGCCCACGCCAAGGCCGGCACCACGCTGCTGCCGCTGCTGAACGGCGGCGAGCCGGCGGTGCTGTACTGCTTCGTCTTCCTGTACCTGTTCTTCGCCGGCGCCGGTGCCTGGGCGCTGGACAACCGGCTCGGCTCACGCGCCGCGTGATGCCTGCCCGCCGCTGCCGTATCCACTGACGTTTCCCCGAAAGACATCACCATGAACCACCTCCTCGTCCTGCGCACCTCGGTCAACGGTGCCAACAGCTATTCCAACAAGCTCGTCGACGAATTCGTCGCCAGGCAGCGCGCCCGCTGGCCCGGCCTGAAGGTCACCGAGCGCGACCTGAACGCCCAGCCCGTGCCGCCGCTGAACGACCAGACCGTGGGCGCCATCCGCGCCGGCGTGGCCGACACCGAAGAGCGCCGTGCCGCCATCGCGCTGTCCGACACCCTGGTGGCCGAGCTGAAAGCGGCCGACGCCATCGTGATCGGCCTGCCGCGCTACAACTTCAGCGTACCCGCCAGCTTCAAGGCCTATGTGGACTACATCGGCCGCGCCGGCGTGACCTTCAAGTACACCGACGCGGGCCCGCAGGGCCTGCTGCCCGACGTGCCGGTCTACGCCTTCGTCACCAGCGGCGGCGCCTACGCCGGCACCGACAACGATCAGATGAGCGGCTGGGTCAAGCAGGTGCTGGGCTTCCTGGGCCTGCGCCAGCTGCACCTGATCCACGCCGAGCGGCTGGCCTTTGCCGCCGAAGACGGCATGAAGCAGGCGCGCGAGCAGCTGGAAGAGGCCGCGGCCGCCTGAGAAGGTGTGAACGAACCCCACACGCCCGCCCTGGCCGCCAAAACGCACCCGCCCGGCGTTGCCAATGCTCGCCGTGGCACGAGCCACGTCTGCGCCTGGCGCCTTGATCGGCCGCGTTGTGGCGGCCCTTTCGGGCGCGCGGGATTCATTCACACCTTCTGACCCTCCAGGGCCTGCCCGCACGCCCAAAATAGCGTGAACAGGCCCTGCCACCGGAAACCGCCATGACCACCACCACGACCCCAACCCGCATGCCGGCGCTGTTCATCGGCCACGGCTCGCCCATGCTGGCGATCGAGCCCAACGGCTTCACGCCGGTGTGGCGGCAGGTGGCGGACGCCATGCCGCGGCCGCGCGCGGTGGTGTGCATCTCGGCCCACTGGGAAAGCCTGGACAGCGCCGCCACCGCCGCCGAGGCGCCGCCCACCATCCACGATTTCTACGGCTTCCCGCCCGCGCTGTATGAGCTGCAATACCCCGCGCCCGGCCAGCCCGCGCTGGCGGCCGAGCTGCAGGGGCGGCAGCAGGGCGCGCCGCTGCGGCTGGACCAGGCCCGCGGGCTCGACCACGGCTGCTGGGCCGTGCTGATGCACATGTACCCCGAGGCCGACGTGCCCGTGCTGCAGCTCAGCCTGCCGCGCCGGCTCGATGCGCGCCAGCAGATGGCCCTGGCGCGCCAGCTGCGGCCGCTGCGCGAGCAGGGCGTGCTGATCCTGGGCAGCGGCAACCTGGTGCACAACCTGCGCCTGGTCGACTGGGCGCACATGAACGAGCCCGACTACGGCTTCGACTGGGCGCGCAGCGCGCAGCGCAAGCTGCTGGATCTGGTGCGCGCGGGCGACCTGGAGGCGCTGGCCGACTACCCCGCGCTGGGCGACGACGTGCGCCGCGCCGTCCCCACGCCGGAGCACTTCCTGCCGCTGCTGTGGGTGCTGGCGCTGCGGGACGAGGGCGAGCCGCTCGCCATCTTCAACACCGAGTTCGTCGGCGGCTCGCTCGACATGAGCTGCGTGCAGGTGGGGTGAGGGCGGCGATCCCTGCCGCCGCCATGACGGCTGCGTGGCGGCAATCTACTATCGAAACAGTAGCTGTCTGCGACCGTCAGCAAAGGGCTGGGGGTCATTTTTCCCCGAAATCCCGCAGTGGTGCCAGCGGCGGAAAGCTGGGCTCGCGCTTGCCCTTCATGGCCACCACGGCCTCTCGCACGTGGGCATTGCTCCAGATCGCGCCCTGCACCCAGCCCATCTGCTGCAGGCTGTCGGCCACGGTGTGGTCGCGCGCGTAGTGGATCACCTGCTTGGTGCCCCAGATGGCCACCGGCGGCTTGGCGGCGATCTCGCGCGCGCACTGCAGGGCGGCGGCCACGCATTCGTCCTGCGTGGCGAAGACCTCGTTCACCAGCCCCACCTCGCGCGCCCGCGCGGCCGGCATGCGGCGGCCGGTGTAGGCCAGCTCCTTGACCACGCCCAGCGGCACCAGCTTGGGCAGGCGCTGCAGCGTGCCCACGTCGGCCACCATGCCGATGTTGATCTCCTGCACGCAGAAGAAGGCGTCCTGCGTGGCGTAGCGGATGCAGGCGGCGGTGACCAGATCCACCGCGCCGCCGATGCAGCCGCCGTGGATCGCCGCGATCACCGGGATGCGCAGCGACTCCAGCTTGCTGAAGGTGGCCTGCAGCGCGGCCAGCAGGTCGGCGATGGCGGCGCGGCCCTCGGCGCTGGCGTCGTCCAGCAGGATGGCGTCGCCGAACACCTCCAGCGACATGCCGGCCGAAAAGTGCTTGCCGGTGCTGGAGACCACCAGCGCCCGCGCCTCGTTGCCGCGGTGCAGGGCGGTGAGCACCTCGTCCAGCTCGCGCCAGAACGTCGGGCCCATGGTGTTCATCGCCTCCGGACGGTTGAGCACCAGATGCGCCACGTGGTCGGTGACGGAAAGCGTGAAGCAGGTGAGGGCGGGTGTGTTCATGGGCTGCAATGTAGCGCGGTTGCGGCGCGCTGGGGATCCGCTGGGCGACAGCCGGTGCTCAGAACAGTTCACCCGGATGTGCTTCTGATTCAATAGCTGCCTGCGCCCGCTCCGTAGTGTCTGGAGCCTTGTTGGATGCTGAATCCAGCTTCACCAGCGAACCCACGCGCACGCCCAGCAGGCGCAGCCGGCGCGTCAGGTCCACGCGCTTGAGGCACTGGCCGGCCACCTGGCGGATGCGGCGGGCGTCGTTGGTGAACTCGGCGATGGTCTGGTCGCGCGTGGCGATCTTGAAGTCGTCGAAGCGCAGCTTGATGCCGATGGTCTTGCCGGCGTAGCCCTTGCGCTGCAGGTCGCCCGCCACCTGCTCGGCCAGCCGGGTGAAGATGGCGCCCAGCTCGGCGCGGTCGCGCACGGCGTGCAGGTCGCGCTCGAAGGTGGTTTCGCGGCTCATGCTCACCGGCTCGCTCTCGGTGACCACCGGGCGCGCGTCGCGGCCCCAGGCGGCGTCGTGCAGCCAGGCACCGTAGCTCTTGCCGAAATGCTCGACCAGCCAGTGGCGCTCGCGCGCGGCCAGCTCGCCGATGGTGCGGATGCCCTGCGCCTGCAGCCTGGCATCGGCCTTGGGCCCCACGCCGTTGATCTTGCGGCAGGGCAGGGGCCAGATCCGCGTTTGCAGGTCGCCCTCCAGCACGATGCTGATGCCGTTGGGCTTGTTGAACTCGCTCGCCATCTTGGCCAGCAGTTTGTTGGGCGCCACGCCCACCGAGCAGGTCAGGCCGGTGGCCTGGAAGATGCCTTTCTGGATCAGCCGTGCCAGCACGCGCCCGCCCTCGCGCTGGCCGCCGGGCACGTCGGTGAAGTCGATGTACACCTCGTCGATGCCGCGGTCTTCCATCACCGGTGCGATCTCGCGAATCACCGCCTTGAAGGCGCGCGAGTAGTGGCGGTACTGGTCGAAGTCCGCCGGCAGCAGGATCGCCTGCGGGCACAGGCGCGCCGCCTTCATCAGCCCCATGGCCGAGCCCACGCCGAACTCGCGCGCCGCGTAGCTGGCGGTGGTGATCACGCCGCGGCCCACGTAGTCCTTCAGCAGGGGGAAGAAATCCACCGGGATGTCGGCCAGGTCGTCGGCCGTCCAGCTGCGCTCCGGCCGCTCGGCGTTGAGGCGCGCGATCAGCTCGTCCTCGCGCCGCCGCCCGCCGCCGATCACCATCGGCAGGCCGCGCAACTGCGGGTAGCGCAGCCACTCCACGGAAGCGTAGAACGCGTCCATGTCGAGGTGGGCGATGCGGCGGATGGCGGGGGTATGGGACACTGCGGGTGAACTCTAGCGCGGCTGGCGCGGGCCTTTGTCCCACGTCTTTGGGCACCACAATTTTCCCCACGGCTTTGGCCGGTCCTGCTATGGTCCGCGTTGTGGAGGGAGGCCGTTCGGTTTTCGACGCCTCATGACAAGGAGTGCCCCGTGGAAGCAGGATTCCTGAACCTTCGACGCGCCTGGTTGCTGGCCGGCGCCTTGCTGCTGGCCAGCGGCGCCAGCTTCGCCGCCGACCGCATCCGCACGGAGTCCGTGCACTTCAAGAAGGGCACGAGCGGCGCTGTGATCCAGTCGCGCATCAAGGGTTATGAGATCGTGGACTACGTGCTGGGCGCGCGTGCCGGCCAGTCCATGAACGTCAGCATGGCGACGAGGAACACGTCCGCCTACTTCAACATCCTCGCACCAGGCGAGAACGAGGTGGCCATGTTCATCGGCTCGGACAAGGGCAGCCAGTTCGAGGGCGCGCTGCCCGCCACCGGCAACTACAAGATCCGCGTGTACGTGATGCGTTCTGCCGCGCGCCGCAATGAGGTGGCCAACTAGCGGCTGGAGATCAACATCGGCGGTGCCGGCCAGACAGCCGCGGCCCCGGCGCCGGGGCACGACGCCAAGGTGGCCGGCACGCCCTACAACGCCGCCGGGCAGGTGCCATGCTCCATGGGCCACGGCCAGCCGACCGGCTCATGCGCCTTCGGCGTGGAGCGTGAGGGTAGGGGCAACGCCATGGTCACGGTGACCAGGCCCGACGGCCGCAAGCGCGTGATCTTCTTCGAGCGCGGCCGCCCTACCGGCTACGACAAGAGCCAGGCCGACCGCGGCGAGTTCAGGGCGACCAAGGAGGGCGACCTGAACATCATCCGCATCGGCGACGAGCGCTATGAGATCGTCGACGCCGTGGCCGAAGGCGGCTGAGGCCTGATAGCGGAGGGCAGTATGGAGTTCATTGGCAACCTGTCCATCGCCAAGCCACTGCGCGCCGCGGTGGTCGCGGCCGTGTTTCTGGCGCTGTACCTACTGCGCCGTTTCATGGCCTCCGGCACCGGCCACGCATCACCCTGGCCACTGGTGGCGGCCAACGCCTGGGCGGCCTACGCGGCGTGGGAGTGGGCGATCCTGCTGAAGACGCCCGACGCCAACATCCGCGTCGACCTGCTGGTCATCTACCCGGTGCTGGCGGTGCTGTCGGCCTGGGCGCTGTACCGGGCGATTCGTTAGCGCCTTGTCGGTTCAGGCCGGCGCGAACAGTTCCAGCAGCCGGTCCAGCCCGCCTTCGTTGATCGCCACCATGGCCTGCGCGCGCACGGCGGGCTTGGCGTGGTAGGCCACGGAGAGGCCGGCTTCGCCCATCATCGGCAGGTCGTTGGCGCCATCGCCCATGGCGATGGCCTGGCGCGGGTTGATGCTCAGGCTGGCGCAGGTTTCCAGCAGCATGCGGCGCTTCTCGGCACCGTCGCAGATGTCGCCCCAGGGCTGGTCGACCATGCGGCCGGTCAGCAGGCCGCCTGCCACCTCCAGCACGTTGGAGCGGGTGAAATCCAGCCGCAGGCGGTCACGGATGCGGTCGGTGAAGAAGGTGAAGCCACCGGACACCAGCAGCGTCTTCAGTCCGGCGGCCTGGCAGGCGGCCACCAGCTCGGCCGCGCCGGGGTTGAGCTGCAGCCGCTCGGCGTAGACGCGCTCCATGCTGGCCACCGTCACGCCTTTCAGCAGCGCCACGCGCTGGCGCAGGCTTTCCTTGTAGTCGGTGATCTCGCCGCGCATGGCGGCTTCGGTGATGGCGGCCACCTCGGCTTTGCGGCCGGCGGCGTCGGCGATCTCGTCCACGCACTCGATGTTGATCAGCGTCGAATCCATGTCGAACGCGATCAGCCTGAAATCCGCCAGCTTGAGCGGCGGCGTGACACCGCGGACGCTGAGGCCGGGGGCGAATTCGGTGGCGGGCGTGGCGTGGTCGGGGGCGCTGGAGGCGGTCATGCTTGTTATGGATTCGATAGCTGGCTGCGCCCGTTACACAAGGGCTGGAGGCCAAAAAGATGCTGAAAATCGGTGGCGCGGGCCGTCACATTATCGGCGCTGGGGCGTTCTACACTGGCAACCGGCGCAGGGGTGCCGGGCAGTTGCCGGCGCCACCCGCGCCCGCCCGGACGACGACGGCAGTGCCAGCACAGCACCGGCCTGAACCCGCCGCGCCGCCGGGCATCCACCTACCACCAGCGCCACCCTCGCCGCCCGCATGACCGCCATCGACCGCCGCCAACTCCTGCGCCTGGCCGCTGCCAGCGCCACCACGCTGTGGCTGCCGCGCAGCGCCTGGGCCCAGCCGCGCCTGCCGGAGCAGCCCTTCGCCCTGGGCGTGGCCAGCGGCTGGCCCACGGCGCGCTCGCTGGTGCTGTGGACGCGGCTGGTCGGCGCGGGCGGCGGCGGCTTTCCCAGCCTGCCGCTGGAAGCCGGCCCGGTCACGGTGCGCTGGGAACTGGCGGACGACGAGGGTTTCACGCGTATCGTGCGCAGCGGCCAGGCGCAGGCGCTGCCCCAACTGGCGCACGCCGTGCACGTGGAGCTGGACGGCCTGGCGCCTGACCGCTGGTACCACTACCGCTTCATGGCCGGCGACGCCGTCAGCACCACCGGCCGCGCCCGCACACTGCCGGCGCCCGATGCCGAACCCGGTCGGCTGAAGCTCGCCTACGCATCCTGCCAGCGCTGGGAACACGGCCGCTACGCTGCCTGGCGGCATCTGGCGCAGGAAGGCCGGCCCGACCTGGTGCTGTTCGTCGGCGACTACATCTACGAATACCCGGGCGCCCGGGGCGCCGTGCGCAGCGTGCCCGGCGGCTGGGTGACGGATCTGGCCAGCTACCGCCTGCGCCACGCAGTGCACAAGAGCGACCCGGCCCTGCAGGCCGCGCACGCTGCCTGCCCCTGGCTCGTCACCTGGGACGACCATGAAGTGCAGAACGACTACGCCGGCGTCACCCCCGGCAACACCGGGCCGGAGGTGGCGGATTTCGACGCCCGCCGCGCCGCCGCCTACCAGGCCTACTACGAGCACATGCCGCTGCCGGCCAGCGTGCTCACGCGCGGGCTGGGCGGGCTGATGGCGGGCGCCGAGACGCGCCTGTACGCCAGCTTCCAGTACGGCCAGCTGGCGCGCATCGCCCTGCTGGACGGCCGCCAGTACCGCAGCCCGCAGGTCTGCACGCCCGACGGCCGGCGCGGCGGCGGCCTGGTGCCGGTGGACGGATGCCCGGCGCTGGCCGATCCGGCGCGCAGCATGTTCGGCGCCGCGCAGGAAGCCTGGCTCGACGCCCGCCTGGCCGAAGCCGGCCGCGCCGGCACCGGCTGGACCGTGCTGGCGCAGGACCTGCTCTTCGGCCGGCGCGACGCCGATGCCGGCCTGGGCAAGCTGGTCTGGAACGACGCCTGGGACGGCTACGGCCCCGCGCGCCGGCGCCTGACTGACGCGCTGCAGCGCCACCGCGTGCCGAACCCGGTGATCCTGGGCGGCGACATCCACGAGAACTGGGTCGGCCACGTCAAGGCCGACTACGACCGCCCCGACAGCGCCAGCGTGGGCGTGGAGTTCTGCGGCACCAGCATCAGCTCGCGCGCCAGCAGCTACCCCGGCTTCGACAAGCTCGTGGCCGAGAACCCGCACTTCGTCTTCGCCGACCGCGACCGGCGCGGCTACGGACTGGTCACCCTGACGCCGCAGCGCCTGGAAACCGAGCTGCGCGCCGTGCGCGATGTGGCCGACGCGGAGTCGCCCGTCGATGTGCTGGCGCGCTTTGGGGTGGCGAGCGGGCGGGCGGAGCTGGAGCACAGCTTGAAATAGAGCACCCCCTGAGTCGCTGACGCGCCTTCCCCCTCTCTCTTCGGGAAGGGGACACCGCCAGAGGCCGGTGCAAGCCCGGCCAAGGCGGTCGCGGGCATGGTCTGCTCCGCGGCCTTCTGGTCTTGCTCCTTCGTCGTGCGCCAGGTGCTGGGCGAGGGCTTGCAGCGGTGGTGCGCGGGCACGCAGGCCGTGCTGTCCAACGCGGTGATCACTACCTAAACCATAGCTGCCTGCGCCCGCCGTGCAAGGGCTGGAGGCCGAAAAGGCTTGAAATCCGGTGAGGGCTGGGCAGGCGTCAGCGCCCGATGGCCCAGGGCAGGGCCAGCAGCACGGCGCTCAGGCCGACCATCAGCCAGATATTCGCGATCAGGTAGGGCAGCACCAGCAAGCCCGCGCCGCACAGAAAGGGCAGCGCGGCGCGCTGGCGGCGACCGTAGACGATGTAGCCTGCGCCCACGGCGCCGAACAGCACGCCCCACCAGAGCGAGGCCGCGCTGGTGGCGGCGGCAGCGGAGGCGGCTGCGCTGGCGGCGGCTGCCGGGTCGGCCATGGCCGTTCAGCGCACCTGCGCGGTGTTCCAGCGCTCGCGCATGAAGGGGAACACGCTGGTCACCGCCGCGTTCTCGGGCAGGATGTAGACCACGCCGGCACGGTCGGAGAACTGCGGGCGGATGTACTGCTCGTAGAAGCCGGCCGGCACGTTGACGCAGCCGAAGGAGATGCGGCGCTGGCGCACGTCGTCGGAGCGGATGCGCACCAGCCGGTGCTCGCCCGGCACGTTGCGCACGCGGTGCATGGACAGGGCGCTGTCGTAATCGAGCCAGACGATGTCCTCGCCGTGGGTGTTTTCGCCCGGCTCGGTTTCGAAGCGGCCGGCCGGCGTGATCTTCTCGTGCGGGCGCACCCGGCTGAGCGGGCGGGTGCCGATGTCGCTGGGGGCAGTGTCGCCCGCTGCCTGGCCGACAATGATCCTGCTTTCGGCCTGCAGCCGGCCGTCCGGGGCGAACACCCACAGGCGCGCGGCGCTCTTGTCGATCACGGCATAGGGCTTGCGCCGCGCGTCGCCGCTGGCGGCCACGCTGGTGGCGAAGTTCGCGATGGTGTCGGGCAGCGGGTCGCGGGCCGTGTCCACCAGCGCCTGCAGGCGCTGGCCGGGCGCGTCCACCGGCCCGGCCGCCAGGGCAGCCATGGCCGGTGCCAGCAGCAGCGCCAGCACGGCGCCGGCGTACCAGCGCGGTCGGCGGGCGGGCTGCGGTGTGGCGGGCATGGCGTTCAGGCGGGCGCGTGCGGCCATGGGTGCGGCACCGTGGGGCGCCGCCCAGGCCAGGTGCTGCTCAGTTGCGGTCGGCGCGGCGCAGGCGCACGTAGCCGTAGCCCGGCGCTGGCGGCAGCGTGGGCGCGGCCACCAGCTTGTAGCCCGTGGCCTGGGGCGCGGGCGGGGCGTAGTCGGCCGGCGGAAACACGAACATGGCGGTGGGCGCCTGATCCAGTGGCACGCCGCGGCGGTAGCGCCAGTTGGGGTTGAAGGTGCCGGCATCGGGCATGCCCTCGGCCTTGTAGGGCGAGTTGGGCTGCACGAAGTCGGTGTTCACCGCGTCCTGCGCGGCCTTGGCCACGGGGGCGGTGGCCAGCACGGCCAGGGCGATCAGCAGGGACTGCTTCATACGGTGCTCCGGTTGTCGAACGGCGGCAGCGCCGGCCGCCGCCTTGAAACACCAGTTTACACACGGTCCGGGACTTTGCCAGTCCCGCGGGCGTGGCCGGTTTCACGGTCGGGAGCTCTGCGGCCTTCCTGCGACGGCGTCCGTCCGGACCATCGCCGCCGCATTGGCGCTCAGGCCTTGCTGCGCGCTTCCACGCTGCAGGCTCCCGGGCCCTGCGCCGCCAGGAACAGCAAGCCGCCGACGATGGCCACGTTCTTCAGCAGGTGGTTGAGCTGGTTCTGGAACGATGCCGCATCGGCCGCTCAGGCGACGCGCTTGGGTGCGCGGCAGGCGCCATTGAAACGCCCATCGATATCTGATGCAATCAGATATTTTTGATGTATTCATAGGTCTATCTGATGAATGTCACCCTCAGGCAGTTGCGCGCCTTCGTCGCGCTGGTCCGGACCGGCAGCTTCACCGCGGCCTCGCGCCACCTGCACGTGACGCAGTCGGCGCTGAGCGGGCTGATCAAGGAACTGGAGCACGGTCTTGACGTGCAGCTGGTCGAGCGCAGCACGCGCAGGGTCCAGCTGTCGGAGATCGGCGAAGCGTTCTACCCCTGGGCGGCCAAGATGCTGGAGGACCTGGACAGCGCCCTGCGCGCGATTGCGGACATCAAGGAACTCCAGACCGGGGTGGTGCGGATCGCCGCGCCGCAGTTGATGGCCTGCACCCTGCTGCCGGACATGGTGACGGCCTTCACGCGCCAGCATGGCGCGATCAAGGTGCGCTTGGTCGACTGCGCGGTGGAGGAGGTGCTGGACAGCGTGCAGCGGGGCGAGGTGGATTTCGGCATCGGCCCCGAGCGCGCGCTCACCGCGGAGACGACGGCCCGGCCGCTGTTCGACCTGCCCTTCGTGGCGATCTTCCCGCCCGACCATCCGTTGGCGCGCCTGAACCGCGTGACCTGGAAGGATGCGTTGGCCTATCCCATGATTTCGCTGCGGGGCGAGTACACGCGCCGGCTCAGTGCCGACCTCCAGGCCGTTCATCCGGAACTCATGCTGGAACCGGTGCACGAGGTGGCGTTCATGACCACCGCCATCAGCATGGTCAAGGCGGGGCAGGGGATCACCACGGCGCTGCCCTACGGCCTGTCCATCATCGAGCAGGGGCAGCTGGAGGCGCGCGTGCTGGACGGACCCCGGATCTCGCGCCGCTTCCACATCTTCGCGCGCAAGAACCGGGTGCTGTCGCCCGCGGCGGCGGGGTTCTGCGACTTCCTGGTGCAGGCCTGCCTGAAGCAGGACTGGGTCAGGCTGCCTGAAGCCGTCAGCCGCTGAAGCCTGCGCCTGGGCACGCCATGGCGCGATGGCGGGTCTTCACGCGCCTTCAGGCCGGCGCCACCTCGACCGCTGCCGGCCGCCCCAGGCTGCGCAGCACGTCGCGCACCATCTGGGCGCGCTCGCGCGGCTCGGGCAGGGCTTTCTCGATGCGCAGCTTGTCGTTGCCGGCCAGCTTGATGTGCCGGTTCTTCTGGATCAGGTGGATGATGGCCATCGGGTCGATCGGCGGGTTGGGCTTGAAGGCGATGCTGATCACCCCCGGCGCCGCGTCCACCTTCTGCACGCCGTAGGGCTGGCTTAAGCACCGCAGGCGGTGCACGTCGATCAGCGTCTGCGCCTGCGGGGGCAGCTTGCCGAAGCGGTCGACGATTTCCTCCAGCAGCGTGTCGATCTGCTCGCTGCTCCTGGCGGTGGCCAGCTTCTTGTAGAACGACAGCCGCAGGTGCACGTCGCCGCAGTAGTCGTTGGGCAGCAGGGCGGGCGCGTGCAGGTTGATCTCGGTGGTGGCCTGCATGGGGCTGAGCAGGTCGGGCTCCTTGCCGGCCTTGAGCGCCTTCACCGCCTCGGCCAGCATCTCGTTGTAGAGCTGGAAGCCGATCTCCATCATGTTGCCGCTCTGGTTCTCGCCCAGCACCTCGCCGGCGCCGCGGATCTCCAGGTCGTGCATGGCCAGGTAGAAGCCGCTGCCCAGCTCTTCCATCTGCTGGATCGCGTCCAGCCGCTGGGCCGCCTGCTTGGTCAGGCCCTCGATCTCGGGCACCAGCAGGTAGGCGTAGGCCTGGTGGTGGCTGCGGCCCACGCGGCCGCGCAACTGGTGCAGCTGCGCCAGGCCGAAGCGGTCGGCCCGGCTGATGACGATGGTGTTGGCCGTGGGCACGTCGATGCCGGTCTCGATGATGGTGGAGCACAGCAGCAGGTTGTGGCGCTGGGCCACGAAGTCGCGCATCACGCGCTCCAGCTCGCGCTCGGGCATCTGGCCGTGGGCCACGGCGATGCGCGCCTCGGGCAGGATCTTTTCCAGCGCCTGGCGGCGGTTCTCGATGGTCTCGACCTCGTTGTGCAGGAAGTACACCTGCCCGCCGCGCTTCAGCTCGCGCAGCACGGCCTCGCGGATCACGCCGGTACCCTCGTTGCGCACGAAGGTCTTGATGGCCAGGCGCCGCTGCGGCGCGGTGGCGATCACGCTCAGGTCGCGCAGCCCTTCCAGCGCCATGCCCATGGTGCGCGGGATGGGGGTGGCGGTGAGGGTGAGCACGTCCACCTCGGCGCGCAGCGCCTTCATGGCTTCCTTGTGGCGCACGCCGAAGCGGTGCTCCTCGTCGATGATGAGCAGACCCAAATTCTTGAACTGGGTTTTCTCGGAGAGCAGCTTGTGCGTGCCGACCACGATGTCCACGCTGCCGTCGGCAATGCCCTTGAGCGCGGCGTTGATCTCCCTGGCGCTGCGAAAGCGGCTCATCTCCGCCACCTTCACCGGCCATTTGGCGAAGCGGTCCACCAGCGTCTGGTAATGCTGCTCGGCCAGCAGCGTGGTGGGCGCCAGAAACGCCACCTGCTTGCCGCCGGTAACGGCCACGAAGGCGGCGCGCAGGGCGACCTCGGTCTTGCCGAAGCCCACGTCGCCGCAGACCAGGCGGTCCATCGGCTGAGGGCTGATCATGTCCTGCACCACGGCGTGGATGGCGGCCTTCTGGTCGGCGGTTTCCTCGAAGCCGAAGTCGGCGGCGAACTGCTCGTAGTCGTGCGGGCTGTAGCGGAAGGCGTGGCCCTCGCGCGCGGCGCGGCGGGCATAGATGTTGAGCAGCTCGGCGGCGGCGTCGCGCACCTGCTCTGCGGCCTTGCGTTTGGCCTTTTCCCACTGCCCGCTGCCCAGCTTGTGCAGCGGCGCCTCTTCGGCGCTGACGCCGGTGTAGCGGCCGATCAGGTGCAGCTGACTGACGGGCACGTACAGCGTGGCGTCGCCGGCGTATTCCAGGTGCAGCATCTCCTGCAGCGCGGGCGAGCCGTCGGGGTTCTTCTCGCCCAGGTCCATGTTGACCAGGCCGCGGTAGCGGCCGATGCCGTGCTGCGCGTGCACCACCGGGTCGCCCACGTTGAGCTCGGACAGGTCCTTGATCAGCGCCTCGACGTCGCTCACCTGCTCCTGCTTCTTGCGCCGGCGCGCGGTGGCGCCGGCGGCGAACAGCTCGGTCTCGGTGATGAAGTCGATACCGGCCTCCGCCCAGGCAAAGCCCTGGGCCAGCGCGGCGGTGGCGATGCCGGCGGGTTCGCCGCTGGCCTGGAACTCGGCCAGCGAGTCGAAGGCCGGCGGGTTCAGGCCCGAGGCGCGCAGGAAGTCGAGCAGGCTCTCGCGCCGGCCGTCGCTTTCGGCCAGCACCAGCGCACGCCCCGCGCCGGCGCGCAGGTGGGCCTGCAGGCGCGCCAGCGGGTCGTCGGCGCCGCGCACCACGGTGAGGTCAGGCAGCTTCTGGGCGAAGGCCGCGTCCGGCACGTCCTCCACGCCCGGACGGATGGCCAGCTGCGCGTGCGGCTTGGCGGCCAGGTAGAAGTCTTCGGCGCTCAGGAACAGGGTCTCGGGCGGCAACACCGGCCGCTCCGGATCGCCCTGCGCCATGCGGAAGCGCTCGCGCGTGTCCTGCGCGAACTGCTGGAAGGCGGCTTCCAGGTCACCGTGCAGCACCAAAGTGAGAGATGACGGCCCCTGGGCGCCCGCTTCGCGGTCGCCGTCCCCCGAGGGGAGCGCGCCACCTTGGGGCGGCCCGGCGGTGGCGCCTCCCAGGTAGTCGAACACCGTGGCGGTGGCGTCGAAGAACAGCGGCAGGTAGTACTCGATGCCGGCGGTGGCCACGCCATTGCCCATGTCCTTGTAGATGCGGCTGCGCGTGGGGTCGCCTTCCAGCAGCTCGCGCCAGCGCTGGCGGAACTTGGCGCGTGCGGCGTCGTCCATGGGGAACTCGCGGCCGGGCAGCAGGCGCACTTCGGGCACGGGGTAGAGGCTGCGCTGGGTGTCGGGGTCGAAGCTGCGGATGGAATCGATCTCGTCGTCGAACAGGTCCACCCGGTAGGGCATCGGGCTGCCCATGGGGAACAGGTCGATCAGCCCGCCGCGCACCGCGTACTCGCCGGGGCTCACCACCTGCGTCACGTGGGTGTAGCCGGCCAGCGTGAGCTGGGCCTTCAGCGCTGCCTCGTCGAGCTTCTGCCCCTGCTTGAAGTGGAAGGTGGTGCCGGCCATGAACGCGGGCGGCGCCAGCCGGTACAGCGCGGTGGTGGCGGGCACCAGCACCACGTCGGCCTGGCCCTGGCGGATCGCCCACAGTGTGGCCAGGCGTTCGCTGATCAGGTCCTGGTGCGGGCTGAAGCTGTCGTAGGGCAGCGTCTCCCAGTCAGGGAACAGCACGCAGCGCAGGCCGGGGGCGAAGAAGGCCAGCTCGTCCAGCAGGCGCTGGGCGTCGCCGGCGTCGGCGGTGACGATGGCCGTCAGCCGCTGGCCGACGGCCTCGCGCTGTGCCAGTTGCGCCAGCAGCAGCGCGTCGGCCGAGCCGGGCGGGCGCGGCAGTGCGTGGCGTTTGCCGGGGGTGAGCTTGGGCAGGTCCATGGGCGAAGAAATGGCGGGCAGCAGAAACGACGAAAACCCCCGGCCGGCCTGGACGGGGGGTGCGAAAGCCCGATTCTAGGAAACGCGGGCGCTTCGCGCAGGGCAGCCCCGGGGCGTCTTGACCGCCTGGCTGAAAGGGCTTCAGATTGCTCATTTTTTAATAGCTGCCTGCGGCCTTCACTTATGGCCTGGAAGCCA
>Ga0209607_1000230_pt1 | contig 50228 bp, 40 predicted proteins | sample AD_UKC117_MetaG_FD_184413 | JGI IMG/M metagenome (GOLD analysis project Ga0209607, IMG submission 184413) | Active sludge microbial communities of municipal wastewater-treating anaerobic digesters from Hong Kong - AD_UKC117_MetaG (SPAdes)... | ecosystem: Engineered > Bioreactor > Anaerobic >... | reverse complement strand
TCGGGCGGGTTGCTCCGGTCCACGGGCACGAACTGGGCGGCGATCACGGCGGTGAGCACCAGCAGGAGCAGGGGACGCAGCTTGCGCATGGGGTCTCCTTGGAAGGGGGGCGGTCCGGAGGGCAGCCTAACGCCGGCTTTGACGCATCGCCAGAGTGTTCAGTTGTGCCACTGAAATTGTACCCGGCCTGTTCCTCGCAACCTGCCGGGCATGAACACACGACGACCCGGCTGGCATCCGTCCCACTGCCCCAATCCCAACTGCAAGCACCACAACGGGTTGGTCGATGGCTGGCGCTACAAGCGCCGCGGCTTCTTCCGCCGCCGCATCCGACCATACCGTATCCAGCGGTTCACATGCCTCACCTGCGGTCGCAACTTCAGTAGCCAGACCTTCTCCAGCACCTACTGGCAGAAGCGGCCGGAACTGGATGCGAAGATCCTGCTGATGACGGTCGGCTGCATGGCCAATCGCCAGATCGCCCGGGCGCTGCGGGCGGCGCCGTCGACCATCGACAGACATATCTCGCGGCTCGGCCGCCACAGCATGTTGCTGCATATGAAGCTGTTGGAGAGAGTGCCGTCACCGGCGGAGATCGCGTTCGATGGATTCGAGTCCTTCGAGTTGAGCCAGTATCATCCGTTCCATCACAACATCGCCGTGGAGCCGGACAACGGGTTCTTTCTCTATCACACCGATAGTCCGCTGCGTCGGAAGGGGAGGATGACCGACGTCCAGAAGCGTCGACGAAGTGAACTCGAGGCTGAGCTGGGTCGGCCGGATCCGAAGGCTGTGCAGACCGGGATCCGTGAACTCCTTGAGTTCGTGACTCGGGGTCGAACCATAATCACCGGCCGCAGTGATGAGCACCCAGCATACCGGCGATCCATCGCCCAACTCGGATGCCGTATGTGGCACAACGTGACCTCAAGCAAGGATCACCGCGACAGACACAACCCGTTGTGGGAAGTGAACCTGGCCGACCTCATGATCCGCCACTCCACCGCCGCTCACAAGCGCGAGACCATCGCCTGGGTGAAACGAAGACAGAGCTCGGCGGAGCGGCTGTCGATCTTCATGGTGTGGCGGAACCTGATGAAGAGGCGGTGGGAGAAGGGGCCGGCGGTGTCGTCGGGGATGTTGAAGGGAATCACGGATCGGATTTGGTCAGTGAGGGATGTGTTGGGCGAACGGATCTTCCGGACACGGGTGGATCTGCCGAAGGTCTGGGCTCGGTACTACGAGCGATCCGTGTCGACGGTCGGGCTTGGAAGCAATCGTCATCATACCTTGATGTACGCCTATTGAAGAAGGCGCCCACCCGGAGGTGGACGTCTTTGAGGACTTCAGGAACATTTTCGGTGGCACAACTAGAGTGTTCTTGATGGGGGTTGATCGTTTCGCGTGGTTGCGCTAGACTCCTCGGCATTCCTTCTCGCTCTGACCCACAGCCCCCGGAGGTCCCGACTGAACACTTGATACCCCTTGCGACCTGGCCCTGAGGACGCCCCGGGATCAAGTGACGAGTCGCGACCGATTCGTTCCGGGTGCGTGGGTTACGGTGCCGACGGCACCGCTCCGCGAGGAGGTTCTTCCATGTTGAACCGTATGCATCGGGCTCCGGCCCGGATCCAGGCCTTCGTCTCCCTGTGCTTCGCCGCCGTGATCCTGCTGGTGTACCCCGTGGGGGTGGCCGCGGTCACGCCCCTGCCCGCCGATCAAGCCGACTGGGTCTGCGTGACCACGTCGGACCTGACCGACGCCTTCGCTCCCCTGGCCGCGCACCGTGAGGGGCAGGGGCTGACCACGCGCATCGTCACCATCAACGAGCTCCAGAACTGGTACTGGTCCACGCCCGGCGACGGCGAGCGTCTGCGCGCCGCGGTGCCGGACATGGTGTCCGCGTGGGGGACGCGGTACCTGCTGATCGGGGCGGAGCAGGCGGACCTGCCCGCGCCGTTCCTGCGCTGGGAGCTGAGCAGCTTCCTGTGGACCGCGCCGGTGGACCTGGCCTTCGCCTGTCCCGGCAACGACTGGGACGCCGACGGCGACGGCTGGGTGGCCGAGCCCGACGACGCCCCCGACTTCGCCACCGCCCTGGCCGTGGGCCGCATCCCGGCCGCCACGCCCGCCGAGGTGGCGGTGATCACCGCCAAGATCCGGGCCTACGAGGGCCGGAGCTGGAGCCAGCGCGATCGGGCGCTGGTGGCGTCGACCGTGCTCAACGACCTCTGGACCCCCGGCGAGAACGGCTGGCAGACCGCCAACGGCTACGTGACCGAGGTGCTCGACGCCCTGGCCGCCGCGGACCGTCCCTACACGGCCGACGCCATGCTCCAGGCCTGGATGGAGGAGCCCGGCGGGGCCGAGCTCACGCCGGAAGCCCTGGTGGCGGCCTGGACCACGGGCGGCTACGACCTGGTCCACTACTTCGCCCAGGGCGAGCCCGACGCCTGGAGCTGCGGCGCCGGCGCGTTGGTGGACGCGGAGGACCTGGAGCCGCTGGCCCTGGGCCGCCCGTTCCTGCTGAACTCCCTGGTGGGCAAGACCTGCAACCTCATCGAGCCCGGCCTGGGCCGCGCCTTCCTGTTCATGCCCAACGGCGGTGCCGTGGCCGTGCGCGGGTTCGCGGTGTACGGGTTCGTCTCCAGCGTGCTCGGCGTGGATCGCGAGTTCTGGACGGCGCTGGCGTCGGGCGAGCACACGCGTCTGGGCGACGTGCACCGCGCGGCGGTGGCGGGGACCGCGGTGGAGCTCGTCGGTCTGGAGGAGCAGCAGCTCGCCTCGCTCATGCTGCTCGGCGACCCGGCCCTGCTGGTGCATCTGCCCGGCGGCACGCCCGCGCCACCCGTCTTCGTGGCCGACCTGGAGGGCCTCCAGGCCGCCCCCAACCCCTTCAACCCCGGCACGCGCGTGAGCTTCACCCTGGGGCGCGACGCCGTGGCTCGCGTGGAGATCTTCGACGTGCGCGGCCGCCAGGTGGCCCTGCTCCACGACGGCCCGCTGAGCGCCGGACCCCACGCCCTGATCTGGCGCCCCGACGCCCGCTCCAGCGACGGCGTGTTCTTCGCCCGCGTGCGCACGGGCGGGGGGGAGCAGACGGTGAAGCTGCTGCGGCTGGAATAGCATCCGCGGGGGTGACGGAGGGCAGCGGCGGGCGTCCGTGGGGCGCCCGCCGCTTTGCGTGCAACCCATCGCCCGGCGGCGCCGTAGGAGTCCGATCGTCGCCACCTCCAGAACGAAAGACGCCGTTCATGCGCCCCCTCATCCTCCTCCTGCTCGCCGGGCTGAGCGCCGTGGCCCTGCCGGCCGTGGCCGATGATTTCGTTCCCGTCTACCACCCGCAGATGACCGTGGGGCGCGCCGCCGGCCCCATCGTGCTGGACGGCCGGCTGGACGACGACGGGTGGCGCACCGCGGGCGTGGCCGACAACTTCGCCGAGCACAACCCGGGCGACCAGGTGCGGCCCCCCGTGGAGACCCGCGCCCTGATGACCTACGACGACGAGGCCCTCTACGTGGCCTGGCACTGCTTCGACGACCCCGCGTCCGTGCGCGCCACCATGACCGAGCGCGACCGCATCTGGCAGGACGACTACGTGATCCTCTGCCTGGACACCTTCGCGGACCAGGTGTGGGCCTTCGAGATCGCCAGCAACCCGTACGGCGTGCAGGGGGACCTGCTCTGGTCCAGCAACTACGGCGAGGACATGGGCTACGACCTGATCTTCGAGACGGCCGGCGGCATCGTGGACGACGGCTGGATCGTGGAGATGCGCATCCCCTGGACCAGCCTGCGCTTCCCGGCGGCCGAGGAGCAGGTTTGGCGCGTGGACTTCTGGCGCAACCATCCGCGCAGCGTGCGCGGGCAGCACTCCTGGGCCGCCTACGACCGCGACGACCCCTGCTGGCCCTGCAAGTGGGGCACGGTGGAGGGCATCTCCGGCGTGCGGCCGGGCAAGGGCCTGGAGCTGCTGCCGGCGCTCACCGCCACCCAGGCCGGCGCGCGCGTGCTGGCCTCCGACGCCGACGGCGACTACCACACCGACGCCTGGCGCAACGACGACCCCACCGCCGACCTCTCCCTCAGCGCCAAGTACGCCGTGAGCTCCAGCTTCACCCTGGACGCCACCCTCAACCCGGACTTCAGCCAGGTGGAGGCCGACGCGGCGCAGATCGACGTGAACACCACCTTCGCCCTGAGCTACCCGGAGCGGCGCCCCTTCTTCCAGGAGGGCAGCGACCTCTTCCAGACCTGGTTCAGCACCGTCTACACGCGCTCCATCAACGACCCGTCCCTGGCCTTCAAGGTCACCGGCCGTCCCGGCCGCACCAACGTGGCCTACCTGGTGGCGCGCGACCGCCACACGCCGCTGATCCTGCCGTTCGAGGAGGGCAGCGCCTTCATCCGCGCCGGCGAGAGCGTGAGCAACATCCTGCGCGTGCGCCACTCCCTGGGCGACCAGTCGCACCTGGGGGTGATCACCACGGACCGCCATCTGGACGTGGGCGGCAGCGGCCGCGTGCTGGGCGGCGACGCGCGCATCCGCCTGTCCAAGGGCTGGCAGATCGAGACCCAGGTGCTGGCCTCCCACACCGACGAGCCCGACGTGCCCGGCCTGGGCGACGACCTGGAAGGCACCTTCGACGGCGGCCGCCACACCGCGGCCCTGGACGGCGAGGCGTTCTGGGGCCACGCCGTGTACTCCAGCCTGGAGTACGGCGACCGCGACCAGAACCTGGACGTCGACTACTGGGAGCGCTCGCCGCGCTTCCGCGCCGACAGCGGGTTCGAGCCCAGCAACGACAGCCGCTCGGTGCAGGTCTACTACGGCCGCACCCTGCGCGACGACGACTCCGGCGTGCTGGACTGGGTGCAGCCCCAGGTCAACGCGGGCCGCAAGTGGAACTTCGCGGAGCGCAAGAAGGACGAGTGGCTCTGGGGCGGCCTCAGCACGCGCCTCAAGGTGATGCAGATCTACGGCCAGCTCTCCTACATGGTGAGCAACGAGAGCTTCCACGGCATCCAGTTCGACGGCATCAAGGCCCTGGAGCTGAACCTGAACGCGGTGCCGGCGCAGTGGCTGCAGTTCGGGCTGTACGCGTCCACGGGCGACCGCATCGCCCGCTTCGCGGAGCGCATGGGGCGCGAGGAGCGCGCCGGGGCTTCGGTCACCCTCAAGCCGCTGGACCGTCTGGTGATCGACACAGACGTGGACCTGGCGCGCAGCCGCGACCTGCTCACCGACGAGGAGTTCTTCGACGGCTACATCCTGCGCACACGCGTGCAGCTCCAGGTGAACCGCGAGCTGGCCACGCGCGTGGTCCTGCAGTACGACGACTTCCGCGGCAGCTGGGAGGCCGATCCCCTGCTCACCTACCGCGTGAACCCGTTCTCCATCTTCTACGTGGGGTCCACGCGCGACTACCTGGACCTCACCGGCGGCCGCGGCGGCGTGTCGGGTTGGAAGCTCACGGAGAGGCAGTACTTCCTCAAGTTCCAGTACCTGTTCCAGGTGTAGGATCCGACCCGCCCGGACCCTCGCGGAGCCCGCGCCACGGCGCGGGCTCCGTCGTGCTGGCCACCCGCCCCGCGATGGCCTACACTTCCGCCCGGACCCGCAACCCCCGGAGGACCCCCCATGCCCCGACCCCCCGTGCTGCCCGTGGTGGACTGGCCCGCCGTGTTCGCCGCCGGCAAGGATTTCCAGGCCTGGCTCGACGCCGCCGAGAACCCCGAGACCGCCGCCCACATGCGCGCCGACGCCGCCTCGCTCGCCCTGGTGGAGGAGGCGGAGGAGTACCTGGGCGAGCTGGCCCGCGACGTGTACGTGGTGGCCTTCGCGGAGGACTGGTGCGGCGACGTGGTGCGCCACGTGCCGGTGCTGGAACGCATCGCCCAGGCCTGTCCGCGCCTGCACGTGCGCTACCTGTCCCGCGCGGATCGGCCCGACGTCTTCGTGCGCTTCCTGACCAACGGCGGCGAGGCCATCCCCAAGTTCGTGTTCCTGAACGACGCCTGGACCGAGTGCGACAACTGGGGCCCCATGACCTGCGCCAACCGCCGCCTCATCGCCCGCGGCAAGGCGGTGGGCGACGTGGCCGCGGCCCGTCGCCAGGTCTCCGAGCGCTACGCCGACGACGGCGACCGCGGCAAGGTCTTCGCCGAGCTGCTGGACATCGTGGCCACCACCGCCTCGGAATCCTACTGACCGGCGCCGTGGCCCGCCGCGCCGCAGCTCCAGCCCTGGACCCCGCCACCGTGGCCGCGGTGGCGCTGGGCGCGTTCCTGCTCTTCCTGATCCAGCCCTTGGCCGCCCGCGCCCTGCTGCCCCGCTTCGGCGGCGTGCCGGCGGTGTGGGCGGCGGCGCTGGCCTGCTACCAGGTGCTGCTCTTCGCCGGCTATCTGGGGGCGCATCTGGTGCGGTCGCGATTGGCTCCACGCGCCCAGGCCTGGGTGCTGGGAGGCGTGGCCCTGGCCTCGCTGGCCACCCTGCCCATCCTCCCGTCGGCCTCCGGCGACGGCGGCGGCGCCCTGGCCGTGGCGCGCGTGCTGGCCCTGAGCGTGGGGCCGGCGTTCGCGGTGCTGGCCATGGGCGGCTCGCTGGTGCAGGCGTGGTCGCCCGGGGCGCGCGGGGCGGGCCGCGGCGTGTACGTGCTCTACGCCGCGAGCAACGCGGCCTCGCTGCTGGCCCTGCTGGGCTATCCGCTGGTGCTGGAACGGCTGTGGGGGATGACCAACCTGGGCCGCATCTGGAGCGGGCTCTACGGGGTGCAGGTGCTGCTGCTGCTGCTCCACGCCCGCCGTCGCCTGGGCCACGCGGACGACCGCGACGACGCCGGCGCCGCCCTGCCCCTGGGACCCACCCTGCGCGCCGGCGCCTGGGCCGCCGTGGGCGTGGTGCTGCTCAACGCCGTGACAACCTGGCTGGGGCAGGACGTGGCCGCGGCGCCGCTGCTGTGGGTGGTGCCCCTGGCCCTGTACCTGCTGACCTGGATCGTGGCCTTCTCCGGCCGCTGGACGCCGGGGCCGCTCACGGCCACGGTGCTGGTGGGCGTTGCCGCGGCGCTCATGGCGGCGGCCCTGACCGACGGGGGCATCGTGCTGCGACGTGCGGCCCTGGCCCTGGGCGCCCTGGTCCTGGGGTGTCTGGCGGCCCACGGCACGCTGCACCGGGAGCGTCCCGAAGGGCGGCGCCTCACGGGCTTCTACCTGGCCCTGGCCGGGGGCGGCGCCGTGGGCGGGCTGCTGTCGGGCGTGGCGGCCCCGCTGCTGGGGCCGGCGTGGACGGAGCTGCAGATCGGGTTCGGGGGCCTGGCGCTGCTCACGGCCTGGACGCGCTGGCGGGTGGCGGCGCCCATGCGCGGGGCCCGTCTGGCCGGCGGCGGCGCGGCTCTGCTGGTGCTGGTGCTGGCGGGCATGGTCGCCGTGCGGGCCGGCGCGCCCCGCCCCGGCCAGGTCTACGCCCACCGCGACTTCCACGGCCTGCTGCGCGTGGTGGAGACCCAGGCGGACGATCCGCTGCGCCATCGGCTGGCCCTGCTGCACGGCGCCACCCAGCATGGGGCCTACGCCCTGGATCCGCGGGCGCCGGCGGCCACCACGTACTTCGGACCCACCACCGGATGCGGCCTGGCCGTGGCGGCGCGGCAGCGGCGGCTGGGGGAGGGGCGCGGCCTGGACATCGGCGTGGTGGGACTGGGGGCCGGCACGGTGGCCGTGTACGGAAGGCCCGGCGACGCCATGCGCTTCTATGAGCTCAGCCCCGCCGTCACGCGGCTGGCGTGGGGCGGCGGCGATCTGCCCGGCGGCGGCTTCGGCTATCTGCGCGACTCCCGCGCGGAGATCAGCGTGACCGACGGCGACGCCCGCCTCAGCCTGGCCCGCGAGCTGGAGGCCGATCCCCGCGGCCACGGCTACGACCTGATGATCCTGGACGCCTTCGCCGGCGACGCCGTGCCCGTCCACCTGCTCACCCGCGAGTTCTTCGCCCTGCTGGAGCAGCACCTGGCGCCCGACGCCCTGGTGGCCGTGCACGTGTCCAGCAACTGGATCGATCTGCGGCCGGTGCTCTACGCCTGGAGCGAGGACGCCGGCTGGCGCGCCCTGACCATCGCCAACCGCGTGACCGACGGCGGCGCGGCCCTCTTTTCCACCTGGGTGCTGCTCTTCCGCGACCTGGAGACCCTGCGCGCCCTGCGCGACGTATGCTCGCCCCTGATGGACGCCGGGGTGATCCAGGTGGAGAACCGCAACGACGTGCGCTGGGGCGGTCTGCCGGTCTGGACCGACGACCGCAGCGATCTGACGTCGCTCCTGAAGACCCGCGTGACCGCCCGCTAAGTCCCAGGGAAATCAACGCTACAGCCCTCCTCGATTCCGCCGATCATTTCGATGATCGGGGAAATACGCCACCGGACGCCTCGGCGTCCCCAGGGAGGCTGCGTGCTGACCAACCGAGACCCGCACGACTCCGGCCACCGGCCGGCACCGCTGCGAGTGCTGGATCTGATCGCCCTGTCCATCGTTCTGGGCAGCGTGACGGTGTCCATCGCGCTGGTGTCCTACGGTCACGCCGACGGCCAGCCGCACTGGCTGGACATGGCGGTGCTGGCGGGCGGCCTGACCCTGGCCGCGACGCTCTGGTACGTGCGCCGCAAAGGCGAGTCCGAGGTGCTGGACCTGTTGGAGCGCGCCCGCGACGAGGAGCTGCTGCAGACCGTGGCCAAGGGCACGTCGGGCGCCACGGGCGAGGAGTTCTTCCGCCAGCTCGCGGCGAGCCTGGCCCGCGCCTTCGAGACCCGCTACGCCTTCGTGAGCCGGTTCGACGCCACCCACCCCGAGATGGGCGAGACCCTGGCCTTCTGGGACGGCGACGATTTCCGCCCCCGCATCCACTACCGCATCGCCGGCACCCCCACCGAGCGGATCCTGCAGAAGGGCCGCTACGTGATGGAGGACGGCGTGCAGGACGACTTCCTGGACGACGAGCTGCTGCACAGCATGGGCGTGCGCAGCTATGCCGGCACCACCCTCTACGATTCCGACGGCGAGCCCTGCGGCGCCCTGGTGGTGATGGACAACCGCCCCTTCCACCAGCCACGCCAGCGCGTGGACTCCATCCTGCAGCTCTTCGCGGCGCGCGCGGCGGCGGAGCTGATCCGCCTGCGCTCCGAGCAGCGCATCCGCCGCATGAACGAGGAGCTGGAGCGCCGCATGGTGGCGCGCACCACGGAGCTGCGCGAGGCGCAGGACCAGCTGGTGCAGGCGGAGAAGATCGCCGCCCTGGGCACCCTGGTGGCGGGCGTGGCCCACGAGATCAACGGGCCGGTGGGCATCGGCGTGACGGCCGTGACGCACCTGAAGGACCAGCTCGACGACTTCGCCTCGCTGTACCGCGACGGCAGCATGACGCGCCGCCGCCTGGAGCGCTTCCTGGAGGCCGCCTGCGAGAGCGCGGAACTGGTGCACTCCAACCTGAACCGCGCCGCGGATCTGGTCACCGTGTTCAAGAAGGTCACCGCCGACGGCGGCGGCCAGGAGCAGCGCCGCGTGCGCCCGCGCGACCACGTGCGCCAGGTGCTCCACGAGCTCCAGCCCGGCCTCTCCGCCGGGGGGCATCGGGTGGAGCTGCGCTGCGATCCGGAGCTGCAGATCTGGACGTACCCCGACGTCTTCACGGGCATCGTGACGGAGCTGGTGCGCAACTCCGTGAAGCACGGCTTCGCGGGGCGGCGCGAGGGGTGCATCGTCCTGACCATCGAGGAGTCCGGACCCTCCTGGCGCCTCACCTACGAGGACGACGGCCAGGGGCTGGAGCCGGAGGCCCTGGCCCGCATCTTCGATCCCTTCTTCACCACCTGCCGCGGCGGCACCAGCACGGGGCTGGGCATGCACATCCTCTACAACGGGGTCACGCGCATGCTGGGCGGCACGGTGCGCTGCCAGTCCCGGCCCGGCGAGGGCATGCGGGTGGACGTGGTGTGTCCCGTGCTCTGTCCGGAGAGCGCGGAAGAGCCCCTGCTGCTCTCCTCCTGACCTCCGCCATGCTCCTCCTGGCGGCCGCCGGTCCCCGCGTGTAGGGTGACGGGCTGAGGGAGGATTCTCATGACCGTCCTGCGACGTCTGATCGTGACCGTGCTGCTGCTCGCGGCCGCCGCGGCCCAGGGCCGCACCATCGCCGTGATCGGCACCGGCGACGTGGGCTCCGTGCTGGGCCGGCGCTGGAGCGAGGCGGGTCACACGGTGATCTACGGCTCGCGGGCGCCGGCGTCGGCCCGGGTGCGCGCCCTGCTGAAGGCCACCGGGCCGGACGCCCGCGCCGACACTCCCGCCGCCGCCGCCGCCGCCGCCGAGGTGGTGGTGCTGGCCGTGCCCTTCCACGCCGTGGAGGCGCTGCTGCCCACGCTGGGCGATCTGGGGCGGCGGATCGTGATCGACTGCACCAACCCCCTCACCCCTGACCTGGACGGCCTGGTCACCGGGCCGGACCGCTCCGGGGCGGAGATCATCGCCTCGCTGCTGCCGCGGGCGCAGGTGGTCAAGGCCCTCAACACCACCGGCGTGGCCAACATGGAGGATCCCGTCTATCCCGACGGCCCGCTGACCATGCTGCTGGCGGGGGAATCGGCCATGGCCAAGGCCGTGGCGGCCTCGCTGGTGGAGGATCTGGGGTTCGAGGCCGTGGACGCCGGTCCGCTGGCCGCGGCCCGCTGGCTGGAGCCCATGGCCGTGCTGTGGATCGAGCTGGCGCGCCGCCAGCCCGACGGCGCCGACGTGGGCTTCCGCCTGGTGCGCCGTCCCGCCGCAACCCCGCCCGCGGTGGCGCCGTAGTCCCTGATCGTGGTACGCTGCCCGTCCCCGCGCCGGATCCCGTCCGGCGCTTCCGTTCCGTTCCTACCGGGAGTCGTCGATGAAGATGCCGAGAATCCTTGCCGCCGCCTGTCTGCTCGTGTTCGCCTGCGCCGCCGGCGCCGCCGCGGCCGCGGAGGCCTTCATGCCCCGCTGGCCGGCCATCAGCCCCGACGGGAAGCTCATCGTCTTCAGCTTCCAGGGCGACCTCTGGAGCGTGCCGTCCGACGGCGGCGACGCCCGCCGCCTCACCGCCCATGAGGCCTACGACTCCCATCCCGTGATCAGCCCCGACGGCCGCTGGGTGGCCTTCGAGTCGGACCGCTACGGCGACGCCGACGTGTTCCTCATGCCCATCGAGGGCGGTGTGCCCAGGCGACTGACCCATGCCGGCGGCGGCGACTCCCCGCGGGCCTTCAGCGCCGACGGCAAGGAGGTGCTGTTCGCCTCCGTGCGGCCGTTCGTCTACCCGGGCGGCGCGCAGATCTGGCGCGTGCCGGTGGAGGGCGGCCAGCCCTTCCGGCTCATGGAGACCTTCGGCGCCGAGATCGCGCCCCTGGGCGACCGCGGCTACGTGTTCGCCGAGGGCCGCGTGGCCAACGGCCGCCAGCACTACCGCGGCAGCTACCAGCGCGAGCTCTGGCGCTGGTCGCCGGGCGGCGAGCCCGTGCGCCTGACCGAGAACCGCGGCTACGACACGGACCCCATGGTGGGCGCCGACGGCCGCATCTACTGGCTGGGCGACATGGACGACAGCAAGACCGCCAACGTGTGGGTCATGAACGCCGACGGCGGCGGCAAGACCCAGGTCACGAAGTTCAAGGGCGACCCCGTGCGCCAGGCCGACCTGGGCGGCGGCCGCCTGGTGCTTGAGCGCGGCACCTCGCTGCTGGTCATGGACCTGCCCGACGGCAAGCCCCGCGAGATCTCCATCCGCGTGGCCGACGACCAGGTGGAGAACCCGGTGGTCCTGGAGACCAAGAGCGGCGACGCCACGGAGCTGGCCGTGAGCGACGACGGCGCCGAGTACGCCCTGGCCATCTCCGGCGAGGTGGTGCTGGTGTCGCAGGAGCTCGGCGGCCGCGCCGTGGTCTGCGCCGAGGGCCCGTGGCTGGAGCAGTCGCTCTCCTTCCGGCCCGGCTCGGCCGACACGCTGCTGCTCGTCAGCGACCGCGAGGGCGAGGACGCCGTCTACATCCTGGTCTCCGACGACGAGGAGGAGTCCAACCTGCGCCTGGCCTCCAAGCGCCGGCTGGTGCGCCTGACCAAGGGCGACGAGCCCTGCCACGACCCCGCGTGGTCCCCCAAGGGCGACCGCATCCTCTACACCCGCGGCAACGGCGACCTGCGGATCATGGACGCCGACGGCGGGAACGACGACGAGCTGAGCCCCGGCTGGAACGTGGACTCCTACGCCTGGTCGCCCGACGGGAAGTGGGTGGCCTTCTCCCGCTCGGACCGCAACTACAACTCGGACGTCTGGCTCATCCCCGCCGACGGTGGCGAGGCCCGCAACGTCACCATGCACCCGGACTACGACGAGAACCCCGTCTGGTCCGCCGACGGCCGCGTGCTGGCCTGGGAGAGCCCCCGTCACGACCACGCCCCCGACACCCGCAACACCGACGTCTTCGCCGTGTACCTGCGGCAGGAGGACCACGAGCGCTCCAAGGAGGAGTGGGAGCTCTGGCAGAAGACGCGCGACAAGAAGAAGGACAAGAAGGGCAAGAAGGACGACGACGAGAAGAAGGACGGCGAGAAGAAGGACGAGAAGAAGGACGCCAAGGACGAGGAGAAGAAGGACGAGGGCCCCGAGGTCGTCATCGACTTCGACGAGATCCACCTGCGCGCGCGGCGCGTGACCAGCCTGGACGGCGTCGAGCGCACGGTGGCCGTGGATCCCAAGGGCGACTGGTACTACTTCACCGCCGGCGACGGGCGCGAGCGCGACCTCTACCGCGTGAACCGCTTCGGCGAGGAGAAGGAGGAGGTCACCAAGGGCGGCACCGGCCCCTCGGCCATCACCCTGACCGCCGACGGCAAGACCGTGCACTTCCTGCAGCGCGGCAAGCCCAAGTCCCAGGCCGTGAAGGGCGGCAAGGCAGAGGGCCCGGAGTTCACCGCGCGCCTGACCATCGACCGCCCGGCCGTGCGCGAGCGCGTGCTGGACGAGGCCTGGCGCACCATGCGCGACCGCTTCTACGACCCCGACATGCACGGCGTGGACTGGAAGAAGATGCGCCAGAAGTACGGCGCCATGGTGCGCAGCGTGCGCCACGACCGCGACTTCTCCGACGTCATGAACTTCATGCTGGGCGAGCTCAACGCCAGCCACATGGGCTACCGCGCCAACTGGCCGGAGACCGGCGAGTACGCCCAGGACGGCTGGCTGGGCGTGAGCCTGGATCCCGGGCACCGCGGCCGCGGCCTGCGCGTGACCGACGTGATCCCCGACGGCCCCGCCGACAAGGAGCGCGGCCGCATCCTCCCCGGCGACGTGATCCTCAGCGTGGAGGGCGCCGAGGTGGGCCGCGACGCGAGCCTGGAGGCGGCCCTGGAGAACCGGCAGGACGTGCCCACCCTGGTGCGCGTGTCCCGCGACGGCGAGGAGCTGGACCTGACGCTGACGCCCGAAGGCATCCGTCCCCTCTGGCAGCTCGAATACATGCGCATGGAGAAGGACAACCGCGCCGCGGTGGAGAGCGCGTCCAAGGGACGCGTGGGCTACGTGCACATCCAGGGCATGGGCTTCGACGAGGTGGAGCGCTTCGAGCAGAACCTCTTCGCGGCGGCCGACGGCAAGGAGGCCCTGATCATCGACGTGCGCAACAACGGCGGCGGCTGGACCACGGACCTCATGCTCACTATCCTCACCCAGCCGCAGCACGCCTACACCATCGGCCGCGACGGCGAGGTGGGCTACCCCATGACCGAGCGCATGCCCTTCTACAGCTGGCAGAAGCCCATCGCGGTGATCTGCAACGAGGGCAGCTACTCCAACGCCGAGATCTTCAGCAGCGCCGTCCGCACCATCGGCCGCGGGCCCGTGGTGGGCATGGAGACGGGCGGCAACGTGATCTCCACGGGCGGCTTCGGCAACCGCTACAACGGCTTCACCCGCCTGCCCGGGCGGGGCTGGTACACCTTCGGCGACGCGGCCCACCCCGAGCGCAACCACAAGCCGCAGGAGGGCGAGCACGACCTGCCCGGCGTGATTCCCGACCACCAGGTGCCGCGCACCGTGGCCGACGTGATGTTCGACCGCGACCCGCAGCTGGACAAGGCGGTGGAGCTGATGCTGGAGGCGGCCGCGGCCGAGCGCCGCAAGCCCCGGGCGGAGGACTCGCCGCACCTGAAGCGCTGATCCGGGCGGACCCGCACGCACGGAGGCCCGGACCGCCAGGTCCGGGCCTCCTTCCGTTCGGGACGCGGCGGCGTCAGGCGCCGAGGGCCAGGTACCAGCTCCAGATGGAGGGGCCGGCCACCGCGGCCACCGCCGCGGCGGGGGCCAGGAACACGCCGTAGGGCAGGGCCGTGCCGGCGTGGGCGCGGCCGCGCGCGATCAGCGTCACGCCCACCAGCGAGCCGGCCAGCGACCCCAGCAGGAACGTGAGGGCCACGCCCTGCCAGCCCAGCCAGGCGCCCATCCACATGGCGAACTTCACGTCGCCGCCGCCCAGGCCGTCCACGCCGCGGAAGCGCAGCCAGGCCCGGCGCAGGATCTCCAGCGCCAGGCCGCCCACCAGCGCGCCGAGCAGCGCGTCGAGCCGGGTGAGCCCCAGCCACGGCGCCGCCGCCACGCCCGCCAGGGTGCCCGGCAGGGTCATCACGTCCAGGATCAGACGGTGGTCCAGGTCGATGAAGAACACGGCGATCAGGGCCAGCAGCAGCGCCGCGCGCAGCAGGGCGGCGGCCGGCGAATCCGTGGTGTAAACGGCCGTCAGCGCGGCCAGGACCCCCGCCGCCTCCACCAGGGGGTAGCGCGCGGGGATGGGCGCGGCGCAGTCGCGGCAGCGGCCGCGCAGCAGCAGCCAGCCCAGCACCGGCACGTTGTCGCGGGGGCGCACGGGGGCGCCGCAGTGCGGGCAGCGAGAACCGGGCGCCGCCAGCGACTCGCCCCGCGGCAGGCGGTGGATCACCACGTTGAGGAAGCTGCCCAGGCACGCGCCCCAGGCCGCCGCCAGCGCCGTCCAGGCGCCGGCCGGCAGTCCGAGCGGTCCGTCGAGCCAGGCGGGAGGCGTCACCGCTTGGTCATCTCCTGGGCCTTCTGCGGATCCTGCAGGCGGGGGATGAGGTCCTCGGCCTTGACCAGTCCCTGGCGGTAGAGATCCACCAGGGCGTCGTCCATCAGCGACATGCCCTCGCTCTGCCCGCCGGTGATGACGTTGTTGATCTGGTGGACCTTGGCGTCGCGGATCATGTTGCTCACCGCGTGGTTGACGAAGAGCACCTCGCGCGCGGCGATGCGGCCGCTGCCCCGGCGCAGCGGCATGAGCTGCTGCGAGATCACGCCCTTGAGGGTCAGGGACAGGCGGGTGCGGATGTCCTCCTGGTCCTGGACCGGGAACACGTCGATGATGCGGTTGATGGTCTTGGCCGCCGACTGCGTGTGCAGCGTGCTGACCACCAGGTTGCCGGTCTCGGCCGCCGTCAGGGCGATCTCGATGGTCTCGCGGTCGCGCATCTCGCCCACGAAGATGATGTTGGCCATCTGGCGCAGGGCCGCCCGCAGGCCGGTGGCGAAGCTCTGCGTGTCGATGCCCACCTCGCGCTGGTTGATCATGCAGCGGCGGGACCGCATGCGGAACTCGATGGGGTCCTCGATGGTGATGATGTGCTGCGGCCGCGGGTGGTTGTGGTTCAGGTAGTCCAGGTAGCTGGCCACCGTGGTGGACTTGCCGGACCCGGTGGGGCCGGTCACCAGGAACAGCCCGCTGGAGATGTTCATCAGCTTCTTGACGAGGGATTCGGGGATGCCGATCTCCTCGTACGAAGGCACCGACAGCGGGATCAGCCGCAGCACGCAGGCCACGGAGCCCCGCTGCTGGAACACGTTCACGCGGAAGCGGCACTCGTCGAACATCTCGAAGGAGAGGTCGCCGTCCCGCTCCAGCTCGAACCGCGTCCGCTGGTCCTCGTCCAGCAGGCCGTAGGAGAGATCCCGGCTCTCCACGGGCGTGAGCACCGTGCCGTTCGAGTACGGCTCCAGGCCGCCGTGGACGTTGAACATCACCGGACAGCCGGCGGAGATCAGGATGTCGGAGGCGCCCCGTTCCACGGCCTCCGGCAGGATGTCCTGGATGTTGAGGGCGCTCTGCTTCCGCCGTGTCGTTCCCATGGTCGTGATCTGCTCCATGTCGGATCCCTCCCGGATTCCCCCGAACCCGTGCCGTCCCCGCGCGGGCGGGGACGGCACCGTCTCCACGTCGTCTAGTTCCCGCCGGCGGCGGACTCGGGGCCGAAGAAGGCCGCTTCCACCTCGGGGCTCTCCTGCGCGCGCTGCGGCAGGCTGTCGGCCTCGTCGCCCACCACGCGGACGGTCATCTCCACCACCAGGTCCAGCCGCACCATCTCGTTCTTGGTGTGGCGGAACAGGGCGCCCAGCAGGGGGATGTCCCCGAGCAGCGGCACCTTCTTGGTGTTCTTGCGCTCCTCCTCGGAGATCAGGCCGCCCAGGTAGATGGTCTGGCCGTCCTGCACGCGCACGTTGGTGGTCGCGCGTCGGGTCGAGGTCTGGGGCAGGTCGTTGTCGGGACCCACGAAGCGCAGGATGCGCGACACCTCGGGCTCCACCATGGTGGTGATCATGCGTCCGCCCTCGCTGATGCGCGGGGTGATGTTCAGGCGCACGCCCACGTCGATCTTCTCCAGCTGCACCGACTGCATGACGCCGCCCGAGCTGCCGCCCGACGACTGCAGCGACGTGATCACCACGGGCACCGTCTCGCCGGCGAAGATCTCGGCCTGATGGCCGTCGGTGGTCACGATCTTGGCGTTGGACAGCAGCTTGGCCGCGCCCTCGGTGATCAGCTCGTCGATGGCCACCTCGAAGATCGCGGACTGGCGGTACAGCGAGGAGAGGTCGTCCACCGCGGTGTAGTCCACGTCCACCGGAAGCTGGCCCGCGGGGCCGGGGCCGTGGTAGCCCTCCACCATGAAGGTGCTCCACTTGGTGATCTTCTCCCAGTCGATGCCCATCTCCTCGACCTTGGAGGTGTTCACCTCGATGAGGCGGGCCTCGATCAGCACCTGGGCGGGCTTGCGGTCCATGCCCTGGACCACCTCGGCGGCCTGCTCGATGGCGCTGCGCGTCGCCTTGACGATGACGCGCTTGGTGTTGATGTCCACGCTCACGTCGTCGCTGAGCACGTTCAGGGCCTGGCCCACGTTGACCGGGTCGGCGTACTGCAGGTCGAAGACGTGGGTGACCTGGCCCGTCGTGGAGTTGAGCTTGTCGGGATCGGCCACCAGGATGGTGCCGCCCACCTGCTCGTAGCCCAGCCCGGCGGCGCGCACCACCAGGTGGAGGGCCTCCTCGAAGGGCGTGTTCTCCATGCGGATGGAGATGGTCTTGGTCTGCACCTCCGGCGCGGTCACGATGTTCAGGCCGCTCCGTTCGGCCAGGATCTGCAGCACCTCGGCCACCGGCGTGCCCTCGGCCCGCAGCGTGACCCGGCCGTCCTGGGCCGCGCCGGCCCCGACGGCCAGCCAGGCCAGCAGGAGGGGGACCAGCACCGCGGCGGCGGCATAGCGATTCACCCGTGCGTTGTTCGTCATCATCGAATCCTTTCTCCTCAGCGCAGGACGAGTGTCCGGCCGCCCTTGGCGACCGTCACGCTCTCGCGTGCGATCTCGTCCACGCTCCATCCCTGGAAGGAATCCCCGCGGTGCAGCCAGCCGGAGCGTTCGCCCCCGACGTTGATCTGCACGCACGGACTGACGTCGTCATGGAGAAGCGTGAGGAGCAAGGGCTCCGCAGGCTTCGTCGGCGCGGGTGTCGGTTCATCTTGGACTGTCGTACGCGCGATTTCCCGGACGATGGTCGGATTGTGGAAGGGGTTCTCGCGCGTCGCTTCCGCGTTGCGCACCAGACTGTCGCGGCGGGCCAACCCCAGGAGCCCGTGCGGGTCGCCGCCGGCGGCGACGACCGGGACCGCGCCGTCGTCGCGGGACGACAGCACGTCGTGGGCGGCCTGGCGGCTGCGGAGCCCCAGGACCGCGAGGATCAGCAGGAAGGCGGCGCCCGCCAGCCACACCCGCTTGTCGATGTTGCCGAACTTCACGTCGATCACCTTCCCTTCGGATCATGGATCGTGACCTGGAACCGGCCCTCGATCTCGTCGCCGAACTGCACGGCCGCCAGGACCAGCTCGTCGACGACGGCCAGGCGCGAGCCCGACTCGAGGGACCGGACGAACTCCACCATCTCGTCGTAGCGGCCGGCGGTGCGGACGTTGAACCTGGTGCTGACCAAGCGCTCGCCTTCCTCGGCGTCCACCGTGACCAGGTTGAGGCGGGTGAGGCCGCTGTCGTCCAGCAGCCGGCCCAGGTAGCTCACCGCATCCTCCCGGGGCGCGGCGATGGCCGTGTCCAGGTCGGGCGCGTTCAGGGCCCGAGCGGCGTCCACGTTGCGGAACTTGGCGGCCAGGGTCTGGCCGAGCTGCTGGCGCAGCTGGTCGCGCTCGCCCTCCAGGCGGTGCTTGCGGGCGATCCGCGGCGAGGTCACGGCCATGTCCATGACCACGGCGACCACCAGCAGGAGCGCCACCGCGCCCAGGGCCACCTTGAGGTCGAGCTTCAGGTTGAGCTTCTTCATCGCACGACCTCCCCGGGACGGCACGTGAGCTCGAACTCGCCGGAACGGCCGCTGTCCACCTTGCCCAGGGAGACGGTCGCCAGGCCCGAGGCGAAGCCCCGGTCCTCGCGCAGGCGCTTCATCAGCACCGTGATGGTCTCCAGCTGCCCGTTCTGGGAGCGGGTCTCGCCGGCGATGTGCAGGCTGGCGCCGGCGGTGGTGCCCTCGCCCGAGGAGCCGATCAGCTTGGACAGGTACAGCGACCGGTCCACGGCGTTGGCCAGGGCCGCCAGCGGGGGTGCCCAGTCCATGCGCTCGCGGCGCAGGGTGATGAGATCCCGGGCCACTTCGATCTCCGGCGTGGGCCGCTTCTCGTCCTCGATCATCTGCTCCAGGCGGGGCAGCTCGGACATGAGCATGGCCACGTGGTCGCCGGCGGTGCGGGCGTTGAGCGCCTGGGAGACGATCAGGGCGACCTGCAGCCCCGCCACCACCGTCAGGCAGGCGGCCAGCATGGTGCGGCGTCGCTTGTCGGCCCGCTTGCGGGCGTATTCGGGATAGAGGTTGATCCTGTACATCAGACGTCCCCCCAGCGGCAGAGTCCGCAGGCCGTGGTGAACACGGCTTCGCGGTCGCAGTTGTCGTCGAAACCCTTGGCGTCGCGCCCGTGCAGGCTCAGCGGCCGGGCCAGCTGCACCTCGCGGTTCAACGCCCGGGACAGGGCCTCCTCGCGGCCCGGCACCAGGGCGCCGCCGCCCACCAGGTGGATGACCTCCACCTCGCGGCGGTAGCGCCCGCGGTAGAAGGTCAGCGTCTCCAGCGTGCGGCCGGCGAGGTCGCGGAGCCAGGCCTTCTCCTGCTCGGGATCCTGGGGCTGGTCGCCCTCCCAGATGGTCCGGCTCAGCAGGCCGCCGCCCCGGTAGGAGATCACCATGTGGGCCGCACGGCCGCCGATGTCCACCAGGGCGTGGGCGGGGTCGTTCTCGCGCAGCTCGGCGCCCACGTTCAGCGAGCGCATGAGGGCGAGGGCCTCCACGTCCACCACCTCGGGCTCGAGGCCGGCGCGGTCCAGGACCTGCACGGGGAAGTCGCGCTCCTTGCGCTCGGCCGCGGCCATGAGCACCAGGGTGCCGCCGTGCCCCTCCTCGGTCTGCTCCCGCTCCAGCACCTCGCCGTCCACCACGGGGTGGCGCGCGCCGTCCAGGTTCAGGAACTTGCGGGCCTCGAACGGCAGGGTCTGCCGGAACTCGTCGTCGGTCAGCGGCGGCATCATCACCTCGCGCACGGACGACCGCGTGGCGCCCACGCAGGTGACGATCTGCCCGAGCTGGGCGCGGCTGCGGCCCAGCCCCAGCTCGTCGAGGATCTCGTTCACGGCCTTGGCCGCGCGCTCCACGGCCTGGCCGTCGGCCTCGCCCGACCAGTCGCGGAACCCGACGTGGGTGAAGCGCTCGGCGCGCCCCAGGCCCTCGCCGCGCACGATCTTGACGCTGGTGGTGCCCAGGTCGAACCCGGTCCTCACGATGCTCTTGCCCTTCAAGGTCGCTCCTCCGATCAGCTGCCCGGCGACGGGATCTCCCGCCAGCTCGCGATGTTCAGCGTCGACGATCCGAAACCCGGCCACTGGCTCGCGAGCCAGAAGGGGGCCTTCTGCAGGAAACGGTTGTTCCAGTAGTATTCCGCGCTGCGGTTGGACCACAGGCTCCAGACGGTCCAGATGTTCAAGGCGATGGTCGCGCCCTCGTTGGTGAGGTCGCCCCAGAGCACGATCTCGCTGCCCGTGTTGTAGACCAGGGCCGGGTTGGCCGGGGTGCCGATGTAGGTGTCGTCCCCGCCGATCACGTAGTGGTTCTTGCAGACCAGGCCGATGCCGTTCTCGGGCTCCATCACCACGCCGGCCATGTAGGTCAGGCCGCCGGTCCAGTAGCTGTGGCCGAGGCGGTTCGCGTCGCCGGCGCCGGTGTAGCGCGTGTTGATCAGCGTCTGGGTGATCGGGGTCTGGTTGGGCGTGTCGCTGCCGGTCAGGTAGACGTCCACGGTCGGCCGCGCACCCGAGGGCGCGACGACCGGCGGATTGCCGAACATCACCACGACGGCGCTGTCGCCCGGAGCCTTGCGGAAGCAGCCCGTATCCTCGTCGAAGTAGCTGTTGATCCTGGACGTGCCCGTGAACGAGATGGAGAACTGCCGCAGCCAAATGCTGTAGGACACCACGTCGCTCAGGTCGGTGCCCAGGGAGGCGGTGATGTCCGCGCCGTCCCCGTCCAGGACCACGGCGCGCGGCGAGCCGCCGTCGTGGTAGCAGCGCACGTCGTAGTAGGTGGTGGCCGGGTAGCGGTCGGCCTCGGTGTAGATCATCGGCGGGGCCACGTAGGGGGTGTCCGTGAGCTCGCCGGCGCGCAGGCCGTTGGTGAAGAAGCCCGTGAAGGACGACCCGTTGCAGTGGAGCCGGTCGTAGACCCAGGCGCTGCCGAAGATCGAAGCCGAGCGTTCCACCAGCACCGCCAGGGGGTCGCCGGAGGCGGGAAGCTCCGCCACGGCGGCCACGGCTCGCGCGGCGCGGCCCACGCGGCCCACGGCGGTCATGTTCACGCCGGGGACGCCGCTGGGCAGGGTGGTGTCGGCCAGGGTGAGGGAGTAGGTGCCGTTGCCCAGGGAAACGGAGTTCCAGCCGTCGCGCCAGTCGGAGTCGTCGGACAGGCGCGCCCGCGCCCGCTCCACGGCCGCGTCGGCCAGGAAGAGCGCCTCGGTGGACTCCTGGGCGTAGGAGGAGCTCATGGATTCGGTGGACGTCATGGAGAACACGCCCATGCTGGCGACGATGGTCACCAGGACGAAGATCGTCGCGGTGATCATGGCGTAGCCGCCCTCGCGTGACGTCGCCGGCGTGGGCGGTGCGTTCCTGGTCCCGTCGTTCATGGCTTCACCTCCTCTCGCGTGCCTGGGTTCGTCCGGTCCGCCCGTGCGGTTCCGGGTCAGCGCCGGCCTCCGCCGCGGCGGCGGCGGCCGTGGCCGTCGTCGTCATCATCGTCATCATCATCGTCGTCGTCGTGGCCGTCGTGGTCGTCGTCGTCATCGTCGCCGAACCAGTCGTCGTCGTCTTCACCGCTGCTGCTGCCGGCGGCGCCGCCGCCGTCGGCGGGATCCGGCGTCGAGCCGGGGGCCGAGCCGGGTCCGAGACGCTTGGCCACGTGGCTCAGGACGCGGGCCGACGAGCCGTCGGCGTCGTTCAGCACGAACTCGATGGTCACGCTGACCGTGTCCGGATCCGTCGTGACCCAGAAGAACGTGCACTCGTCCGGCGACATGGTGACGGCGTCCCGCTGGATCCGCCGTCCCGAGGGCCCGGTCCACGAGTACGTGTCCATCACGTTCCCGTCCCGGTCCAGGGTCGTGAAGGAGGTCGCGCCGTTGACGGTGATCGCGTGGGCCTGGCGCACCGAACGCGCCATCTGGTCCAGGATGCGCGAGCCCGTCTGCTGGATCTCCGACTTGCCCTGGCTCGCGGAGAAGGACCTCTGGTTGATGGTGACGATCTTGCCCAGCGCCACGACGATGAAGAAGGCGGCCATCATGGCCACCATGAGCTCGGTGAGCGTCACGCCACGCTGGTCGGAAGGACGTCGGCTTGCCATCAGTCCAGGCTCCTTCCCAGGATCGTGGTGCAGTCCACCGAGCGGGACTGCGTGCTGCCGCTGTAGTTGGCGGTCCAGGCCACCGTGACCGTGACGGTGGTGGCCCGATCCTCCGGGGATTCGCCGGCCACCGCATGGGTGACCACGAAGTCGCGCCCTCCCACCACGTAGGTGGTGTCCGAGCCCGAGAGCCCGGGGAGATCCTCGTAGCGGTACTCGTGACGCAGGCTCTCCAGGCGGGCCTGGGCGACGGCCGTGGCGTTGCGCAGGTCCTCCTCGTGGACCAGCTGGCGCCGGCTCGAGGTGTAGACGTTGGCCAGTCCGAAGAACAGCAGCAGGACGATCACCGAGGCGACCATCACCTCGACGAGGGTGAAGCCGCCCTGGCGGGCGCCCGCACACTCGTCGTGCCTTGTCTCGCGGACCTGCATGCTCACCCCACTCGGTGGCGTCCGGGGGCGGAGCGCGGACGCTCCGCCCCTCCGGGATCAACCACCGCGACTAGAGACCGGACACCACCGGGGCGTTGCCGTTGCTGTTGATGTTCGGCACGGTGACGGCCACCGTCACGCCGGACATCTTGGTGCCGGAACGGCCCGTCGCCGTCAGCGTGAAGGCGGTGGTGGTCGCGTTCGCGCCGCCGCCCGAGCTGATGGCGTAGGTGAAGTTCGGCGACGCGGTCAGGTCCACCAGCCCGCCGGAGCCCGAGGGCCAGATCGGCGTGCCGCTGGCGTTGGAGTTCTCGACGGCCCAGGCCTTGGAGGACGTGACCAGCTCGCCGATCTTGGCGGTGGCCTCGCTCACGCGGGCGTTCTTGACGTACTTGCCGTACAGGGGCACGGCCACGGCGGCCAGCACGCCGACGATCACGACGACGACCATCAGCTCGACCATCGTGAAGCCCTTCTGGTTGCTCTTGCGGAAGCGGTTCATCTCTTCCCTCCTGCGATGAAGCAGTGTTGATCCCGGAGATTTCCGACTGAGCGGCCGCTTCTCCGGGGCGGCGGCCGCCGAACTCCTACATGTTCGCCGTGCCCTGGAGCATGGCGTCGCCCATCCCGAAGATCGGGAGGAACATGCTGATCACGATCACGCCGATCACGGCGCCCACGATCACGATCAGCACCGGTTCGATCAGGCTCGAGATCCCGTCCACCGTGGTCTCCACCTGGCGGTCGTAGTAGCCGGCCGCCCGGGTCATCATGGTGTCCAGCTCGCCCGCCTCTTCCCCCGTGTTCATCAGCTGCAGGATCATCTCGGGGAAGCGCTTGGTGGCCCGGAACGACTCGGTCACTCCGTGCCCCGCGGCGATGTGGTTCCGCGCCTGGCCCAGGGCCTTGGCGATCACCGCGTTGCCCGCGGCGCCCTGGCACAGCTCCAGGCTCTCGAGCACCGGGAGGCCGCTGCCGATCAGGATCCCGAAGGTCCTGGCGAAGCGACTCATCACCGACTTCATGAGGATCGGCCCGAAGATGGGCAGCTTGAGCTGGAAGTAGTCCCAGGCGTAGCGGCCCCGCTCGGTGCGGATGCCCAGGGTGAAGGCCACGGCCAGGGCGAGCACCACGGCGATCGCGCCCAGCGCGTTGGTGCGGATGAGGTCGGAGACGGCCAGCACGCTCTGGGTCAGCGCGGGCAGCTCCTGGCCCAGCTCCGCGTAGACCGTGGAGAACGTGGGCACGATCTTGACCAGCAGGAAGATCGTGGCCGCAGCCACGAAGATCAGGATGAAGGCCGGGTAGGACATGGCCGACTTCACCTTCTGCCGGATCTCGTCGACCTTCTCCAGGTAGACCGCCAGGTCCTCCACGATCTTGTCCAGGGCGCCGGCGCGCTCGCCCGCGCGGATCATGCTCAGGTACATCTCGTCGAAGGCCTTGGGATGGGCGGCCATGGCCTCGGAGAGGCTCTCGCCGCGCTCCAGGCGCGAGCCCACGTCCGGCACGGCCCGGGACACCACGCTGCGCGACGACTCGGCGGCCAGGCCCTTCAGGCCCTTGACCAGCGGGATGCCGGACTCGAGCACCGTGGAGAGCTGGCGGCTGAACAGGGCCATGTCGGCCGTGGAGGCCGAGCCCAGGTCCTTGGTCGCGATCTCCTTCCAGCGCTCGCCCAGGCTCTTGCGCTGGGCGGCCGCGGTGACCGTCAGCACGGCCAGGCCCTCGCCGTGGAGCCTGGTGACGACGTCGTCCACGGAGCCGCCGACCGTCTGGCCGGTGACCTCCTCGCCGGTCCGCGTCTTGGCGATGTAGGTGTAGGTCGCCATGCTCTTCGTTCCCTTCGGCTATTCGTCGCTCACGCAGACGCGCAGGACTTCCTCGACCGTGGTCTGGCCCTCGCGGACCTTCTGCAGGCCGTTGCCCTTGAGCGTCGTCATGTTCTGGGTCAGCGCCAGTTGGCGGATCTCGGTGGCGGGACGGGCCTCGGCCACCAGATGGCGGAGTTCGGGGGTCATGGACATGAGCTCCAGCACGGCCAGGCGGCCCTGGTAGCCGCGTCCCTTGCAGGCCACGCAGCCGCGGCCGCGGCGGTAGTCGTCCGGTGCCAGGTCGTTGGCGCCGATCCCGGCCGACTCCAGGGCCAGCAGGATGGCGTCGTCGGGCTCGTAGACCTCCTGGCAGTGCGAGCAGACCCGGCGGACCAGCCGCTGGGCCGCCACCAGGGTCAGGGCGCTGGCGCACATGAAGGCCTCGCTGCCCATGGAGACCAGGCGCGTGGCGGTGCTCGGGGCGTCGTTCGCGTGGATCGTGCTGAAGACCATGTGGCCGGTGAGGGCCGCGCGGACCGCGATCTCGGCGGTCTCCTGGTCGCGGATCTCGCCCACCATGATCACGTCGGGGTCCTGGCGCAGGAAGGCGCGCAGGGCGTTGGCGAACGTCAGGTTCTTGCGCACGTTCACCTGCACCTGGTTGATGCGCTTGATCTGGTACTCCACCGGATCCTCGACCGTGGTGATGTTGCGCGTGTCGTCGTTCAGCTCGGCCAGGCTGGCGTACAGGGTGGTGGTCTTGCCGCTGCCCGTGGGGCCGCTCAGCAGGATCATCCCGTACGGCTGGTGGATGGCGTGCCGGAAGGTCTGCAGGTCCGCCTCGGACAGGCCCATCTCCTTCAGGCTGAAGTTGAAGCGGTCCTTCTCCAGGAGCCGCAGCACCATCTTCTCGCCGAAGACGGTGGGCACGGACGAGACGCGCACGTCGACCTCGCGGCCGCCCTTCTTGTGCGTGAAGCGGCCGTCCTGGGCCGCGCGGCGCTCGGCGATGTCCATGTTGGACATGATCTTCAGGCGGCTGATGGTGCCGGTGTACACGGCGCGCGGCGGCGTGAGGGCGTCGTAGAGGATGCCGTCCACGCGGAAGCGGATGACCAGGCCGTCGGGCTGCGGCTCGATGTGGATGTCGGTGGCGCGCTCCTGCAGGGCCTGGCTGACGATCTGGTCCACCAGGCTGACGATGCCGGCGTCCTCGGCTCCGAGGTCGTCCGAGTCCTCGTCGATCTTCAGGGCCGGCAGCTCGCCCACCTCGTCCACCACGCGTTCGATGAGCTGGGACACGTTGCGGTCGCCCTCGGCCCAGCCGTACTTGGCGTCGCGGGTGCGGGCCAGGCCGTCGCTCACGGCCGTCATGATGACCAGCTCGCGACCGCTGCGCAGGGCGATGGTGCGCAGCTGGTCCTGGGCCTCCACGTCGGTGGGGTCGGCCATGGCCACGGTCAGCGACGAATCGCTCACGCTCACGGGGAGCACGTCGTAGCGGCGGGCGAGCTCGACGGACACGAAGGTCAGCGCCTCGGGCTGCACCTCGTGGCGCGTGGGGTCGAACTGCTCGTGCCCGAGCTGCTTGCCGAGGGCCTCGAGCACCTGGTCGTGCGTGAGCCAGCCGCGGTTGACCAGGATCTCGCCCAGCCGTTCCCGCGTCTTCTTCTGCTCCTGCAGCGCGTCCAGCAGCTGGTCCTCCGTCAGGAGGCCCTTGCTGATCAGCAGGTCGCCGAGTCCCAGGGTCTTGTAGGCCATCGTCCGTGTGCTCCGGTCTCTGGTTTCGGGTCGTGGTGCGTGGTGGCCGATCATTCCATCGGCTGAAAATCCGACTCATTGAGCCGGAATCGTTCCGGGCTCCGGTCCGCGGCCTCCCCGGCAAGGGGCGTGCCCGAACCCCGGCGGACCCGGCGACCTGGATACCTGTGTATCTCGAATGGAATCAAAAGGTTGCCGGGAGGGCGTCAGGGGCGGGCTACGGCGGCCGGCCCTGGGCCCTGGGCCATTTCCCGCGGGGGTGGCCAATCTCCGACCAGAGCCGCTCAGGTGATGGCGTACTCCGGCGCGAAGAAGACATGGGTCCCGCGTCCGGCGTCCTTGGCCCGGTAGAGGGCCTGGTCGGCGTGCTTCAGCAGCTCGGGATAGGTGCGGCCGTCGTCCGGGAAGACCGCGATGCCGATGCTGGTGGCGGTCCGGATCTCCCGGCCGTCCAGGGTGAACGGCGCGCTCAGATCGGCGACGATCTCCCGGGCCAGGGCCTCGATCTCCTCGCGGTCCAGGTCGGACCGCGTGCAGACCACGAACTCGTCGCCGCCCAGGCGGGCCACGAAATCCTTCTCGCCAACGGTGCCGGTCAGCCGCTGGGCCGTGGCCTGGAGCAGGAGGTCGCCCACGGGGTGGCCCAGGGTGTCGTTCACGTCCTTGAAGTGGTCGAGATCCAGGAGCAGGAGGGCGAAGCTGCCCTCCATGTAGCCGACGTCGACGATGCGCTCGTCCAGATCGTCGCGGAAGGCCTGGCGGTTGGGCAGCCCCGTCAGCGAATCGAAGTAGGCCAGGCGCGCCAGGCGCTGCTCGTTCTGCTTGCGTTCCAGGCTGTAGCGGATGGAGCGTTCCAGCAGGGGGACGGTCAGCTCGGAGCGGACCAGGAACTCCGCCATGCCGGCCTGCTGGGCGGCGAAGTCCGTCGCGTGGTCGTCGGCGTCGGCCACCAGCAGGAAGGGGGGGACGAAGGGGTCGTCATGGTCCACCAGCAGGGCCATCTCGATGCTGCTCCACCCGCCGATGCGTTCGGGCAGGAGCACGGCGTCGTAGATCTCCTCCCGGAGCCGGATCTGGGCCTGATCGGCCGTCCGCGCCACGTCGACCGCGAACTCGACGTTGGCGGCGGCGGCGAGCAGGGCCGCGAGGGCCTCGCTCTTGGCGGCGTCCTCTTCCACCAGCAGGATGCACAGGGCCTGCTCTGCGCGCGGGCGATCGGCGGTCATGGCTCTTCCTCTTCTCGTCGGGATGCCGGCCGGAACCCCTCGGGTCCGGCCGCAGCGCGGTCCGCGTCGGGACCGCTGTTCCGGGGTGGTCATCGGCAGGTCGGGGTTCCGTCTTGAGGGATTCCGTGCAGGAACGCTGTCCGGCGGCGGCCCGGGGCGCTATCCTGGAGGCCAAGCCAACCGGGAGCCGCCATGCCGCACGAGTCCGTCTACGACGATCCGCTGATCTACGACATCCTGATGACGCCGGGCACCGCCGGGGAAGCCGACGTGCTGGAACGCATCCACGCCCGCCACGCGGACGGCCGGACCGCGGAGCTGCCCTGGCTGGAGCCCGCCTGCGGCAGCGGCCGCCTGCTGCGGGTGCTGGCGAACCGCGGCCGGCGCCTGATCGGCTACGACGCCAGCCCGGCGATGCTCGACTACGCCCGGGGCCGCCTGCGCGGCGAGGCCGCCGCGCGGGTGCGCCTGGCCCTGGCGGACATGCGGACGGGCCCGGCCGACCTCCGTCCCGGCGCCTGCGGCTTCGCCTTCAACCCCTGGAACACCCTCCGCCACCTGCCCGACGACGAGGCGGTCCTGGCCCACCTGGAGGCCACCGCCGCCGCCCTGCATCCCGGGGGCCGCTACGTGGTGGGCATCAGCCTGACCGACCCCGGCGGCGAGCCGCCCCAGGAGGACGTCTGGAGCGCCGCCCGCGGCCGTTGCCGCGTGACCCAGGTGGTGAACTACCTGCCCCCGGACCCGGCCGACCCCGACGACCGCGTGGAGCGCGTCCTGAGCCACGTGACCGTCACGCGCCCCGGCGGCGAGACCCACCACGACGCCGTGGAGGCCCTGCGCTCCTACACCCCCGACCAGTGGGACGCCCTGCTGGAGGCCTCGCCCTGGCGGCGGGAGGCGCGGCTGGACATGTCGGGCAAGCCGCTGCCCCCGGGGCCGATCCCCTACGCCCTGGAAGTGCTGGCGCGGCGGGATTCCCCCTCGCCCCGCGGCGGCCGATGATCTAAGTTTCGGCGGGAGCTTCGGACCCGCGTTCCGGCTGGAGGAGAGGGAGACCATGGACATCGACCGCACCAAGCTGCCGCACCTCTTCCGCGCCCACCCCTGGCACGGCATCGGCATCGGCCCCGACGCCCCGGAGCTGGTCACGGCCTACATCGAGATCGTCCCCTCGGACACGGTGAAGTACGAGCTGGACAAGGCCAGCGGCATGCTCAAGGTGGACCGGCCCCAGAAGTTCTCCAACGTCTACCCCACCCTCTACGGCCTCATCCCGCAGACGTACTGCGGCGTGGAGGTGGCCGAGTACTGCATGCGCATGTCCAGCCGCACCGGGATCGTGGGCGACGGCGATCCGCTGGACATCTGCGTGCTCGCGGAGAAGGTCTTCACCCAGGGCGACATCCTGGTGCCGGCCACGCCCATCGGCGGGCTGCGCATGATCGACGGCAACGAGGCCGACGACAAGATCATCGCCGTCATGCGCGGCGACGCCATCTACGGCCACATGACCGACCTCCACGAGTGCCCGCCGGCCATGATCACGCGGCTCAAGCACTACTTCCTGACCTACAAGCAGGCCCCGGGCTCCCGCTCGCGGAACACGGAGATCACCCACGTGTACGGCCGCGAGGAGGCGCTGGAGGTCATCGAGCGCAGCCAGTCCGACTACATGGCGCTCTACGGCGACCTGGCGGCCACCCTGGCCGCCCTCGAACAGCGTTGAGCCCCGTGCGCTACCTCTCCTGGAACGTCAACGGCATCCGCGCCTGCCTGGGCAAGGGCTTCGCGGCCGCCATGCGCGCCGTGGACGCCGACGTGATCTGCCTGCAGGAGACGCGCGCCCTGCCCGAGCAGGTGGACATCGATCTGCCGGACCACCACCAGTTCTGGCACCCGGCCGAGCGGCGGGGCTACTCGGGCGTGGCGGTGCTCACGCGCCGCGAGCCGCTGGATGCGTTCACCGGCATGGGCCTGCCCGAGTTCGAGGGGGAGGGCCGCGTCCTCACCCTGGAGTTCCCGGACCACTGGCTGGTGACGGTCTACACCCCCAACGCCCAGCGGGAGCTGGCGCGGCTGCCCTTCCGCATGGCCTGGGACGAGGCGTTCCTGGCCCACGTGCGCGAGCTGGAGCGCGTCAAGCCGGTGGTCTTCTGCGGCGACCTCAACGTCGCCCCCACGCCCCTGGATCTGGCCAACCCCAAGAGCAACGAGAAGAACGCCGGCTACACGCCGCAGGAGCGGGCCGGCTTCGCCGCCTACCTCGAGGCCGGCTTCCTGGACACCTTCCGCCTCTTCGAATCCGGCGGCGGCCACTACTCCTGGTGGACCTGGCGCAACGACGCCCGCGCCCGGAACATCGGCTGGCGTCTGGATTTCTTCCTGGTCTCGGCTTCGCTGCGCGCCCGCGTGGCCGCCGCCGCCATCCGGGCCGACATCCACGGCTCCGACCATTGCCCGGTGACGCTGGACCTGACCGGCCCATAACCGACATCCATTCTCAAGTCGTCTTCTGCCCGGCCGATTCCTGCGGTGGGAAGCCGGTGGAACGACGACCACGATGGGGATGGGACATGGGAATCCGGGCTCTGGTGATCGAAGACAGCATCATCTTCCAGCGCGTCATGGACAGCACCCTGAAGGGGATGCGGGGGATCGACGGGGTGAGCGTGGCCGGCACGGGTCGGGAGGGACTCGCCGCGGTCGACGCAGGGGGCGTCGACGTCGTGTTCCTGGATCTCAATCTGCCGGACATGAACGGCCTGGCAGTTCTCGCCGAGCTCAACAGACGCCCGCGCCGGCCCGAGGTCATCGTGGTCAGCGCCGCGGGCGGCAGCACCACCGACGTGGACCTTACTGTGAAAGCCCTCCAGAGCGGGGCGCTGGAGTTCATCCGCAAGCCGAGCAGCGGCGGCTATCTGGAGTCGGTCCGCATGCTGCGCGAGGATCTCGAGCGGGCCGTCAAGCTGATGGGCACCCGGCGGGCGTTCCAGGCGGGTGTCCGTCCCGCGATCGCGACCCCGGCGGTCCGGCCGCCGCAGGCGGCGACGCGCCCCGGCGGCGATTCGTTCTGGATCACCGCCGTTGCCGTGTCCACCGGCGGACCGGAAGCCCTCGGCAAGGTCGTCCCCGATCTGCCCGCGGACTACCCGGTGCCCGTGGTGGTGGTGCAGCACATGCCGCCGGTGTTCACCCGCTCCCTGGCCGCCAGCCTGGACGCCAGATCCGCCCTGACGGTGGTGGAGGCGGCCGAGGGCATGAAGCTCCGCGCAGGCACCGTGTACATCGCGCCTGGCGGCCGCCACATGACGGTCCGGCGCGAAGGCGGCCTCGATGTGGTGCGGCTCAACGACGAGGCGCCGGAATGCAACGTGAGGCCGGCGGCCGACGTCCTGTTCCGCTCCCTGGCACGCATCGGCGACCGGGCCTCCGTCCTCGCCGTGGTCATGACCGGCATGGGGGAGGACGGCAAGGCGGGTCTCACGGAACTGAAGCGGGGCCGCTGCGTCTGCCTGAGCCAGTCCCGCGAGAGCTGCGTGGTCTACGGCATGCCGCGCTCCGTGGACGAGGCCGGCCTCGCCGACGAGAGCGTGGATCTGGGCCGCATCGCCCGCCGCCTCGCCGAGCTGCAGAAGGCGCCCCTCGCGGGCAGGCCCTAGGATCCTCCCCGGGGGTCGGGATCCGGCCGGCCCGGTCCGCGCCCCTACCTGACAGGCCGCGTTCAGGTTCCACGGAATCCATCGGGAACCATTGCCGATCCGGCGGTTTATCCGTAGATATTCAGGAGCAATTCCCTCTCCTTGTTGATCCCCGGCGAAGCCGGATGCAACAGCGTGAATCCGCTTAGAAAGGACCCACCATGAAGAAGCTCACCATCGCCATGCTGACGCTGGCTGTCGTGACCCTGTCCGCCGGCCTGGCCGCCGCCCACTGCGGCACCTGCGGCACCGACAAGGCCCACGCCAAGCAGGCCGAGGCCAAGGCCTGCGGCGACAAGACCGCCGCCGCCTGCGCCGACAAGGCCGCCGCCGCTGGCTGCGCCGACAAGGCCGCCGCCGCTGGCTGCGCCGACAAGGCCGCCGCCGCGGGTTGCGCCGACAAGGCCGCCTGCACCACCGAGGCCGCCATGAAGGCCGCCGCCGCCGCGCCCGGCAAGTGCTGCGTGACCGCCGCCGCGGCCGGCAAGGGCTGCTGCGGCCACGACGCCGCCGTGGTCAAGACCGCCGTCGCCGACCACCACCTGGCCATGAAGGTCAAGTCCTCCATGCACGAGTGCTGCGCCGCCGCCCTGACCGAGGGCAAGGGCTGCTGCGGCCAGGACGCCGAGGGCGTGAAGGCCGCCTTCACCGCCAAGTTCAACGAGGCCAAGGCCGCGACCGCCAAGTCCGCCGCGGACAAGGCCGCCTCCTAGGACCGCCCGGTCCTCGCCCCGACGCCGCGTGCCGCTCCGGCGGGACGCGGCGTTTCCGTCTCCGGGACCGGCCCGGGCGGGCTGGACACCGCCGCCGCCGCCGCGTAAGTTCGGGGCCGCCCGCGGGGAAGGTCCCCGCACGCCGCTCCACCCAGCGAGGGAACCATGGCCGACACGACCAGCAACGGACACCCGGCCGAGGCCGGGAACTTCATCGAAGCCATCATCGAGGCCGACAACGCCAGCGGCAGGTGGGGCGGCCGCGTGCACACGCGCTTCCCGCCCGAGCCCAACGGCTGGCTCCACATCGGCCACGCCAAGAGCATCGTGCTGAACTCCGGCCTCGCCAGGAAGTACGGCGGCAAGTTCAACCTGCGCTTCGACGACACCAACCCCACCACCGAGGACACCTCCTACGTGGAGGCCATCCAGGAGGACGTGCGCTGGCTGGGGGCGGACTGGGAGGACCGGCTCTTCTTCGCCTCGGACTACTTCGAGCGCATGTACGAGCTGGCCGAGCAGCTGGTGGAGCAGGGCGACGCCTACGTGGACGACCAGACCGACGAGCAGATCAAGGCCAACCGCGGCACCGTGAAGCAGGCCGGCGCGGACTCGCCCTTCCGCGACCGCGCGCCCGCGGAGAACCTGGACCTGCTGCGCCGCATGCGCGCCGGCGAGTTCCCCGACGGCGCCAAGGTGCTGCGCGCCAAGATCGACATGGCGTCGTCCAACATGCTGCTGCGCGACCCGCTGATCTACCGCATCCGCCATGCGCACCACCATCGCACCGGCGACGCCTGGTGCATCTACCCCATGTACGACTGGGCCCACGGCCTGGAGGACAGCTTCGAGGGCATCACCCACTCCATCTGCACCCTGGAGTTCGAGGTGCACCGCCCCCTCTACGACTGGTTCCTGGAGAAGCTGGGCGCGTACCACCCCCGGCAGATCGAGTTCGCGCGGCTGGAGCTCACCCACACCCTGATGAGCAAGCGCAAGCTGCTGAAGCTGGTGAACGAGGGCGTGGTGTCGGGCTGGGACGATCCCCGCATGCCCACCCTGCGCGGCCTGCGCCGCCGCGGCTACACCGCCTCGGCCATCCGCGCCTTCAGCGAGCGCGTGGGCGTGGCCAAGCGCAACAGCGTGGTGGACGTGCAGCTCCTGGAGCATTGCCTGCGCGAGGAGATGAACCTGACGGCGCGGCGCGTGATGGGCGTGCTGGATCCGCTGAAGGTGGTCATCACCAACTATCCCGAGGGCCGCGTGGAGGACATCGAGTGCCTGAACAACCCGGAGAACGAGGCCGACGGCATCCGCCTGGTGCCCTTCAGCCGCGAGCTCTGGATCGAGCGCGACGACTTCATGGAGGACCCCCCGCGCAAGTTCTTCCGCCTGGGCCCCGGCCGCGAGGTGCGCCTGAAGCACGCCTACTACATCACCTGCGACGAGGCGGTGAAGGACGCCGACGGCACCATCGTCGAGCTGCGCTGCACCTACGACCCCGAGTCCCGCGGCGGCTCCACCCCCGACGGCCGCAAGGTGCGCGGCACCCTGCACTGGGTGAGCGCGGCCCACGCCGCGGAGGCGGAGGTGCGCGTGTACGACCACCTCTTCAAGGACCCGGACCCGGGCGCCGCCGAGGACCTGCACGAGGCCCTCAACCCGGACTCGCTCACCGTCCTGCAGGGCTGCAAGCTGGAGCCCTCGCTGGCCCAGGCCGGCCCCGGCGACCGCTTCCAGTTCCTGCGCCACGGCTACTTCTGCGCCGACCGGGTGGATTCCACCCCGGAGCGGCCGGTGTTCAACCGGACGGTGTCCTTGAAGGACAGCTGGGCGAAGATGGCGGACAAGGGCTGAGCGGATCTCCAAGCCGTAACCGACCGCGCGGGGGGCCTTTCCGGGGCCCCCCGCGCTTCGTTTCCACGCCCGACCCCATGGCATACCCCTTGCAAAATCGACCACCGACCGCCCCCGGGGACCGTCCCGGGGATGGAAACGGCTGATTTCCGACCAGGTGGTGCCCGCCCTCATGGCGACCGTCCGTACCAAGAAGATGGGTCAGATCCTCGTCGAGGCCGGCGTGGTCTCGGCCGAGAAGCTGGAGATGGCCCTCCGCGAGCAGCGGCAGACCGGCGAGAAGCTGGGCACCGCCCTGCAGCGGCTGGGCATCTGCAGCGAGAAGGCCATCGCCCAGGTCCTGGCCGAGCAGGCGGGCGTGGAGTGCGTGGATCTGCGCGACTTCGACCCGGTGCAGGAGGCCCTGGAGAAGGTGCCCCGCGACTTCTGCGAGCGGAAGGTGGTGCTGCCCGTCGCCGTGACCAAGAGCTCGCTCAAGGTGGTCATGGCCAACCCCCTGGACCTTGAGCTCATCGACGACCTGGGACGCATGACCGGCCTCTACATCGAGGTGGTCCACGCGCCGGTCAGCGAGATCCGCGACACGCTGCTGTCCTGGTTCGGCATGCACGAGGGCGACGACGCCGACGACAACGCGCTGATCGCCGAGGCCCGCGCCGCCCTGGCCGGCGGCGCCAAGCTGGACCAGAGCAACTCGCCCTTCGTGCGGCTGGTGGACCAGATCCTGTTGAAGGGCGTGGTGGAAGGCGCCACCGACATCCACATCGAGCCCGAGGAGAAGGTGCTGCGCGTGCGCTACCGCGTGGACGGCAGCCTGATCCAGGGCGACACCCTGCCGGGCGAGCTGCTGCCCATCGTGGTCACGCGCATGAAGATCCTGGCGGAGATGAACATCTCCGAGAACCGCGTGCCCCAGGACGGCAAGATCGTGTTCGACGCGGGGCGCAAGCAGGTGGATCTGCGCGTCTCCACCATCCCCACGGTGCACGGCGAGGGCATCGTCTGCCGCATCCTGGACAAGGAGACCCTGCTGCTGGGCCTGCCCAAGCTGGGCATGCCCGCGGCCATGGAGAAGTCGTTCGTGCGCGACATCGAACGGCCCCACGGCATCATCCTGGTCACCGGCCCCACCGGCAGCGGCAAGACCACCACCCTGTACGCCACCCTGCAGCATCTGAACCGGCCCGACACCAAGATCATCACCCTGGAGGATCCGGTGGAGTACGAGCTCCCGGTGATCAACCAGAGCCAGATCGACGTGCCCAAGGGCTACACCTTCGCCAAGGGCCTGCGCGCCATCCTGCGCCAGGATCCCGACGTGATCCTGGTGGGCGAGATCCGCGACCAGGAGACCGCCCAGCTCGCCATCCGCGCCGCGCTCACCGGCCACCTGGTCTTCAGCACCCTGCACACCAACAGCGCCGCGGGCGTGGTGCCGCGCCTGGTGGACATGGGGATCGAGCCGCTGCTGCTGTCCACCTCGCTGGTGGCGGTGGTGGCGCAGCGCCTTGTGCGCCGCGTGTGCAGCGCCTGCGCGGTGGAGGACCAGCTCACGGCCGAGCAGCGCGACTTCCTGGAGATCACCGAGGAGCAGGCGGCGGGGGCGAAGATCCGGCGCGGCGAAGGCTGTCCGCTCTGCCGCATCACCGGCTACCGCGGCCGCGACGCCGTGTTCGAGTACCTGCGCATCAGCGACACGGTGCGCGAGATGGTGGCCGCCTCGCGCGGCGCCGAGGAGATCGCGCGCGCGGCGCGGGCCGACGGCCAGCGCAACCTGCGCGACGACGCCGTGGCCAAGATGCTGGCCGGCAAGACCACCGTGGACGAGGTGATGGGGGTGACCGCGTGAAGGAGTTCACCTACACCGCCCTGGGCCTGGACGGCGCCGTGGTCACCGGCTCCCGCTTCGCCGCCGGCCGCGCCGAGCTGGCGCGCGAGCTGGAGGGCCAGAAGCTGGTCCTGCTCAAGAGCCGCCCGGTCCTGGGGCTGCGCAACCTGGCGCCCAGCCTGGCGGGGCGCGTGGGCCCGCGCGAGCTCATCGAGCTCACCCAGCACCTGGCCACCTCGCTGGGCGCCGGCATCCTGCTGATCACCGCCCTGGAGGACTTCGAGAGCCAGAGCAAGGGCCTGCTGCACGACGTGGTGGCCGACGTGCGCAGCAACGTGGCCGGCGGCACCGCCTTCGACGAGGCCCTGGGCCGCCATCCCGACATCTTCGACCCCGTGTACCTGGCCCTGACCGAGGTGGGCCGCCGCGCCGGCGACATGGACGCCGTCTTCAAGGACCTGGTGGCCTACCTGGAGTGGCGCGAGGAGCTGCAGGGGCAGATGAAGCAGGCCATGGTCTACCCGTCGCTGCTGTTCACGGCCATCGTGGGGCTGTTCCTGCTGATGATGTTCTTCGTGGTGCCGCGCTTCAGCGACACCTTCGCGGGCGCCGGCTTCGAGCTGCCCGCCCTGACCCGGGGCATGATGTCCCTGGGCGCCTTCATGATCCGCTGGTGGTGGCTGGTGTTCGGCGGCATCGCCGCCGTGGTGATCGGCGCGCGCGCGGTGGTGCGCACCGAGTCCGGCCGCCGCCGCCGCGACGCCCTGATGCTCAGGCTGCCCGTGGTGGGCACCTTCGTGCGCAAGGTGGCCCTGGCCCGCTTCGCGCGCACCTTCTCCCTGATCTTCGCCTCCGGCCTGGACCTCATCCAGCTCCTCAAGCTGGTGGAGGGCGTGGTGGACAACGCCGTGCTCGCCGCCGAGCTGCGCATGGTCCGGATGCGGGTGATCACCGGCGAGTCGTTGCGCGCGGCCTTCGCCGACACCAAGGAGTTCCCGCCCCTGGTCCAGCGCCTGGTGGCGGTGGGCGAGGCCACGGGCTCCCTGGACCAGTCGCTGCTCCACGCCGCCCAGACCTACGACAAGGAGATCCCCCGCGATCTGAAGAAGGCCCTGGCGGTCTTCGATGCCCTGATCATCGCGGTGCTGGGCCTGCTGGTCTGCGTGGCGGCCCTGTCCTTGCTCATGCCCATCATGCAGGTGGGAGGGAACATCCGATGAAGGTCCGCAAGCCGAGGGACCAGCGGGGATTCACCCTGATCGAGGTGGTGGTGGCGGTGGCCGTGGTGGCCATCCTCGCCGGCACCATCGTGCCGCTGGCCTTCAAGCAGATGCTGCGCGCCCGCGAGGACGCCACGCGCAACGAGCTGGCGGCCATCAACGCCGCCCTGGTGGAGTTCTACGAGGACACCGGCCGCCTGCCCACCGAGGCCGAGGGCCTGGCGGCCCTGGTCAACGATCCCGGCGCCGCCGGCTGGCAGGGGCCCTACGTGGGCGGCAACGGCGGTTCGCCCGTGGACGAGGTGAGCACCGACGAGTTCGGCAACGCCTACGTGTACGACTTCAACCCCTCGCTCACCCCCGCCGCCGCGGCCGACGCCGTGGTGGTGAGCGCCGGCGCCGACGCCGTGGTGGGCTCCGGCAGCCTGGGCAGCCTGTGGAACACGGCCGCCGCGGTGGACGACCTGCTCACCGTGGTCTCGGCCGCTCCCGTGCTGCGCGCCAAGACCGACGACGCGGCCGCGGAGATGGAGGCCATCGCCCAGGCGGCGCGCCTCTACTTCGAGCAGAACGCGGCCTTCCCCCTGACCGCCGCCCAGCTCAGCGGCAGCTACCTGGACCCGGGCATCGCGGGCGACGCCTTCGCCGACCCCTGGAACAGCGCCTACGCCCTGGTGGTGAGCGCCCCCGCGGGCGCCGCGCCGTGGCTGGCCGTGCGCAGCTGGGGCCCAGACCGCCAGGACGACGGCGGCGGCGACGACGACCTCCAGCTCGTGGTCAGCGGCGAGCCGCCCGGCCGCAACAGCACCAACCGCAAGCTGGCCATCGTGCAGTCGGCCCTGAACGCCAACCCCTCGCTGGCCCTGACCGGCAACTGGCTCAACGACCGCGCGTCGCTGGGGCTGGACGCCGCCTTCGACAGCGACGGCTGGGGTCGCGTCTTCGCCCTCAACGTGAGCTCGCGCACCGTCTTCTCGGCGGGGCCCGACGGCAGCGCCGGCTCCACCGCCGACAACATCCCCGGAGGAGTGGGTCCATGAGGCCGTCCACCACGTACGGAATGCGGATCTGCGACCTGGGCCTGTGCTGGCTGGCCCTGGAGCGCCGCGACAGGCTGGCCTGGCGCCTCACCGAGCGCGACCGCGTGCCGGTGGAGGTGCTGGAGTCCAAGCGCCTGATCCGCGGCCTCTCCAAGACCCTGCGCAAGGGCGCCGGCGTGCTGCCCGGCAGCGCGGTGAAGACCGCCGTGGTGCGCCTGCCCAGGCTGCGCGGCAAGGAGCTGCGCGCGGCGGCGCTGGGCTGGGTGGCCCGCGAGGAGAAGCTGCCGGCCGAGCGCCTGGCCGTGACCTGGCGCGTTCTGGACGACGCCGAAGCCGGCGCCGAGACCCTCAACGTATTCCTGGCCTACGCCCTCCGCGACGTGGTGGACGCCGCCATGGCGCAGTTCGGGCGGGTGGAGCTCGAGCCGGAGCTGCTGCTGCCCGACTTCATGATCCTGGACCAGTGCCTGCGCACCCTGCGCCCCGAGCTGAACGAGCTCTCGGCCTGGGCCCTGGTGCACCTGGACCAGCGCGACAGCTTCATCGGCATCACCATGAACGGCAGCCCGCTGCTGCACCGCGCCCTGCCCAAGGACCTGTCCGACGGCGCCGAGCCGGAGGCCTACGTGGGCCGCCTGGCCACGGAGATCCACCGCTCCCTGTCCTTCGCGCGGCAGACGGAGCAGAGCCCCAACATCGGCGGCATCTTCGTCAGCGGCGATCCGGCGCTCACGGACCTGCTGGCGGCCGAGCTGCGCGACTCTCAGCCGGTGCCGGTCACGCCCTGGAGCCTGGACGCGTGGGTGGACACGGGCGGGGAGGTGCTGCCGCCGCGGGCCACCGTGCCCATGGCCGCCGCCATCCTCACGTCGCTCAAGGAGCGGCCCTACAACCTGCTGCCCGAGCGCAGCGCCTTCTACGTGCCGCCCGCGCGCCGCATGCGCCTGGCCGTGGGCGCCACGGCCGCCGTGGCCGCGGCGCTGCCCCTGCTCACCGCCGGAGCCCTGCTGCAGGAGACGATGAGCGAGCGTCGCGTGGAGTCGGCCCGGCGGCAGCTCGAGATGTGCCGGCCGGCCATCGACGCGGCCATGGACGCCGACCGCCGCTACCGGCTCTCGCTGGCGCGCGAGGACGTCATCGCCACCCACGGCCGCCACGCCGGCCTGGAGCAGGTGCTCCTGGACGTGGCCCGCCGCACGCCGCCGCAGATCTCCTTCGAGAGCCTGGAGCTGGTGCCGCGCGGCGACGGCCTGGTGCTGCAGCTCGTGGGCGAGAGCGCCGACGACCGCCACGCCGTGGCGCAGCAGGCCTTCCTGGACTTCGTGGCGGCCCTGGACGCGTGCGAGCGGCTGGACCGCACGCCGCTGCCGGGGCGTCTGGTCATCGACGAGGTGGACGCCGAGCACGGCGTGCGCAAGCGGGTGGACTTCAGCCTGGAGTACCGCGTGATCGAGCAGCGGAGGAACGACGGATGAACGCCAAGGAAGGCAAGACCGCGGGCGGACGCTTCCGCTCCCCGCTCTGGCGCTGGGGCGCCGCCGTGCTGCTGGGCGCGGGCCTGCTCGTGGCGGTGGGCCTGCCCGCGCGCCGCGATGCGTCCCGCAACGACCACCTGGCCGCCGACATGCAGGCCGGCTACCAGGGCATGGAGCGCTGGGAGGTGGACGGCGCGGAGATCGAGCAGGCCGTGGCCGCCCACGGCGAGGACGTGGCCCGCCGCTGGAGCCGCCTCTTCCCCGCGGACAAGGGCAAGGACGTGCTCTTCCTGGAGCTGGCGCGCATCGCCGACGCGAGCGGCGTGAGCGACTTCTTCCTGGCGGAGGACGCGGCGGAGATGGGCGCGGGCGAGCCGGTCCGGAACGACGCCCCCATGGACGACGGCCCGCCCACCGACGGCATGGAGATGCAGGACGCCGCGCCCAGCGTGACGGTGGAGGGCTTCCGGGTGCGGTCCCGCTTCCAGGGCGACCTGGCGGCCACGGCCCGCTTCCTGGCTGGCTTGGAGAACGTGGAGCGCGCGCTCACGGTGCGCGAGATCAGGATCCGGGAAGGTGGGCAGAGGCTCATCGTGGAGATGGAGATGGAGTTCTATGTCAGCCAAGAAGCTTGATCTCACCCATCCGCTGGTCATGGGCGCCGTGGTGGCGGGCCTGGCGGTGGTGATCGTGGTGAACGTGCGCACCTTCGGCGGCCGCAAGCCGCTGCGGGCCGCGCGGGCGCCCTCCGGCCCCGTCATCTCGACGGAGGGCCGCGACGCCCTGGCCTTCCTGGCCGAGGCGGTGCAGTCCGGCACCCTGACCTACGCCGTGACCGACGACCGCCCGTCACGCTTCGCCTGGCCCGAGGACGTGCGCGATCCCTTCGCCACGGCCAAGGCCGGCGCCGGCGCCTCGCCGTCCGCCATGCCGGCCGCGGAGCCCCGTCCCGAGGGCGGCCTGCGCTGCGACGCGGTGCTGCTGCGGGGGCTCTACCCGGTGGCCCTCATCGGCGGCCGGCCCTGCCGCGTGGGGGACAGCGTGGACGGCGCCATGGTGCGCATCATCGACGCCGGGGGCGTGGAACTGGAACGAGACGGCAAGCGGCTGCGCCTGGCCGTGCGCGAGGACGCCGACGTCGCGTCGGCCGAATGGATCACCATGGGCGGCGCCCCCAAGGCCGCCACGCAGTCCGAGACCGAAGACGGAGGAACCCGATGACCACGCTCCGCATCGCGCAGACCTGGGCGGCCCTGGCCGTGATCCTGATCCTGGCGACGGCCCCCGCCGCGGCCCTGCCCACCGTGGACGCCGTGGCCGCCTCGGACGGCGGCGACGACACGGTGAGCATCCTCACCAACGGCCCCGTGGACGTGCGCAGCCTGCTGCAGTCGCTGGCCGACAAGGCGGGCCTGGGCCTGCGCATGGGCCCCGAGGTGCAGGGCGAGGTGGACATCCATCTGGAGAACGTGTCGCTGGATTACGCGCTGCGCGAGGTCACGGGCCCCCTGGGCCTGGCCTGCGAGCGCCAGGGCCGCGTGCTGGCCGTGGGCCGCGGCGGCATGACCACGCGCTGGTTCTCCCTGAACTACCCGGTCACGGAGCGCGAGGGCCGCGGCGAGCTGCAGGTCAGCGGCGGCGGCAACTCGGCGTCCAGCAGCAGCTCGGGCGGCTCCTCCGGCGGCGAGAACGAGAACAAGAGCCAGATCTCCAGCACCCTGATCATGAGCATCTGGCCCGAGGTGATGCAGGCCCTGACCACGCTCGTCTTCCGCGAGGCGACGGACCAGCAGACCCTGAGCCAGAACGCCCGCGCCGTGAACCTGGCCGACGGCAGCGGCCGCGTGCTGGTGGCCAACCCCATGGCCTCGCTGATCCAGGTCACCGCCGAGCGCGAGCGCGTGGACGCCGTTGCCAGCTTCGTGGACCGGCTCAACGAGTCGCTCCAGCGGCAGGTGGCGGTGCAGGTGCGGATCCTGGAGGTGTCCCTGGACGAGCAGCGCCAGACGGGCATCAACTGGAGCATCCTCGCGTCCGACGACGTGGAGCCTTCGCTGCACAGCGTGGACCGCGAGACCCACGTGGGCAGCGAGTACTTCCAGTTCATCGTGGACAACGCCGACATCACGGGCGTGCTCGAGGCCATCGAGACCAACGGCGACATGCGCACCGTGGCCACGCCCCGCGTGACCACCCTGAACAACCAGAAGGCCGTGGTGCGCATCGTCACCGAGGACGTGTTCTACCTGGCCGAGGTGGAGCCCGGCATCGTGACCAACGGCGTGGCCACCGAGCCGGTGATCAACTACACGCCCCAGACCATCCCCGTGGGCGTGGTGCTGGACGTGACCCCGCAGGTGGGCGCCGACGGCGTGATCACCATGAACGTGCATCCCACCATCAGCGACGTGGTGGGCATCGCCGAGAGCCCCAACCGCGACACGGCCCCCATCCTCTCGGTGCGCGAGCTGGACACGGTGGGCAAGGTGCGCGACGGCGAGACCCTGGTCCTGGCCGGCCTCATCAGCGAGCGCACCCGCGCGGAGCGCAGCGGCATCCCCGTGCTGAAGGACCTGCCCCTGCTGGGCTACGTGTTCGGCAAGACGTCCCACGAACGCTACAACATCGAGCTGGTGATCATGCTCACCCCCGTGGTGCTGCAGGTGGGCGGGGCCTCGCCCTGGCCGGACCTGGACGGGGTGCTGGAGCTGAGCGACGCAGTTTCCCGCTGACGGTCGGCCCGTCGAACGACCGGACAGCAAGAACCCCCGCCTGCTTCGGCAGGTGGGGGTTTCTCGTTGGTTGTGCCCCTGAAATTGTGCCCGGCCTGTTCCTCGCAACAGACCGGGCATGAACACACGACGACCCGGCTGGCAACCGCCCCACTGCCCCAACCCCAACTGCAATCACCACCACGGCTTGGCCGAAGGTTGGCGCTACAAGCGCCGCGGCTTCTTCCTGCGCCGCATCCGCCCCTACCGTATCCAGCGGTTCACATGCCTCACCTGCGGCCGCAACTTCAGTAGCCAAACGTTCTCCACCACCTACTGGCAGAAGCGGCCGGAGCTCGATCCGAAGATCCTGCTCAACACCGTCGGTTGCATGGCCAATCGGCAGGGAGCCAGGGCCCTGCTGGCGGCGCCGTCGACCATCGACCGGCACATCGCCAGGCTCGGCCGGCACTGCATGCTGTTGCATATGAAGCTGTTGGAGGGGATGCCGTCGCCGGCGGAGATCGTCTTCGACGGGTTCGAGTCGTTCGAGTTGAGTCAGTACTACCCGTTCCACCACAACATCGCCGTGGAGCCGGACAACGGATTCTTCCTCTACCACACCGATAGTCCCCTGCGCCGGAAGGGGCGGATGACAGAAGTCCAGAAGAAGCGTCGTGAAGAGCTCGAGACCGAGCTTGGTCGACCGGATCCGAAGGCGGTTCAGAACGGGATCCGCGACCTCCTCGAGTTCGTGACCCGGGGCCGGACCGTCATCACCGGCCGCAGTGACGAGCATCCCGCGTACAAGCGTGCGATCGCTGAGATCCGGTGCCGTGTTCGGCACCACGTGACATCGAGCAAGGATCACCGCGACAAGCACAACCCGTTGTGGGAAGTCAACCTGGCCGACCTGATGATCCGCCACAGCACCGCCGCCCACAAACGAGAGACGATCGCCTGGGTAAAGCGAAGACAGAGCTCGGCGGAGCGGTTGTCGATCTTCATGGTGTGGCGGAATCTGATGAAGAGGCGATGGGAGAAGGGGCCGGCGGTGTCGTCGGGGATGCTGAAGGGGGTGACGGATCGGCTATGGAAGGTGAGTGATATCTTGGGAGAGCGGATCTTCAGGACACGGGTCGAGCTGCCGGAGGTATGGGCTCGTTACTACGAGCGATCCGTTTCGACGGTCGGGCTTGGTAGCAATCGTCGTCACACCCTGAAGTACGCCTATTGAAGAAGGCGCCCACCCGGAGGTGGACGCCTTTGAAGACCTCAGGAACATTTTCGATGGCACAACTTACCGCTAGTCGCGCCGCACCCAGATCCGCAGCGAGTCGTCGCGCGCGTACCGCGCCTCCAGCCGGGCCAGCCCCGCCGGCGTCAGCACCTCGTGCCCCGTGCGCGGCGGCTCCAGCAGCACGTCCACATGGGCCGCGATCCAGCGGTCCAGGGTGTCGGCGCGGGCCGCGGCGTAGGCGGCGTTGTTCACGCGCCCGTCCAGGTTCGTCACCGTGATGGGGCCCTGGAACGGCGCCAGGTAGCCCAGCACACCGGCGTTGAAGGCGCCCGCGGTCACGCCGTCGGGGCGGCGCCGGGCCAGCTCCTGGAAGCGCGTGATCCGATCCGCGGGACCGCCGGCGGGGCCGTGCCCCTCCAGCCGGGCCAGGCCGGTGCAGGCCACCGTCGCCAGGATCAGCACGCCGCCCGCCAGTCCAGTCGCCGTCCGACGCCCCACGCCGTCCAGCAGCGCGCCCACGGCCAGCGCGTGCAGGGCCAGCACCGGCAGTCCGTACCAGTTGATGTACGTCCCCCAGGCCCAGCACAGCAGGATCACGTGGACCGCGGCGTAGGTCCCGGCCACGGCCAGCAGGCGCCGGTGCCGCCGCAGCAGGGCGGGCCGCAGCGCCGCGGGCACGGCGAGCGCCAGCACCATCGCCGCGGTCACCGCCAGCGCCCAGCGCGCGGCGCGGAACTCCTCGCCGGCCGCGAAGCGCGCGGCGTGGAGCAGGGGCGCCAGGGTCCGGTCGGCCAGGCCGCGCAGGACCGCCCGCGGGCCGTCTCCGAGCGGGTCCAGGGTTCCGTAGATGGGGAAGTGGCGCTTCACCAGGCCGGACACCTGCACCACGGACCCGAACTCCAGCCGGCACCAGAGCAGCCAGGGCGCCAGGACCAGCATCGCCGCGCCGGCCGCCAGCCCCAGGTGGATCGCCCGCCGCCGGCTCAGGCCGCCGTCGGCGAAGGTCCAGGTCAGCGCGGCCAGGCCCAGGGCCGCCACGGCGTCGGTCCGCGCCAGGCCGGCCAGGCCCAGCAGCAGCCCCAGTCCCAGGGCGCCGCGGCGCGAGTCCAGGGCGCCGGCCAGCAGGCGTTCCGTCACCGCCAGCACCAGGCATGCCGCCAGCGACGCCTCCAGGCCCCGCAGCCCCACCAGCACCGTCACCGGCGAGAGGAACCACAGCGCCGCCGCCGCCGTCCGGCCCCGCGCCGACACGCCCGCGCGCGCCAGGATCCGCAGCAGCAGCAGCCCCGTGGCCACGTCCAGCAGGCCGCTCAGCCCCAGGGCCAGCCGCACCGGCGTCCACGGCGAAGCCGCGGGCACGGCGAAGACAGGCACGAGCAGGGCCAGCCAGAGCGGGTGGAAGCCGTTGGTGGGCGCCAGGCCGTCGAAGGTGGGGCCGAGCCCCGCGGCCAGGTTCGCGGCGATGCGGAAGTAGTAGTAGGCGTCGTCGGCGATGATCACGCCCTCGGGCAGGCCGCTCCAGGCCAGCCCCAGGCGCAGGGCGGCGCCGGCCAGGACGATGGCCGCCAGCAGGGTGGGGAAACGTCGCGCCGGACTCTTCATTGCGGGGGAGTATGGCATGGCGGTCGGCCCGCGACAAGCGGACCGGAGACGCTTGGTGATCGGGCCGGAGAAGCTCGGCGATCGGGCCGGAGAAGCTTGGCGATCGGGCCGCCGGGGCCTAAACTGGCGGGACCGACGCGCCGCCCGGACCGCAACCCAGGGAGCCGCCCCATGCACCGTCCCGACCACCTCCGCCGGATGCCACGCCCATGACCTGGGCCGATGCGGTGGGCCTCATCGGTGTGGCCGGCATCCTCGCGGCCTACGCCCTGCTGCAGGCGGACCGCCTGCGCGCCGCCGATCCGCGCTACTCCCTGCTCAACGCCGCGGGCGCCGCCGGCGTGCTGGTCTCCCTGATCGCCGACTTCAACCTGTCCGCCTTCCTGGTGGAGTTCTTCTGGCTCCTGATCTCCCTGGCGGGCCTGGTGAAGGCGGCACGCAACTCCGGCGCGGCGGAACCGTAGGCAGGCCCGCGTTTTCCCTCTACCTTGTCCGGAACCCGAAAACCGATCGAAATCCTGAAGGGAACCCCGAAGCCATGCCCACCACGCCTCGACGCCGCGCCGCCGCGACGCTCCTGTCCGCTCTGCTGCTGCTGTCCGCCCTGGCCCTGAGCGGGTGCGGGGGCGACGAGGCCGCCCCCGCGGCCCAGGCCCAGCCGGGCGGCCGGCCCGGCGGCGGTCCCGGCCAGGGAGGCGGCGGCCGACCGGTGCCCGTGGCCGTGGCCGCGGCCGCCACCGGCACCATCGCCGCCTACTACGACGCCACCGCCACCCTGGAGGCCGAGAAGCAGGCCGAGGTGCTGGCCCGCGTGGACGGCGTGGTCCAGGAGCTGGCCGTGGAGGAGGGCGACCACGTGCGCACGGGCGACCTGCTCCTGCGCATCGCCAACGACGAGTACCGCTACCGCGTGGAGCAGGCCGCGGCGGCGTCGGCCAACCAGCGGGCCCGCTTCGAGCGCTTCGAGGCCATGGTGGCGGAGGCCCTGGTGTCGGACGAGGAGTTCCAGACCGCCAAGAGCGAGCTGGCGAGCGCCGAGGCCGAGGAGGGCCTGGCGCGCCTGACCCTGTCCTACACGCGCGTCGAGGCGCCCTTCGCCGGCCGCGTCACCTCGCGCCTGGTGGACGTGGGACAGAACGTGTCCGGCGGCACGCCCCTGTTCGTCCTGGCCGACTTCGACCCCCTGCTGGCCCGCGTCCACGTGCCCGGCCGCGAGTTCCGCGACCTCCAGCGCGACGAGCCCGTGCGCCTCACCCTGGACAGCACCGGCGAGCGCCTGGAGGGCCGCATCAAGCTGGTCAGCCCGGTCATCGATCCGGCCAGCGGCACTATCAAGCTCACCATCGAGATCCCGGATCATCCCGACGACGTGCGCCCCGGCGACTTCGCCCAGGTCCGCATCGTCACCGAGCGCCGCGACGGCGCGCTGCTCGTGCCCCGCGGCGCCGTGCTCACCGACAAGGGCGAGCAGGTGGTCTTCGTGCCGGTTCCGGGCGAGGGCGGCGTGACCGCCGAGCGCCGCGTGGTGGAGACCGGCTTCACCGACGAGGACCACGCCCAGATCCTGTCCGGCCTGAGCGACGGCGAGCAGGTGGTGGTCAAGGGCCAGCGCTCCCTGAAGCACGGGTCGCCCCTGAAGATCCTCGAGGACGCCGCCGGGGCGGCGGAGTGATGCGGGCTCTGGTCGACCTGGCGGTGCGCCGCCGCGTCAGCGTGGTCATGGCCTGCCTGGCCGTGGCGGCCTTCGGCGTGGTGGCCTACCAGCGCCTTCCCCTGGAGCTCTTTCCGGACATCACCTATCCCTCGCTCACCGTGCAGACCGAGTTCCCCGACACCGCGCCCCAGGAGGTGGAGAACCTGCTGACGCGCCCGGTGGAGGAGGCCGTGGGCGTGCTGCGCGGCCTGCAGACCATCCACTCCGTGTCGCGCGCGGGCATGAGCGAGGTCACCCTGGAGTTCGCCTGGGGCACGGACATGGACCTGCTGTCCATGGAGGTGCGCGAGAAGCTGGACCGCCTGGTGCTGCCGGAGGAGGCCCAGGATCCCGTGGTCCTGCGCTTCGACCCCAGCCTGGATCCCATCGTGCGCCTGGCCCTCTCCGGCGAGCAGGATCTGACCTTCCTGCGCCGCCTGGCCGACAAGCAGATCAAGCAGGACTTCGAGACCCTCAAGGGCGTGGCCTCGGCCCAGATCAAGGGCGGCCTGGAGGAGGAGATCCACGTGGACGTGGACCAGGACCGCCTGGCGGCCCTGGGGCTCACCCTGGACCAGGTGCGCCAGGTGGTGGGCGTGGGCAACGTGAACCTGCCGGGCGGCGCCCTGCGCGGGCGCGAGAGCCAGTTCCTGATCCGCACCGTGAACGAGTTCGACGACGTGGCCGAGATCGCCGACCTGATACTCCGCCGCGACGCCGGCGGCGTGGTGCGCGTGTCCGACGTGGCGGAGGTGCGCCGCGGCAGCAAGGAGCGCGAGGAGATCACCCGCGTCAACGGCCGGGAGTCCGTGGAGATCGCCCTCTACAAGGAGGGCGACGCCAACACCGTGACCGTGGCCAAGCTCCTGCGCGGCCGCATCGCCGAGTGGCAGGGCGGCAAGCTGCCCGCGGGCACGGAGCTCACGGTGCTCTTCGACCAGTCGGGCTTCATCCGCCAGGCCGTGGACGAGGTGCGCAACGCCGCGCTCATCGGCGGCCTCATGGCCGTGGCCGTGCTGTTCCTCTTCCTGCGCAACGTGCGCAGCACGGTGATCATCGCCACCAGCATCCCCATCTCCATCGTGGCGGCCTTCGTGGCCATGTACCGCGCCGACGTGTCGCTGAACATCATGTCGCTGGGCGGCCTGACCCTGGGCATCGGCATGCTGGTGGACAGCTCCATCGTGGTGCTGGAGTCCATCGACCGCCGCCGGCGCCGGGGCGCGTCGCTCTACCGCGCCGCGGTGGACGGCACCAGCGAGGTGGGCGCCGCCGTGGCCGCGTCCACGCTGACCACCGTGGCGGTGTTCCTGCCCATCGTCTTCGTGGAGGGCGTGGCGGGGCAGCTCTTCCGCGACCAGGCCCTGACGGTGACCTTCAGCCTTCTGGCCTCGCTGGTGGTGGCCGTCACGCTCATCCCCATGCTCAGCGCCGCGGGGGCGCCCCTGACCGGCCGTCATGAGAAGCCCCTGCCCATGGCCGACGACGGCGCCCACGAGATCGCGGACCTGGGCTGGGTCACGCGGGCCTACGACCGACTGCTGGGCGGCGCCCTGCGGCGCCCGTGGCTGGCGCTGGTCCTGGGCTTCGGGACCTTCGGCCTGGCCCTGCTCGGGGTCCGGGGGCTGGGCACCGAGCTCATCCCGTCCATGACCCAGGGCGAGTTCTTCTACGAGGTCACCCTGCCCGAGGGCGCCTCGCTGGCGGCCACGGACCGCACCGTGGCGGTCATGGAGCAGGCCGCCGCGGCGGATCCGGCCGTGGACCGAACCTATGCCACCATCGGCAGCCGCCAGGTCACCGGCGGCCTCGCGCTGAACTCCGAAGGCGAGAACCTGGGGCAGATGAACGTGGTGCTGAAGGACCGCGGCGACGAGGTCCTGGAGGAGGCCGTGGCCGAGCGCCTGCGCGCCCGCTTCGTGGAGCTGCCGGACCTGGAGGTGCGCGTGGGCCGCCCCAGCTACTTCAGCCTCAAGACGCCGGTGGAGGTGGTGCTCTTCGGGGAGGATCTGGACGACCTGCGCTCCTACTCCCTTGAGGTGGCGTCGCGCCTGCAGGCGGTGCCGGGGCTGGTGGACGTGCGCTCCAGCCTGGAGGCGGGCAACCCGGAGCTGCAGGTGGTCTTCGACCGCGAGCGCCTGGCGGCCCTGGGCCTGGACATGGGCGTGCTCTCGGAGACCCTGAAGAACCGCGTGCTGGGCGTGGTGCCCACGCGCTTCAAGGAGCAGGACCGCCAGATCGACATCCGTATCCGCAACCGCGAGGCGGACCGCGCCTCGGTGGCCGACGTGCGCAACCTGGTGCTGCCCGGCTCGCCGGACGGCCAGGGCGAGCTGCGCCTGATGTCCGTGGCGGACGTGACGGAGGCCCGCGGGCCCGCGGAGATCCACCGTCTGCAGCAGCAGCGCGCCGCCGTGGTCACGGCCAACCTGGAGGGCCGCAGCCTGGGCGCCGCGGTGGACGACGTGACCGCCGCCCTCGCGTCCATGACGCCGCCGCCGGGCGTGACGGCCGAGATCGGCGGCCAGAACCGGGAGATGGAGCAGAGCTTCGCCAGCCTGCAGTTCGCCATCGCCCTGGCCGTGTTCCTGGTCTACCTGGTGATGGCGGCCACCTTCGAGTCCTTCCTGCATCCCCTGCTGGTGCTGTTCACGGTGCCCCTGGCCCTGGTGGGCGTGGTGGGGGCCCTGCTGCTGACCGGCACCGAGGTGTCCGTCATCGTGCTGATCGGCACGGTCATGCTGGTGGGCATCGTGGTGAACAACGCCATCGTGCTGATCGACACGGTGAACCGCCTGCGCCGCGCCGGCGTGGGCAAGGAGGAGGCCCTGCTGCGCGCCGGCCACGTGCGCCTGCGGCCCATCCTCATGACCACCCTGACCACCATCCTGGGCCTGCTGCCCATGGCCATGAGCTGGGGCGAGGGCGCGGAGCTGCGCGCGCCCCTGGCCGTGACCGTGGCCGGCGGCCTGCTGCTGAGCACGCTGCTGACCCTGGTGGTCATCCCGGCGGCCTACAAGGTGGTGCCCTCGCGCATCGCCGCCGAGGAGGAGGATCCGGCGTGACCCTGCCCGAACTCGCCATCCGCCGTCCCGTGACCACGCTGATGATCATCCTCAGCGTGGTGGTGCTGGGCGCCGTGGCCATCACGCGCCTGCCCCTGGCCTTCATGCCCGACGTGGTGGAGCCGGAGCTCTTCGTGCAGCTCCCGTACGAGAACGCCTCGCCGGAGCAGGTGGAGCAGATGGTGGTGCGCCCTGTGGAGGACGCCCTGGGCGGACTCAAGGGCCTGCAGAGCATGTGGTCGCGCTGCGGCAGCGACGGCGGCCGCATCCGCATCGGGTTCGATTGGGACGTGGACATGCACCTGGCGCGCGTGGAGGTCTGGGAGCGCCTGGACCGCATCCGCGACGACCTGCCCGAGGACATGGGCGACATCCAGGTGAGCCCCAACTGGGACTCCCGCGACGCCGACTCGCCCATCCTGGAGGGACGCCTCAGCTCCCCCCGCGACCTCTCGGAGAGCTACGACCTGCTCGAGCGCAAGATCATCCGTCCCCTGGAGCGCGTGCCCGGCGTGGCGCAGGTGAGGCTGGACGGCGTGAATCCCCGCGAGGTGCGCATCAACCTGCGC
>Ga0209607_1000228_pt1 | contig 50304 bp, 44 predicted proteins | sample AD_UKC117_MetaG_FD_184413 | JGI IMG/M metagenome (GOLD analysis project Ga0209607, IMG submission 184413) | Active sludge microbial communities of municipal wastewater-treating anaerobic digesters from Hong Kong - AD_UKC117_MetaG (SPAdes)... | ecosystem: Engineered > Bioreactor > Anaerobic >... | reverse complement strand
ACTTCTGCGTGCCGTCGGCGTTGAGTGCGAACAGGCGCAGGTCGACCGAACCCCAGAAGGTGGTGCCGGAATCGTCCATGGACGGGACCGTCCACACCGAGTTCTGCGCCTGGTAGGCCCACTTCTCGGTGCCGTCGGGGTTCACCGCGTAGGCCCCGCCGCCGGTGTTGCCCTGGTAGATGACCCCGTCCGGGCCGACGTTCGGGCTACCCTCCCACCAGTTCACCAACTGGCCTTCGACGGTCGGCAGTGTCGGCTTGAAGGTCCACACCACACGTTGGTGGGAGGGGATCGCCGGATCGGTACTGACCTTGTACATGTTCTCGTCGCCGGACCCGATGATCAGGGTGTCGTCGTCGAGCAGGGCGGGCGCGGTGTCGATGATCTCCCCGGTCTCGAAGCGCCAGACCTCCTCGCCCTCTTCGGACAGCCCGTAGAGGTTGTGATCGGCGGACCCGACGTAGATGGTGCCGTCGGCCGCGATGACAGGTGTGGAGAAGATGCCCTTGCCGGTCTGGAACGACCAGGGCTTCGTCCCGGGATCGAGGCCCCGCAGGTCGGAGGCGCCGGTGTTGCGCAGGTCGTGGCGCATCGTGGGCCACGGGGCACCGGGTTCGGTGCGCGACTCGGCCGCCGGGAGACGTTCCGGGGTCGCCGACCACGCCACCGACCCCATGGTCACGCCCACGACCGCGACGGCGGCAGCGATCATCTTCACGGCTTCAGGGTAGTGCCGCCGACCCCGGGCGAGTGTGACGAAATGGCGACTGCGTTGGCGGCCGCGAGTGTCACGAAGATGCGGACCTCAGACCGCGAGTGTCACGAAGATGCATGATTTGGCCCCGCCAATCCGACAACTTCGTAGCACTCGGCGACGGAGAACGCTGTTTTCGTGGCACTCGGCGGCCCAACCGCGCGACACTCAGCGGTGCGTGGCGCGAGACGGGCGGCTCAGTAGTACTTGCCCTTGCACAACAGGGTGTTCTGCGTGCCGTACACGCCATTGATCCCGTCGTTGATCTTCGTCCCCATGGCCTTGAGTTGCGGGTTCGCCCAGAACGCCAGAAGGTTGCCGGTGCCCGCCGGGATCAGCGCGGCTTTTGAAGAGATCGTGGTCTTCTTCGCCTTCATGCAGTAGGAGGCACCGTCGTTGAGTGAGGGGACGGCGCCGGCGGAGACCTTGTCGCCGGTCTTTTTGCCGACGAACTGGGTGACCATGACGCTGGCCGCATCCATCGCCGCCTTCGGGCTGGTGGCGGTGAAGTAGAGGTAGTAGCCCTTCGGGACGTTGAAGGTCAGGGTCGTCGAGGACGCTTTGGCCTTCTTGGTCGCGGACTTGAACGTCCCGTTGGCCTCGCCGGTCTTGGACCACGTGGCCATGACGCTGCAGCCCTTGCAGTCCTTCACCTTGAGTTTGACGGGGACCTTGTCGGCAGCGGCGGCGGGGCTGGCGAGTCCGGCGGTGAGCGCGACTGCGGCGATGACAACGGGTGCGATCTTCATGGGCCCACCTTGCCGGACGCGACAGGCGGTCACAAGGACCGCGCCTATCATTGGCACGTGAAGATCGCAGTCGCCGGTATGGGTTATGTCGGGCTGTCCAACGCGGTCCTACTGGCGCAACGCCACGAGGTCGTCGCGTTCGACATCGACCCCGGCCGGGTCGCCGCCGTCAACGCCCGCCGGTCACCCATCGAGGATCCGGAGATCGAGGAGTACCTCGCACGCGTGGAGTTGGACCTGCACGCCACCTCCGATCCGTTCGAGGCGTACGCCGGGGCCCGGTTCGTCGTCGTGGCCACGCCCACCGACTACGACCCCGACGCGAACTTCTTCGACACGAGTTCCGTCGAGGCGGTCATCGCACAGGTCACGGCCATCGAACCATCGGCCACCATCGTCATCAAGTCGACGATCCCCGTGGGGTTCACCGATCGGATGTGCGAGGAGCACGACACCGACCAGATCCTGTTCGCCCCCGAGTTCCTGCGGGAGGGCAAGGCACTGCACGACAACCTGCACCCGTCCCGGATCGTGGTGGGGCAGCGGTCGGAGCGCGGCAAGGAGTTCGCCGACCTCATGCTGGAGGGTTCGCTGGAGCCCACCGCGCCTGTCCTCATCACCGACGCGAAGCAGGCCGAAGCGATCAAGCTCTTCGCCAACACCTACCTCGCCATGCGCGTGGCGTTCTTCAACGAGCTCGACACCTTCGCGTCGAGCCACGGCATGGACAGTCGCGACATCATCACCGGTGTGAGCCTCGACCCCCGGGTAGGACGGCACTACAACAACCCCTCGTTCGGCTACGGGGGGTATTGCCTTCCGAAGGACACCAAGCAGTTGCTGGCCAACTACCAGGACGTGCCGCAGGATCTCATCCGGGCGGTGGTCGATGCCAACGCGACCCGCAAGGACTTCGTCGCCGAGCAGATCCTCGCGCTCCAGCCCGCGGTGGTGGGCATCTACCGCCTCGTCATGAAGGAGGGCTCGGACAACTACCGCACCTCCAGCGTCCAGGGGATCATGAAGCGCCTGAAGGCCAAGGGCCTCGAGGTGATCGTGTACGAGCCGGTGCTCACCGAATCGCACTTCTACCACTCGGAGGTCGTCAACGATCTCGCCGAGTTCAAGCGCCGCTCGTCGGTCATCGTGGCCAACCGGATCTCCGATGAGATCCGCGACGTGGTGGACAGGGTCTACACCCGGGACCTGTTCGGCCGCGACTGACGTGCCTAGGGTGGAGGCGTGACCGACGTCATCCTGTTCCACAGCGCTCTGGGCCAGACCGAGGGGTTCCTGGCCTTCGCCGATGAACTGCGGGCGGCCAAGCACAAGGTCCACACACCCGATCTCTACGACGGCGCGGTCTTCTCGGATCTCGCGGAGGGCGTGGCGCTCGCCGAGGACCTCGGCATGGGGGTCATCGTCCGCAAAGCCGATGCCGCGGTCGCGAAACTGCCGAAGAAGGTCGTGTACGCGGGGTTCTCGCTCGGCTCGGTCGCCGCACAATCCCTGGCCCAGACCCGCAAGGGTGCGCGGGGGGCGCTGCTCTACCACGGGGGCACCGATCCGAAGTGGTTCCCGAAACCCTGGCCGCCCGGCCTGCCGTTGCAGATCCACTTCGCGCAGGACGACCCGTGGATCGAGCGCGATGAGGTGGACGCGCTGGTGGCCGCCAGCGGCGGGGAGGTCTTCATCTACCCCGGCGACGCGCACCTGTTCGCCGACCCTTCATGCTCTGATTTCGATCCTGAGGCCGCGGAGTTGTTGATGGAGCGCACACGGGCGTTCCTGCGCTGATTCAGCACACGGCGAAGCGGTACCCGCGCGACATGTCAGGTCGCAGCTCCCGATCCCGCAGGACGACCGCGATCCGGTCGCCATGTGACCGGCACGCCGCCGTGAAATCCCGCCGCCGGTACTCGATCTCGATCACGCGATCCTCGTAGCGGCGAAGGAACCGTCCGCATTCGGCGTACCGCTGGCATTCCTCGACCACGGCGAAGTCGAAGAACGGCGCGCCTGTCAACGAAGCCGCGTTCTTCTGTGCGAACGCCAGATCACGCGCGTGCGCCCGGGTGGCGAGCAACCGTGCCAGGGCGCGGTTGTGCGTGCGCGTGAGCAGTCCCCCGCTGCGGGTCCACGAGTCGAGGTTGTCGGTCTCGACGGCCTGGAAGCCATCGCGGCCGCACCTGTCGATCCAGCGTCCCACCACGTGCGTGATCGCCCGGCGTTTGGCGGCGGTGCTCGTGTCCAGGAGCATCTCCCCCGGCCAGCCCGGGTCGCTGACGACCCTTCCCCCGCGGCGCAGCACCAGATCGGGGTGGACCCGCAGCCACCAGCGACGCTGACCGGGCTGGGTCTGGAATCCGTTGACGTAGCAGATGTTGTACGCACCGGACACGGGATCGTCGCTCCGGTCACGCGCGACGACACCGACCCCGGGCGGCGGCGGGTAGGCACCGCCGAGTTGGTAGTCGGCAGGCACATCGACAGGCGGCAGCACGATTGCCGCTGCCACCAGAATCCCCAGCACCGTTCCAGGATCGCGCACCACCTGGCCACCAGGTGGGCCCGCGCGTAAAGTCAGGCCATGCTCCGACGCCTCCTGATCGCCATCACCGTCTTGTCCATCGGGGCGGCTGCCTCCCCAGCCTTCGCGGATTCCGACCTCGTGATCAAGGTGGCCCATCCGGCGGTGACGGCGAACCTGAACCCGGTCACACCCGGTACTGCGAGCCCGGGCGATCTGCGCACCTTCTACGCGAAGCTCACGAAGCCGGGGAAGTCGACGCGCATCGGGTTCATGACGGGCTCTTTGCTCACCACGGAGGTCGGCGTGCCGTCCGCGGGCAAGGAGTACCGGACCGCTGATCTGGTCTTCTCGATCGGCAAGGCGCGCAACCAGTTGATCGTCGGTGGCGTCGCGGTCTACCAGCAGCAGGCACCCACGGTGGCCGAGCGCACATCGGTCGTCCGGCCCGTGATCGGCGGCTCGGGGAAGTATGACGGTGCCCGGGGCTGGTGTGAATCGATCCACCGCAAGGACGGCACCTGGCGACACACCTTCCACGTGCAGGTCCGCTCATGACCGTCCGCCACGTCTGCCCTTTGTGCGAGGCGACCTGTGGTCTTGAACTGACCCTCGACGGCGACCGTGTCGTGTCGGTGCGTGGCGATGCAGACGATGTGTTCAGTAAAGGATTCGTCTGCCCGAAGGGTGTCGCGATCGGGGATCTGCACCATGATCCGGCGCGGCTGCGAGCCCCGTTGGTCCGCGTCGACGGCGAGCTTCGGGAGGCGACCTGGGACGAGGCCTTCGACCGGATCCGCGAGGGCCTTCGGACCGTGATCGGTGAGTCCGGACCGAACGCGGTTGCGCTCTACCTGGGCAACCCGAACTCGCACAACGTCACAAGCACCTTCTACCTGCCGGCGCTGGTGCGGGCACTGGCCACGCGCTATCGCTTCTCGGCCAGCACGGTAGACCAGATGCCGCAGCAGGTGGCGCTGGGCCTGATGTACGGGACCGAGTTGTCGGTGCCCGTCCCGGACATCGATCGCACTGATCTGTTCGTCGTGATCGGCGGGAATCCCCTGGTCTCGAACGGATCCCTGATGACCGTGCCGGACATGCCCGGTCGGGTGCGGGCACTTCGAGCACGCGGGGGCCGCATGATCGTGGTCGATCCGGTGCGCACGCGCACCGCAGCGGCCGCCGACGAGCACCTTGCGATCCGCCCGGGAACCGACGTGCTCTTGCTGGCTGCGATGGTCAACGTCCTGTTCGCCGAGGGGTTGGTGACCATGGGAGCAGCCGAGCCCTGGGTCCGGCAGGAGGAGGTCTTCCGGGTCGGCGAGCTGCTGTCCGCGTTCACGCCCGAGGCGGTCAGCGACCCGACGGGCCTGTCCGCGTCTGCCATCGTGACCCTGGCACGCGAGGTCGCGACAGCGGAGTCAGCGGCGGTGTACGGGCGGATGGGCACGTCCACCTCGGCGCTGAACGTCGCTGGTGAACCGACATCGTTCGGCACCCTCGCGTCGTGGCTCATCGCACTGCTCAACCTTCTCACCGGCAACCTGGATCGCCCGGGCGGTGTGATGTTCCCCCTTCCGCCCGCGGGGGGTCCGACGACGTTCGGCGAACCTGGCCGGGGGCGGGGCGTACGGATTCCGGGCAGTCAGCGCACGCGTGTGCGGGGGTTGCCGAGTGCGTTGGGGGAGTTCCCGGTGGCTGCCCTCGCCGAGGAGATCGACACCCCTGATCCCGACACCGGTGAACGGGTGCGGGCCCTGATCACGGTGGCGGGGAACCCTGTGGTCTCGACACCGGACGCTGACCGCCTCGAGCTAGCGCTCGGCGAGTTGGACCTGCTGATCTGCCTCGACGCGTACGTCACCGAGACCTCGCGGCACGCCGATGTCATCCTGCCCGCGCCCTCTCCGCTGGCCCGCGACCACTACGACGTGGTGTTCGCCTCGCTGGCCGTGCGCAACACGGCCCGCTGGTCTCCTGCGGTGTTCCCCCTCGGCGAGACGGAGCGGGACGAGGGCGAGACCCTGTTGCGGCTGGCCGCCATTGCAGCATCCGTCGTGAACGGAGTGCCCGAGCCGACGGTCGAGCAGATGGACGACCTGGTCGCCTTCGAGGTGGCTCGCCGGGTGGGTGATCCGGCCGAACTGCTGGCTGCGGTCGCGCCCCGCCGCGGGGTGCCGCGATTGCTGGATCTCTCACTGCGCGGCGGGCCCTACGCCGACCTCGACCTCGCGGCGCTCGAGGCGGCTCCCGCAGGCGTTGATCTCGGTCCGCTCACCGCGCGTATGCCGGAGGTTCTACGTACCCCGACCGGTCGCATCGAGGTGTTCCCCGAGCCGATCGTGGATGAGATCGCGCGGCTGGTTGACGCGCTGCCCCGGGTCTCGGTGCCCGACCTCGCGCTCGTGGGCCGCCGGCAGCTGCGCACCAACAACTCGTGGCTGCGAACGCTTCCCCGGCTTGCCGGCGGTTCGAGCCGGGCAACGCTGCAGGTCCATCCCGACGATGCTGAACGGGCCGGCGTCGGTGCGAAGGCGGTGGCTGTTCTCACGTCGGACAGCGGTTCGGTGGAGGTGGTCGTGGAGGTGACCGATGCGGTGCGGCCCGGCGTCGTCTGCCTGCCGCACGGATGGTCGCAGGCGGATGCCTGGACCGCGGATGCCACCCGGGGACCGAACGTGAATGTGCTGACCCCGGCGACGGGCATGGACCCGCTGTCGGGGACGGCCGTGCTCAACGCGGTGCCGGTGACGCTGACGGCCCGATAGTCGCACGCCCCCGCCTCGACGGAGGCCCGTCAGGGTCTGCGCGAGCTCGGGAGTAGTTTCGGACCATGAGCAAGACGAACCCCGGCAACTTCTTCGAAGACTTCGAAATCGGACAGGTGATCGAGCACGCCACGCCGCGCACCGTCACCGAAGGAGACCGCGCTGTGTACGGCGCGCTGTACCCCACGCGATTCGCGATCCCGTCCTCGGCGACCTTCGCCGGTGACATCGGCCTGGTGCCACATCCCGTCGAGGAACTGGTCGGCTTCCACATCGCGTTCGGCAAGACCGTCCCCGACATCTCGCTGAACGCGGTGGCGAACCTCGGCTACGCCGAGTGCCGGTTCCACCAACCCGTCGTTCCGGGCGACACCCTGCGCACGTCTTCGACCGTGATCGGACTCAAGGAGAACTCCAACGGCAAGAGCGGCGTCGTCTACGTCCGCTCGGTGGCGACCAACCAGCGCGGCGAGACCGCCATCGAATGGGCGCGCTGGGTCATGGTGCACAAGCGCGATCCCGAGGCGGCCGCCCCCGAGACGGTCATCCCGGATCTGGCCAAGGTCGTGGACCCGGCGTATCTCGTGCTGCCGAGTGGTCTCGACTTCAGCGGCTACGACACGGTTGCCGCCGGGGAGCCCCACCGCTTCGACGACTACGAGGTCGGGGAGAAGATCGACCACGTCGACGGCGTGACCCTCACCGACCCTGAGCACATGCTCGCGACCCGCCTGTGGCAGAACACCGCGAAGGTGCACTTCAACACCGAGGCGCGACCGGACGGCAAACGACTCATCTACGGCGGGCACATCATTTCCATGGCGCGGGCGTTGTCCTTCAACGGCCTGGCGAACGCGCAACTGATCGCGGCGATCAACGCCGGTGCCCACACCTCGCCCGCTTTCGCCGGCGACACCGTCTACGCCTGGTCGGAGGTGCTCGACAAGGCCGAGACACCTGAGCCAAGCGTCGGTGCTCTGCGGTTGCGCCTGGTGGCCACCAAGGGCCGCGACGAGTCGATGACGCTGCGCGGTGAGGACGGCAAGTACGCGCCGGGCGTGCTGCTGGACCTCGACATGTGGGCGCTCATCCCGCGATGAGGGCAGGCGGTCGCGTTCGGGTGGAGGGTTTGCGCCAGCGGAGGCTGGCCGCCCTACGACTGCGGCTCGATGTAGAACGGCTGGGCTACCGTCGGCACACTCCCGGCAGGTTTGGCGATGTACGCCATGGAGATGGCCGATGAAGTTGCCTGGCAACCGGCCGGGGTAAGGGTCGAGAGTGCCGTGAACGACTGTGGGGTACCTGGCTGCAGGCGGTAGATCGGGGAGCCGGGCGCGGGCGGTGAGCCGATGACGATGCCGAGATCGAACGGCAAGCCAGGCGAGTACAGGCCGTAGGCGTCCCCGGAGCAGCCGGCCTGACGGTAGAACACCTCAGGAGCAACGAATGGAAGCGGGTTCGCGTTCGACGGGTTGCCGTCCCAAACAAGGATGGCGCCACTGGACAGGCGCACCATCGGGTAGACGCCCGAGAAGAAGCCTACGATCGGCCCGATCACCTTTCCGGTCTGGTCGACGGCGTTGAATGCCCCGGCCGGGCCGCGTTCTCCGACAGGACCCTGCGGACCGGTAGCGCCTGTGCCACCGGCCGGACCCTTGACGTTCCACTTGAGCTTCTTCTCGTTCTTCTTGCACTTCTTGCCCTTGACCACGAGGCGCATCTCGCCGGTCTTCTTGTTGGCGCACGCCTTGTACTTCGTCGCGGCCGAAGCCGCGCCGGTCGGGATCGCGATGATGCCGGTGACTGCGACGGTGGCCGCGATCACCGGTGCGAGAAGTCGTCGGGGAGTCATGGAACCCACCTCACCTGATCGATTGACCTGCCGAGAGTACTGCGTCCCGGCCTCTGGCGGCTAGAACCTCACCCGACTTCTCCACCTTCCGGCCGATCCCTATACCCGACCGGATGACTGCGGGCCGCCGGTGGAAGTGTCTGCGCCGAAGTACGCGATCATCGGGTTACGGTGCGTGGGTGGGAAGCCGCCTCCTCCTGCCGACGCTGGCCGGAGCCATGCTCCTGACGGGATGCGCAACGCAGGCTTCCGCCCCTGAGGAACCCTCGATGGAGCAGGTCGCCGTGACTCAGGAGCCGTCGCCGCGCCCCACCGCGTCCGGGTTGAAGAGCCGCGGACCGGCGCAGGTGGTCCATTCCGTCGACACCGAGGACAAGGTCGTCTTCATCACGATCGACGACGGTCTGTACGAGGATCCCGAACTGCTGGCGTTCCTCACCGACGAGCGCATCCCGATCACCGCGTTCCTCACCACCGGCACGATCGTCAGCTGGCCCTACTGGAAGGGCTTGGAGCCGGTGGGATCGATCCAGAACCACACGGTCACGCACACCGCACTTCCGAAGATGGCGAACCCGCAGTCCGAGATCTGCGACGCCAACGAGGACATCGTCGAGCAGGCCGGGCAGGTGCCCTGGATGCTGCGCCCGCCGTATGGCGCCTACAACGCCTCGACGCTGGCGGCGGCGGGGCGTTGTGGGTTGGACTGGGTGGTGCACTGGTCGGTTAGCTTGCCGGGAAAGCGGCTGGAGTACCAGACGAAGCAGGCCGGACTCGAGCCGGGCGACATCATCCTCACCCACTTCCGCGAAGGTCTGGTCCCGGCGCTGCGCAGGGCGGTCAAAGACATCCGTAGGCAGGGCTTCGAAGTGGGCCGACTCGAGGACTACCTCACCCCGCGCGGCCGGACCGATGACCAGACCGACTCGCTTCCGGAGATGGCCATGGCCACGCAGACCGAGAGCCGGGCGGTTCTGGTTCCCGGGAGCTGAGCGCGCCTCCGCCACCCCGGCGCCCTCTGCCGGAATGATGGACCAAGCCCAACCAGAAGGAGATCGCCATGCCCAGCCTGCGCTCGACTCACGCCGTCGCCCTGGTCGCCGGACTGTCCATCGCGGCGCTGGCCGGATGCTCGAGTTCCTCGTCGACGTCGGAGTCGACCCCGACCCCGACCCAGACCGCCGCATCGCCGGTCGCTTCGCCGACCCCCACCGAGACCGAGACCACCCCGACGGCCTCGCCCACGACGGGCGATCTGTGCACGGAGGAGGCCATCCTCGCCGCCATCCCCGAGGGCTCCGAGATGGTCAAGTTCAACTGTGCAGATGTGTCCGGTACGCAGTGGGCCGCCGTCGAGGTCCAGCCCGGTCCCACGGTCTTCTTCCTGCAGGCCAGCGGCGACACCTGGGACGTCTCGACCTCCGACGAGGTGTGTGGAACCGCCAGCGCAGGCTTGCCGCCGGAGTTGCTCGACTACTGCTCGGCCGTCGAATCCAGCTGACAAGTCAGTTACGGACGCGGCGCACCTGTCGCAACGCCTCTACCGCGCCGGTTTCAGAAGCCCGATACGTCAACTTCAGACGGACCTTCGTGCCGAAGGTGCGCACCGTCGTCCCGCCCGCCTTCTTGATCACCTTGACGTTGCGTAGCGACTTGCGTGTGCCGTCCACCTTCACCGTGACCCGTTGACCGGCATCGGTACGGCAGTTCTTCGGCAGCACCACGGTCTTGCCGCGCTTCTTGAGTCTGGCCGGGGGAGTCTTGGCGCAGGCGAGGCGTTGTTGTCCGCGGACTGTGGCCACGGTGCGCGTCACGTCGGCAGCCGCGAGGAAGTCGACGTCGCCCGGTTGGCTGGCGACGATCGAGCAGGTGCCGGCCGCGAGGGCCGTGAGTTGGTTGCCTGCGACCGCGCACACCGCGGGGGTCGTGGTGGTCAGGGTTACGGGTAACCCGGAGGTCGCCGTCGCTGTCAGGGTCGCGGAGGCGCCCACCGTCAGATCGCCCGGTTGCGAGAAGGTGATGTCCTGACTCCGGGCCTCGAAGTAGGTTCCGGCCTGGATCCGGCTGTTCGTCCCGTCTGGGCGGACCCATACCGCTGCGAACCGGAATCCGCTGGCGGCTGCAGCGATGCGCGGGCTGCCAGTACCCGCTGCAGCTGCCGAGGTGCTGACCGTGGAGACCCACGTGGCGCCGCCATCGTCACTCTCAGAGCTCAGGATCTGCGTGTTGGACTTGTTCCACACCGCCGAAACCCGCAGGCCGTCGGTGCTGCTCGCGACATCGGGTGTGAAGACGGCTGGTCCCGGCTCCGATACCGCTCCGGGGCCCGCCCATGTGTCCCCCACAGCGTGTGCGCTCTGCACGCCGAGGACCGTCTCGTTCGCCCAGACGACCGTGGTTCGCGAGCCGTCTGCGGCCCCGCTGATCCGCGGGTTGTTGCTGCTCTGGCCCACCGGCGAGAGGCGCACGGAAGGCGCCCAGATGCCGCCGGCCAGTGTGCGCGTCTGGATCAGTGTCTGGCCGGAGCTGACGAACTCCTGCCACACCGCCACGACGCGGGAACCGTCGGCATTCATCAACAGATCGGGATTGCTCGAGATGCGGGTGGGACTGGACAGGGTATCCGGAGACGACCACGTCCCCCCGGCGTTGTTGGAGAACGAGGCGCGAACGGTGTCGACTCCGGCGATCTCCTCCTCCCACACCGCCGCGAGGCGCTGCCCGTCGGAGGAGGACACCACCCCCAGGTCGCTTGGCGCCGTCACGTTCGCGGCCACCGGGACGGGTGGGGCGTACGTGGCGCCGGAGTTCGTCGACGTACGTGCCTGGATCTGGTGCAACGGGCCTTGGAACTGTGCGAACAACCCCACCACCTTCTGGCCATCCGGTGTCATCGCAACGGTCGGTGAGGGACTGCCGGCCGAGGACGCCAACGCCGATACGTCAACGGGTGCTGCCCACACGCCGTCGGTGAGGGTGGCCGATCGGACGATCTTCTTGTTGACGCCCTCCTCGAAGTCGACGAACGTCGCGACAGCCCGCCTGCCGTCCTGCGAGCCGGCCAACTTGACGCCAGTGGAGTTTCCCGTGATGGAGTTGAGAGGGACCCCCTGCGACCACGTCTCCCCATGGTCGGAACTGACGGCACCGGTGGCGCGGTCCTGGACACCGTCGTTGCTGATCCAGACGCTCGTGAGCCGTTTGCCGTCAGCCGAACTGGTGATCTGTGGAGAGGACCCGTCGCGCGCTGCTGGGGAGATATCAACCGGATCCCTCCAGACGCCGTCCGCACCGGCGGGCCCGGCGGCGCCCAGCGTCATGGAGCTCAGAAGCAGGGCGGCGCTGAGGAAGACCTTCATCGGGCATGGGTACCCGCGGAAAGGGGCTCCGGTAAGTCCACGCACGTACAGAGGATCGGTAGTTCGGCCCTGCCGGCGCACTGGCTGTTGGGCGCTGCCGGGGCAGATTGCGTTTCGGGCCAGTTTCTGGTCGGTTCTGCAATCTGCTGGTGGCGGTCAGCGTTGGAGCGGGTGACGAGAGCCGTCGCGCCCCTTCGGGACGCTCCTCCCGATTCTCGCCGTGCAATCCAACATCCATGACGAAGACCCCCAAAGCCTTGGGGGTCTTCGTCGTGGAGCGGGTGACGAGAATCGAACTCGCACTGTCAGCTTGGGAATCTGTCAGTCGCGAAAGCGGAAATGCCTATGGCGTGGGCACTTTCAGAGGCGACCGAAGTAGCACGTGCAACGAACGTGCAACGAACCGCGGTTCGAGCAGCTTGGAGAGCGGGATCAAGGGGACCGGTCCTTGCCGATACGGCGAGCGCCATCCGGGGTCCGGGGCGGCAGTTCGAGCTCCCCTCCACCAAGGTCAGCGAACGACTTGTGGAGTGCTGTGAATAGGCCTTCTCTGACCGGGAGGACAGCCGCGGCGAGGATTGCCCCGGCCTCGGCTTCGTTGGACCGACAATGCTCTGCAGCCCGCCTCTGCGGGCCAAACTCGGGCGTTGGGTCCATGTCGCGATTCGGCACCACGCACATGGCGCTCACCCCTCTCCGAGTGCTGGCGATGCTGCCCAAGGTAGCGGCGAACTGGCCGCCGACGAAGCAGTCTGGTGCAGGCGGCTCCGCGTGCGGCCAGTCAAGAATGTCTCACCGGGGCGTCGGCACAGTGGCTAGGGTGTCCAGGATCTCGGTGGCGAGGAAGAGCCGAGACCGCCCCCGGCCAGCTACCTCGGTAAGGATCCCCGAAGAGACGAGCTTCTCCACATTCATCGTGGCCGCTCGATGGGTGACGCCGAGCAGTGACCGGGCTTGGGCGATTGTTGTGGCTGGTGACGCGAACAGCGAGTCCACCAACGTCGGTAGCAGGGCGGACGCCCGAGGTGTGGCCATCCTTGCGCGGTAGTCGTCGCGCAGCGCTCGAAGCTTGGTCGCACGCTCGACGGTTGAGTGGCACTGCACGGTTACGGCCTCCAGGAAGTAGTGGAACCATCCTTGCCAGTCCCCATCGACACTGACGGCCGAGAGGGCGTCGTAGTAGGCGTCCCGCCGGGGCTCGATGTAGGCGGAGATTTCCAGCAATGGGCTGGGTAACAGGCCCCACTCGACCATGAGGGCCACCACGAGAAGACGGCCGATCCGACCGTTGCCGTCGAGGAAGGGGTGGATGGCCTCGAACTGGTAGTGGATCGCGGCGATCCGAAGCAGCGGAGGTAGTTCGTCATTGGCGTGCAGGTACTTCTCGAACGCATCCAGGCAGCCCCACAACTCCTCTGGTGCGGGCGGCACGTACGTGGCGTCCTGCAGCGAGCTACCCGGGGCTCCGATCCAGTTCTGGCTGCGACGGAACTCCCCAGGCGAGGCGGAAGCGCCACGAGCACCCTCCAGCAGCATTGCGTGGGCCTCAAGCAACAGCGGCAGGCTCATCGGAAGCCGCCGCCCGGGGTCCAGCACATGGTTGGCCGCTCTGACGTAGTTGGCCACTTCCTGCACGTCGCCCGAGCGATCAGCTGTCGCGGGATCGACCTCGAAGAGCACTAAGTCCGACATTGATGCCTGAGTGCCTTCGATGCGGCTGGACAGTACCGCCTCACGTCGCAACAGCGACATAGCGAGCAGGTGGGGATTCGGCAGCGTGCGGCCCAAGCCGGATACCTCGCCGACCGCTCGGTCGGCCTCCGAGAGTGCGCCGATCAGCTTCGGCGAGAGGGCGACGTCGGGCGGAAGCGGCGGCGGGAGGAACGCCCAGTATCCGCCCTCAGCACGGCGAACGTTGGCCCTGCTCTTCGGACTGAACTGGCTGGGATCCACTGCTACTTGTCTACCGATCTGCGGTCGAAGTGATACTTTCAGAGCTTTAGAGTATCACTCGCGAGATGGCAGTGCTGGCGCGCCAGGGTGTGGTCATCCCAATCGTTCCGAGCGCACATCTGGACGTGGAGACTAAACTACGCAAACTCTCACCTTAGCTTTGCCCCCCGTAGTCAGCCGGACGAATCGGACGCTATGGTGCATTCCATGCGTGGAACGGCCGCAACCCGAGCCTTATCAGGGCTTCGTGTGCCGCAGTCCGTACCGCATCACCCGTGGTCCAACGCCAGGGAAGGCGACAGATCGCGACCGCCGGCCGCAACCTGGCCCGAGGTGTTCGCGTACTTCTTGCCCGAGATCGTCACCCTGGCGGCGAGTCTGGTCCTTGCTCTCGTACAGCTGCGGTGGTTGACGCAGAGCCAGGAGGTGCCGACAGTCCTGGGGGTTGCCACGTCGTGGGCGGTGATCCTCACGTCGGTGTTGCTGGGCCTCCAGATCCTTCCTGCGGACCGCCTTCATCGGAGGGCCTCTCGGGCTGTGACCACCCTTGCTCGTGTGCGGCTTGCCATCCGGCTTGCCTTCGCCGGCCTGGTCACCCACTTGGTGGGAAGGCCTTGGCGGACCTGCGTCGCCTCCATCAGGATGCGTGCGCTCACCAACTCCTGGCCCGTGCCCTCGCCCCTCCAGTTGGCACGTTTCGTGGCCGAACTGCGAGCGCCCGGTTCGCCGCAGCGATGCGCGGAGGCCGGCGCCGCGTAGTTGCGACCCCATCGATCGTGAGGAGTCGGGCACGCCCCGGAGCGCCTGTGTGCCGACCTCCCACGTCCTGCCCTTGACTCCGCGGCGTGCCCTCGCCCCCTCATGTTACGAAGCACGAACGCTCATCCATCCACCACCGCCCGGGATCCAATTGGTACCCCGCGCGTCCACCTCCCGAGCGAGGCAGCCCAGAGGCTCAACATCTCCACGTCGATGCTGCGCAAGCTCACCCTCTGCGGCGCGATAGGTCACGTCCGTCTTGGCGTTGGGGACCAGCGTCACCGGATCGGCTACACCGAGGCGCAGATCGTCGACTTCATCGCAGCCAGGACCGTTCCCGCTGTGGAGGTGGCCCCAACCCCGGCGCCTGCCGTTCCAGTGAAGACGGCCAAGCGCCGAGCAACTCGTGCGGATCCGGACGCCCGTGCTGCCGCGTCGCGGATGCTCGACAAGGCCCTGGCCGCGGGTTCGGTCGCGGAGTGGGGTCGGTCATGACTGCGCGGCCCGAGGCGCGGTCCCCGAACCAGGTCGGCGGGGGCAACTCGCGCCCCATGCCTCCGTCCGAAGCCCTGGACGCCACGGAAGCATTCCTCGGCAGGTTCGTCTGCTTCCCCAGCGAGTACGCCCGCGTGGCCACGTCCCTCTGGGTGGCGCACAGCTACCTGCTCGAGCACTTCGACTCAACGCCCAGGCTGGCCTTCCTGTCCCCAGAGCCTGGTAGCGGCAAGACCCGGGCGCTGGAGGTGATCGGCTCGCTCGTCCGCAGGCCGATGCACGCCGTTCACTGCACTCCGGCGGCCCTGTTCCGGGCCGTGGGCGACCTCGACAACCGGCCGACGATCCTCTTCGACGAGATCGACTCGGTGTTCGGACCGAAGGCCAGGGAGAACGAGGAACTGCGGGCGTTCCTCAACGCCGGTCACCGCCGGTCGGGCCTCACCTTCCGGTGCGAGTCAGTCGGCAACACCCACACGGTGGTCAGCTTCGCTTCCTTCGCGGCCGTTGCCCTTGCCGGCTTGCACGACGTGCCAGACACGATCGCCACACGATCCGTCATCGTCAAGATGCGCCGGCGGGGTCCGGGCGAGGCCGTCGAGCCCTACCGGTTGCGGGTCCACGAGCCCGAGGGTCTGGCGATCGGCGAGCAGTTGGCTGCCGCCCTCGACTCTCTGGTCATACCCGAGGACCCCGTGCTGCCCGCTGGTGTGACGGATCGGCCAGCCGATGTTTGGGAGCCGCTGTTGGCGGTCGCCGAAGGAGTCGGCGGAGCCTGGCCGGGTCGTGCGGCCGAGGCGTGCCTGCACTTCGTCGCAGGCCGCGCCGGCGCAGCCGAGCCTTCGCTCAGCCTGCTGTTGCTGGCGGACCTGCGTCGGGTCTTCCTCGAGGCTGGCAACCCGGATGCCCTGGCGACGGCCCCCCTCCTGGCGGGCCTGTTGGGTCTGGAGGAATCCCCGTGGAGGGATCTGCGCGGCAAGCCGCTGGACCCGTCTGGCCTGGCTCGACGCCTGCGCGGCTATGAGATCCGGTCGACCAACCTCCGCGTCGGAGCCACGGTCGCCAAGGGCTATCGCCAGGTCGACCTCTCCGATGCGTGGATGCGCTACCTACCGCCCATTCATGGGGAGCCAGTTGGGAACCCGTTCGGGGGCGTCCCCCAGAAGCCCGCTACAGGCGCTACACCCGCTACACACACTCATCATCAAGAGGAATCGGGAACGAATCGTGCTCAATTCCGTGAAGAACGGCTGCCAACAGCTGTAGCGGCGCTCACCGACGACGGCGCTACGCGTGAGGCCCTGGCCGCTACATCTGGACGCACCACCGCTGGAGGCCACAGTGTCGGGGCGTGAACATCCGACCAATGCTGTCGGCGAGGCGCGGGTGTGCCGGGCCTGCGCCCAATGGCGCGGGACCCTTCGCAAGGGCTGGCATCCGAGGGCAAGCCGCAAACGGATCTGGCGTGTTCCGACCCCCCCGTCGTTGCCAGCGTCCGGAAGCCAGCCCGCTTCCACCTCACCCGTCAGGGCCATGCCCGATGAGAGCAAGCCAGCCTACTCGTCGGACGGAATCCGCTGTCGCGGCCTCCGTCCGGCCGAGGCCGGCGAGGGGGCCTGCGGCCCCCTTCGATCCCCCGAGTGGGCGCCCTGATGGGTCGCCCACCACGCGCCCCGCAGGGCGCGTCCACCGCGAAGGTGACGGTGCGCCTGCCCGAGCAGGTCGCCGCGGGCTGGCGAGCTGCGGCTGCTGCCGCCGAGCTGACGGTCTCCGATTGGGTCCGCGGGCAGGTCGCCGCGGCGCGACCCGGTGAGCCTGCAGGGTGGGTGGGCCGCCGCCCGCCGCGACGCCGGACCGGGTTGGGCCGAGCGGTGGCCCCGCCAGTGGATCCGGCGGTGGTGGTCCAGCTGGCCCGGATCGGAAACAACCTCAACCAGATCGCCCGCCACCTCAACGCCACCGGCGGCCCGCTGACCGTGGCCGGCCTGGTCACCCTGCAGACGATCGCCGCCGACATAGACGCCGCGCTCCGGTCCGGGTTGCCCGCGCGGGCAGGCCGAACAACCCGGGCTGGTGTCCCGATCCTGCTGCAGGTCCTCGACGGGCGGCTGCGCGTCGGTGCGGATGGGGAGCACGTCGAACTCAGCCCAGGCGGGCTGGTCCACATCGGATCCCGCGTGCCCCACGAAATCCTGGCCCTCGAGCCCTCCCGGATGGCACTGACCATGCTCGACCCGCGGAGTGCCAGCAGCTGACGCGCCGATCCACAGATCCGGCTTGTCGCGACCCTTCGCTCGGCCAGCGAGCTCGGCACCGGCGTGGGCCAGGGAAGACTGGATCATCTCACTACACTGCGCGCCGTGGATATCACTGGAGGTTCGGATCAGGTGTCGGAGTGGGACCCGCGCGAGGTGGGCGACGACCAGACCCGGACCTATGACGCGCTCCGTGAGCGGTGCCCGGTCGCGTACAGCGAGACTCAAGGCTGGTCGCTGTTGCGCCACGCCGACGTGCTGGCGGCCCTGCACGATCCGGTCACATTCAGCTCGCGGGTATCGACCCATGTGGCGGTGCCCAACGGGATGGACGGTGCCGAGCACGCGGCGTTCCGGGCGGTGGTCGACCGATGCTTCACACCGCAACGCGTCGCGGAATTCGCTCCGGACCTGCGCCGGATCGCCGAGTCGCTGGTGGTGGACCTGTCCGCGGCCGGCCAGCCAGTCGAGGTGATGACCGCGCTCGGCGAGCCGTACGCCGCCCAGGCGCAGTGCGCCTACTTGGGCTGGCCGCCAGCCGTGGCCGAGGCGCTGCGGGCGTGGGCGGTGGATTCGCAGCGGGCGACCCGGGAACGGGACCGCGCCGGGCTCGACCGGGTGGCCGCTCACTTTGATCGCATCATCGTCGCCGAACTAGACCGCGCCCGGGCGCAAGCACCGAGCGCCCCCCGGACCCTCACGCACCAGCTGCTCGACGAGCGCGTGGACGGCAGGCCGCTGACCGACGAAGAGCTGGTCAGCATCGTGCGCAACTGGACCGCTGGTGAGTTGGGCACGATCTCGGCCGCGGTGGGCATCATCGTGGAGTTCCTGGCCCGTAACCCCGACGTGCGGGCCCGGCTGCGCGCAGGGCCTGACGGCCTGCGCCAGGCGGCCATAGACGAGATGCTGCGCCTGGAGGCGCCTCTGGTGACCAACCGCCGGCGCGCGACCCGACCGGTGCACGTCGCTGACCGGGTGATCCCGAGTGATGCTCCAGTGACGATCCTGTGGCCGGCTGTGCAGCGCGACCCGGCCGTGTTCGCCGAGCCGACTGAGTTCCGGCTGGACAGGGATGCGGCCGGTAACCTGCTCTACGGGCGTGGTCCGCACTACTGCCCCGGCGAGGGGCTGTCGCGCCTGGAACTCGGGATCGTGCTGGACACGCTTCTGGCGGCGAAGCCCGCGTTCCGGTTGGCTGGCGAGCCGGTGCGGGCCAGCGCTCCCGCAGGCGGGTTCGCCGAGGTCCAGATCACGTGGTCCCAGCCTGAGGACGGCGCCTGAATCAGGGAGCGACCACGGCCTGCAGGATCCCGGTGGCGCCGCGTTCGGCGTCGGACATGATGTGGGAGACGAAGGGGTAGTTGCCGGCTTCGGGGAGGGGGAGCTCGACGAAGCCGCCCTGTGCCGGGAACAGGCCGAGGACCTGGGAGCCACCGGTTCCGGGGGTCAGGTCGTAGGTGCCCTCCCGGTAGACGGTGTCGAACTGGCCGCCGACGACGTGGAACGCCGAGCCGATGTTGGGTCCGGCGGCCAGGACCCAGATCCGCACCCGGTCGCCCACGCCGACGGTCAGGGGCTGGTGGCGGTACTGCATGGGGTAGCCGTTGAAGCTGACCAGGTCGTGCTCACCGGCGGCGATCGCGTCGGCATCGGCGGTGGCGCCCTGGGGTCCGAGGTAGGACTCGGACTGCACGAGGACGAACTCCTCGTCGACCGGGGCGAGGTCGGGTGGGTCGATGATTACCGCCCCGAACATCCCGTTGGCGATGTGCATGGACCTCGGCATCGTCGAGCAGTGGTACATCCAGATGCCCGCCCGGGTGGCGGTGAACCGGTAGAGCAGCTCCTCCCCGGGGGCGATGGTGCGCATCGGGCGGTCCGGGGCCAGGGCGCCGGCGTGGAAGTCGATCGAGTGCCCGATGGAGCCGTCGTTGACCAGGGTGACCAGGAATGTGTCGCCGACCCGCCCGCGCAGGACAGGCCCCGGTGCGGTGCCACCGAAGGTCCATCGGGTCTGGCGGACACCCGGGGCCACCTCGGCCTCCGTCTCGGTCACGACCAGGCGGACCCGGTGGGTGCGGCTCTTGGGTGCCGGCGCCAGGCGTGCGTCGTACGCGCTGAACCCGGGACCGGGCTCAGCCATGAGGTCCGGACTGGGGCGGTCTGCCGATTCCAGCTCGCCGCCGGTGTCGGTGTGTTCGGTGAGCTCTGAGTGCTCCCCGGAGGTCCCAAGCCCGGCGGTGGTGGCACCGGCCCCGTCGACCTCGATGGCCAGGACCATGCCCATCTGCCGGTGACCGGCGATGGAGCACCACCCGGCCAGGTCGCGGCCCACGACGGGGATCTCCAGCGTAGCCGACTGTCCCGGGGAGAGCCGCGGCGTGCGCTCACCGGTCTCCAGGACCAGGTCGTGCACGTCGTCGCCGCTGTTGACCACGGTGATCTGCAGCGAGTTCCCGGCGGGCACCCGGAGCGTGTCCGGGGTGAAGCGCATCCCCTGGATGGTGACCGTGACCCGGGTGACCTCGCCGGTGGCCGTGACTCCCGCGGAGGCCGGCTCAGCAGTGGCTGCGGCACCTCCCAGGGCTGCCGGGTCGAGCGCCACTCCGCCGGCCACGGCGAGCAGGATGACGGCGAGCCCGAGCGCGATGCCGTGGCTGTGCCGGCCCAGGCCGGGTGCGGGGGCCACGGCGCCCTCCGAGGTCGCCGGGTCCACCCCCGGTGGGGCGGTGCGGGTCCCGGTGACGAGCAGGGCGCCAGTGCTGACCAGCGCTGCGAGCACGGCCACGGAGGCCAGCACCCGGACCGCACTCGGGCTGGGCAGCACGCACACGGCGAGCCCGAGGTTCACGGTCACCAGGCGAAGGCCGAGTCCCCGGTCGACGTGCGCGATTCGCTGGCGCATCGAGGCGGGCCCCCCACGGGCCATCACCGGCAACAGGTAGCTCAGGGCACCCAGGAGCACCTGGAGGACACCACCGACGATGACCGCGGCTGTCAACGTCCCCATGCTCTGGGTCGCAGTCTCCGCGTCCGGGTTCAGCGCGAGCACCAGGGCGAAGGAGGCCAGCGACGACACGATCCACCCGACCCCCGCCAGCGTCGACCAGGCGGGGAACGAGGCCGGCGGGCGCTGGCGTATCGCGACCGCCATGGGTCCGATCGTCCAGGCGATCCCGACCAGGTATGCGGCGATCCCGGCGACGGCGAGCAGATGGACCGAGGCGAGCACGCCTGCGGCGGTGACCAGGGTGCCCAGGACGAACGCCGGCAGCGCCCGCCGCGCGTTGCGCTCAGCTCCGGGCGCCAACCGGGTACGCAGCATCGTGGGCCACAGGGTCACCAGCGTTCCCATGATGGGCAGCCCGACCCAGCCCATCAGGTTCACCGACACATGGGCCAGCAGCAGCTGGCTGTGCACGGTGGGAGCCTGCGACCCGTCTGCGAGGGCCACTCCCAGGGCGATCCCCGGGATCAGCAGGATCCCCGCCGCCACGTAGGCCCGCACCGTGATCGCGAACCGGCTGGGCAGGGCACGGCGCATCATCGTGAGCAGCGTCACCACGTGGCTGAGCACAGCGCCAGCCAGGAGCGCGGCGCCGACAGCCACGGCGGGCGCAACGTCGAGCAGCACCCCCGCAACGACCGAGAGGGCGCCGGCGTTGACGGCAACCAGGCGCAGCACCTCACCCCGGCGGGACCTGGCTGGCGGTGCCCGCAGCACCGCGACCGTGAAGTGCCAGCTCCAGATGACCAGGGCGTTGGTGACCGCCCCCAGCATCAGCAGGTGCACCATCAGCCAGGTGGAGGCGGGGACCTGCCGATGCGCCAGCGCCACGAGCGCGGCGGCAGCCAGCCAGGCCAGGACGACGGTGGAGGTGCGGGCGTGCCACGTGGACCGGTTCATCGGCGCACGACCAGGACGGCCGACAGCGCCACGAATCCCAGCAGTGCCAGGACGTTGCCCGCCCCGCCACCCTGCCAGGCCCACCCGATCCCGCGGATGTCACCGGCAACCCGCAGGATCAGCGAGAGCTGCAGCGCCAGGGTGGCGGCGTAGAGCACCGGGCGGTAGGGCAGCGGTCGGACCAGGACCGCGGGCAGGATGATCGGGGCGTGTGCGAGCACCATGGACATGGCGAAGCCCAGGGTCACCGCGTGGACGACCAGGTCGTAGCCGGGGCCGTCGACCTGGGGGCCGAGCACCACCCAGGATCCGCCGGCGACCGCCAGCCAGGCCATCCCCAGCAGCAGGTTGACCGCCGAGTACCGGGGGAGACCCACCGAGCGCACCGTGCGGGTGGCCACGTCGTGGCGCAGCAGCCACCCCACGAGGGCCAGCAGGGCCAGGCCGAAGACCTCAGTCCCCGGGGTCGGCCAGAGCAGGGCCGCGGCTGCGCCGATCGCGACTGCAGCGCTGATCCCCAGCAGGCCGGCCTGAGCGCCCGGTCCCGGTGCCGCCACATGGGCCAGCTCGAGGCGCTCGCCGGCGATCGTGAGCACGAGGAAGCCGGCCAGCCAGGGGAACAGGGCACCGGTGGTGACGCCGGTGGTCCACAGCAGCACCCCACCGGTGGCGAGCACGGCGCCCAGCCATTGGATCGCGACCGCCGTGGATGCCGCCCGCCGCCATAGGGCACCGTAGATCCCGACCAGCACCGAGAGTCCGATCAGCTGGACAACCTGCCCGACCTCGATGGGCAGGGCGGTGAGCAGCAGCAGGGAGCCGAACCCGGTGGCCAGTGGCGCGCTGAAGCCCCAGGGCCGGCGCAGTGCCACGGCCCGCTCCAGGGCGATCACGGTGCCGAGGAAGCCGATGAGCATCAGCTGCCCGTGGACCTCGGGCAGGCGCTCGATGGTCACCGGTGCGGGCAGGCCGAGCAGCAGAAGTCCCGCGTCCAGCCCCAGGAGCATGGCGACGCCACCGCCCAGCAGCAGCGCGAGCCGGCCCCGGGGCACCGGGCGGGGCACCGGAGTGCGACGCGACCTCGGCTGGGGGTGCTCCGCGTCCACGTCTGTGGTGGTCATGACCGCGCCGGCGAGGGAGCGTGGGGCAGGACCAGCCGGCAGGCATCGGCCTCGGCGAACGGCAGCAGGTCGACCCCCGCGTCATCGCCTCCGAGCTCGGTGAGCGCGCCCGAGATCAGCCCCATGTGGACCTGGCAGATGATCTCGGGGTACTGGCGGGCGACGTCCAGCAGGGGGCACCGAAGCAGCCGCACGCTGTCGCAGTCGGAGGATTCCTGCGGCGCGAACCCGAGGTCGTCGAGGATGGCCAGGACCTCGTGGCGGGCATGGGTGGTGTCCTGAGCGGCTGGGGAAGGCTGGCGATGCCGGTCCTGGGCGATCCGGCGGCCCCAGTCGACCCCCGCGACCCGCGCCTCTTCGGTGGGGGAAGGGCAGGTCCGGATCAGGTGCGCTGCCAGGGCTCCGGCCAGCGCCCCGTACTCGCGGACCCGCGCGTCGGGCTCCGGGTTCTGGGGGTTGGCCCGGTAGTGCCATGCGGGTCGCCCGCGACCGGAGGTGCCCTGCCGGTGACGCAGTGCCAGGCCGTCCTCGACGAGCGCGTCGAGATGTCCGCGCACGGTGTTCACATGCTGGCCGAACACTCCGGCAACTTGCTCCGCAGCGACCGGGCCGGCCTGGGACTGGAGGAACTCAAGGACCCGGGCGCGGGCAGGAGACAGCCAAGGCAGGGCGTCGTCGTGCCGGATGGGGCGAGGGCCGTGATTTTCCACAGGAGACACTGTAGTATTTGGTGAACGGTCCAGCCAACACCCAGCCACACCCAGCCACACCCAGCCACACCCAGCCACAACCGAGGAGTCCACCGTGATCGAGCCCCTGCCTACCCTGCCCCACTCGCACTCCGGCTGCACCTGCGGCGAGTCCCAGGGCCACGACGCGCCGGTGCTTGATGCTCGGGAGATCCCGCACGCCATCCGGCACGCTGCCATCTTCGGGGCGCTGGACTCCCTGCCCAGCGGTGGCGCCCTGGTCCTGGTGGCCCCGCACGATCCGCAGCCCCTCCTCGCGCAGGCCCGCGACCGCTACCCCGAGGGCGTTGCCGTCGAGTACCTGCAGGCCGGTCCGGAGGCGTGGCACATCCGGCTGCAGCGCGCCTGATCGCTCGTGTGCTCCTACTGCGGCTGCCGGGCCATCACCATGATCGGTCGGCTGTCCACCGAGCACGTGGCGATCATCAATGCCACCGGTGCCCTGCGCCGCGTCGTCCTCGACGGTGACGGTACGGAGGCGGCGACTGCTGTTGAGGAGCTCGCGGCCCTGCTCGACCCGCACACGAGGGGCGAGGAGCAGGGCCTGTTCGCCGAGCTGCGCCTCGACGAGGACTTCGCGGACCATGTCGACGCCCTGTGCGCCGAGCACCGGGAGATCGACGCCCGCCTGGCCAGAGTTGCTGATGGTGACCACTCAGACGTCCAGGAGCTCGAGAACCTGCTGCGCCGCCACATCGACAAGGAGGAGAACGGCATCTTCCCGGCCGCAGCCGTCGCCCTCGACGGGGCAGCGTGGGACCGCATCCAGAAGCGGGCACCGTGAACGTCCCGCGGACCGCACCGAACCCTGCGACGGCTACAGTGCGGGCGTCACGGTGAGCGAGCAGGGTGGTGACCCGGCCTGCTGGCTGTCACAGGTGTGCCCCAACTGCGGCCGGCTCAACGGCCGTTCGGCAGACGGCTGCCCGTCCTGCGCTACCCACACGTCAGGGGCTGCTGCGACTGAGGAAGACACGAGATGAGTTGGATCACCGTGTGCGAGTTCCGCAACCTGGCCGCCGGGATGCCGGTCGCGGTCATGGTCGACGGTGACGCCATCTGCGTGGTCCGTGCAGGCGCCGATGTCTTCGCCGTCCACGACGAATGCACCCACGCCGCCGTGCCCCTTTCCGAGGGCGAGGTCGACGGCGCCACGATCGAGTGCTGGATGCACGGCTCGAAGTTCGACCTGCGCACCGGCGCGGCCCTGAACCTGCCCGCGACCGCACCGGTCCGCACCTATCCGGTACGCGTCCACGACGGGCACGTCCAGGTGTCCCGAACCTGACCCCGCGCACACCGCCATTCCCCGACCCCCAGAACGCACCCATCCGAGAAGGGCACCTCATGCAGACCACGTCATTGACCGAACTGGTCCACCAGCACCTCACCGCCGCCCGCGGGGCCTCCAGCGGGCGAAGCGCCCACACTGTCTACGGCGGACATGAGCACACGTTGCGCCAGACCCTGATCGCGCTGGCCAGCGGCCACCGCCTCGACGAGCACGAGAGCCCCGGCGAGGCCACGCTCCAGGTCCTGCATGGATCGGTGCGCCTGACTGAGGACGAGTCCGCCTGGGACGGGTCAGCGGGCGACCTGCTGGTCATCCCTCTGGGTCGGCACGGCCTGGAGGCACTCGAGGACAGCGTGGTCCTGCTCTCCGTGGCGGTCCAGGGATAGCTACCGCAGCCGGCCCTTGGCCAGGAGTCTGGCGATCATCTCGACGGCCAGGTACCGGTCGTCCGCTGACAGCGCGTGGCGGCGCTCCCTACGGCCTGGTCACGCCGTGGAAGCTCAGGGTGAGCATGGTCCGCAGGTGGGCCATCGGGTCCTCGACGCGGCCCTCGGCCCAGTCGCGCATCGCGGTCTCCAGGGCCGCGAGGACGTGGCGCGCGAGGAGGTCGACGGGGATGTCGTCGCGGACCTCACCTCGGTGCACCCCCTGCTCGAGCAGGTGGGTGACCTCGACGAACACGGGAGGTGTGGTGCGAATCTCCGGTCGCAGCAGGGCGCTGTGCCGGACGGGCAGGCTATAGACGAACCGGGCGAGGTCCTCCTGGGCCAGCATGCGCTGCACCGCGTCCTCGACGGCGGTCACGACCAGCTCCTCAATCGTGGCCGAGCCGGGTGCCTCGGGGGACGCCGGGGGAGTGGCCTCATTCCCCGCTCCTGCTCGCCTTCGGGTCGCTCTACGCCATGGTCGTGCCGATCGTGACGGCCCTCTTCGCCCTCGCCTTCGGCCTGTCGGTCGTGGGCCTGCTGTCCGCGTGGATCCCGATCGGGACCTCCGCGCCGGTCGTCGCGGCGATGATCGGGCTCGGTGTCGGGATCGACTACGCGCTGCTGATCGTGACCCGGCACCGGGAGGGGATGATCACCGGCCACGACCCGCGGGAGTCGATCCAGACCACGGTCGGCACGGCCGGGCGCTCGGTCCTGGTGGCAGGTTCCACCGTGATGGTCGCGCTGCTCAGCCTGTTCCTGATCGGGATCCCGTTCGTATCGGCGCTCGGCCTGGCCAGCGCCATCACGGTCGCCGCCACGATGCTCGCGGCCGTCACCCTGCTGCCCGCGCTGCTGGCCGTGTTCGGCGGGAACCTCGACCGCCTGCGCGTCCGCCGCCCACGCTTCGACCACGCCGATGACCACGGCAGCGGCTGGCACCGGTGGACCCGGCGCATCCAGCGTCGTCCCTGGCCCTACCTGGTCTCCGCAACCGTGGTCCTGTTGATCCTGGCCGCGCCGTTGCTCTCGATCAGGTTGGGCAGCAGCGACGGTGGGTCCGCACCCTCGGACAGCACCGCTCGGCGGTCCTACGACATCGTCGCGCACGCGTTCGGTCCCGGCTGGACCGGGCCGCTGCTGATCACTGCCGAGTACCTCAGCGCCACCTCGCCGGAGCAGGCCCAGGCCTGGCTCGACGAGCTGCGCACCGACCTGGCTGCCACGCCGGGAGTCGCGAGCGTGCCCAGCGCCACCCTCAACCCCAGCGCGACCGCCGGCATCGTCAACGTCGTCCCGGTCGGGTCGCCGCAGGACGCCTCCACCGAGGACCTGGTCCACCGACTGCGCACGGACGTGCTGCCCCAGGCCGAGGGGACGTCGCACGTGGGCGGTGCCACCGCGACCGCCGTGGACCTGGCCGACCGGCTCGCTGATCGGATGCTCTAGTTCATCGGCTTCGTCGTCCTGCTGAGCATGGCGCTGCTGCTCGTCGAGTTCCGATCGGTCTTCATCCCGTTCAAGGCAGCGGCCATGAACCTGCTCTCGGTGGGCGCTGCCTACGGGGTCGTGGTCGCGGTGTTCCAGTGGGGCTGGTTCGACGACGTGTTCGGCACAGCCCCGGGACCCATCGAGTCCTTCGCCCCGATGATGCTGTTCGCGGTCCTGTTCGGCCTGTCCATGGACTACGAGGTGTTCCTGCTCAGCCGGGTCCGTGAGGAGTTCCGCCGCACCGATGACGCCGGGGCCTCAGTGGCCAACGGCGTGGCCGCCACCGCCCGCGTGATCACCGCGGCTGCCTCGGTCATGGTCGTCGTCTTCCTCAGCTTCCTGCTCAACGACCAGAGGGTGGTCAACCTGTTCGGCTTCGGGCTCGCGGTCGCGATCGCCATCGACGCCACCCTGGTCAGGCTGGTCCTCGTCCCGGCAGCCATGGCCCTGGCTGACCGGCGCGCCTGGTGGATCCCGCAGTGGCTCGATCGCCGGCTACCCAGGATCGCCCTGGAACCCCCCACCCAAGACCCCTTCCAGGACGAGGTCGACGCCCTCGACGGCGCCCCGTTGCGGGGACCTACGTGAACCCCACACAGTTCCAGTCGGCCGCCCTGCACCGCGTTGTCGAGCTCGACGAACGCACGATCGCCAGATTCCCTCCCCTGGCGGTGGCGATCCACACCGCTGCCACCACGGGTGAGCCCATCCACGAGCACCGGGACAACCTGCTCGCCGCACTGGCCGACAACCTCGCCATTCACGCGCAGTTCGACAAGGCGGCCCGGGACTCGAGCCAGGAGGACGCGTGCGTCCGGCTGCTGACCTCGGCGATGGCTGCTCAGCACCGGTCCCTCGCGGCACGTGTCGAGGAACTCGCCCACGCCACCACCGGACTGGACGCCGTGGCCCTCACCCGAACGATCCACGCGATCCTGAACCTGACCCTCGACCTCGCCCACCGGGTGCTCGATCACCTGGCCGCCCACGACGTCGGCCTACCGGGCGCGACGAACCGGCGGCCCTGACCGAAGCAAGGGCGCGTCGCCGGATGACGGAGCCCGCACCCAGTTTCCGCCAGCTGACCCGGTAAACGTCACGGCGGTGGTCGATGCGAACGACGACGACCTCGTGGCGGGTGTCGTTGATTCGGGACAGCGCTCGGTATGTGCCGCGCCGCGCCAAGGTGCCCCCTTCCGCCGCGAAGCGCGCGCCTCGTGGCGATACCGGACGCGTGGCCGTTCCGGGTGTCCGGAAAGACGGCCGCGATGGCCACGAAGGCGCGAGGGGCCGCGAGAAGCGCGCCCGGGTAGTTGAACAGCTGGCCCGCTACGCATCTTCCTCCGAATGACCACCTGGCCCTCGCCCTCGTGCTTGGGAGGTATGCGCGTAGACATCCCACGGCTTGAACTCGTCAAGAGGGGGCCCCTGGTGTAGCGGCTGTTGCGGTGTAGCGGCGTTTCGGGGGGGCAGGCGGGAGTGCCCCCGCGGCCGGTCAGGGTGACCGCGTCCTGGCCGGTGTCAAGGCCGATGCCCTTCGGGGTGGGCCTGCGGCCCACGCCTTGACCCCGGCTGCGGGTGCGGTCCGGGGGCGGGCTGGCGGGGAGCTCAGGCGGCTCGGGTTCCGGTGTGTGGTTGGTGTTGCCAAGCGAGGGTCTCGTCGTAGTGGGTGTGGTGCTCGAGGCAGCCGTGCAGGATGCCGACGAGTCGGTTGGCCAGGGCGCGCAGTGCTTGGTGGTGGGTGGCGCCGGCGGAGCGGTGCCGGTCGTAGTAGGCCCGTGCGCCGGGGGAGACGGTCAGGGCGGCGAAGGCTTGCAGGTAGAGCGCGTCGGCGAGGCGGCGGTTGCGGGCGTAGCGGGCCATCACGACGCGTTTCAGCCCGGATGCGCGGGTGATCGGGCTGGTGCCGGCGTAGTTCTTGCGGGCCTTGGCGTCGGCGTAGCGGCCTGGGGCGTCGCCGAACTCAGCGAGGACCCGGGCACCCAGGATCGGTCCGAGCCCTGGTTGGCTCAGCAGGATCTGGGCGTCCGGGTGCTGGCCAAAATGGGCCCCCACCACCTCGTCAAGGACCTCGATCTGCTTGTTGAGCTCGCCGATCACGGCCACGTAGGCGCTCACGGTGGCCGCGTAGGCGTCGGCCAGCCCAGGGGTCAGGCCCAGCTGCGGGGTGCGCAGTGCCGTCTGGATCCGGGTTGCGGCGAGGTCGACGTTGCGCTTGCGCCCGGCCCGGCGCAGCACCGCGGCGATCCGTGACCGGGTCAGTGCCGCACCCTTGGCTGGTGATGGGGCGGCCGCCAGCACCGCCACGGTGTCCCGGTCGGTCAGGTTGTCGCCGAACGCGGCCAGGGCGCCTGGGTAGAACTCGCGCAGCGTGGAGCGCAGCAGGTTGGCCTGCCGGCGCCGGGTCCAGATCAGGGTCTGGTGCGAGCGGGTCAGTACCTTGACCTGCTCGGCCAGGCTCGAGTCCAGGGCTAGCGGCTGATGGTGAGCCCGTCCAGGCGCACGATCTCGGCCAGCGTGTGCGCGTCGCCGCGGTCGGACTTGGCCCCCGACGCCGAGTGCCGTTCCCGGTAGCGGGCCACCTGCACCGGGTTGATCGCGAACACCGCGTACCCGGCTGCGGCCAGGGCAGCGACCCACGGACCCCGGTCGGTCTCGATCCCGACGACCACCGAACCGGGCTGGTCGTCGTCGCCGAGATGATCGGCGATCACCTCATGCAGCTCCAGCAGCCCCGCTACCCCCTCAGGGAGCCGGCGCTTGGCCAGCACACCTCCGGCGTCATCGACGATCTCCACGTCGTGATGGGCCTCGGACCAGTCATCCCCGACGAACAGCATCCGCTCACCTCCATCGCACCTCCGGACCCACCAGCAGAGCCAGAGAAGGCGCGCAGCGCGCTAATGGACCAGTGCTCGTCGGCACGTCATCCCACCAGCCATCTCCGCCTCCTCACCGACCACCGGGGGCACGATCTACAGTCAGACCTCCACGGGACTGCGGGTAGCAGTGCTCACCCGGCGGCGGCTCGGACAACACCCTCCCCGCTCGGAAGAGGCCGTTGCACCCCCATTAGCGGTGTAGCGCCTGTAGCGCCATTTCCGGGGGGCCGATCACCGGGGTGCAGCGCTCAGCCCGCTGACACCTCCGATCCCGGCTGGCTGCCCCCCTCTTTGTTCAGTGGGATGGCCTTGCCCTGCTGAGCTTCCCTCGCGACCACATCCAAGGCGTGGGCGATGCCCTCGTCCCGATCTGGGGCGGTGTGCTGATAGATCATGGTGGCCCGCGGGCTGGCGTGGCCGAGGCGCGCCATCGTGTCCTTCAAGGTGGCGCCGGACTGGACCGCTGCAGTTGCGGCAGCATGGCGAAGGTCGTGGAAATGGCAGTCGTCCAGGCCGATCTGGGTCTTGGCGCGCTTGAAGGTCGAGGTCCAGTTCCCGTTGTGCAATGGGCGGCCCGATCGTGTCGCGAACACCAGGGCGGCGTCACCGGCACGGACCTGGGTTTCGAGGTGCTCGGTGAGGATGGGGCCGAGGAAGGTCGGAAGGGCGACGTTGCGCATACCCGCGTCCGACTTGGGGGAACCCACGAGCCATTTCCCGTTCAGCCGACTCATCGACTTTCGGACGCGCAGCACGGGCAGCTTGTCTTCCCGGAGAATCACGTCGGCGCGGGTAAGCGCCGTGAGCTCTCCGAAGCGCAGGCCGCCGTAGGCGGCGACCAGGACCAACGCCTCGTACCGGGCAGGCACGAGGTCGGCCAGTTGGTGCACCTGGGCCAACGTCGGCACGGGCCGCTCGGCCGTTTGTGTGGAACCGGCCCCCACGATCTGGCAGGGGTTGCTCGGGATCTCGCCGTCGCGCATGGCCTGGTTGAGGATCGTGCGAAGGAGCCGGTAGGACTGCGCCTGCGCGGTCGGCCCGGTTGTGCTCCCGAGATCAGAGTGCCAGGCGCGGACCACGGCGGGGGTCAGCCCCTTGAGGGGCCTGTCGCCCAGCTCCGGCAGCAGGTGCAGGTTCAGCAGGCGCTGGTACAGATCGGCCGTGCGCGGCTTGAGCTTGCGCTGCGATAGCCACGGAACCGCGTATTGCCGCAGGGAGATGCTGCCTACGGATGGCGCCTTCCACGTCTCGCGCGCGAGGTCGACTCGCTGGGCGGCCAGCCAGGTGTCGGCCTGGTCGTACCTGGCGAAGGTGATGGGCAGCGGTCACCCGACCGATCCCCGGTGCGACATAGCTTGCCTGGAAGTTCCCGCTGGGCAACTTCCTGATGGCCCCGAACTGGCGTCCCATCTTGACCCCTCCCCGTCCTCAGGCTGCTGGCCGTGCGATCGGCCGTGCAACGAACGTGCAACCAAAGCATGCCATTCGTCGCACGAAACGGGCATTGCGGGGCACTACGAGGACGCATGAAGAAGGGCCTCTGACCGGTGTTTGTGCTGGTCAGAGGCCCTTTTCCTGTGGAGCGGGTGACGGGAATCGAACCCGCACTGTCAGCTTGGGAAGCTGATGTTCTGCCATTGAACTACACCCGCGGCGCCTCCCAGTATGCCTCACGGTCGATCGCAGGGCGGCGAAACCCCACCCACCCACCGCTCACCCGGCGCCGTCCCGGGCCAACCGCGTACCGTTAAGCATTGCGCTCTTCCCGTCGATAAGGACGTATGGCAGTGATCCGGATACCACCCGAGCTCTCCCCGGATCCGCAGGTCCGCTACGACGCTGCGGCTGCGCGCACCGTGTACCCGGCCGGGTTGTTCCTCGGGCTGCTGTTCGCGTTGCTCGCGCTGCTGCACCCGGTGCTGGTCGGCGGCGAGGAAGGCATGATCATGTCCGCCGTCGCCGCGGTGAGCGCGGTGCTGCTGCTGGCGGTGGCGTGGGCTGCGCGGCGCAAGACGATCACCGAGAACGGCACGTTGGTGCTCGTCGCTGTGTTCCTGGTCCTCATCGCGAACTCCGCACTGCACCTCTACCTGAGCCAGGAGGAGTGGCAGACGACGAACTTCATGCTGATCGTCATCGGCGCAGGCATGGCGATCCTGCGGACCGGTTGGAACGTGGCGATCACCGCTGTCATGTGGGTCTCGTGGGTGCTCGCCATGCTCCACATCCCGAGCGCCAACTGGTCGCACTATGCGATCGCGATGGTGATGGCCACCTTGCTCGGTCAGCTCCTGCGCTACGCCCGGCGATCCAACCTCGACACCGCGGCGTCCACCATGGACCTTCAACTCGGGTTGCTCAGCGACGCAGAGCAACTCGCGGAAGGCCGTCAGAGTCTGCTCGCCACGATCAGCCATGATGTCCGCACGCCCGTCTCGGGAATCGTGGGAATGGTCGATCTCCTGCTGCAGCGTCCACTGGATGCCCGTACCCGCGAACTGGTCGTGGGCGTTCAACATTCCGCAGACGGTCTGACGACGCTGTTGAACAACCTGCTCGACCTTGCACGGTTCGAGGCCGGCAAGCTCGAGGTGCACAAGTCCGACACGGACATCTGCGAACTGATTAGCGACGTCTTGCAGATGGTCGGTCCGATCTCCCAGCGCAAGAAGGTGCCGCTCATCGGCGCCGCCAGCCCTGACCTCGACGGATGGATCAACACCGACATCAGTCGCCTCCAGCAGATCCTGCTCAACCTCGTGTCCAACGCCGTCAAGTTCACCGACGAGGGTGTGGTCACTGTGGTGGCCCGCCCCGCGAGGTTCGAGCGCAAACCCTGGATCGACATCCGCGTGACAGACACCGGCCCCGGCATGACCGAAGAGGCCCAGAAGTCGGTGTTCGAGATGTTCGTGCAGGGTGGTCCCGGGGTCCACAAGAAGCACGGCGGGTCCGGCCTCGGGTTGGCCATCGCTCAGCGACTGACCACGGCCCTCGGCGGATCGCTGACGGTGACCAGCGAGTTGGGCAAGGGCACTGCGTTCCGCGTGCTGTTGCCGGTGGGTTCCCTGCAGGAGAAGCACCCGGCGCACGCGATGCGGATCTCGGGCGCGGCGACGGTCGAAGGGCACCCGCTCGCGGTCGAGGCGGTTTCGATGGCGTTGCAGCGGATGGGCAAGGAGATCCTTGCGCAGTGCACGGGGGAATCCGAGACCCTGCACGTACGGGTGATCACGGACACCGCTGCTCCGGAGGCCACGATGCCGGTCACGGACGGTCACCGGCTTCTGATCATGGGACCCACCGTGACTGTCGCGGCGGCGCCCACCGCCGGTGAGTACCTTGCCCTGCCGTGGACGATGGAACGGCTGCTGGAGGCGTTGGGCGCCGATGTGCCGGTCACCGTGGTACGCGAAACCCTCGCGCTTCCCCCCGGGCTGCCGGTCCTGCTCGCGGAGGACGACGCCACCAACCGCACACTGATCGCCGAGATGCTGCAGAGGATGGGGGCATCGGTCCACACGGTCAGTGATGGGGCGGCGGCGGTGGAGGAGATCGCGCGCGACAAGTACGACATCGTTCTGCTCGACTTGAACATGCCCGTGATGGATGGCCTGGAAGCGGTCAAGGTCATCCGCGAACGCCTCGCCGACGTCGACACCCTGGCGGTACTTGCGCTGACCGCCGATCCCGGGTGGATCGATCGGTCGGTGCTGGCTGCGGCGGGTTTCAACGGGTACGTTCTCAAGCCCACGACCAGTGCCGAACTGCACATCGGAATCACCAAGGTGCTGGAGCGCCTTCCCGGGGAGGCGCCGGTGCAGGTGGCTGCGGCGCGGTCCACGTCCGACATCACTCTCGACACAGCAGTGCTGTGGCAACTCGGCGATGACCTCGGCGACCCGGGGTTGGTTCGCGATGCCGTGGGTGTGTACCTCGAGGAGTTGCCTGGACGCCTCGTGGAGATCCACAGGGGGTACGGCGAGGGCTCGCGGGAGGCGGTGCGGTCAGCCGCGCACGCCCTGAAGGGAGCGTCGGCGATGCTGGGGGCCCAGCGGCTCAGTGCGATCTGCGCCCAGATGGAGACGGATGCCACGGACACTCTGCTGGCTGACGTGACCGCCGAGGCCGAGGTCGTGGAGACGCAGATGCGCGACTTCCTGGTGGACGCCACTGCGAGCACCTGAGGTCACTGCGGGGTCACGTACCGGGCCACGAGGGTCAACAGGGTGTCTTTCGTGAACGGCTTCGGGACATACGCATCGACCCCGGCAAGCATGCACTGCTCCGCGGCGCCCGGACCAGTGTCGGCCGTCATCGCCACGATGGGGATCTCCGTCCGCTCATCGCCGGCCACTCCGCCGCGGATCCGGCGAGTGGCCTCCAGCCCGTCGAGTCGCGGCATGCGGACGTCCATGAGGACGACCCCGTAGGGCTGCTCGGTGACCCGCTCAATGGCCTCCAGCCCGTCGCCTGCGACATCGACGTCGTAGCCGGCGTCGTGGAGCATCGCCGACGCCAGTTGCTGTGTGACCTTCGTGTCATCGACGAGCAGCACCCTGCGGTTGGTGCCGAAGCGGCGCAGACGTGGTCGGGACACCGGGAAGGACAGTTCAATGGCGGAGTCCCGCATGGTCACCGAGCCGGATGCGGCTTCGCAGGCGCTGCGAACCACCTCCAACGACCCCGGATCGGGATGCACTCCTGGCGCCCGGAAATCCAACACCGCACGGTGGCCGGCGAGGTGGACACGGACGCCGACCTCGGCACTTGCCCTGGCAAGACGGATGCCGGCCATGAGGGTGTCGATGGCGGTTCGCACCCGCTCCGAGTCGATGAGCACCTCTTCGGCCGCACTCGGGTCCACGGTCAGGTTCAGAGATCCGCCGTGGGGGGTGATCAGGGCGCGCTGGGCCGCGCAGGCGTCCGTGACCATGTCTGCGAGCACGCACACCGTGGGCTTCCCGGTGGTCCCCTGCCCGCTCTCCGAGGCCACAGCGATCAGCGCGTCGATGCGCTTGCCCAGCAGGTTCAATTGGGAGGTGGCGGTGACCACCTCCGGCGGCTGCTTCTCCAGTGCCGCCTGTGCCGCATGGATCGGGGTGGACAGTTCGTGGGTGACCGTGTTGAACAGGGCGCTGCGGGCACGGGCCAGTGCCTCGGCGCGATCGCGGGCCTTGCGCAGGTCGTCGGTGCGTTCCTTGACGGTGCGCTCGAGTTCGACCCGGTGTCGTTGCTCGGCCTCACGCGCCTTGGCGCGTTCGATGACCCGGCCCAGTTGTTCGCCCATCGGTGTGGCCAGTTCCACGAGGTCGGGATCCTCGGGCTTGGGGACAGCGCTGAGGAACTCGAGTACGCCCACGAGGACGGACTCGACCATCACACCGAACGCGAAGACGCTGCCCTGGGAGACGAGGTGTTGGCGGGCCGGGATGAGGTCGGTGGGTTGGTTCTCCCACCGCGGACCGTGCACCATCACCCGCCCGGGGATGCCGACGCCCGGTCCGAAGCGTGCGGCAACCGTGGCCGCCCGCACCTCGCGGAAGAAGGGGTCCTGTGGACTGCCCACCCACAGGCCGCTTGAGACCAGTACAGATGGATCGTCCCTGGCGGGGGACAGCAGATGACCGACGTTCCACTCGTACTCCTCGACGATCATCGTCATGACCTCGGTGAAGGCCGCTTGATCGTCGGTCGCCGAGTTGGAGGCCGCCGCCGAACGCGTCAGCAGGTCAAGAGCCCGCTGCCGCGCGTACAGCCTGCGCAGAGATCTTTCTGCGACCTCTTCGGACTCCCGCCGGGCCGCGCGCTCGCGCTCCACGCGACGTTGGAGCCGGGCGATCTGTGCCCGTGCCTCGAGGAGTTCGTGATCGGTCATCCCAGGTCGACCCGCAGCAGGCAGTGGGAGGCACCCTCGCGAGTGCACTGCGGGTGTGTGACCGTCACCGGCTCCCCGTAGTGATCGGCGGCACCCAGCGTGAGCCCTTCGGCCAGACGGCACATGCTGCGCTGGGAGTGGTACTCCATCAGGATCCCGCCGTCGGCGTCGTCGGTGATCGTGAAGTGAGGGGGCTGCGCGCCCGGGTACAGCTTGCGGACCTCCGGGTGGATCACGCTGTTCAAACTCGGCAGGAATGTGCGCAGGCCACGATGCAGGGTGAAGAACTCCGGGTAACGCTGCGCCAGCGGCGGGATCGAATAGCGGCCGACATGGCGCAGGATGTCGTCCTCCGAGGCGCCCGTCGCGGTGGCTGCGGCGCTGACGATGGCAAGCAGTTCGTCGTCGGAGTAGGAGCCGACGGCGGTGTAGGCGCCCTCGACGCCGGCCGCCGCGAGGATGTCGTCCCACGCATCCGGCCCGTGATCGTTGGCGACCACCTCTTCGACGAGGTTGAAGATGATGCCCTTCATGTCGTGCTCACGCCGAGGCTTCGAACCGGAAACCCACCCCACGCACAGTGTGGATGAAGCGGGGGTTGCTCCCGGACTCGCCGAGTTTCTTGCGCAGGTTGCCCATGTGCACGTCGACCACGTGGTCGTCGCCGTACCAGTCCGCCCCCCACACGGCGTCGAGCAGTTGCTGGCGGGCGAAGACCCGACGGGGCTCGGAGGCGAGTTTGGTCAGCAGGTCGAACTCGATCTTCGTGAGGTCCAGGACCTGCCCGTCGAGTCGGACCTCGCGGGCGTTGGTGTCGATGGACAACCCGTCGTACTCGAGGTTGTCACTGGGACCGGCGGCGCGCGGTCGCCTGCGCATCGCCGCGACCCGTGCGGCGAGTTCGCGCGCAGAGAAGGGCTTGGTGACGTAGTCGTCGGCGCCCACTGTCAGGCCCACGACCCGGTCCACCTCGTCGGTGCGCCCCGTCACCATGATCACGTAGGCGTCGCTGAACTCACGCACCCGGCGGCACACCTCGAAGCCGTCGATGCCGGGCAGGCTCACGTCGAGCAGGATCACCTCGGGGCGGCGGGCGCGGGCCTGGCCGATGCCGGTCTCACCGTCCGCGGCGGCCAGTACCTCGAAGCCCTCGTTCTCCAGCAGGCGCGTCGCGATCATGGCGTATTCGCGGTTGTCCTCGACGATCAGTGCGATGGGGCGGGCCACGCGGCGATTCTTCCAGGGTTCGAGGGGCGTTGGCGCGGTGTCGGTGCGGTTCATCGTGGCCGGGTCGCGCCGCGCGGCCGCCGCGGCGTCTTTGTGACGAAGGTGCGCCCCCACGGTCCGCGATTGTGACGAAGGTGGGCGCTCTGGCTGGTCTGGACCCAGCACCTTCGTGACAACGGGGGTCCGGGCGCAGCCAACGTCGTCACAAAGGGAGCCGGACTGCGCCGAATGGCCACCCCCGCCCCGTCCAGGAAGGATACGACCATGCGAATCGTGGTGATCGGCGGCGACGCCTGTGGAGCATCGGCGGCGTCGGGGGCCAAGCGGGCGCTGGGTGAGTCGGCCGAGGTGATCGTCCTCGAGCGACAGCCATGGACGTCCTACTCGGCGTGTGGGATCCCGTACTGGATGGCCGGCGAGGTCGAGGGCCCGGACGGACTCGTGGCGCGGACCCCCGAGCAACACCGGGCGAACGGCCTGGATCTGCGCACCGGCTGGACGGTCACGGCGATCGACGTCGAGGCAAGGACGGTGAGCGCGACCACCGATTCCGGGGGAACCGAGGACCTGGCCTTCGACCAGTTGGTCATCGGCACGGGTGCGGTCCCCATCCGTGCGCCGATCCCGGGCATCGACCTGCCGGGTGTGCACGGTGTCCAGACCCTCGACGACGGCCTGCAGGTGCTCGACAGCATGCACCGCGGTCCGAACACCGCGGTCGTCATCGGCGCCGGCTACATCGGCATCGAGATGGCCGAGGCGATGAAGAGGCGCGGTCTGCAGGTCACCGTCGTGGATCAGGCCGAGCAGCCGATGACGACACTCGATACCGACATGGGTGCGTTGATCGCCACGGCGATGGAGAAGATGGGCATCTCATACCGGGGTGGTGAGCCGGTGCAGTCGATCGAGGCGGGGGACAGTGGCCGCGCCGCCGCCGTGGTCACCCAGCGCGGGAGGTACCCGGCGGACATCGTGGTGCTCGGCCTCGGTGTGCGTCCCAACGCCGACGTGGCCGCCGCCGCGGGGCTCCCGATCGGGGAACGCGGCGGGCTGCTCACCGACGACCGGATGCAGGTGCTCGACCATCCGGGGATCTGGGCGGGTGGGGACTGCGTGGAGGTCGGCGACCGGATCACTGGCCGTCGCTTGCATGTGCCGCTCGGGACCCACGCCAACAAGCACGGTCGTGTCATCGGTGCGAATCTCGCCGGTGGTGATCTGCGGTTCCCCGGGATCGTCGGTACGGCCGTGTCGAAGATCTGTGAACTCGAGATCTCGCGGGTGGGCCTGCGTGAGCAGGAGGCGAGGGACCTCGGCCTCGACGTGGTGAGCGTGACGATCCGCGCGACGACGAAGGCCCACTACGCCCCGGGTGCAGGCCCGATCCACGTCAAGGCCATCGCCGAGCGCGGCACCGGTCGTCTGCTCGGTTGTCAGATCGTCGGACAGGCCGGCGCCGGCAAACGCATCGATGCCGCCGCGGTCGCGATCTGGAACGGGATGACGGTGGAGGAGGTCACGAGTTGTGACATGGCCTACGCGCCGCCGTTCTCCCCGGTGTGGGATCCCGTCCAGATCGCGACCCGGAGGCTCACGTCGATGCTGTGACGCGGTGCCGGGCAGGCAGCCACAGCAGCGCGAGGACTGCGCCGATCCCTGTGGCGGCGGCAGCCACCAGTGACCCGGCCTGGAAGCCCGCCATGAACGCCGACCGGGCGGCCTCGAGCAGTACCTCACCCTGGGGGATCTGCTCGGACAGCACCACCGCGGCGCCCATCGACTCCTCGGCCAGGGCGACGACCTGGTCCGGGAAGCCGTTGAGTCCGTCCACGATCCGAGGCCCGTAGAGGCTTGCGAACACCGAGCCGACGATGGCGACCCCGAGGGTGCCGCCGAGTTCACGGGTGGTGTCGTTGACCGCCGAACCGACGCCGGCCTTGTCGGCGGGCAGCGCGCCCATGATCGCCTCGGTCGCCGGGCTGGTGGTGAGGCCGAGGCCTGCCGCCATCACCACCATGCTCGCCAGTACCGGGCCGAAGTACGCGCTGTCGGCGTCGAGCGTCGACGCCATCACGAAGCCCGCGCTCATCAGCGTCAGGCCGAACGCGACGACGGCCTTGCTGCCGATCCGGTGCATGATCGCGATGGACAGCGGGGAGAAGACGCCGGTCACCACCGCGAACGGCACGGTTCGCAGGCCGGCCTGTAGGGGGCTGTAGCCCTGCACCAGCTGCATGTACTGGGTGATGAGGAAGATGAACCCGAACAGGCCGAAGAACGCTGACGCGATCGCCACGCTGGCCGCCGAGAACCGCGGGTTGCGGAACAGGGAGACGTCGAGCAGCGGGTAGCGGGTCCGGAGTTCCTGGGCGACGAACGCCGCGAGGAGGAGCAGCCCGGTGGTCCCGACGATCACGACCTCCGGAGAGGTCCACCCGCGATGGGGAGCTTCGATGACCGCCCAGACGATCGCCGCCACGGAGGTCACCGACAGGAGCAGGCCGAGCCGGTCCAGCCGGCCCGGGCGGGGGTCGCGACTGTCGGGGATCAGAAGGCGACCGGCGACCAGCGCCAGCAGCGCGATGGGGATGTTGACCAGGAAGATCGACCCCCACCAGTAGTGCTCGAGCAGCAGCCCGCCGGTCACGGGGCCGGCGGCGACGGCGAGGCCGGTCACCCCGGACCAGATACCGATCGCCATCGCGCGCTCCCGGGTGTCGGTGAAGACGTTGATGATGATCGCCAGCGTCGCCGGGAAGATCATCGCGGCGCCGACCCCCATGAGGGCGCGGGCGCCGATGAGTTGTTCCGTCGTCTGCGACAGCGCTGCCAGCCCGGACGTGATCGCGAAGATGACCAGCCCGAACTGCAGGGCGCGGCGCCTGCCGGTCCGGTCGCCGAAGTAGCCGAACGCCAGCAGCAGCGCCGAGAACACCAAGGTGTATGCGTCGACGATCCACTGGAGGTTCGCCGTGGTGGCCGACAGCTCCTCGCTGAGAGTGGGCAGAGCCACGTTCACGATCGTGTTGTCGACGACCACCATGAACAGGCTCAGGCAGAGCACGGCGAGGATCCACCACCGTGTACGGGTCCGTTGCGGGGATCGGACCTCCGTGAGAACAGACATGCGCGGCTTTCCTTTCTATAGAACAACGTTCTAGATATGTAGAACGTTATACTACACACATGGGACGAACGCCAAGTCGGGATGTGGAGGAGGGTCTGCTGCGCGCTGCCGAGCAGATCCTCACCGAAGAGGGACCGGAGGCCATCACGGTGCGCAAGGTGGCCACCTGCGCAGGCGTCGCGCCGATGGGCGTCTACAACCGGTTCGAGGGCAAGCAGGGCCTGCTCGAAGCGTTGTTCATCAGGGGGTTCCAGCAGTTGCAGGCGATGGTCGCCTCCGCCAACGGCCCGGATGCTGTGGCGCGTCTGCGCGCCGGTTGCGTGAAGTACCGCGAGTTCGCGATCGCGCATCCCGAGCATTACCGGCTGATGTTCGAGCGCATGCATGAGATCGAGCCGACCGAACGCGGGATGCTCGAGGCGTTTGCATCGTTCGATCAGCTCGTGGGCAACGTGGCCGCCGCCCGCAGCCTGCGGCCCCTCGGTGCCGGTTCCGACGTCGATGTCGCCCAGCAGATCTGGTCGGCCTTGCACGGCGCCGTGAGCCTGGAACTGCTAGGGATCGGTTTCGCCGAGGATCCCGATGCCGCGTTCGAGGCGATGCTGGACGCGCTCCTGGCGGGGATGGAGGCGCGCGCGGAGGGCTGAGGTCATTCCGAGATCCGGTGTAGTCTCACGACGTGAGTGCCCCCTCTGTGCCGCGCCGCGTCCTCGTGACCGGTGGTGCCGGGTTTATCGGATCCCACCTGTGCGAGCGACTGCTGGGTCAGGGGCACGAGGTGCTGTGCGTCGACAACTTCTACTCGTCGTCGCGGGTGAACGTCGAGCACCTGATCGCGCACCCGCGTTTCGAGCTCATGCGCCACGACGTCACGTTCCCGCTGTACGTGGAGGTCGACGAGATCTACCACCTCGCCTGCCCGGCATCGCCCATCCACTACCAGCGCGACCCCGTCCAGACCACGAAGACGAGCGTGCACGGATCGATCAACATGCTCGGCCTGGCCAAGCGCACGAAGGCCCGCATTCTCTTGGCCTCTACCTCCGAGGTGTACGGGGACCCGACGATCCACCCCCAGAGTGAGGACTACTGGGGCAACGTGAACCCGATCGGCCCGCGCTCCTGCTACGACGAGGGCAAGCGCTGCGCCGAGACGCTGTTCATGGACTACCGCCGGCAGCACGGGATGGACACCAAGATCGTGCGGATCTTCAACACCTACGGTCCGCGGATGGCGCCCGATGACGGACGGGTGGTGAGCAACTTCATCATGCAGGCTCTCGCCGGCGAACCCTTGACGATGTATGGATCCGGGCAACAGACCCGGTCCTTCTGCTACGTCGATGACCTGGTGGACGGACTGCTGGCGATGATGAACACGCCGCCTGACGTCAGCGGTCCGGTCAACCTCGGAAACCCCGAGGAGGTCACGATGCAGCAGCTCGCGGCAAAGGTCGCCGAGATCGTCGGGGTAGACGCGTCGATCGTGCATGAACCCCTGCCGACCGACGACCCCATGCAGCGCATGCCCGACGCGACGCTGGCTGGTCGCCTGCTGGGGTGGTCGGCTCAGGTGCCCCTGGACAAGGGCCTCGAACAGACGGTCAACTGGTTCCAGAAGCAGTACGGCAACAACATGGCAGGTTCCCCGTGACGCAGCGGCTCAGCACCCGGCAGCCGCGGGTCTCGACGCGCAACGAGTTTCTCCGTGACTACCAGTTGCGGGTGCGGGCGCTCGACGTGGCTGTGATCCTTCTCGCGATCGTCACCGGACTACTTCTCGGCTGGGGCTATGGGGGCCAATTCTTCAGCGATGACCGGCCGCGTCAAGTCTTCTCGGCGGCACTGTTGGTCGTGTGGCCGGTGGCCCTGTGGCAGGCACAATCGACGAAGGCCACGATCATCGCGAACGGGCTGGGGGAGTACCGACGAGTGATCGTGGCGACGATGTGGACCGGGCTGATCGTGATGAGCCTGGCGTACCTGACGAACACCACATACGGTCGGTGGTTCCTCTTCGGTGTGCTGATCACGGGCTTGCTCCTGTTGCTGCTCGAGCGCAACCTCATGCGGCGGTGGTTGCACCGCCGGATGGCTGAAGGCAAGCCGCTGCACAGGGTATTCCTGATCGCCCCGCCATCCCCTCTGGCGAAGTTACAGGACGAGTTGGCTGGCTCCCAAGGCCGGTTCGTCACGGTGGGTGTCCTGGCGCTCGATGATGGGTGGAGCCCACGTTCCGCAGTCGACTCGGCGGTGGCGAGCAAGGCCGATACCGTCCTCTTCGCCCCCGGTGGCGAGATCGATCCACAGGCCACGCGCACGCTGGGCTGGGCGATGGAGGACACCGACCTGTCGCTGATGGTGAGCGCGTCGTTAGTGGAGGTGGCCGGCCCGCGGCTGTCGGTGGAGCCTGTGGAGTCCATGTCGTTCGTGCGCGTGGACATGCCCAAGTTCAGCGGAACGGCGGTGGTGCTCAAGGCGGTCACGGATGTGGTCGGGTCCAGCATCCTCCTGATCCTGCTGGGCTTGCCGATGCTGCTCATCGCCTTCGTGATCCGGCGCGGCTCCCCCGGTCCCGCCTTGTTCAAGCAGGAGCGGGTGGGCCTGGACGGCCGAACGTTCCTGTGCTGGAAGTTCCGGACCATGTACGTGGACGCCGATGCCCGCCGGGACGAACTGCGCGCCGCCCACGGCGACGACGGCGCCACCTTCAAGATGGCCGACGACCCGCGGATCACGCGGATCGGCCGGTTCCTGCGGCGGTTCTCCCTGGATGAGTTGCCACAGTTGATCAACGTGTGGCGCGGCGACATGTCGTTGGTCGGTCCGCGACCGCACCCGCGCGACGACGTCGAGCGGTACGACGACCTGGCCGTCCGCCGACTGCGTGCGCGGCCCGGGATGACAGGGCTGTGGCAGGTGCGCGGGCGCTCGGACCTGTCGTGGGAGGAGTCGGTGCGGCTCGACCTGTACTACGTCGAGAACTGGTCGCTGTCGATGGACTTCGTGATCTTGGCGAGCACGGTCAGTGCCGTCGTGGGTGGCCGGGGAGCTTACTGAGTCCCGTGCTCATCGGCGGGTGATGACTGCCATCCCTCCGGCCGATCCCGGGTCGCGGTACTGGCGCAGAATCCTGGACGGGTAGTAGACGCCCGCGTATTCGGTGCGCAGGCCCTCCACGAACTCCTCCCACAGGGCATCGAAGCGCGGCTGGATGTCTTCGATGACCATGACGCCGGCGGGGCTGATCAGCGGCAGCAGAGCCGCGATCGTGTTCCCGTTCGCCTCCGGGGTGTGTAGACCGTCGTCCACTATCAAGTCGACGGGGGGGCCCAGCAGCGCTGCCAGCCGTGCCAACGAGTCCGGATCCCGTTGGTCGACCTTGTGCGTTGTGTATCGGTCGGTGTTCACCAGACAGCGCTCATCGACGTCGGCGCCGTGCACCTCTGACTCGGGGAAGTACTCACTCCACCCCACCAAGGACGCACCTGGGCTATGCGCGGTCTCCATTCCGCTGCGGGCGGAAGGATCATTGATTCCGATGCCGATCTCGAGGATCCGGGGCCTGCCCTGCCGCATGTGGTCGAGTAGTCGAGCGTAGATGTCCTGGTAGCCGCAGGAACCGGGATCCTGGGTGACTGATGCGAACTTCGACGTGCGGCACCAACGGCCCATCTCGTCGCTGAACGTCTCTCCGGCGAGGATCAGCGGCGGCATCTTCTCCATGACCTCCTGCCGCGAAGGCACCTGCGCGGGCCCGTTGATGGCGCTCTCCTCCGCTGAGAGGGGCGCGGCGAGGCGGTCGATGGCAGCAGCGAACCGGACGGCCTGCTGGCGATCCCACCACCGGCTAGCGAGTTCCGACGTCACTGCCGTCGTTTTGACGAGATGACTCAAGCGAGTTTGATGCAACCGCCCTATGAGAGTCCCGTTGAGATCCACGTGCCCGAGTCTATTCATCGGGGCTGGACCGCTCGGGGCGTCAAGGGCACAGCGTCATTGTGAGTGTGGGCGTCAACTGAGTCGGTAGACCCGCTGCACAGGACTGGTTGGATCCGATGATCCAGTAGGGCCGGTTCGGCATCGACTGTGCCGGTTCGACGATCTGGACCTCGACGTCCGGTGCGTAATGCCTGAACGCGGCAGCGACCCCAAAGGTCAACCCCGGTTCTGTGACAAGCACCTGTCGGGCATCGGAATCGACCACCGTGTCTACGACGGCGCGGCTGTAGCGAGTCGGTTCAATCCGGGAAACGACCCCGTAGGTCTGTGGCAGGGTCACCACCGCGATGAAGCACAGCCATACGAGCATCGTGCTGCTACGCAACCCACTCAGCGACGCGGCGCAAGCCATGGCGAGGATCGGCATGAGCAGGGTGAGGGTGCCCTCCAACCAGAAGCTCGTGCCCATGACACTCAGCAGCCAGATGGCCGCTACGGCGGCGGCACCGCCCGCCAGCCATGCCAGCCCTTGACGGGTCAGAAGAGCCACGCTGATCAGGATCAGCCCGTATGGTCCCCACCGCGTGATCAATGCGGGGACCTTCAGTAGGTCACCCGGGTCGGGTCCTGCGAGCCACCCATGTACCGATGAACCGTGCAAGGTCAGCAGCACGGCGGCCAGCACGACCAGGGGCAGGGCCAATGCGACCGCCCTACCCCATCGGATCAGCCGTGCTTTGACAGGACCGGGCAATGCCAGCAACACCACGGGGTGGATGACCAGGACCATCAGGGCCGACTGCATCAGAACTGCTGATGCGCCCACGCTGAGGCTGTACAGCCAGATGGAGCGCTGCGGTTGGACCAGGACCATCCTGACCAACGCGAAGGTGGACAGACAGACGAGGAACAGCCCGACGGCATAGGCCCGGCCCTCTTGCGCGTAGTAGGCCACCGATGGGGCGATTGCCAGCAGAGAGCCGCCGACGAGCGCCGTCCACGGCCCGTAGAGACGCCTGATCGCTGCCGCGCAGGTAGTCACCGCTGCCACAGTCATCGCCAGGCTGAGTCCCCTCAGCCAGGCGTCGGACGTGAACTGCCCACCGAGGGTCCAGATGTAGACGGTCGCATAGTAGGGCAGCAGTGGCAGGTCCCAGGTGTCCGAGATCAGCCTCCCGAAACCATTCTCAACGCGGCTGATAGTGATCAACTCGTCGGTCCACAACGGCCGCAGCGTGAGATGCGTCAAGCCGATGACGAGCGCTGCCATCGCCGGAACGACGAGGGCGAGTGTCGCCAGAAGACGCGAAGGACGTTCTGGTGCTTCCAGCACTTCCGCCACGGACATGGATCTCATCATGGACTCCTCCGATGGGTGCGTGTCCGGAAAACGCCGCGGGACGCACCGACCCGGTCGGCGACGGTGGCTACATTGGGTGCCATGGATGGTCAGTCCCCCGTCAGTGCGGTGATGAGCGGGCCGGGGATGGCTGGATGACGGCCTTCGCGGCGCCTGTGCAGAGCCGGGAGACCTCAGGATGGGATGACCGGCCCGTACTTGCGACCATCGCCACCGCAGTGTTCGTGTGGGCGCTTCTGATCACGACTTTCGACACGTTCGGGTTTGCGAGCACCTATGTCTCGCGCACCCGCGAGCTGATGACCTTCTACGTCGTGATGGCGGTGGTCGTCTCCGCGCTTCCATGGCGCCGCTGGACGACCACGACCAAGTGGCTCATAGGCGCGTTCCTCGTGCAGGTGGTCGTCGGCTTCGCCTTCTGGTCCGCGCAGGACGGTTCCCGAATAGCCATCAACTACTGGTCGCAGTGGTTGCTCGCCCTGGCGTTCTTGCTCCTCGGTCTGACCTTCTACCGGGCCTGCTGGTGGCTGTGGGGGCCCATCATTATCGGCTACGCCCTCGTCATCGCCGGCGTGTGCCTCACGGGCCTGTTGTTCTGGCATAGCCCTCCTGCGCAACTCAATGGCCCCGCCGAGTTCTACGGCGACCGGCCGGTGGGCGCCCCCGCCGCCTTGATGATGGTGCTCGGCCTGGTCCTTGCTGCCGGGGAGGGCCGCTTGTCGTCGCGCGTCCGCACGGCCGTGGTTGTCGTGCTCGGCGCCACTGTGGTGCTGGCTCAGCACCGCAGCGTCTGGATCGCGCTGCTGGTGGCCCTCGTGCTCTTGATGTGGGACGGCAAGTGCCGGGGGGTGTCGTTCCGGCAGATGACGGGATTCCTTGCGGTGGCGGCCTTCTTCGTTCTTTCCGCGGTGATGCCAGTGCTCACACCCTGGTCCATCCTGCCCAGCGGCCCATCGGCGCAGGCGGGACCGTCGCTGCCGGATTCCTTCGAGTCGGTGGGTACTTTCAGTTGGCGTTTGGACATGTGGGAGTCGCGACTGACGCAATCGCGCAGCCTCATGGAGTGGCTCACCGGGGGTATGTGGGGACCCACCCCGGTCTGGGGTCCAGGGAGCAGTGTGATGAACCCGACCATCAGCTCGCACAGCATGCTGGTCGATCTGCTGTCGATGCTCGGGCTGCTGGGACTCGGCGTCTTCGTTGTGTTGTTCCTGCGTGCGACGGCGTATCGCTGGCTCGTGCCGCCCGTTCTGCCGATCTGCCTCATCGCAACTGCGGCCTTCGGCTTCTTCTACGCATGGCCGTCATGGGCCTGGGTCTTCCTCGGGGCCGGGCTTTCCGCGCGGGGGGACGCAGACGTCCCGTGAAGGTCGCCATTGTGCATTCCTTCTACCGCAGCGGTCAGCCCAGCGGCGAGAACCTTGCGGTGACGGCGCAGATCGAAGCTCTGAGTCAGGCCGAGGTGGAGGTGGCGCTTGTCGGACGATGGTCGGACCGGGAGGTACGGCATCCCTGGGATCCGGTCAGGGTGGCAATGATCACCGCCACCGGCCGGGGGGGCGATCCCACTGCGGAACTGCGGCGTCTCCGACCTGACCTGGTGCATGTCCACAACCTGTTCCCGTCGATGGGTACGCGATGGCTGGGGCAGTGGCAGGGCCCGATCGTAGCTACCGTCCACAACTATCGGCCGTTGTGCGCCAATGGCCTTCTGCTGCGCGACGGGCATTTCTGCACCGATTGCGTCAGCCATGGAACGTTGAATGCGGTCAGGCACGGCTGTTACCGCGACAGCCGGATGGCCACTATTCCTCTGGCTGTCGCCTCAGCCGGCGGAGCGCGTCGCAACCCTGTCCTGCAGCGTGCCGAAGCGGTGGTGTTCCTGTCGCAGAGTCAGCGGGAGATCTACGTGGAGGCTGGCATGGATGGGGGCAAGAGCCACGTCATCCCCACCGGCATCCCGGATATCACCGCCGACGCCTCGTCCCCCCGGAACGGATGGATGTTTGCAGGACGGCTCACCCCTGAGAAGGGTCTGGCGGCGCTGCTGAATATCTGGCCGGACACGGAGCCGCTCGCCGTCTGGGGTGCGGGACCGTTGGCCGCACAGATGCAGGCGATCGCCCCTGATGGCATCCGGTGGTATGCCGGCGACCGGGCCGACGTAGCAAAGGCCCTCGCGGGCGCGGAGGGGCTGGTGTTCCCCAGTCTCGCAATGGAAGTCCATCCGACCGTGGTGATCGAGGCCTTGCGAGCGGGTACCCCGATCGTCGCCAGGGAGGCCACGGTCTCCGCCGCCCTTGTGGAGCGCTTCGGCGTCGGGGCGGTCTATGACGGTGGAGCCCCGTCGTTGCGCTCTGCGCTCGCGTTCTGCCGTCAGGGCGGCAGCGATCTGCGTACGGCGGCCCGTGACTGCTATGAGCGCAACTTCACCGAGGAGCGATGGGTGAAAGACCTGAAGTCGTTGTATTCCGCTGTCTTGTGATCACCAGCCCTGGTCGCGCCACCATAGTTCCGCGGTCAGGAGTCGGTATGCGCTCTGTGTGCGCATCGGTGCCTTGCCTGTCGCGGCCGAGTCGAGCAACTCGCGGACTTGCCGTGCATCCAGCAGCCCGCGTTCGACGAGGTGCCCCCGCGCCAGCAGGTCCTGGCACTCAGGGTCCTGGATCCAGCGCAGCGTGGGGACGGGGAACCCCCGCTTCGGCGCACGAGCTGGTTTCTGCGAGCGCAGCACCCTCCCACCGACCGCGCGCAACGAGTCTTTGCCTCTACCTTCGGCGAATCGCTGCGCCATGTCGCTGCTGCTGACCTCCTCGACGATCCGGTAATCGAGAAAGGGTTGCCGGGTCTCTACCGAGTGAGCCATGGACATGCGATCCCCATAGTGCAGCAGACTGCGCAGGACATCATTGACGCAGGCGTGCAGAACCTCCGCGGCCGTCATCCCCGGACGCGTGAGAGGTTCGACCCGGACGTCCAACTCTCCCGTCAGGCACGCGGCGTTTCCTCGGCGCCTGCCGTACATGTCGTGTGCTCCGGGGACAAGACGCCTGATCGAATGCTGCAGTGCCTGACGGGTGCCCAGATCCCAGGTCAGACCCAGCCAGGCCCGCCGTGCTCCGGTCAGGTCGCGGTGCATGAGTCGGTCCTTGAGCCAGAAGGGCCCGACGATCGAGGAGTACCCGCCGAAGATCTCGTCCGCGCCCTGGCCCTCCAGCACAACCCGCCTGCCCGCGGCGGCGGCAGTTCGCATGATGTACCAGACTGCGTTGGCTGCTGGGCTGGCGTTCGGTCCGTCAAGTTCGGAGATGCGGGCAGCCAGGAATTCCGGTCCGAGACGGGTGGGGAGGTCCACCCCGACCCAGGGCATGCCCAACAGCCCGGCGTACGTGGCCGCCTCCTCACTTTCGGAGTTCGATCCGCCACCGGATGCGGTGAATGCCATGGAGGCACCCTCGTCTTCGCTCATCAGCGTCGCAATGAGAGATGAGTCGAGCCCACCTGACAGCGTGACTCCCACCGGGACGTCCGATCGCAGACGAACGTGGACGCTGTCCCTCAGCAACCACTCCAGACGATCCGTGTCGATCCGTCGTCCCGCTTGCGGGAGGGGTAGATTCCAGTAGCGGCCCTCCCGACGACCTTCCGTACTCACCTGCAGCCAAGTTCCCGGATTGAGTTCCCGTACGCCCTCGTAGAACGTGGACGAATCGAGGTGGGAGGCTGCGGTGACGAGGTAACGGCTCAGGTGTTGCATGTCTGGGCGCAGCGGGGTGTCCATCAGGGTCTGGAGGGCCGTGACGGTCGACCCGAAGACGAACCCACCAGAAGTCTCCGCCGCGACGTACAGGGGTTTGACGCCAAAGCGATCCCGAGCCAAGAGGAGTCGTCGTCGCGCCACGTCCACCAACGCCAGGGCCCACATGCCGTTGAACCGAGAGAATGCTTCAGTCCCCCATGTGACCAGTGCCGCGAGTACAACTTCGGTGTCCCCGGACGTCGAGAACCGCCAATGCTGCTGGAGTTGGCGGCGTAGTTCCGGATGGTTGTAGATCTCGCCGTTGTACGTCAGGACGTAGTTGCCGTCGGCGCTGATGAAGGGCTGGTTGGAGCGTTCGTCAAGATCGACGATGGCCAACCGTGTGTGACCCAGCGCCGCCCACTGTCGGCGCCACGTGCCCTGTGCATCGGGTCCTCGAGCGCGCAACGACGTCAGAGCGGCAGACAGATCGAGTTGGGACAGATCTGTACCGTCGAAGTCGACCCGTCCGACGATGCCGCACACGCTTACCCCTCTGCACCAGGTGTTCTTGAGGCTAACGGCACTCCATCGCCGGGGGCACGACCGGCCATGCCCTGACTGCCGATGGGGCGAGACCCGCGGTGCAGAGGCGGACAGCGCTTAGCATGACCTCGTGCCGAGGCAGCGAGTGGCGGTACTGATGACCGTCCACAACCGTCGTGAGACGACGCTGGACTGCCTGCGCCTGCTGGACGGCCAGACCGGCCGCGGCAGCGACTTCGATCTGGGGGTCTTCCTCGTCGACGACGGCTCCACAGACGGTACCGCCGAGGCGCTGGCGAAAGAGTTCCCCTCCGTGACTGTGATTCACGGCGACGGCAACTATTTCTGGGCGCGGGGGATGTCGGTCGCGGACACTGCGGCGGCCAGGACCCAGCCATACGCGTACCTCTGGCTCAACGACGATACCCGGCTCTACGAGGATGCGGTGGCGCGGCTGATGGCTGTGGTGAGGGCACACCCCGGTGCCATCGCTGTCGGAGCCACACGGGCCAGCGATGTCGAGGAGATCACCTACGGGGGCCGTCGTCGCCTCGGCCCCCATCCCCTGCGACTGGGGCCGCTGCTGACCCCGCGGACCATGCTCGAGTGTGACACCTTCGAGGGCAATGCGGTCCTCGTGCCGGCCGCAGTCAGGGAGGTGGTCGGTCCGATCGACGGCGCTTACCCGCATGCCTACGCTGACACGGACTACGGTCTGCGAGCACGTGGTCAGGGAATCCACATTCTGCAGATCCCGGGTTTCGTCGGGGTCTGTGACGTGGGACCGCGTGTCAAGCAGCGGATGTCGTTGCCCCGGGCTTGGGCCGACCTCAACTCACCCAAGGGTCTGCCCTGGCGCGCGCAGATGAAGTTCCTGCGCAGGCACGGCGACTGGCGTTGGCCGTGGTGGTTTGCCACTGGTCAGGTCAGCCAACTGAGTCGGCGCGTGGGATGGACCCGATGACCACGCTGCTGGTCGTGCAGTCATACATACCGGAGTACCGGGCCCCGTTCTTCGAGGAACTGGACACCCGTCTGCGGGCACTAGGAGTGAACCTCGTGCTGGGCCTCGGGCGTGACACCACCGAACGCGGCGACGCGGTGGGAACCTCTGTCGCGACCATCGCCAT
>Ga0209607_1000226_pt1 | contig 50392 bp, 51 predicted proteins | sample AD_UKC117_MetaG_FD_184413 | JGI IMG/M metagenome (GOLD analysis project Ga0209607, IMG submission 184413) | Active sludge microbial communities of municipal wastewater-treating anaerobic digesters from Hong Kong - AD_UKC117_MetaG (SPAdes)... | ecosystem: Engineered > Bioreactor > Anaerobic >... | reverse complement strand
GTGGTCGCCGCCTTCGATCAGGATGACCCGCGCCTTGCGGGGATCGATGCGGCGGAAGTCGTTCTTGATCGTCCGCCGCGACAACTCGATGATCTGTCCTGCCAGTTCCACGCCGGTGGGACCGGCACCGACGACGACGAAGGTCATCCAGGCCTCCACCGAGGCGGGGTCCGGCTCCAACTCGCCCATCTCGAAGGCCCCGTAGATCCGTGCCCGCAACTCCAGGGCGTCGTCGATGCTCTTGAGGCCGGGCGCGAACGGCTCGAAGGCGTCGTTGCCGAAGTAGCCCGTCTCGGCGCCGGCCGCGAGGATCAGCGAGTCGTATTCGGTCACTGTGCTGTGCGGACCGACCGCAGACGTCACGGTGCGCGCGGCGAGGTCGATGTCGCTGACCTCACCGAGCAGGACCTCCGCGTTCTTCTGCCGCTTGAGGATCTCCCGGGTGGCCGGTGCGATCTCGCCCTGCGACAGGATCCCGGTGGCGACCTGGTAGAGCAACGGCTGGAACGTGTGGTGTGACACCCGCGAGATGAGGGTGACATCGACGTCCGCACGTTTGAGTCGCTTGGCGGCGAACAAGCCACCGAAACCCGATCCGATGATGACCACGCGGTGCCGCGGGTGCTGACTGTCCATACCTGAACTGTGCCAGGCATACGGCGGCCGAAACCATGATCCATGCCACAGTGGGGTGCGTGAACATCGTGCTCATCGGCATGCGTGGGGTCGGCAAGACCAACATCGCGCGGCGGGTCTGCTTCCTCACCAAACGTCCGGTCATGTCCACCGATGTGCTGGTCGAATACGAGGTGGGCCTGCCGATCCCGCAGTTCGTCGAGCAGAAGGGGTGGGCTGCGTTCCGCGAGGCCGAGTACCAGGTGCTGCGCAAGTTGTGCGCCATGGACGGTCTCATCATCGACGCCGGCGGAGGCATCGTGGTCGACCTCGACGCCGCGGGCCACGAAGTCTTCAGCGACCGCAAGGTGGATCTGCTCAAAGCCGGTGGCAAGATCGTCTTCTTGTCCGGGGACATGGAACGCCTGGCCACCAAGGTCGCCGGCGACCCGCGGCGACCGACGCTGGACTCACGCACCTCGGCGATCGACCTGATGCGGGCTCGCCTGCCCTTCTACGAACGGGCAGCCGACTGGACCATCGACGTGGAGGGTCGCCAGCGTTCCGACATTGCCAACGACATCGCGGCGCGCTACCCCTGAGACACGGCACAACATCGGTTACGGTGAAAGTCCTGTTGGGAAGTGGGAGGAACCGGTGCCGGTAGCCGTGCCCATCGTCGCGGGTACCGCCATCCGCGGCGTGGCAGCCACGTTGATGATGCGACGCGTGCTCGAGCGACACCCGAACGCCTTCCTGATCACGCTGGCGAACTTCGGTGTCACCCTGCCGATGCACAAGTCGCAGGAGCACCTGACGCGTGACATCCGCAGCGGTCTGGAGAAGCAGGGCCGCGATCCGGATTCCCCGGTGGTCCTGGTCGGCCACTCCCAAGGAGCCATCGCCTCGCTGCGCTACGCGGTGGACCATCCACACCAGGTCTTGCACGTGGTCAGTGTGGGCGCCCCCTGGCTCGGTTCGGCCAGCGCACGCCGGGTGTCGCGGTTGTTCAGGTGGACACCCCGGGACATCACCCCCGCCCTGTCCGACATGGCCGAGGGTTCGCCGTTCCTGGAACAGTTGCACGACGACCTGAACGTGATCGGCGACCGCGTCACGAACATCTACAGCACCCACGAGTTGTTCATCAGCCCCTACACCGCCGCTCACATCGACGTGCCGGGTGTGAGCAACTACCTCATCGCCACCGAGGCCGAGTACAAGCGCCATCTGGTCGCCTATCCGGAGTTGCCGCTCGACGGGCACATCGAGGGCCGGATCACACATATCGGGGAGATGAGCGCACCAGAGGTCCGGGCGGTCATCTGGGCAAAGGTCGAGGAGATCACCGACGCCGTACGGCGAGGCGATTTCGATCAGGGCAAGCCCGCCTGATCCTGCTCCGCGCGCCTCTTGCGGGCCGCGCGGCGGGTGGTCTCCATCAGCACCCGGGCAAGCGCAGTGACCAGGGTCAGACCGACGACCATCTGCACCATGACGACGATGCGGGCGGAATCCGACACCGCGACGATGTCCCCGAACCCCACCGTGGCGAGGATGGTCATGGTGAAGTACAGAGCCCCCACCTTGGTCAGTGGCACGTTGAAGCTGCCCGGATTCTCCGAACTCAGCGACAGGTAGGTCAGCGCGAAGATCACCACCAATGCGGTGAGCATGACCGCCAGCGTGATCAAGCCCGCCCGTACGGGGTGTTTCGCCCGGCTGATGTACAGCAGCGACCACACCGCACCCGCCGAGTAGATCAGCACGACCACAGAGATGAAGGCGAAGACCAGCCAGGGCTGCTCGTCGCCGGTCGGTTCCGGTACGACCGCGTACAGGACCAGCAGGGCGACGATGACGGCGAACCCGCCCAACACGCCGGGCAAGCCCGCGCGCAGCAGGTGCCCGGTGGATGGCAGCGGGGGCTCGGTCACGCCCCTACGGTGCCACAGTCGCTGTCAGCTACGCGGCAACGGCTGCCAGTGGTCGGCGGGCAGGAAAGCGCGGCGCAGCAATTCCACCACCGCGTGCGGCACCTGCGGAACGAACGCGGCCGGGGAACGCCCGACGGCGCTGCTGGGGATCCGGACCTGCAGGACCTCCGCCTCGATGGTGAACACCGCCGGGGGCGTCAGTTCCACGGCCTCGCCGTCGACTCCCGCCGCGATCGGCTCGTCGGAGTCCACCTCGAAGCGGGTGGCCGTCCACGAGTTGAATCCGGACGCGGAGTTGAGCAGACCGACCGCCGCCCGGGCGAACATCTCCGTGACGGCCGCCGCGCTTCCCAGTTCCGCGGTGACGATGCCGAGTTCTCCGGTGCGCAGACTGGGCCGGCCGCCGGCACCCCGGACATCGAGAAGGTACGGGTTGTTCGACACGTGCACGATGTGCGCGGTGCGGTGCGGCTGACCGTCCTGGCCCGTGAAGCGCAGATCCGGTGGATTCTCCACCAGTGTGGGCAACTCGTCGACGGTCGTCTCCACCTTGCGTTCGCGGTAGCTCGCACTCTGCACCACCGCGCCGTACACACCCATGGAGACGTTGTTCAGGAACGCCTCGCCATTCACGCGAGCCAGGTCGACGGTCTTCAACCTCGCCTCCCCGAACGCGTCGAGGGCGGCCAGGGGATCCGCGCGGTCGAGCCCGAGGTCCATGGCGAAGTGGTTTCGGGTGCCCGACGGAACGCACACCATCTGTGCCCGTGCTCGGCTGACCAGGTCGGCGACGATCGCCTGTGAGCCGTCCCCACCCGCCACTCCGATCACGTCGGCGCCCTCGGCCAGCGCATCCGCGGCCAATTGCCGCAGGTCGATGCCGGGTCCGAACTCGTGGCATTCGATGCCGCGCGCTCGGGCCGCCGTCATCAGCCCGAGCCGCTGCGCCTTGCCGTCCCCGGACAGTGGGTTGACCAGCAGCACCGGCTTCGAGGCGGCCGGTACGGCAACCCCCGGCGGTGGCAGTTCGGCAAGTGAACGGCGGTCACGGCCCAGTGCGTACCGGCCGAGCGGAAGGGAGACCGCCATGCTGATCGCGCCGAAGACAATCACCCACCCCTCACTGTGGGCCCCAACAGCGGCGATCAGCGACGCCGCGAAGAGCACCACGGCGATCCACGCTGACCGGCGGCGGTCGGCACCTCTGCGGGTCAGCGCGACCCAGCCGAAGGCGAAGGCGCCGACCAGACACAGGATCGCGATCATGATCGCGAAGGGACTCTCGGCGATACCTCTCAACAGGGCGATCACACCCGTGATGGCGGCGGCGAGCGCCCCGAGCGCGGCGAGTCTGCGCCGCGTCGCGAAAGAGGTCGTGTGCACCGCCATGATCAGATCGTGGCACAACCCGCTGTCACCATCCGTGGCGCACGGTGACGGCCCGGCACTGCACTGTCCACGGCACCTACTGTGGCCACTCCGGCGGCGGGTAGAAAGGCTCTTGGGAGTCCGGGCCCAGGCGCGGCCCGATGCTGATCAGATCGATACACGTCTGCACTCCCACGTCGGTCCCCGTCACGGTCACATCGGGGACCGGGCCCTCCACCTCGAAGAAGACGTTGTGCAGCCCCTGCCTGATCGGGACCTCATGGTCGTTGGGCCCGATGCGCATCCGCACCGTGGTGTCGGCGTCGCTGAGGTAGGACACCTGCGCCACGAACGTCCACTGCGGGACCTCGCGCGTCATCGGTATCACCAGCGGCGCGGTCGAGATCCGGTAACCGCAGACACCGTTGGGCTGGGACGGGGTACCGGCGACGAACTGCTGCTGCGCGGAGCCGTCGTTGGCGAACCCGAACAAGCCGTCGGTGGAGTAGTCGACGAACGGCCGGAACGCCGGGTCCGGCGAGAAGACGACCTCGGTGCTGGCGTAGGGCAGCATCAACATGGGGTGGACGAGGTCGGTCATCGTCCGCTGCGGCAGGAACTCCGCATTGGCCGGGATGGCCGGCATGGAGTTCCGGGCGGTCGTGACGTAGTCCTTGGTCTGGCTGTTGACCCACCGCAACGAGGGCTCGACCGCGGAGATAAGACTCGAGACCAGGAACGCGACAGCGGCACTGAGGGCGACCGTCCTGCGACGGATTCCACGGGCCCGGAGTCGTCGGCCCAGCGCTTGGGCCTTGGCGCTGAAGGGTTGCGTCTCCCATACCGTCGGGTAGAACAACAGACCGGCGAACAGCGCCAGCAGGATCCAGAAGTCCGACGTGTAGCGGTACCCGGTGGAGGCCACGAGCGAGCCTCCGCGGCCGTACGCAGCGAGGGCGGTCAGCGCCAGGGCGTACACCAGCATGCCCCACAGGTAGGGGAACAGCACCGGTCGGTACCGGCGCACGACGACGAAGACCGCGATCAGCAGAACCACCGCGATCACCATCAACCCGGTGGTCCGCAGCGGGATCACCAGGACGCCGTTCCACGTCTCGCCCTGGGCGCTGAACCAGCGCCACGGCCCCCCGGCAGAGCCGTTGACGATGTTCAACAGGAACAGGTCTCGGCTGTAGCGCAGTGCCCGCAGAAGGTTCCAGTCCGGGTCCCGCGAGATCGGCGCATGGATGCGCAGGAACACGGCGTACGCGGCGGTGAACCCGACCAGCAGCACCCAGTAGCGGGGATTCGCACGGAACGCGCCTCGCAGCCCCCGGGCTCGTTCCACACCGATCGGCAGGAACGCCGCGATGACCACCATCGCGATGATGAACAGCGACCCCTTGCTGATCGAGAGCACCGCTGCACCGAACGCCAGGCCGGACCACAGCCACCACCGGCCGGGATCGCCGGACAGCGCCCGGATGAGCCACCAGATCGACAGCATCATGAACAGCCCGTAGGGCGCGCTCTCGATGATCATGCACCACCACACGCCCACCTCGAACGTGAAGGACGAGACCGCCGGCACGAGGAATGCGAGCAGTGCGGCGACCTGCGATCCGGTCAGGCGCAGGACGATGCGCCACAACAACGCCAGAATGGCCACCTGCATGGCCAGCGACCAGACCATCAGCGCCGTCCACGAACCCGGCCACCCCGCCTGCAGGATCCACTGGGCGAGCAGCCCCCACGGCTGCACGTGCCCGTAGTAGGAACGGAACAGGTACTCGGGCGTCAGCCCTGACGTGTCCGCCCAGTAGCGCAGCGCGAAGTCGTCGGCGTACAGGTACCCGTTGAGCATGACGGTGCCGCGGACCAGCAGGTACCCGAGCAGCGCGAGCAGCAGGGGTCGATGCGGCTTCCACCCGCGAGTCGCGGGCACACGGGTCGAAGCCGTTGCCTCGGTGCTGCCGGTCGCCACGTCGTCGAACCTACACCGGGCGGAGCAGACCCTCCGTGCGCAGCCAATCCGCAGTGCGCGCCATCCCGTCATCCAGCACGGTCTGCGGGCGCCAGTCGAGCAGCCGACCGGCCTTCTCGATGGAGTACGTGCCGCGGCGGTCGGCCAGGTAGCGCACCGCTGCTGGGCTCAGTTCGATGGTTCGACCGAGGCGGTTGGCCACCCCCGCCTGCGCTCCGGCGGCCGCGAGCATCACGGCCCGGGGCAACCGGGGAACGGACGTGCGGCCGAGCATGTGCGCGTAGTAGTCGAAGTACTCACCGGTCGCGACGCCGACACCACCGGACAGCGTGACGATCTCGCCACCGGCGGCCGGGACGGTCGCCGCCCGGATGAGTCCGTCGACGACGTCGTCGATGTAGACCGGGCTGTGAACACCGGTGGTGGGAACCGCCACGCGCCGACTCTTGATCATCTGCAGCGGTAGCAGCGTCCACGGCCGGCTTCGTGGCCCGTAGACGTCGCCGGGCCGCACGATCGTGACCTCGATGCCGGATCTGATGTGCTCGTCGAGGCACAGGTGCTCGGCGGCGATCTTCGTGTCGGCGTACGGCACACCCGTGGGACGGGTGGGGTACGCCTCGGTCACCTGGTCCGGGAAGTCGTTGCCGAACACCGTCACGCTCGACAAGAGCACGAAGCGATGCGCCCCGCTGTCCCGCGCCGCATCGAGGGCGTGCCGTGTGCCCAGTGTGTTGACCCGCCAGAAGGCCTCGGTGGCCGACGGCATCCCGACCATGGCGGCGGTGTGGATCACGACATCCACGTCACCGAGGTCCATCCAGCCACCGGTCACCGCGATGTCGGCAATGATGTCCGTTCCCGCGACGTCGAGGCCGCGCACGTGATGTCCCTGCTCGCGCAGTGCCGCAACGAGCGTTGAGCCGATGAATCCCGCCGCGCCGGTGACCACGAATCTCACGAGGTCAGCCTATGCTCGCGGTGCGCCTGCTTACTGCCCGTCCGCCGGCCCTCCGGTGAGAGATCGGCAGCCTGGTGAGACATCGACGCCCGTGGGGGACCAACCCGAGTGCCTCGCGGCCGCAGCTATTCCGGTTAGACATCGACGCCCGTGGGGGACTAACCGGAGTGCCGGATATCTCACCGCAGTGCCGATGTCTAACGGGAGTGCCCAGGCCGCGACTCCTGCACCACGCGCACCACCGAACCTCAGGTGTGGCGGGGAAGCACGATGGCCGGCACCGGGGTCGCACGCACCAACTTGTACGTCATGTCCCCGAGGAAGACGCGCCGCAAGACACTGCCACCGGACGCGAGGACCAGCAGTTCATCGCCGTGCCACTGCACGCGACCCATGGCCGAGGACGCGTCGTCACCGATCGTGAGTTCGGAGTCGGCATCGGTGTCGAGCGCCCGTAGCGCGGCACCCAGCGCCACGCGGGCGTCCTCCTCCAACTGCCGGCTCACCAGGCCTTCCCCGTCGAAGGCAAGGTTGCTGCCCATGACCCGGTGGCGCAGGAGCACTGTGAGGGCGGTGAGCCGTCGATCCCCCCGGTGTTCGGCGGCCCACTCCAGTGCCTTGTGGCTCTCCGTGGTGTCCTGGAACGCCACCACCAGCCGACCGAGCACGTCGGGGTGCACGCGCCGGTACCCGGCCGGTGCGACAGCCACTGGGACATGGCTGCCGTGCAACAGTTGGTCGGCTGTGGAACCGATCAGGAACCGGCCGTTCGACGCCCCGGGGGCGCTGCCGATGACGATCATGTCGGCGCCGATCCGCTGGGCCAATTCATCGAGGCCCACGCCACTGGACTTGTGCCCGTGCACCGCCGTCTCGAACTGCGTGAGTCCGTAGCGCGGCGCCGCCCCGGCCGCGTCGGCGACGACCGCTTCGGCGTCTGCCCGCAGGTAGGCGACCCACTCGGCGTCCACCTTGCGCTTGCCCGACTGCGCCGACGGCGCGGCATACACGTGAGCGATCAGTACGTCGCCGCCCAGGCTCCTGGACAGGACACCGGCCAGCGCCATGGCGTCCGACCCGGAGGCGTCCGGGACCACTCCGACCAGGATCTTCATCGCGTCAGCTCACCACGGGGGGCTCGGGATCGGGCGTCCAGTCATCGGCCTCCCCGCGTGCCAGGCGCGAACGTTTGATGCCGTAGGTGAAGTAGATCAGCATGCCCAGCGCGAGCCAGGCGAAGAACACCACCCAGGTGATCCAGGCCAACGATGCGATCAGGTACAGACACCCGACGACGCCGAGGATCGGCGTGATCGGGTACAGCGGCGTCTTGAACGACCGCGGCATGTTGGGCCGGCTGCGGCGCAGGCTGATCACGCCGGCGTTGACGATCATGAACGCGAACAGGGTGCCGATGGATGTGGCCTCGGCGAGCTGCCCGAGCGGGATGAAGGCGGCGAGGATCGAGATGATGACGGTCACGATGATCGTGTTGTTGACGGGGGTCTGGGTCCGCGGATTGACCTTGGTGAAGGTCTTGGGAAGCAGGCCGTCGCGGCCCATCGCGAACAGGATGCGGGTCTGTCCGTACATCGTGACCAGGACGACCGAGAAGATCGAGATGACCGCGCCGAGTGCGATCAGGGTTCCCGCCCACGTACTGCCGGTGACGTTGTTCGCGATGGTGGCCAGGATCGCCTCACCGCTTTGACCTTCGTAATCCGAGGGTTGCCCGCCGTTGGCGCCGATCACCGCGACCGTGACCAGCAGGTACATGATCGTCACGATGATCAGCGACCCGATGATGGCGATCGGAAGGTCGCGCTTCGGGTTCTTCGCCTCCTCGCCCGCTGTGGATGCCGCATCGAACCCGATGTAGGAGAAGAAGACCTGTCCTGCCGCGGCGCCGATACCCGCCACACCCAGGGGCAGGAAGGGCTGGAAGTTGCCGCCGTCGAACGCGGTGAAAGCCACCACACAGAAGAACAGCAGGATCCCCAGTTTGAGGATCACCATGATGTTGTTCATCGTGGCGGACTCGCTGGCGCCACGAAGCAGGAGGAACATGCAGGCGACCACCACGAAGACGGCGGGGATGTTCACCACGCCGCCCTCCCCGGGTGGCTGGGCGAACTCCGGTGGAATGGCTATCCCGAACGCCGCGAGGAACTCGTTGAGGTACTGACCCCAGCCGACGGCCACCGCGGACACAGCAACGCCGTACTCCAGCATCAGACACCACCCGCACACCCAGGCCAGGATCTCGCCGAGGGTCGCGTATGCGTACGAGTAGGAGGAGCCCGAGACGGGGATCGTCCCCGCGAGCTCGGCGTACGACAACGCGGAGAACGCACACACGATCGCAGCCAGGACGAAGGAGAGGATCACCGCCGGCCCGGCCTTCGGAATGGCCTCGCCGAGGATGACGAAGATGCCGGTACCGATGATGCTGCCGACGCTGAACATGAGCAGCGCGAACAGCCCCATGCTGCGCTTCAGGCCACCGTGGTCGGCTTCCTCGACGATGTGATCCGGGTTCTTGACCCGCATCACCTGCTTGACCAGGGGCTGGCTGCTGGACATCGGCACTCCGTCCTCGACCCACTAAGCGCAGGTCAACGGCGCTACGGTACTGGCCATGGTCGACTGATGTCACCACGACGGGAGGTTCTCGATGAAGTTGGTTGTGGGAGTGGCCGACGACGCCACCTCCGTGGACGCGGTGGCGTTCGCGGCGACCGTCGCGGGCACCTACGACGCGCACGTGACGGTAGTGACGGTCTCAGCGACGGCAGACGAGTACATCAACGACCATCTGGATCCGCGCATGGGCCAGGGTCGGGCGGACGAAGAGGCCCGGCTCGTCGACAGCATCGCAGAGGTCATGTCATCCAAGTTCGGGATCCGTGCCCAGACCGTGGTGCATCACCACCGCAGTCTCGGTACGGGCCTGTCCGAGATCGCGGCAGATCTCGACGCGGACATGGTGATCGTTGGCAGTGGTCCCGGCGGTTCCATTGGTCGCTTCTCGATGGGGAGCACCACCAACGCCCTGCTGCATCGCAGCGCTGTCCCCCTCGTCCTCGTGCCGAACGGCTACGCACGCCACCCCGCCCCGCGGATCGGTCGCGTCCTCGTGGCCTTCGCGCAGGGGCAGGAGGGCGAGGCGGCTCTGGCCCGAGGGGCCGCACTGGCCAGGGCCGGCGGCGTACCGCTGCGGGTCCTCACGATCCTGGTCCGGCACCGGGTGTACGGCTCGGACCTCGGGGCTGACGCCGAGGGCGGGGTGTTGACCGCCTCCCTGGAGATGCTGCGCGAGCATCAGGCCCACGCGCTGGCACTGACCGACACCGACGGCCTGGAGATCAGCACCGAGGTACTGGTCGGGGACTCCCCCCAGGCCGCCCTGGGTCGCGAGGACTGGGACGGCGAGGATCTACTCGTGGTCGCCTCAGGGACGGGAGGTCTGCTCAAGCGGGTCTTCCTCGGCGACACCAACTACAAGATCCTGCGCGCCGCAACGGTCGCCACGATGGTGCTTCCGCGTCATCACGACTGAGAACGGGCGCCTTCCCGGCATGTTGGTTGGTCATTGGCAGTCCCGTTAGCCCTATGCGGCCGTCGGACTCTGACTGTTCTGTCCAGAGGGGTTGGTCAGGCGGCTGCGGCTGATGGGTGGTCGTACGCCTGGTGATGGTTGGAGATCCCGCCCATCTGGTCAAGGCGGCGTGGCGGGCTTTCCCGGTGGAGTGCCGTTGTTCTGGGGAGGATGGTCTGTGGCCAGTAGCGGGGCCCGGCAGGATCTGTCCCCACATTCCGGTTAGAGATCGGCATGTTGGTTAGTCGGCGGCAGGTTGGTTAGAGTCCCACGGCCGTATAGGGCTAACCGGAGTGGTGTTTCTCTAACCGGGATGCCGATCTCTAACCGGGATGTGCGATGACCACCGCCCGGCCGGCACCGGGCCCGGCCCGCTACCGTGACCAACCTGCCTGGACAGAACACCTAACCAAGGTGCCGGACTCCAGCCAGGATTCCGACCAACCCGGGTTGCCCGGCAACGACGAAGGCCCGCCCCTTGCGGAGCGGGCCTTTCGCCGATCGGGCTCACTGGCCGCTGATCGCGTCCTTGGCGGCTTGGGCAGCCTGGTCAACCATGCCGTCAGCCTGGTCGGGTGCCACGGCCTTGGCCTTTTCGGCTGCCTGGTCGATCACTTCCCCGACCTTGTCCGCGTGCTGGCCCGCGAGGTCCTTGGCCTGGTTGGCGATGTCTTCGATGCCCATCTGCTCTCCTTCGTCGTGGCGGAACCCCACGGTAGGGACGGAACGGTCCAGGATGCGCGCCGGGACGATCATCCGAACGGCCGTCAGTGCTTGGGCTGGACGGCCGACTTCGCTGCCGTGGCGGCCTTGTCGATGTAACTGCCTTTGTCCGGCGCCTTCCGCTTGGCGCTGGTCGCCGCCTTGTCGATCCCGGCATGGACCTTGTCCGAGTGCTCGGCGGCCAGTTCATGCGCCTGCTTCATCCATTTCGAGAAACCCATCATCGCCTCCTACTCTCAAGGATAATGGGTATTACTATTCCTGCATTTTGATACCGACTATGAGGACAACCAGCGTTCACACGCCCTCTCGGCCAACGCCGTGATCGTCCACGACGGGTTGACCCCGACATTCTCCGGTACCACTGATCCGTCCATGATCCGCAGGCCCTCGTACCCGAACACCCGATGATCGGCATCGACCACCGCCTGGGCCGGTTCAGCCCCGAGTACGGCCCCACCGAGTATGTGGGCCGTTGCACCCATCCCCAGTAGGCTCTCCAGCGCGGTCGAGTACGCCCGTCCACCGCTGACCTCAGCCACCGCCCGGCCCGCAGCATCGGCCTGGGGCAGGGAGACGGGCACCGGATCGACACCCTTCGGGATGCGCGAACGCAGACCCCATCCGGTGCGCCCCTTCCGGTACTCCAGCGCCATCTCGTTGTCGGCGTGCTGCATCACGGTGAGGACGGTCGCGCGCTTGTGCCAGTCGCGGGCGCGCGCGTTCGCGGTGGCCAGCCCTGGATGACGCAGCATGGCCTTCAGGGTCTGCCTGCGACGGTCGCCGGCCACGAGCGGACTGAGGTACCAGCGCATGAACCCGTACGACTTCGGGAAACGGTTATTGGTGACGTGGGTGTGCGAGTCGGGATAGAAATCGCTGGAGATCGTCGCGCCCTCAGAGATGTCCGTTCCGGGCGGGTGCAGGATCGCGGAGAAGGCCTCGGAGTTGGTCCGCACGCGCCTGCCGAGCATCGGCGACAACTCGGGCATCGTGCCCCATCGATCGCGGCAGGCGGCCAACAACTCCACCGTGCCCAGCACCCCGGCGGCGAGCACCACCTCCCGCGCCTCGACGCTGCTGACCTGCTTGGTCATCGGGTTGCGCAGCACGACCCGCCAGCCATCTGCGTGCGGAACCAGGATCTCGGCCTTGCTCAACGGCTGGATGGTGGCGCCGAGCGCTTCGGCCTGAGCCAGATATGTCAGGTCGGTGGACTGTTTGGCGCCATGCGGGCACCCGGTGATGCACTGCCCGCATGCGATGCAGTCGGCGAACCGGATTCCCTGGTACGTGGCCCCGTACGTGTCGCCCACGCCGAGCAACTCCGCGGCCTGCTGCAACCATTCGTCCTGCAGACCCCGCTGCGGATTTCGCTCGCGGCCCAGCATGCGTCCGGCCAGCTCGAAGTGCGGCTCGAGTTCAGTGCCCCAGTCCACGCCGGCTGCGGCCCATCCGGGCGCGTCGTAGCTCTTGGGCTTGAGCAGGACCGCCGCGTAGACGATCGACCCCCCGCCCACTCCGATGCCGCCGACGACCGTGAGGTGTCGCAGCAGGGACTGCCGGAAGTAGCCATGCAGGCCGAGCGCGGGTTCCCACAGCAACGCGGTGGCCCGCTCTGATCCCGCCTGCAGATCCTGTGGGGTGAGCCGTCGGCCCTGCTCGAGCACCACAACACTCTTGCCCGCCTGCGCGGCCCGCAGCGCCGCCACACTTCCCCCGAAACCCGAGCCGATCACCGCGACGTCGTACATACCTCCATTACATCGGGTCGGGTCCGGCGGCGGCGCGGAAACGGCGAGGCGCATATCCGGGAGCAGTTCCGCGATCCGGGAGCGGTTTGGCGGCGCGGAAACGCTCCCCGATCCCCGAAGTGCTCACGGATGCCACAGCAGCCGGCTCAGAATTCCTTTGTATCCTTTTGCGGGCCTCGTGCGTCCTACACGGTGAAGGACCTAGGAGGAAACCATGACCACGAACGAATCGTCCATCGACCGCATCATCCGCCTCGTCATCGGCATCGCCGCCCTGGTCGGCGCATTCGCCGTCGGGTTCGGCAGCGTCGGGGGCATCATTCTCGCCGTCGTCGGCGTCGTGATGCTCGTGACCGCGGCCGTCGGATTCTGCCCGCTGTACCGTGTGTTCGGCATCAGCACGTGCAAGGTGCCGGCGTCCCGGTAACATCGCTTGGCGGTGGACGCGAACGAACTCGCCGGGATCCTTCCCGAGCAGACCAACGCCCTCTACCGCTATGTGCGTTCCATCAGCAGGGACTCAGCCACGGCCGAGGATCTGGTGCAGGAGACGCTGGTACGGGCACTTGAAAAGTCCGACACGCTGCGCTCCGGGGCCAGCCTCCGGTCGTGGCTGTTCCGCATCGCCCACAACACCACGATCGACTACTACCGCCGGCAGCGCGAGGAACCCAGTGAGGATCTCGCGCTCGAGGTGGAGAAGCGATGGCAGGACGACGACTACACCGTGGACGCGTCCGTCGTGGTGACCAGAACCGAGACCGCGGAGGAGGTGCAGGATGCGCTGGTGCGGATTCCTTTCGCCTACCGCAGCGTGGTCGTCCTGCATGACGCCGAGGGGTGGACAGCGCGTGAGATCGCGGACGTCATGGACCTCGGCCTCCCCGCGACCAAACAACGTCTACGGCGCGGGCGGATGATGCTGGTGTCGGCGATGGCGCAGGGTCACGAGCGACGGGTAGCGACCGCGAACGTCCCACTTCGGTGTTGGGACGCCCGAAAGCACGTCAGCGCCTACCTGGACGGGGAGTTGTCGCAGATCACGGCGACCGCGGTGGAGAAGCACCTGGCCTCCTGCCCGACCTGCCCTCCGCTGTACGCGTCGCTGGTGAGCGTTCGCGAGGCCATGGCCGGCGGACTGCAGGATCCGGACACCGTGATCCCAGAGCCGTTGGCCCAGCGCATCCGCGGACTGCAGGACTGACCGCACCACGACGCGCCACAATGGGGGCGTGGACGTTTCTCTGACGTTTCTCGGTGCGGCCGGCACCGTGACCGGCAGTAAGTTCCTCGTCGGCGCGGACTCCTCGCAGTTCCTCGTCGACGCCGGGCTCTTCCAGGGCCTCAAGGCTCTTCGGCGGCGCAACTGGGACCCGCTGGGCTTCCCCGCCACCAGTCTGCGCGGCGTCGTGGTCAGCCACGCCCACCTCGATCACTGCGGCTACCTCCCGGCGCTCGTGCGGCAGGGTTTCAACGGCCCGATCCTGCTGAGCGCCGACACGGCGGCGCTGGCCGAGATCGTCCTGCGCGACAGTGCGAAGTTGCAGATGGAGGACGCCAAGTACGCATCATCACGGGGCTACTCCAAGCACCGTCCACCCAAACCTCTCTACGATGCCGATGACGTAGAGCGCACGCTCCCGCTGTTCCAGATCGTCGACTTCGACACTCCCGTTCCTCTCGGCGGCGGTGTCACAGTTCGGTTGCCGGCTGCCGGTCACATCCTCGGATCGGCGTCGCCGGTCCTCACCGCGGACGGCGTCACCCTGGCCTTCTCCGGCGATCTTGGGCGAGCGAACCACCCTCTGCTGCGACCGCCCGCCCCACCGCCGGCGGCCTCGGCCATCATCGTGGAGTCGACATACGGCGATCGGATTCATCCGCCGCACCCGCAGCAGGCTCTGGCGGACGCCATCAACCGCACCGTCGACCGGGGAGGGTCGGTGGTGATCCCCGCCTTCGCCGTGGACCGCACCGAGTTGCTGGTGCTGGCTCTACAGGACCTCACCCGGGCCGGGCGGATACCCCGTCTGCCGATCTTCCTCGACAGCCCCATGGCCCTGCGTGGGTTGCAGGTGTACCAAGCCGCCGTGGCGCGCGGCAGCGGCGACGTCCGGCCCGACCTGCCCGTCGACCTGCTGTCCGACAGCGACGTGCACGAGGCGCACTCCACGACGCAGTCCCAAGCCCTCAACGACCCGGCCGAACCGTCGATCATCATCTCGGCGTCGGGCATGGCCAGTGGCGGCCGAGTGCTGCACCACCTGAAGCAGATGTTGCCCGACCCCCGGCACAGCGTCCTGCTCGTCGGCTATCAGGCGGTGGGCACCCGCGGCCGGGATCTGGTGGACGGCGCGACCCAGGTGAAGATCCACGGCGAGTACGTGCCGGTGCGCGCCGAGGTGGTCGACGTTCAAGGGTTCAGCGTGCATGCCGATGCCGACGAGTTACTCGCGTGGCTGGCCTCGGCACCCGAACCGCCGCAGGTCACCTACGTCGTGCACGGTGAGCCGGCGGCCTCGGCGGAGCTGGCAAGGCGCATCGGCGCGGAGCTCGGATGGCTCGCCGTGGTGCCGCGCGACGGCGAACGGGTACGCGTGCGCTGATCGGCACGACCGGCCCGTCGATATTGCGACGCCGCCTGACCGAGCCAGCAACGGCGCATCCGGCCCAGAAGTGGGGACCGCCCGCCGCCCTCAGTGCGCCAGAGCGCTCGGCTGCTCCACGTGCGTCAGGTGACCGTCGAGGATCTCGAACACCCGGTCGGTGTACTCGACCATGCGCAGGTCGTGGGTGACCATGATGCCGGTCTTACCCCGCTGCTTGATCTCGCGTGCCAGCAACTCCACCACCTGCCGGCCGAGTTTCGTGTCCAGTGCGGCGGTCGGCTCGTCGACCAGGATCAGGTCGGGGTCGTTCATCAAGGCCCGCCCGATGGCCACCCGCTGGCGCTCGCCGCCGGAGAGTTGCTCAGGCACGTTCTTGGCCCGTGCGGCCAGTCCGAGTTCTTCGAGCAACTGATCGGCGCGCGCATGGGCCTCCTTGCGGCTGATCCGCTTCTGCAGCGTCGAAACGTACAACAGGTTCTCGCGGGCGGTGAGGAAGGGCACGAGGTTCGCGGCCTGGAACACGAAACCCACCCGCTCGGCCCGGAACGCTGTCAGTTCCCGCTTCGACAAGGCGGCCACATCCGTCCCGGCCAGCGTGATGGATCCGGTCGTGGGTGAAAGCAACCCCCCGATCATGGAGATCAGAGTGGTCTTGCCCGAGCCGGACGGACCCAGCAGGGCGACGAACTCACCCTGGTCCACCGCCATGGTGGCGCTGCTGACCGCATGCACCTCGGTGTCCCCGGAGCGGTAGATCTTGCTGACGTCCTCCACCTTGAGGATCGCGTCGGCGTGGGAGCCCGCGTCCTGCGCCGGGTCCAGCCCCGGGTCCTGCGGGTGAGCGGGTACGAAGTCGTCGTTCACAGTGTTCCTCCGATGGCGGTGGCGGGGTCGATACGGGCGATCCGGCGCAGTGAGAAGGCAGCCCCCACGACGCCGGCGACGAGGGTGAAGATGGAGATGGTGATCAGGGTCTCGGTGCGGAACAACGTCGGCACCTCATCGGGCACGATGGCCCCCAGGCCACGGGACGCCAGCGCCCCGATGACCACACCGATGGCCGACGCGATGATCGCCTGCAGCACGACACCTGCCCCGAGTTTGCGGGTCGAGGTCCCAAGTGCCTTGAGCGCGGCGAACAACTCCCGCTTCTCCAGCACGACCAGGGCGAAGAAGAGCGCCACGACCAGTGCGGCGACAGCCAGTGCGGTGTAGATGATCGAGTTCAGCGTCGAACTCTGCTGCTCGACGCCGGGGATCGCCAGCCCGGTCGCCTCCGCGCTGAGCACGGTGAGGTCCCCGACCTCGGACTGGACCTGCTCGGCGGTCACGCCCGAGTCGGTGATGATCGCGACCGCATTCACGTCGTCGGTCACCCCTGTGAACTCCGGCCGGACCTCGTTGCGCATCGCACGCCAGGTGTCCAGAGACGTCCAGACGGTCGGCTGCAACTGGTACGACGAGTCGCGCACCACCCCGACGACCTCGGCGGACTGGGTGCCCACCGTGATGCTGTCGCCGATGGCCACCCCTTCGTAGGCGAGCTCCTGGTCGATGGCGGCTGTCCCGTTCTCGCCGGGCTGCGGCAGCCGGCCGTCGGTCAGGGTCGTGGGCACGCCGGCACCGTCGGGCTGCACCCCGAACACGGCCACGTCGTACTCCCCCGAGGGCGCGGTGCCCGCGGTGAGCAGGACCCCGACACCACTTGCAGTGGCCACTCCGGGATCCGAGCTGACCTCACGTACCTGCTCCGGGGTCATGCTCGACCGGATCAGCGAACCCTTCGCGTCGGGGCTGAAGGCATACGCGGTGGCGTTGGTCGACCGCACGGCACCGGTGGCACCGAAGAACAGCCCGTCGGCCAGCGCAGCCAGGGTCAGCACCAGGAACACGATCAGGGACAGCGCCGCGATGATCGAGGCGAACCTGCCCCGGCCCCGGCGGATCTCATTGAGTGCCAGCATCATCGTGCACCTGCCGCAGTGAAGGGATCGATCTTGGCGATCCGGCGAATACTCAGCAGTCCCGCCAGGAGGGAGAAGACGAGGACGGCCAGGACCGTCCCGGCCACCAGTGCCGGCGAGAGCGACACGGGGATGCCGGAGTTCAGCCCGCGCACGGCCAGCAGCGTGAGCACCACCGCGATCGCGGAGGCCAGCAGCACGACCACGGAGATCTGCATGGCCACCACCCGCGACAGCCTCCCTGTGCCGGCCCCGATGGCGCGCAGCAGCGTGAACGACTTCATCTTCTGAACGGTCAGGATCAGGAAGAAGAAGCCGATCACGACGATGCCGATGATGAACGTGAGCCCGACCAGGATTCCGAAGGTCTGGCTGATCGAGGCGACGCCCGGGATCAGGGCGACGGCGTCGGACTTCGTGTAGGCCTTCGTCCCCGGGACCTGCTCGTTGATGGCCGACACCACGGTTGCGGGATCGTCTTGGGTGGACACTGCGACGGCGTTGACAGGCACGAACGGCACGCCCGGATTGGTCGCCTTCACGATCTGGCCGTAGAGGTCCTCGGTGATGTAGGCGGTCGGGGTGGCGGAGAACTGCGCACCGCGCAGCAGGCCCACGACCTCGAGTTGCTTGTCGGCGGCGGTGAGATCAAGGGAGTCACCGATGACGTAGCCCCCGCCGTCCACGGCCACCTCGGCCGAACTCTGCGGGAGTCGCCCCTCGCTCAGACCGGTCGGCGCCCCGGGCTGCCCGGGCTGGAAGCCGAAGACCTGAAGGTCCTCGGTGCCGTCCTTGAGAGCCGCCGATGTGGTGAGGGTGGAGATCGGGCCGGCGGCACCCACACCGTCAACGCCGGTGACCTGCTCGACGACCCCGGGTTCGAGGCGGCTGGCCTGCAGGTTGTCGCGGGCCTGGGCCGAGTAGACGAGCACCTGCGCGTCCACGCCGTTGAGCGCACCGGTGATGGAGTTGACGAGCGCGGTCGACAAGGTCGTCAACAGCAGTACGAGGAAGACGAGCAGCGACACCGCACCGGCCAGCAAGCCGAACCGGAGTTTGGACCGGCGCATCTCTGTCAGAGCCAGGTTCATGGTCGTCTCCGGATGCGGACACCGACGTCCGGCCGTACCGTCGAAGTAGTTGATCTCACGTATTTCAATTTACTTCACGTCCTTATAGTCAGCAACCTGACTTTTTATCGGATACCGTGTGATGGTGACCACACCCGACGCACCCGTGCAGACCTGGACGCTGAGTCGTCTGCTCATCACTGCCAGCCGTCTTGTGGAGCACCACATCGCCGAGCAACTGCGGCCCTACCACCTGACCCACGCGAGCTTCGGCGTTCTGGCGCTGGTGTCACGAGGGCCGATCTCCCAGCGTGAACTGGCCCACGCCACGCGGGTGGAGGAGCAGACGATCAGCCAGAGCGTGGACCGGCTCGAGCGCCTGGGAATGGTGACCCGGGAGAAGGACCCCACGGACCGCCGCCGATTCCTCGTGACCATGACCGATGCGGGTCGGGAGGCGTTCCGGCAGGCCACGCGCCACGATCACGCCGAACAGGCCCTCGCAGGCCTGCCGGAGGCCGATCAACTCCGCTCGGCGCTGTCCACACTGATCGAAGCCATGGGCGGACAGGAGTACGTGCCCGCCGAAGAGCCGGCGGACTGAGCGGTCCCGCGGGGCGCGACCCGGAGTGTTGACTGTTGCGCGGTTACCGACGTCAGGTACCCAGAACCGTGACCACGCGACACTCAACGCCGGCGCCCGTGCCCAGCCGGCACTCGCCCCCCTACTCGACCCGCATCACGTCGAGCCGGCGCCCGTCGAGTTCTGCGTCGAAACCCGCCTCGCGAGCCACGTCCAGCACCTCGTGGGCGTGAGAGATCGCACCACACGTGGCCAGCGCCCGGGTCAGATGGCCCTTGGTGGCTTTGTTGAAATGACTGGCCGCCGTGCGCTGACCCGCCGGGCCCTGCTGCCAGACCTTCACCGTGATCGCCCCCGGTGGCAGCGACACGAACGACGAGTACGGCGTGGACAGCATGTCGATGACCAGCCCGCGGTGACTCGCGACCTGCGCCGACACGGCGTCCCGCCAGTAGCCCGGCAGCGACGGCACCCCCGGCACCCGGGAGCCTCCGGACAGCCGGTACGCGGGGATCCGATCGGTCGGACGCACGAGGCCGAACAACGCAGAGACGATCGTGATCCGGGCGTTCACACGTCGCAAGGCCTGCCCGGTCAGAGTCGGATGGTCGAGCGCGGCGTAGAGGACTCCGGTGTAGACCCGCATGGCGCCCGCGGTCGGCGCCGAGTCCAGTTCTGCGTTCTGCACGACGAGGTCGAACTGGGTGGGTCCCAGGCCGAGCGCATCGATCGCACCGGCGGCATCGCGGCGGCACAACATCTGCAGGTCACGAATCAGGCGCCTTCGCAACGGCGTCAACTCCGGATGGGACAGCGCGTCGAGGTCGAGTGGCTTGCCACGAGCCGGTGCATGTTTGGACTCCGACGGCGGCAACAGGATCAGCACGCCGCCATCGTGGCAGGTCACGCGTGCGCGGTTGACGCGGCGTCGGGCCCACGCACCAGGGCCAGCGACACCAGCCCTCCTGCGACGCACGCACCCACGGTGTAGGCCAGGCGAAGGCCATCGAGGTAGAACGTGTCGTCGACCGATCCGGAACTCACCAGGAAGATCACCATCGGCGTCATGAAGGTCACCTGCAGGACGTAGTCGCGCTGGGCCATGTAGGCGAACATCAGCGTCATGCACACGGCCGCCATGAGCACCTGCCAGGGCCGCGGTAGCGGCGAGAGCAGTGCGGCGATCATCGCCCCGGCCACCGTGCCCAGCACACGCTGCCGGTTCTTCACCAGGGAATCCAGCGCATAGGGCCGCAGCACGATGGCCAGCGTCATCACCAACCAGTAGGCCTTGGGCATGTCGAAGTACAGCGCGACCGCGGTGGCCGCACCGCACGCCACCGCCATGACCACCGCGTGCCGTTTCGCGACATCGAGCGGAACCGGGGCAGGCTCGAGGTTCACCTTCATGAGGCGCACCACGAGGACGACGTAGGCGCAGACAGCGGTCATGACCAGGGCAACCACGATGGGCTTGTTCTCCGGGGTGTCCAGGGAGGCGACCGCCGCCACGATCGGACCGACACCGAACACCCCGGCACTGAACCGACTGAGCAAGCCTGCGACCAGACAGGTCACCACGACCAAAGAAACCACCGCGACATCGTGACCGTAGGCCATCGTGCCCAGCGTCCCCACCGCCACAAGTGCCGCGCACATGACGATGGCCTGCCGCAGCGTGCAGTACGGCACGAAGGCCACACTGAGCAGTGCCAGGACCCCGGGCAGGACGGCGTCACCGCCGACCAGCCACGACACCAGTACAAGGGGGATCAGAACCACGGCCGTGACCTTCAGGGCCGTGGGCAGCACATGCCTGGGCGGCGGGAACCTCACCTGCCCCAGACTGTCACCGCCGACAGCTCATTCGCCTGCCGTCGACTGCTGCGCGCCGTAGAGCGGACCGACCGTCTGACTCTGCTGAACGCTCTTGTCCGATGCGCTGGTCGCCACCAGCGTGATCTGGTGGGACTTGCCGTCGCACGGAACATCGGGCACGTTCGCCTTCCCCGACGTGGGTAGGCCGGCCTGTGCGCCGGGGTCCTCACCGTCGACCTCGAAGGCCACGGTCTGCGCATTGGTCGTCTGCCATGTCGCTTTCACCCGCACCGTGTCGCCCTGGCAGCCCGGGGCGGTCAGCGTGAACGAGTCGATGACGGGCTTCGTACCCCCACCGGACGGGATGGTCCTGATCGAGTGCACGACCGATGCCTGCTGGCCGTCCTGCGCAGTCACGACCAGCCCGATCTTCTGCGTGCCCTGGGAGCAGGGGACCTGCACCGTGGTGGAGCCGCTGGCGGGCAGATCCTTGGCGGCGATCCCCCCGTCCAATGTGACCTCCGCGCTCTTGGCCCCGGTGCTCTTCCAGGACACCGACACCTCCGCATCGCTGCCGTCACAGTGCACCGAACTGGCCACGGAGAACGATGCGATCACCGGTACGGCATTGCCCTTCACGGACTGGGTCGCCTGCACACTCTGGTCCTGGGCATTGCTGGCGACCAGTGTGATCTGGTGGGACTTCCCGTCGCACGGCACGTCCGGCACGTTGGCCGTACCCGAGGTGTCCAGACCGGCTTGTGCGCCGGGTGCTTGGCCGTCGACCTCGAAGGACACGGCAGTGGCGTTGCTCGTGCGGTAGGTCGCGGACACCGCGAGCGTGGACCCCTCGCACTGGCCCGGGGTGACTGTGAACGCGTCGATCACAGGTGGGTTCACCGGCGCCTGCTTCACGGTCTTGAGCCGGTGGGTCTCCGTCGCGGTCTCCCCTTGCGCGTTCTTCGCGGTCAGCATGACCTCGTGGGTGCCGTTCTTGCACGGCACAGTGATCTTGTCGCTACCCGAGGGTTGCAGATCGGGGGACACCTCGGAACCGTCCAGCGACAGGGCTGCGCTCTGTGCGCCCTCGGTCTGCCACGAGACCTTGACGGGAACGTCACCGCTCTGGCAATGGACGGCCGACTTCATCGACAGCGAGGTGATCGTGGGCGCTGGCGCAACGGATGGCGAGGGCGATGCGTCGCCCCCGCCGGAGTCGGACGAACAGGCCGCGAGCGCGACCACGCAGGCGGCCGCGACGATCAGAGGAGTGCGCATGGCCCGAGCGTATTGCGATACCCGCCGGACCCTTGCAACCCCACGCCGGTAAACCCGCCCGCTCAGTCGGAGGCCTGTCCCCGGGTCGCCCACAGCGCCGCCTGCAGACGGTCGGTGACGCCCAGGGTCGAGTAGATGGCGGTCAGGTGGGCCTTCACCGTCTTCTCACTGATCCCGAGCTGCCGCGCGATCAGGCGGTTGGACAGCCCCCGCGCCACGAGATCGAGCACCTCCTGTTGCTTCTCGGTGAGCGCCGGGGGTTTCGCCGTCGGGGCATGGCGGGCATCGAGGAGTGCGCGCGCGACTCGGGGATCCAAAGGTGAACCGCCACTTGCCGCCGAGCGGATCCCCGCGAGCAACTGGGACGGCTGGCTGTCCTTGAGCAGGTAGCCCACTGCCCCGGCATCCAGGGCCGCGAGCACACGCTCGGACTCGCCGAAGGTTGTGAGGACCACGACCGCGGCGGCACTGGACTCGGTGATCAATCGTGTGGCCTCGACTCCCCCGATACCGGGCATCGCCAGATCCATGAGCACGACATCCGGCACCTGCCTTCCCACCGCCGCCACGGCGGCCTCACCGCTGTCCACCGCCGCGATGACGTCCAAATCGTCCTCGCCGGCGACCAAGAGACTCAAGCCCTCACGCACGACTGTGTGGTCATCCACGACGATCACGCTGATCATGTTCCGCACCCCAGTCCGAACCGCACGGTCGTTCCCTGTCCCGGTGCCGACTCGATGGTGAGGTCACCGCCGAGTTGGGTCGCGAGATCCTGCATCAGGGTCAGTCCGACATGCCCGCTCTGCGCCGGCGTGGGAAGGAAACCCCGGCCGTTGTCGGTGACGGTGAGCACAGCCTGATCCCCCACCCTCGTCAACGAGATGGACACTGCGGTGGCACCCGAGTGCTTCGCGATGTTCTGGGTACTCTCCCGGGCGACCCGGTAGAACGCCTGCTGACAGGTGTCGTCCAGATGCAGACCACCGTCCATGTCGAGTTCGACGTGGGCATCGAGACCGTTGCCCAGGTCCTGCAGTGCCGCACCCAGGCCGGCGTCGCGCAGATTCGGGGGGTAGATGTCGACGAGCAGAGTGCGCAGCGAACCCACCGCCTTGCGGGTGCGGTCGGCCGCAGTCGTCAACTGCCTCTCGACTCCCGGGTCCTCAGCGCGGTTGGCAAGAGCTGACAACCCGAAGGAGACGCCCGCCAGGTCCTGCACGACGCCGTCGTGCAGATCGGCGGCTATCCGACGGCGTTCCGCCTCCGACGAGTTCACCGCATAGAGCAAGAGGTCCTCGCGGTGCTGCCGGTCGCGATCCAACCGCCGCGCCATCCGCCAGGCCAGCAGCAACAGGATCAGCGCCAGTACGGCCAGGGCCCCGACCACCGTGGGCGCCAGCGCGATGACCAGCCTCTGGGTCTGCTGCTCCAGGAAGGCCTGCCGGGTGTAGACCTCCAGCAGGAAGCGGCTGCCGTCCTCCCCCTGTACCGGGAGGTACACCTCGATCAGCTCTCCGTACGAGCGCTCGAACCTGTTCTCCGGCTTGGACAGATCACTGACCTCGGCCTCCACACCTCCGTTGTTGAGCACCTCGAGTTCCTCATCGCCGAGGTCGAAGCGCTGACCGATCAGTGGCGGCTTGTCGGAGTAGACGATGGTGCCGTCGCTGCTCCACAACCTCACCGTCACCACCGGGTCATCGAGCAGGCGCTCCCGCACCACCTCGTCCAGTTGCGCGACGGCCTCGGGATCACCCTTTTCGAGTGCTCGACTGACGTGTGGACCCACCGCCCATTGCTCGGCCTGCTGTGCCGCCACGACAGCGTCCCGCACGGACTCCTCCTGCGCCACATCACGCGCGACCCAGAAACTGATGGCGGCGAGCAGACCGAGCAGGATGAATCCGGGAATCGCGAAGGCGAGGACCTCCCTTCGGACGACCCCGCCTTCGGCGAACTTAGGCACGTGACGATTGTGCCCGGATCAGATCGTGCAGTCTTCGGAACCCGACACACGTTGTGCCGTGGCCGTGATCTTGCCCGCTGACCGCGTCTTGGCCTTGACCGAGAAGGAACCGCTACGACCGGTGGTCTTCCTCACGCCGGACTTGATGACCTTGCCGCTGCGGGAGATGGTGTAGTTCCACCGCTGGCCGGAGCGGTTGGAGTCGACCTCGAGCTCGGCCTCCCGCTTCTTGGCCTTCTGCCGCACCTTGAGTGTGATCTCCGATCCCGCAGAGCAGGTCCCGGTCGTGCGGACCTTCTTCCGGTCCTTGCCCGACGTGCTGTCGTCGCTGGAGTCATCGCCGGAGTCGTCGGAGGAATCGTCGGTCGCACCGACATTCACGCCCGTGGTGCACTCCTGACCACCGGAGGTCGCCTGTCCGACGAACGTGTCGTTGGCCGAGCCGCCGGTCTTCACCTCCACGCTGAACGAGCCGCTCGGTCCGGTGGTGGTCCGGGTACCGCTGGACAGGACTCCGCCGGGTCCGCTGAGCGTGTACGCCCACTCCTGGCCCACCACGTTCGAGTCGACCTCGAATTCCACCTCAACACCGCCGTCGCGTTCCTTGGCTTTGAGTTCCCAGCGCGCGCTGCCGGAACACATGCCCTCGCTTGCGACCTCGACGCGGTCATCACTGCCCCCCTTGGCCATGGCCGGGGCCATCGGAAGGGCCAGCATCAGTCCGGTGCCTGCGATGAGACCGGGGATCGCCTTGTTCTTGGTAAGCATTGAAGCCTCCTTCGTTGTTCTTGAGGATCAGCCTGCTGCGCCGGTGGTCCGCGGGACAATCGGACCTTGGTCCTAGGACCTCTCAGGACCGCGGATTGAGGGCGGCGTACCCGACCGCGAGCGACGTCGCGAGGACCAGCCAGACCTGGTAGGGGATCATCGCGACACCTGCCCAGACGTTGAACCGGAAGGCGACCACGACCATCGGGATCGTCAACACTGCCGCGGCGGCAAGAGCCCACGCCGAGGCCGCCGGCCACTGCTGGACGTAGAACAGGTACGCCCAGGCCAACGCCCCCGCCACGCTGAGGGTGAACGTGCCGATCCACAGCCACCGGCCGGCGGTCAGGTTGAGTGCGACGAGCGTCCCGACCACACCGAGCACCAGGAAGTTGTACGGCCAGATCAGTCCGAAGACCACGTCCGGCGGCTGCCAGGCCGGCCGCTCGAGGCTGCGGTACCAGGCACCTCCGGTCCGCACCCACAGGCCGGATCCCACGACGTACACGGCGAGCACGACCAGATTCGCTGCGACGAGCAAAGCCTTGGACACGCTCTCAGCCTCTCGAGGTTCCTCCCCGCGCACAACCGCAGCGTTGTCGCACCCCCGACCTACGGTCGAACCGACGAAAGGGGATGGGGGATGTTCAGTTACCCCGCGCCACGCGGACATACCTACACCGCCAATGGATACGCCGTGATCGACCTCGAGACGACCGGCTTCGACGCCCGTCGCAACGATCGGGTGGTCGAGGTCGCCATCGTGCGGGTCGACCACACAGGCCACGAACTGGGTGCCTTCTCGACCCTCATCCATCCGGGCCGGCCGGTCGGCGCCACCGCAGTTCACCACATCACAGATGACATGGTGTGCGACGCCCCAACGTTCCCGGAGATCGCGCCGGCGATCCTCGCCTGGATGGAAGGCACGGTGATCGTGGCCCACAACGCGGGGTTCGAGGACTCGTTCCTGTCCGCCGAGTTCGCCCGTGCCGGCTGGAAGCTGCCGGCGGTGCCCGCGCTGGACACTCTTGCGCTGGCGCAAGGTGTCGTGCCCACCGGCAACCACAGACTCCCGACCGTGTGCCAGTGGGCGGGGATCACGATCCACAACCCCCACTCCGCACTCGGTGACGCCCGGGCGACGGCGCAGGTGCTTCCCCAACTCCTCACACAGCCGCACCGACCGTTGCGGTGGCAGGTCCCGATGACGCCGCTCGGCGGTCACCTATCCGGCCGCTACTGTCCGCGGGAAAGCTTGTTGGCCGCCGCACCGTGACCTACGGCACTACCCTGGAAGAGGCTCCCAGGGGGAGGTGATCGCCCGTGCGCAGGCCGGGAACTCTGCTGCTGATCATGTCTGCCGTAATGCTTCTCCTCGGATTCCTGATACCCGCGGGACGCGATCAACTGTGGGCGTTCACCGGTGTGCTCGGGGCGGGCGCCGCCGCCCTCACCGTCTGGAAGGGCCTGCGGGCCGGTCGCGGCGGTGTCGACATCCTGGCACTGCTGGCCATCGCCGGAGCACTGGCCACCGGCGAGTACTTCGCTGCCGCGATCGTCACGGTGATGGTCGGCAGCGGCCAGTACCTGGAAGAGCGTGCGCAGGCCCGCGCCGAGCGGGAACTGCACCTGCTGGCACAGCGGGCACCCCAGGTCGCCCGTCGCGTGGACGGCGAAGAGGTCCATGAGATCGGTGTGGCTGAGATCGCGCCGGGCGACACCCTGCTGATCGCCGCCGGCGACATCGTGCCCGCGGACGGCCGGCTGACCGAATCCGGCACGTTCGACGAGTCGGTGTTGACCGGCGAGGCACTGCCGGTCGCCCGAGAGCCCGGCGAGGTCATCCGCAGTGGCGTAGTGAACGCCGGCCACCCCACCCGGATGCTGGCCACCGCCGCAGCCGAGCAAAGCACCTACGCCGGCGTCATCCGGCTGGTGACACAGGCACAGGCCGCCGCCGCCCCCTTCGTGCGGATGGCCGACCGTCTCGCGTTCTGGTTCGTCCCCCTGGCGCTGGCCGTAGCGGGCTTCGCCTGGTGGTTCAACGGCACCCCCACCGCAGCCGTGGCGGTGCTGGTCGTAGCCACCCCGTGCCCGCTGCTGCTCGCGGTTCCGATCGCGATCATCGGCGGGGTCTCACAATGCGCGAAGCGTGGCGTGGTGGTCAAAGGTGGTGCGGCGCTCGAGCAACTCGCGGGTGGCCGGGTACTGCTGTTCGACAAGACCGGGACCCTCACCGCAGGCCGACCCGAGGTCTCCCACATCAGCCTGGCCCCGGGGGTCGATGACGCCGACGCGCTACGCGTGGCGGCAAGTGTCGATCAGATGTCACCCCACGTGCTGGCCACCGCTGTGGTCAACGCAGCGCGCCAGCGTCAGTTGCCCTTGACGATGCCTGAACATGTCGAGGAGATCCACGGGAAGGGGGTTCAGGCAGGCGTTGATGGCAGCCGGATCCGCATCGGGCGGGCGGACTGGATCCTGGGTGACCACGAGCCCACCTGGGCCCACCGCGCGCGCCGTCGGGCCGACCTGGACGGATCGCTGATCGCGTTCGTGTCGCGTGACGACGAACCGATCGCCGCCCTGTTGTTCGCCGACCGTATCCGGCCCGATGCCCCCGGGATGGTCCGGTCACTGCGGGCCGACGGCATGGGCCGGATCGTGCTGGTGAGCGGCGACCGCGCGGATCTGGCCGAGTCGATCGGTCGCATCGTGGGCGTCGACGCCGTCTGGGCCGATCAATCGCCGGCCGACAAGGTCGCCGTGGTGCGCGAGGAGAGCGAACGCGGCCCCTCGATCATGGTCGGTGACGGGATCAACGACGCGCCGGCGCTGGCCGCTGCCGGCGTGGGCGTGGCCTTGGCCGCCCGCGGCGCCACCGCCTCGTCCGAGGCCGCTGATGTCGTGCTCACCGTGGACCGGATCGACCGGCTCGGGGAGGCGGTCCGGATCGCCCGCAGCGCGCGGCGCACGGCGACCCAGGCGGCGTGGCTGGGCATGGGCTTGTGCTTCGTCGCGATGGGCGTCGCCGCAGTGGGTCTGCTGCCCGCCGCGGCCGGTGCGGTCCTGCAGGAGGGGATCGACCTAGTGGCCATCGTCTGGGCACTGCGGGTGGGGTTGCTGAGGCCTCACGGCACGCCCAAGATCGCGGCGGCGGATGCGGAGGTCCTCGCCCGGCTGTCGGAGGACCACCAGGAGACGCTCGCGCTGGTGGAGCGGGTCCGGGACGTCGCCGATGACCTCGAGGAGGGCGCAGACCTCACGCCGGTGCATCGCCTGCTCCACGACCTCGACAGCACGCTGCTGCCGCACGAACGGGCTGACGAGGCGGAGTTGCTGCCCGCGCTGGCGCGGATCACCGGCAGTGCGGAGGCCACCGGCGCCCTGAGCCGAAGTCACGCCGAGATCGAGCATCATGTGGCGGGGCTGCACCGCCTCCTGGACGAGCCGGACCTCGACTCGGAGACAGTGACCGACGTGCGTCGCACCCTGTACGGCCTCTACGGGGTCCTGCGCCTGCACAACGCCCTCGAGGAGGAGACCACCTTCGCGCTCATCGAGCCGTAAAGTGGCGGGCGAACACCCCGCTCGCGTACTCCAGCGCTGCTTGCGCCACCGGCGCCCGCTTCGCCGCGACCATCGAGTTCGTCCCCATGATCCGGCGCATCCGCGCATCGGGTGCCACTGTGATGATGCGGGTCCCCCGCAGCGTGCGGGCCTCGCTGCGCAGTTGTGCACGCATCGCGGCCCTCGGCACGTTCCCCGGATCACGCGCCACCCAGTCGGTGGTCGACAGCGGTGCCGACACGATCACCAGATCGAGGTCGAGATCCCCGAGCAGATCCAGGCTCACCATGGAGTGCGCGCCGCCGTCGATGTACTTGCGGCCCTCGATCGTCACCGGCGCGAAGTACCCGGGCACGGCGCAGGACGCTGAAACAGCCTCGGCCACGGTGGTGTGCGCGTCACGACCGAACACCACCCGCTGCCCGGTGTCCAGTTCCACGGCCACGATCCACGTGGGCCGCTCGGGCCACCGGTCGAACAACGTCGCGAACCTCTGCGCACCGGCATCGACGGGGCGTGTGCCCTCCGGCAGGAAGGCTGAGAGCGCGACCCCCGGTGGGTATCTCCAGGGGCGGCGCACAACCGCGCGTACCAACTGCGGCGAGGCGGGCCGGCGCTGGCGTCCCACAGACTCGACCGGATCGGCGAGCGCGGGCATCCCGCCGAGGATCGCCCTGCCCTCCGCGGACATCGGCTTGCCGGTCACCCGGGCCACATAGTCCGTTGCCGGGAATCCGGAGCGCATCAGGGCAGCAGCGGTCGACCCCGCAGAGGTGCCGACGATCACCTCGGCCTCCCGGGGATCCACATGATCCGCCAGGGCGTTGAGCACACCGGCGTGGAAAGCGGTGCCGGTGAGTCCACCCCCGCCGAGGGCCAGTCCTATCCGCACACCCCCATCTTCGACAATGGCTGTGTGCGGATACGCAGGGCCTCCACCGACGACGACGCCAAGACCGTCCGCGCGATCATCGATGAGGTCTACGTGGGAGGCGGCTGGGCGGACCCGGTGACGTCACCGGAGTACGTGCGGTCCCTGCTCGACGCCCGCACCCGGATCGCGACGGCGACGGTGTTGCTGGCCGAGCATCGAGGACGTGCGGTGGGGACGGTGACCGCGACCGACGGACCGCCCTGGGCGAACATCGCACGACCCGGCGAACTGGAGGTGCGGATGCTGGGGGTCCTGCCCACCGCACGCCGAGGCGGTGTCGCGCGGGCGCTGATGGGGGCGTGTGAGGATCTGGCCCGCTCCAGTGGCGCACGCCGCATCGTGCTGTCGACCGAACGTGAGATGACCGCCGCGCAGGCCCTGTACGAGACCCTCGGGTACACGCGCACCCCGCAACGGGACTGGGTCATCAACTCGACGACGTTGATCACGTACGCGCGCCAGTTGTCCGACTGACACAGGGGGCGATGGCAATCCTCGGCGCTGGGACTGCTGTGAGGTAGGCATAGGTATGGCCATGACGCATCTACCCGACCTCGGGGCGCTCATCGAGACCAACGAGGACGCGACCGTCTCCCGCACGGCACTGCGAGCCGAAGGTGTACGGATCGTGCTCTTCTCCTTCGACACCGGGCAAGAACTCACCGAGCACACCGCCGCGATGCCCGTGCTGCTGCACCTCATCGACGGGGCGATCACGGTGACAGCCGGCGACGACACCGTCGAACTCCTACCCGGGGGTGTCATCCACCTGCCCGCCCGGCAACCACACTCGCTGGTCGCGACGCAACCCTCGCGCATGGTGCTGACGATGTTGGACCCGCGCTGACGCCTACGCCGCGTCCCACCCCGGCAACGCCGAACCAGGGGCCCACGTCGAGTGGGTTCCGCTACTGATGCGCTCCGGCAGCGTGACCCGGGCGATCGGCCCGTCCATCACCCGCGCGGCATCGAACACCATGGCCTGTGAGCGGTCCTCGACCATGTCGATGGTGAAGGTCACAAGGTAGCCGTCGTCCTCACCCGTGCCACCCACGCGGGGAGCCATGGCGGTTTCGCTGCAGTAGACACCCTCGGGCAGCGAGAAGCGCTCCTCCGCACCTGTCACCACGTCGTGCTTGACCAGCCCGTTGAACAGGAACCGCCCCGGCACACCCGTCGCCGCATAGGCGTAGCGGTGCGGACGGCCCCCGTGCAGACCGTTGATCATCCCGAACTCGGTGATCGTCTCGGACAGTCGCTCCTCCTTCACCAGGCCGGTCACCAGATTCAGCCGCCAGCGGTGCAGGTACGTCTGCATCCCGTCCAGGGAGAGGAACCGCGAGATGCGCTCGTAGTAGGTCGCATCCGGCGCCACGCTCGGCTGCGGATCGTCCTGGAAGAAGCCGTCGAGCACGATCTCGTCGCCATCCTCGTAGGCGTTCACCCAGTGCAGCACGTACGTCGGATCAGCCTCGAACCAGCGGATCTGCTCGGGGGCGCCACGGCGCGGGATCACACCGAGCCGGGTGGGCAGTTCGGGGTGGAACGCCGGGGCGTAGACCCCTTTGCTCATGAGCGCCGGCTCCCAGTACAGCGGGCAGTCGTTGAGGATCGCGTAGTTGTCCGTGAACGCCATGTCGTGCGGGATGCGCGGGCCGGGCAGGTCGATGGGCACGTAGTGGACGAGTGTGTCCGATGCGTCCACCACGCCGTAGTTCAGGAACGGCTCGTCGACGCTGTAGTTGAAGAACATCAGCTCACCGGTGTGCTCGTCGATCTTCGGGTGCGCCGAGGTCCCGCGTTCAGGCGTCCAGGGGGCCTTGCCGCGCGGATCGAGTGTCAGCGGATCCATCCGGTACGCGTCGCCGCACTCGAAGTGGCTGGACACCGCGAAGCCGTTGTGCACGACCACGTCGGTGCTCGAAGCGTCCTTGAGCATGCGCCGGGCGCCCCAACCGGGACGCTTGGCCTTGTCCGGGCGCTCTGCCAGCCCGGCCCACAGCGGACCACCTTCCTGCTGTTCGGCCAGCAGACCGTCGGTGCGCACGAACTTGTTGCGGTAGAAGGCGCGGCCGTCCTTGAAGCCCACCATGTGGATCATCCCGTCGCCGTCGAACGGGTGGTAGCGCCCGATCGCCGGATGGACGGGGTTCTCCGTGTTGCGCAGGTACACGCCGTCGAGATCGGCCGGCAGTTCCCCCTTGACCTCGAGGTCATCGGCGCGCCACTCGGTGTTCTGCGGCCGCCAGGGCCCGGTCCGGTAAGGGTGGTCGTCGTCCTCGGGGAGGTTGCTGAGCATGCGGCCGACGATCTCGATGTCCATACCCGCAGCGTAGGCGGGCACGGCGCGACTGCCTAGCCGGTGAGGTGGTGCCCGTCGCGTGCGACGTGACGGCGGGCGTGGGCAATGGCGTCGGGGGTGTGGTCGAAGGCGTGGTTCTGCTCGGCCAGGTGCTCCAGCATCCCTGTGGCCGACATCGGCGGGCGGAAGCGATCCGGCAGTCCCGACACCAACACAGTGATCCCTCGGTTCTCAAGACTGCGAATCGTGTCTGACAGCACCGCCGCCCCGGTGGCATCGAGGGAGGTCAGATGCGCCAATCGCAATATGACGACCCGGATGTCGCTGACTTCGGCAAGTTCCAGCAGCGCCGAGTGTGCACCCCCGAAGAAGAGCGGACCCTCGAAGCGGAACGCGACGATGTGCTCATCGAGCAGTTCCCGCTCCTCAGCTGTGTGGGCGTCCGACCCGCCCACATCCTGCAGCGGGGTCTCGGTGAGAGTGGCCGAGCGGGCCACCTGACGAAGCGCGATCGCCCCCGCAGTGACGATCCCCAGGATCACCGCGGTCGCGAGGTCGAGAGCCACCGTCGCCACGAAGGTGATCAGCAGGACCAGCGCATCACTGCGGCCCGAGTGCAGAAGTGCCCGCAGGCTCGACACTTCGACCATCCGCAGCGCCGTGGCGATCAACACACCTGCCAGTGCGGCCAAGGGGATCAGACTGACCGCGGCCCCCAGAATCAGGACCACTCCCAGGAGCACCGCGGAGTGGACGATCGCCGCCAGCCGGGACACCGCCCCCGTGCGGACGTTGACCGCGGTACGCGCGATGGCCGCGGTGGCGGGGATACCACCGAACAGCGGGCTGGCGATGTTGGCCAACCCCTGACCGAACAGTTCCCGATCGGGGTCATGGCGCTGGGAGACGCTCATCGCATCCGCCACGGTCGCCGACAACAGGCTTTCCAGCGCCGCCAACGCCGCCACTGCGACGGCGGGTGCGACCAGTGTGCGCAGATCGATGAGCGTGAACGTCGGCAGACTCGGCAGTGGCAGCGTGGACGGCAATGCCCCAATGGTGGCGACGTCGAGGTGTGCCACCTGCACCAGCAGCGTGGCGGCCACGACCGCGATCAGCGCGACGGGTACGGCAGGCCTGATCCGCAGACGCGCGGCAACGATCATCACCCCCGCGACCCCCGCAGCGAGCAGCGCCGGCACCCACTGCGGCGCCGTCAACCACTGGCCGACCGCACGCACCGCGACGATGACGACCTGCTCGCCCGCGCCCGTCACCCCCAAAGCCGCGGGGACTTGTTGCAGAGCGATGATCACCGCGATGCCGAGCGTGAATCCCTCGATGACGGGCAGCGGGATGAAGCGCACGTAGCGCCCCAGCCCCACCAGCGCCATGATCACGAGGAGGGCACCGGCCATCAGACCCACAACCAGGACACCATTGGCGCCGTACTGCGCCACGATCGGCACCAGAACGACGGTCATGGCGCCCGTGGGACCGGAGATCTGGACGTTGCTCCCCCCGAACACGGCAGCCACCGTGCCCGCGATGATCGCGGTGATCAGCCCCGCCGCTGCGCCCAGCCCCGAGGTGATGCCGAAGGCCAGGGCCAATGGCAGTGCGACCACCCCGACCGTGATCCCGGCGATGAGATCCCTCTGCGGTGCGATGCGCATGGCGCGGTAGTCGGCGCCCCTCGGCAGAAGGGCCCCGACCCGATGTCCGAACCACGCGGTGCCGGACCGCACGTCCTGTCGCCAATCCCCCTCAGATGACGTGCTCACGGGGTGGCCGCCGGACGGGCGAGATCGTCGACGAGTCCCCCGCGTCCCTTGGCGTCGGTCTGGATGATCTCTCGGGCGGCCGCCAGGAGTTGCTCCACCGCTGGCAACGACAGCGAGTAGATCACGTCGCCCTTGTCGTGGCGCTTGGTCACGAGTCCGGCCAGGCGCAGGACCGCCAGTTGCTGCGACAAGCTCGCCGCTTCGATGTCGATGGCTGCGCGCAACTCGCGGACGGGCTTGTCACCGGCTGCCAGGAGTTCCAAGACCCGGATGCGCACCGGGTGCCCGAGCGTGCGGAAGAACTCTGCCTTCGCCTGGTAGAGCGGAACGGGCATGAATCCTCGTTTCACTTGCAGAAGTATGCAACTCTGCAAGAGTAACTCCCCACTGCCCAGCCACTGCGGGCGACCTCCGCCGATCTCGCGCCACGACCGCCCGGGCCGCCCCGCGCCAGCACCCCGCCACTGGCGATGGCCGCGTGGTCAGACCCCGACGACGAAACTCACCGTCGTCGCCGTGCTGCCACCGATGTTGAGTGTGGCCACCCGCTGAGTGCCGTCCACCTGATACTCACCGGCCGTGCCGGTCACTTGCCGATGGGCGTCGAGGACCATCCGTACCCCGCTGGCGCCGACCGGATGTCCGACTCCGATCAGGCCGCCGCTAGGGTTCATCGGCAGACGCCCGTCGCGCGCGATGATCCCGGACTCGACAGCCTCCCAACTGCGCCCCGGCGCGGTGATCCCGAAGTGGTCGATGGCCATGTACTGAGTCGGTGTGAAGCAGTCGTGGGTCTCGATGGCGTCGACCTCGAAGACACCTTCTATCCCCGCCCGGTCGAAGGCATCGCGGATGGTCTGCGCCACGTGCGGCATGATCAGCGTCTCGCGTTGGTCCAGCTTGGCATCGAGACCCAGCCCGACGGTGCGATGTCCCCAGCCCTGGATGTACGAACCGGGGTGGCGACCGGCCCGCTCGGACACCAGGACGACACCGGCGGCGCCGTCGGTGACCTGACTGCAGTCATGCCGGCGCAACCGGCCCTCGACCACAGGATTGGCCACATCGTCGGCGGCGAACGACTCGGGCGTCAGGGTCCAGGCCCGGGTCTGTGCGTTCGGGTTGCGCCGTGCGTTGATGAGGTTGATTTCACCGATGGCTCGCAGATGGGCGTCGTCGAGGCCGTACCGGCGGTCGTACTCGTCGGCCAGTTGGCTGAAGGACCACGGCCAGACGTAGGTGGCGCCCTGTGCATCGCGCCCAACCCACGCCGCAGCGCCCATGTGGTCGGCGGCCTGGCCGCCGGACACGCTGCGCTCGAGTTCGACCCCGAGTACCAGCGCGACGTCGTAGCGACCGGCCTCGAGATCGGCCATGGCCGCCAGCAGGGCGATGCCGCCGGAAGCACACGCCGCCTCGTGCCGGGATGCCGGGATGCCGGCCAAGGCCGGCTCGACGGTCGCGGGCATGGCACCCAAGTGACCCTGCCCGGTGAACAACTGCCCGAAGGCGTTCCCGACGTGGATGACCTCGATGTCCTCCGGGCCGACGCCGGCCGCCGCCAAGGTCCCCGCCACCACCTCGGCGGTCATCGCCGTAATGTCACCGCCCTCCTTGGTCCAGTTGCGGGCGTAGTCGGTCTGGTAGCCGCCGAGGATGCCGATCATGGGTTCAGGGTAGGCGCGGTGCTGACCATCCGGCACCCAAACCCCCAGCCCCCACCGACTGGGTGCCCACACGACAACACAGTCGACCATCAGCCACCCAAACCCCCAGCCCCCACCGACTGGGTGCCCACACGACAACAGCCCGCCTAGTGTTGAGCCCGTGAGCGACGTGTACATCCTCGACTGGGTCCGGACTCCCCGCGGCAAGGCGAGTCCGAAGGGTGGCTTGCACGATCTGACCGCGCTGGACCTGGTCACCGGACTGCAGAACGCCCTGGTCGAGCGGGGGCTGGACCCCGATGCGGTCGAGGACGTGCTGCTCGGGGTCGCGTCCCAGGCCGGCGAGCAGGGTGCCGACCTGGCCCGCACAGCCAACCTCCTGTCCGGATGGTCCGCACCGGGGGTGACACTCAACCGCTTCTGCGCCTCGGGGATCGACGCCGTCGCGACCGCCGCCGCCCGCATCCGCGCCGGCGACTACGGCCTGGCCGTCGCCGGTGGCGTCGAGAGCGTCTCCCGGGTACCGATCTTCAGCGACGGTGGAGCGTTGTGGACGGATCCGGCGGTCGTCGACACCGTGGGCTCGGTGCACATGGGGATCGCCGCGGATCTCAATGCCACCCGGGAGGGATTCACCCGCGAGGAACTCGACGCCTACGCGGTGGAAAGCCACCACAAGGCCGCCCAGGCCTGGGAATCCGGTGCGTTCGACCGCAGCGTCGTCGGTCTCAACGACCTCGAACGCGACGAGTTGATCCGGCCCGGGGTCGACACGCAGGCCCTCGCATCGCTGCCACCCGCCTTCGCCGACCGTCCGGAGGACGACTCCCGGGTACTCGCCCGCTACGACGCGATCGACCACCTGCACACGGTTGGCACCTCACCGCAGATGGCCGACGGCGCGGCGCTGCTCGTTCTGGGCACGGAAGAGCACGCGGATCGCCTCGGCCTCACCCCCCGCGCCCGCATCCTCAGCAGCGCAACCGCCACCTGCGACCCGGTGCTCATGCTCACCGCCGGCCAAGAGGCGATGGAGATCGCCATCGAGCGAGCCGGTCTGAAACCCGCCGACATGGACGTGTTCGAGTTCGCCGAGGCGTTCGCGGCGCTGTGCCTGCGTTTCCGAAGGGACCTCGACGCCGGCCTGGACCGGATGAACCCGAACGGCGGGACGATGGCGATGGGGCACGCCTTCGGCGCCACCGGAGCGATCATGGTGGGCGGCGCAGTCGACGAGCTCGAGCGCCGCGACGGCCGGTACGCGGTCGCCGGGGTCAGTGGGGCAGCAGGGCTCGGCGTCGGAGTGGTTCTGGAGCGGGTGGTGGCATGACCTCCACCTTCGATGCTGATGCCGGAGTCGTCGCGGTCAGCGGACTGACCAAACGTTTCGGCGCGGTGACGGCGGTCGACGACCTGTCGTTCACCGTGACCCCCGGACGGGTGACGGGCTTCCTCGGCCCCAACGGCGCGGGCAAGACCACGACCCTGCGCATGATCCTCGGCCTCGCCACTCCGGATGCCGGCACTGTGACGATCGGCGGGGTCGGGTACAGCGAACGGCCCAGGCCCGCGCACCATGTCGGCGCCGCCCTCGAGACGGCCAGCTTCCACCCCGGCCGCTCAGCACGCGATCACTTGCGCGTGTACGCCCCGGAGGTGGGGGTTCCGGACAGCCGCTGCGACGAGGTGCTGTCCCTGGTCGGGCTGATGGAAGCGGCCGACCGCAGGGTGGGCGGCTTCTCCCTCGGGATGCGCCAGCGGCTGGCGCTGGCCACGACCCTGCTCGGCGACCCGCAGGTCCTGCTGCTCGACGAACCGGCAAACGGCCTCGATCCCGAGGGAATCAGATGGCTACGGCAGTTCCTGGGCTACCTGGCCGGTCAGGGGCGTACCGTTCTCGTCTCCTCACATGTGCTGTCCGAGGTGCAGCAGACTGTCGACGACGTCGTCATCATCGCGAAGGGCCGGCTCATCCGGGAGTCCTCGCTGGCTGATCTCGAGAAGCAGGCGCGACCCGCGGTGAGAGTGGTCTCGCCGGACGCAGAAGGGCTCGAGCGTTTGGTGCGCGAATCCGGTTGGCTGGCTCAATTCGAGGTGCCGGGGATCGCCGCCATCAGCGACCAGCACGCCTCGGACGTGGGGGCGGCGGCGTTCGCTCACGGGCTCGAACTGCATGAACTGCGCGCGGCGGGGACGAACCTGGAGGACCTCTTCCTCGCATTGACCTCCGAGCAGACATCGTGATCGCCGCGCTGCGGACCGAGGTCCGCAAGACCACCACCACGCGGGCTTGGTGGATCAACGCCACGGTCATGTTCGGGTACATGCTCGTGCTGGCCGCCATCATGGCCGCGTCGTTCGTACTGAGCATCCGCAGCGAGGGGGCGTCTTCCACAGGATTGCCCGGCGGCGGCACCTTGGACCCGGAGGCGATCGCCTCGTCGGTGTACACCCTCGCGGTCGCGCTCGGCTACATCTTCCCGGCGGTCCTCGGTGCGCTCGTCGTGACCTCGGAGTTCCGGCATCGCACGATCACACCGACCCTGCTCGCGGAGCCGCGGCGCACGCTGGTCCTGGTGAGCAAGCTGGTGGCAGTACTGCCGTTCGCGGTCGTCGTATCGGTCGCCGGGGTGGTGGGCACGGTACTCGGTGGTGCCGGCACGCTTGCTCTGATGGGTGAGCCCACATTCCTCAGTGACACGGACATGGTGCGCACCATCGCGATGTCAGTCGTTGCGCTGGTCCTGTGGGCACTGGTGGGGGTGGGCTTCGGTGCCGTGCTCACGAACCAGGTCGCCGCGATCGTGGTTCTGCTGGTCTTCACGCAGTTCGTCGAGCCGTTGCTGCGCATCCTGATGGCCCAGTTCGACGCGACCGAGACGCTGTCGAAGTTCCTTCCGGGGGCGGCGGGGGAAGCGATCGCCGGGTCGAGCCTCTACGTGAGCTCGGGTCTGGCGGACCTGCTGACCGCGTGGCAAGGGGTGCTGGTGTTGCTCGGCTACGCGCTGGTGTTCCTCGTGATCGGACGGCTGACCACGTTCCGGCGGGACATCGGCTAGGTCGCGAGAACCAAACGGCTGTGGCCCCCGTCGACGGACAGGGGCCACAGCAAGCAGCAGACCTACAGGGACGACTGCTTGTAGGTCAGGGTGATCTGGGTGGGGGTGTCGGCGGCCTGGAAGGTGCACTTCCACTTCACCTTCTCGTACTCCCCGGCCGTGCCCGGGTTGACCACGGAGATGGACTTCACTTTGCAGCGGTAGCCCTCCGCCTTCACGACCGTGCTCTTGCTATCGGCCTCGCCGTCGGTCGCCTTCGCCACCTTGGACACGGTCTTGTAGGTGATCATGCTGGTGAAGGCGCGCGAGACCTCCTCGGCCTCGACCTGGATCTTGGGCATCTTGCCGGCCGAGCTCAGGGGCCCGATGTACTGGGCGTCGAGCGCGGTGATCACGACCTGGGCCGGATCCTGCGCAGCGGCGGCCGGAGTGATCGCGGCGGCCCCCAGCGCGGGGACGGCCAGGGCGACCGCAAGGGTGGCAGTCTTCTTCATGTGTGCTCCTCAAAGTGGGTGGTGATGCCCCGACACTAGGGCACCGCATGTGGCAGATCGCGGAGGTCTTCACACACATTGATGCGGTCGTTATCTGTTCGTGTCCCTCCTAGGCTGGGCAAATGAACCCCACTCCCGCGGACCGCGCCAGGCAAGCCATCAGCGACTCAGGCGTTGCATTCGTCGTCACCGAACACGGGCCGGTGCGCAGCCTCGAAGAAGCGGCCGAGGCGCGTGGGCTCACCCCCGACCGCGTCCTGAAGTCGATCGTCGTGCGGCGCGGCGAAGGCGACTACCTGTTCGTGCTGGTGCCGGGAGGCCGGGCCATCAGCTGGCCGAAACTGCGCAGCCTGCTGGCGGTGAACCGGCTGTCCATGCCCAGCGCCGACGACGCCCTCGCCGTGACCGGGTACGCGCGCGGCACGATCACCCCCTTCGGCTCGCTGAGCGACCTGCCAGTGATCGCTGACGCCACGATCCCCGCCGGCCACGTGTCCGTCGGAGGCGGTGCACACGGGGTCGCATTCACGGTGGATTCCGCCGATCTCGTGCGGGTCCTGGATGCGCGAGTGGCCGACGTGACCGAGGCCGAGTAGCCCGGTTGCGACCCCGAAACGACGCGGGGTACTGTATACCCCAGGGGGTATAGGAGAAATGAGGATAACGATGGAAGAAACGATTGCCACGCCCATGCCGAGGATCGGGGATCCCGCGCCGGAGTTCACCGCAGTCACCACCCAGGGGGACATCAATTTCCCGGGTGACTACAAGGGCAGCTGGGTCATCCTCTTCTCGCATCCGGCCGACTTCACGCCTGTCTGCACCACCGAGTTCATGACCTTCGCCTCCATGCAGGACGAGTTCGCCGAACTCAACACGAAGCTCGTCGGCCTGTCCGTCGACGGTCTCTACAGCCACATCGCATGGCTGCGCACGATCAAGGACAAGATCGAGTTCAACGGCATGAAGGACATCGAGGTGACCTTCCCGCTCGTCGAGGACATCACGATGAAGGTGGCCGAGAAGTACGGGATGATCATGCCCGGCGAGGACAGCACCAAGGCCGTGCGTGCCGTGTTCGTGATCGACCCGAAGGGCACGATCCGCACGATCATCTACTACCCGCTGAGCCTGGGCCGCAACTTCGACGAGCTCAAGCGCGTGATCGTGGCGCTGCAGGCCGCCGACGCCCTCGAGGTGGCGACTCCGGCCGACTGGCGCCCCGGCGACCGCGTGATCGTGCCGCCGGCCGGCTCCTGCGGTACCGCCAAGGAGCGCATGGACGGTGAGGTCGAAGGGGTCGAGTGCGTCGACTGGTTCTTCTGCACCAAGGCCTACAGCGAGGACGAGGTCTTCGCCGCCATCAAGTAGTGCGCATGCGCGATGCCGCCGGGGTCATCCCGGCGGCATCGTCGCGTCAGGGCTTCGGCAGCCGCTGCGCCAGTTTGTCGAACTTGAGGGCACCGAGGCCGGAGGCCTTGTCGTAGCCCTTCTTGGCCGCGCAGCACCCCTTGTCGAAGACATCGTTGTTACCGGTCACGATGTCGAAGAAGGTGCTCGGCTTCTTGTCTGCCAAGTGGTAGAACAGCGGTTGCACCTGGCCGAGCGCCGGACGCCCCTTGACCCGCTCGTTCGCTGCGATCAGCCCGATCGTCGATGCGGTGAACGGCGTCGCGGCACTCGTTCCACCGACCGGGAAGAGGCCGAGTTCTCCGGCCTCGTTGAACACCGTCACCACGGGCCATCCGGGCGTCTCTGCGGCGTGCGCCACGACGTCCGGAACCGTCCGCATGGACGACTTGGTCACGCTCTTGGGCTGCCACCACGGACGCTCGAACAGGATCGACGTGCCACCGCCGCCACCGCTCGATGAGTCCAGCGGCGGCGCGGCAGCCGGCCCGAACCACACCACCTCGTCGGCGCGCTTGTTCGCTGCGGTCAGCTCGATGCGGCTGCCACCCACCGAGGTCACGTGGTGACTGGAACCCGGGTAGTCCACGGCCAAGCGGGTGTTCCCCTTGCCCGTCTCGTTGTTGACGCAGTCACTGGAACCACGGTCACCGGCCGCGGAGAACATCGAGACACCTGCCAGCGAGAGCCTGGCAAGCACCGACTCCGTCATGGTGATCCCCACCGTCGAACTCTTTCGCTGCTGCGGTTCGCACGAGCCGTAGGACGTCGTGATGACGTCCGGCAACTTGTTCAGGCTGAACGCCGTGGACCAGATCAGGAAGTCCCGCATGTCCACGCTGGATGTCTGCACGACAGACACCTTGCTGCCGGCAGGGAGCACCGAGTGGACGACCTGGACGTCGAGGTCACCCTCGTCACCCTCCGGCAGATCCCCCGTCAGCCCCGGGACGTCCACGCGATCGAACGACACCGCGGGCAACTGGAAGCACTCGGCGAACATGGCCAGCGCCTCGTCCGAGAAGCCGTCACCTTCGGCCAGGATGACGACCCGCGCCGCCTTCGCGACCTTCGGACCGGCTGGCAGCGAGTCCAGCCCGTAGGCGGTGCGCAGTTCGTTGACCGAATATGTGTACCCGCTGAGTTCTGGGTCGGTCACCAAGCAACTGTTCAGGGGTGTGCCGGTCTGCACCCCGTCGTACGGCGGGTTCTTCGATGACAGACTGCTGGTCGCCCCGCCGAAATCGGACTGGACGTCGTAGCCGAAGAACTCGCGGATCCCCTCCGCTTTGCCCTTCGGGAAGCTGGCAGTCGTCGCGTAGATGGTGACGGTTCCACCCGGCAGCGGGACCTGCTCCGCCCCGACGGCTTTGCCCACCCAGTTCTTCATCTGCTTGGCCGTGCCGCTCACCCGGGCGAACACACCGGTGTCGTCGACATGCAGTTTGAGGCCGTACTTCTTCACACTGGCGCGCGCAGCCTTGATGGTCTTCGTGCTCGCGCCGTACTTGCTGGCCACCTTCTTGCGCGAGGGGAACTGCCGGTAGGACGACGACGTCGGGTCCGACATCTTTCGCAGTCTCTTGATGGCCGCTTCCTCGGGCCGGTCGAGACCGACATAGAAGCTGACCTTCGTCTTGTTGGGGATCGAGTTGTCGGCCGCGATCACGGCGGCACCCACACCACCTGGGACCGAAGCCCCGACCGCCGGCACACCGGCCGCCAATCCCAGCACCATCGCCCCCGACGCCACCACTGCAACTTGCCGACCGTACGCCATGCGCTCGCCCTCTCCTCGAACGCCCTTCAATTTAGGGATCCACGTTTCGTTACGTGCGGTATCCAACCGATCACGCAGCGTTCTTCACTCTCTGTTACGTCCGCACAGCGGCCGCGCAGACAGTGGCACCCACATCGCGCACGGTGTCGAGGGTCGCTGAGTCCGGCTGCCCCACCACGGACACCACCTGCACGACCTGCCGCCACGTCAGCGCGCCGGCCAGTTTCGTCACAGATGAGACCGCTCCGGCGGTGTCGTCGTTGCCATGGACCACCAGCCCCCAGGGCATCCCCCGGGTGGCGTCCATGCAGGGGTAGTAGATGGTGTCGAAGAAGTGCTTCAGCGCTCCACTCATGTAGCCGATGTTGGCCGGGGTGATCATCAGGATCGCGTCGGCGGCCAGCACATCACTCGCGGTCGCCGACAGTGCGGGTTCGGCCTGCACGTCAACGTCTGCCAGTTCCGGCACACGAGCCCCGGCGACTGCGGCCTCGAGCAACTGCCGCACCGCGGGCGACGGCGTGTGGTGAACGATGAGAAGGCGCGCCATGCCTGCGACGTTAGCGACGAGCCGCCGATCCAGCCACGCCCCGGCATCCCGGTTAGAGACCGGCAGCCCGGTTAGAGACCGGGCATCCCCGTTAGAGACCGGGCATCCCGGTTAGAGTCCCACGGGCGTCTACGACTAACCGGAGTGCTCGATCTCTCACCGGAGTGCCGATCTCTACCCGGAGTGCTCGATCTCTCACCAGAGTGCTCGACCGCCGTTGAGGTGGCTGCGGGTGGTAGCGCGAACCGAGCCCCTGCCGGTTCAGACTGGACGGGTGAAGCACACGCACCGACGCACCCTGTCGGTGGTTGCCGATCTGCGATCCACGCTTCATGTGAGGTTGCGGACCTCTTTGGTGCAACCGGCAACCGCGGTTCAACTCCACGATGCGAAAGTCCGAATCAGCTGGTCTCCCGACCATGGTCCCGACGTGGACCTCGCAGTGCTGTCCGAACTCACCGGCTTCGACACAGAGAGCTTCTTGCCGGAGCTGTCCGGGCCGATCCCCGAGACGCTGACGACCACCGTCGGACGCGGGGAGTTCGCGGTCGTGGACCTGAGCGCACCGCGCTTCTGCGAAGAACTCGCAGACGTCGGACCGGACTTCGGGCTGGTCGGACGGGCACTGCTCGGCGAGAACTTCGACCAGGCGGAACTGCGCGCCTCGTTCGCGACCACTCATCAACGCGCCGTGATCGTGGCCAACATGGAGATCGGCCACAAATGGCGAGGGGCGGCCTACGGTCTGCTGGCCACCGAACTGGTCCTGGGCGAACTCGGCCGCTGCGCGGACGTCGCCGCACTCTTCCCCATGAAACCGGGGCTTGAGGATCTCGCGGCGCGCGATGCTTCCGCCCGTGCCCTCGCGGACTACTGGGGGCGGATCGGATTCGCCGAGTTCAACGGAATCATGGCGATGCAGTTGCCGGTTCCCGCCGGATAAACGTACGAAACTGGTTGGCGCGCCGCGGACACGCCGCTCGAACTGTCCAGCGATCGGCGTGTCGCGGGTTTGGAGGCGCTGCGCCGACCAGTTCGATACGCCGGGCGGCGAAGCGTCGTCTTCGAGACCACCCACCCGGCGTACGATGGTGATCAAGGACGCCGCCACGGTCGTTTCCGGCGCAGCGGTGTCGGTGGGGAGGTGTGCCACATGGCGGTATCCCCCTTCGGCGCACTCGTAGCCGCCGCCCGCGTCACCGTCACCCAACGCTCTGCTGAACCCATCTTCGAACGCGAGTTGCTCGCCGGCAGCGGCGAGGTCGTTGTGCTGTCCGGCGGTGCCGCGCTCGGTTCGGCGCAAGTCGGGATGCTCGAGGCGCTCGCTGCGGCGGGCGTGAAGCCGGCTCTGCTGCTCGGGACCTCAGCGGGCGCCATCAACGCGAGTTTCTTCGCCAGCGATCCAACCCTGCGAGGCGTGCGGAACCTGGCCGACATCTGGATGGAACTGACCACCCGCAAGGTGTTCGGAACCACGACCCACCGCGCTGCGAACCTCCTGCGGGGCCGCTCCGGCCTGTCCTCCCCACAAGGCCTGCGCGAGGTCATCGCCGAGAACCTTCCGTACTACCGGATCGAGGACGCGCCTACTCCGGTCGGCGTCGTGACGACGCACCTGCGGACTGGTACCGCGGTCCTGCACCGCAGCGGATCCGCCGTCGAGATCCTGCTGGCCTCAGCCGCCATCCCCGGGGTGTTCCCGCCTGTGCGGCTCAGTCCTATGTCCGCGCCGACCCGACCTGGGACGCACGTCGACGGCGGCGTGCGCTGCATGGTTCCGGTCGAGATGGCGCTCGCGCAGAGGCCGAAGCGCGTCTGGGTGCTCGATGTCGCCTCGGCGGTGAAGGCGACCCGCAGCTACCACCCCGGCAGCCTGGATCCGGTGGCCACCGGGTTTGCGATGGCGCTGGCCGCGCAGGCCGACGCGACCGAGGAGGCCGAACACGACACGCACGTGCGCGTGATCAACCTGCCGATGGGTGCGGTGCGGCGGCTGCGCTCGGCGATGGACTTCAGCCGCGGGAAGGCCCTCTACGACGCGGGCCGGGACGAGGCGGAGAGGGTTCTGGCGTCGGTTCTCTGAGCAACCTACGGTACCGTAGGTTTGTGAGTTCACTCCACGTCGAGACCAAACCCCGCTTGCGTGGCTGGCTTCACTTCGGCGCCGGACCCCTGTCGTTCGTGCTCGGACTCGGCCTGCTCGCCGCAACCCCGACCTTCGCCGAGCGGGTCGCGGTGGCCATCTACGTCTTCACCACCGTGCTGCTGTTCTCGGTCAGCGCCTCTTACCACCTCGGTGCGGGTGGCCCGAAGGTCAACGCGTTCCTCAACCGCCTCGATCACGCGAACATCTACCTGTTCATCGCGGGAAGTTACACACCGTTCGCGGTAGCACTCGGGGGAACACAGGGCTGGGTGATTCTGGCTCTCGTGTGGTCGATCGCGGCCATCGGTCTGGTCGCACGGGTGACCTGGCGCGGGGCTCCGCGCTGGCTGGCTGTCGGCTCGTACATCGGGCTGGGCTGGGTCGCGATCTTCTTCCTGCCGGCGATCTGGCAGGCGTTCGGCGCGGGGGTCGTGCTGCTCATGGCCCTCGGCGGGCTGCTGTACACCGCGGGCGGGGTCGTCTATGCCCGCAAAAAGCCGACCTTCCACGAGGGCTGGTTCGGATACCACGAACTGTTCCACGCGCTGACCATCGCGGCGTTCCTGGCGCAGTTCATCGGGATCGCGATCGCGGTGACGTAGCGTCACCACCACCGGCACCCGAGCACCACCGCTCACCGGGTAGCTCCAGGATGGAGCCACCATGACCAACTCACCATCCGGCTGGCGGCAGGCCCGCGCGATCCTGCAGTTGCCCTTCGTGGTCACTGTGGTGGTGCCCGCCTGCGTGCTGCTCCTGGAAGGTGCGCCGCGCCTTGCGCCATGGCCCGGGTGGTTGCTGGGACTGCCGCTCGCCCTAGCCGGCTTCGCGCTGATGGCAACGACCATTCGGTTCTTCGCGCGTTCGGGCGAGGGAACGCTGGCCCCCTGGGATCCGACCCGCCGACTCGTTGTCGCCGGACCGTACCGTCACGTCCGCAACCCGATGATCACGGGAGTATTCGCCGTCCTGCTCGGTGAATCGCTTGTGTTCCGCAGCGCCGGCCTGTTCCTCTGGTTCGGCACATTCGTCGCGATCAACCTCGTCTACATCCCCCTGGTCGAGACGCCCGCGCTGCGGGCGCGATTCGGCGCGGACTACGACGAGTACGCGGCCAACGTGCCCGCGTGGATCCCGCGCCGGACACCGTGGGAACCACCACGGTGAGGCCTGCGCTGCTCAGGAGGTTTCGAAGGGCACGCCCGGCGCGAAGTAGGCGATCGACGCCTGCACCGACCGCAGTTGGCGCAGTGACTGCCGCAGTCCCGCCGCCGGAGCCACTCGCGCCTGTTTGCGGGAGAAGCAGTACTGCGGGCCGTTGGCCAGCGAGTAGTCGACGATGACCTCGCCGCCGTAGGGGCGTCCGTTGGTGCGGCCGGACAACGTGAGCCGCTGCCGGAAGTAAAGGGGGCCGTACCCGCTCTCGGGCAACTGGCGGATCTGCGACTGCCCGATCCTGACCCTTCGCCACGACTGGCGCAGAGTGCGACGGACGTCTGCCCGCTGCTCGGCGAAGTGTGCGTTCACCGAGGCTTCCACGGAGTCCCCCGCGGAGCAGAGCACCGGACTGGCTCCGTAGTCCAGGAAGAGCCGCTGGTTGCCCGACGTGATGCTGATGCCGTTCGTACTGTCGACCGACGTCCAACTGCGCGGCGCGAACCAGCTCCACCACTGCGAGTTCTGGTGCTTGATCGACCCCGGCGGCAGTTTCGTGGGCGTGGCGGCCTGGGTCGGCACGGCAGCGAAGGTCAGTCCCGCTGCCAGGACACCGATGAATGCACGGGTGATGGTCAGCATTGGCTCACTCTACGACGGCGCTCGGAATCGGGAAAGGCCGCAGATTCGAAAACTCGTCGCAAAAAGTTGTTGTTCCGCTCGCCCCACCGCGCTCCTACCTGTGTAAGCCACCTACCCAAGGAGCACCCGATGAACATCCTTCCCGGCATTCTCACCGCAGCGGTCCTCGTCGCCACCCCCGGCCTGGCCTTCGCCGACACCCCGGCCCCGATCCCGAACAACGGGCCCGGTCAGTTCGCCGACGCGCCGCTGAAGACCTCCAACCACGCGATCACCGGCACGAGCCAGGACTGGGGCCTCGACTGGTTCGAGGTGCGGTTCGACGCCACCCTGAAGAACGCGGTCCTGCAGGTGTCCACACAGGCCCCGAAGCAGAACGCGCAGGGCGTCTACTCGATGGGCTCGAGCCAGCCCGTCGCCCTCACCGGCAAGGGCGCCGGCAACCCCGATCCCAACAGCCTCGCGCTCCCCGGCCAGAAGTACGCGTTCACACAGCGAGTCGAGGGCCTCAAGCAGGGCACGACCTACCACTACCTGATCAACCTCCCGGTGGGCGCTGGCTTCAAGCCTGTCCAGATGGTGGGCAGCGTGCGCACCGAGCACCACAGTGCGCACACCATCACCCGTCGCACCAACGCCCTCGACCTGGACTTCACGGCCAGCGCAGGCTCGGCCACCGTCTCGGTGTCGACATCACCGCAGATCGTGGGCAGCAAGCTCAAGGGCAGCACCGCTGTCGTCATCAAGGGCAAGCCACAGGGCGACACCTCCCGCTTCACTCACACATTCGCGAACCTCACGCCGGGCACCACGTACTACGTGCTGGCGGTGGCCGGTGGACAGCACACCACGCAGCGCCTGACCGAGACCAGCACGAAGAGCCAGCAGATCGAGGTGGCCGTCGAGAAGATCAAGGTCATCGACGACGCCGACGCCGGTCTTCGGGGCAAGGGCGAACTGCTCTTCCAAGTCCGCGGCACGACCTCGCCGTCCAAGAGCGGTGCCTGGGGCAATCCGTTCGGAGAGACCAAGATCGGATCCGGCGACACCGTGACGCCCACCGCCGCCAAGGCCCCGCGGCACGTGTTCACCACCAAGAAGTCGGCGTTCACGGTGCAGGTCGAGGGCCGGGAGTCGGACTGGGTCGGCAAGTCGGAGCGCACGTTCTGCGAGAGCGCCTACCGTCAGCCCGGCGAGAACCACACAGCCCGTTGGCTGAACTCCGGCGACAGCGGCAGCAACTGCTACCAGTTCTCTCACGCGCAGACCTCCTTCGACCTGAAGCAGGGCAAGGCGCAGACCAAGACGTTCACCGTGGCCCGTACCCCCGACCTGCGCTTCGAGGTCACCGTGCGGATGACGATGAAGGCGGTCTGACTCCCTTTCACGCAGGACTCCCCGGCCAGCGGTGGTCGGGGAGTCCTGTCGTGTCCGGGCGTCATCGGCTGCTGGTGTTGACTGCTGCGCGGTTACGGGTTTCGGGGTACGGAATCGGCAACCGTGCAGCAGTGAACTGTATACAGACGCCGGAGTACGCGGAGGTGATCCGGACAGCCGCAGTAGTGGACGTTGGGAGGTCAGCAAGGGGCCATCCTGCTGGCTGGCCGGAGGCGCGCACACCAAGGCGACCGCCTGTCGCTCACCGGCTGCGTCGAGCCGGTCCAGAAGGGCGGACCGGCCAATGAGCTGGTCGCTGAGTCCGGGCAACTGGACGCGCGGTCGCGGGACCACCCGGGACGCCGGACCAGGCTCCTGGCTGCTGGTGTTGTTCACGGGGTTCCAGTCCTCGCCCCGAGTCTCGGCTGCTCGAGCCCGCTGGGAAGCGCACCAGCAAGCCCGAGGCGTTCACGGTCGAGGAGTTGCGCCGGTTGGCATCTGCCGCCGAGGGGCACCGCCTCGAAAGTGCCTTTCGGCTCACCTTGAGCGGCCTGCGCCGGTCCGAGGTCATGGGGCTGCAGTGGGAGGACTTCGACGGCAAGCGGCTCGCCATCCGGCGCTCACGGGTAGCGGTGGCGAAGGTGGGCGATTCGGTGGGCGCGACCAAGACGCTCAGGGGGTCGCGCATCCTGCCGCTCGACGACGCGCTGGCGAGGTTGCTCACCGCGAAGCGGCGTGAGGCGGCTGCCATCGCCGGGTGGATCGTCACCGACGAGTACGGACGCGCCATCAGCCCCGAGGTCTACTCCGACGAGTGGGTGGAACTCTGCAAGCGGGCCAAGGTCCGGCCGCTGGACCTGCGGGCCGCACGGCGCTCCAGCGTGACCCATATGCGGGAGATCGGCGTCCCCGACCACCTCGTCGCGGCGTGGCATGGTCACGACGAACAGGTGATGAGGTCGTTCTACTCCGTCGCGCTCGACGACGGCCTCGCCGCCGCTGGTGCCCAACTGGGGGCCATCGTGGCAAGTTCGTGACAAGTTGAACAACGAAGAACCCCCGGCGGAGCCGAAACATGGCTCTGACCGGGGGTTTCTTTGCGCGCCCGAAGGGATTCGAACCCCTAACCTTCTGATCCGTAGTCAGATGCTCTATCCGTTGAGCTACGGGCGCTTCTGGACAAGTGTATCGGGTGGCCTATGCGCCATCTCGGTGAACCCTTGACCACCTACTGCTTCGTCATCGTCATGTCGAAGGCACTGTGATTGCCAGCACCTTTGGTCCAACTCACCACGAAGGTCAGCTCGCCGTCGTCGTACTCGCCCTGCCACAACGTGGCCTGCTCGGTCAGCACCACACCGCCGTCACTGGTGAGTGTGCCGGTGACGACCTCCTTCTTGGCCGTCCCGTCGATGTCGGTGTACTCGGTGTAGCCCCATAGCAGCGCCCCCTCCTGCCTCTCGATGACCAGCGTCTCCGGGCCACCCTTCGCAGTTCCCCCGGCATCGGCGTAGTTCGAGGCGCCGGTCCAGGTCCCCTGCAGATCGGGGAGGGCCGGGTCCGAACACCCCGCGAGTCCGGCAGCCAGCACTGCGGCGAGCACGATCACACGACTCATCTATTCCTCCCTTGTCGTGTGGAGGGATCGGCAGAGTCTCGGCCCGATCTTGAGGTGGGACACCCACCCGTTCCGGTGTTTCTCACGCCCGGGCACCCTGCCGGTACCACGAGGACCTATCCTGCGCGCATGCGCAGAATCCTCGTCGTCGGCGTTGCAGCGACCGCCATCACGCTCACGCTCCCGGCTCACGCCGCCGACACGACCGGCGCCGCCGGCAAGGACGTCCCCCAGGCCACGTGCTTCTGGTTCGGCCCCATGAGCATCAAGAACAAGGCCACGAACCTCGCCTACCCCGACGAAGGCGCCCTGTACTGGGGCGCACGCTTCCGGATCCCGACGGGGGCCACGCTGCGGCTCGAGGGCTCGTTCCCGCACGCGCGCTACATGTCCGTCAACGCCTACGGGAAGGTGCTCGGCGTGGACCACGCAGCCGTGGACGCCCTGGACGACACCGCGATCCAGCCCAACCCCGGCAGCATCAACCCCTATCTGCCCGGCGCAGACCGCTACGCCGCCAACCGTTCCTACACCTTGACCATGACCGACGGCGTGGCCTCCGACGAACCGAACGTGATCGATGCCCCGGCGACCAATGAAGCCGCGCAGGAGTTGATCTACCGCGTCTACCTGCCCGACGCCGCCAGCGACCGCAGTGCGGCCTCGCTACCCGAGCCGGTGCTGACGCTGTCCGGCGGTGAGGTCGTGCGCGGGCAAGCGCTGTGCGACGCGATCAACGACCCCCAGCGCTCCTTCTCCTTCCAGACCATGCCCGCACCCGTCTACACCGGGCTGGTGAACCTGCCCGGCGCCGACCCGGCCAAGAACCCCTCCTACTCCCCTCTTCGCTGGGAGAAGTTCTTCAACCAGCAGCTCGCGTTGTCGGTGTACCGGATCGGAAC